>Ga0157370_10004984_pt1 | contig 15027 bp, 24 predicted proteins | sample C35metaG_FD_113463 | JGI IMG/M metagenome (GOLD analysis project Ga0157370, IMG submission 113463) | Corn rhizosphere microbial communities from Kellogg Biological Station, Michigan, USA - C3-5 metaG | ecosystem: Host-associated > Plants > Roots > Rhizosphere > Soil | place: USA: Michigan...
GCCAGGTTGGGGTTGTTGATCCATTGCGGACTGGCCAGCCCCACACCGCGCAGCACCCACGCCAGTGCCCCATAGACAGGGTCGAAGATAAACAGCCACACCATGCCAACGCCCACCCCGGACAGCACATAGGGGGCAAAGACGGCCGACCGTGCAATGGTCCGCCCCGGCACCTTCTGGTTCAGCGCCACGGCCACCAGCAGGCCCAACACCATGGATCCGCCCACTGTCGCCGCCGTGAAGATGGCGGTGGCGCCGAGCACGGCCGGGGCGTCGCCCGAGGTGAAGAATTCAATGTAGTTCCCCAGGCCCACCACGGTGGCGTCCATGGAACCCAGGGTCCAATCCAGCGTGGAGTAGTACATGTTCACAAACAGCGGCCGGTAGGTGAAGAAGGCAATCAACACCAGGTTGGGCAGCGCCAGGGCCAGGAACACCCAGGCATCACGGCGTGCGCGTGGCGTCCAGCGCTTGTTTGCCGCCTTTGGGCGCGGGCTGCCCTTCACCACGGCAGCCGCCGCGGCCCGGCTACTTGTTAGCTGCACCGGCCAGCCCTGCCCTCGACACGGCGTTGCGGATCAGCTCGGGATCATCAACACAGAGCGAGTCCACGCCGAGCAGCACCAACTCCCGGGCCCGGTCCTCGTCGTTCACCGTCCAGGCCCAGACCTCCAGCCCGCGGGAATGAATCATGTCCACCATGTCCTGGTCCAGGGCGGCCTCCCAGACGGACACGCCTGAGCTGCCGTGCAGGACCGCGAAATCCAGTGCCTCCGCCACGGCGCCGGGCGCCTCAGGGCCGGCAAAGTGGCCCAGGGTGAGCGGGTAGCAGTCGCTGCCCGGGGCCTGCTGCTTCATCGCGGCCAGTGCCTGCCAGTCGCTGGAGGAGGCAAACCAGTCAAGTTCGGGGTGGCGGCCCACGGCCTCCAGGACTGGCCCGGCCGCGGCCGCGTCCTTGATCTCAATATTCACCCGCACCTTGCCCGCCGCCAGCTCAAGCACCTGGGCCAGCGTGGGCACATGCTGGCGGTGGCCGGCGTCGAGCAGGTTCAGCTGCCGTGCCGTAAAGTCTGCAATCACGCCGATGCCGTTGGTGGTGCGGTCAACTGTTTCGTCATGAATGACGACGGCGACCCCGTCGGCCGAGAGGTGGACGTCCAGTTCAATGCCGTCAAGCCCGAGCTCCACGGCGCGGGCGAAGGCCGCCAGCGTGTTTTCTGGATAGTGTGCTGAGACCCCGCGGTGGGCATAAATGCGCATGTGGCTGCACTCCTTTTGCTGGTGGGGCAGGCCGGTCCGCACGCCCTGTGGGCGGGTCCGCTGCCGTGTCAACCACCAAGTTATGCAGTCATTCCGCATCCCGGGTGGCGCAAAGGTGGACGCCGGGGAAACGCGGCTTAAACACTTGTGCCCCACCCGGCCACGAAGTGGCGGGAGGGGGCACAAAGGCAAAAAGTGCCGTGGCGTAGGGGCCGGATCAGCCCACCGGCACCGGGGTGACGCCGTAGCGTGCAAGCCGCTCCGCACCGCCGTCGGCCGCGGTGAGCACCCAGATGCCCTTGGCGTGCAGGGCCACGGAATGCTCCCAATGGGCAGCCCGCGCCTTGTCCAGGGTCACCACAGTCCAGTCGTCGGCCAGGGTCTTGGTCTCCAGCTTCCCGCGGACCAGCATGGGTTCCAGGGCCAGGCACATGCCCGGCTTCAGCTTGGGTCCGCGGTGCCGGGCCCGGTAATTGAGCACGTCCGGGGCCATGTGCATGGCCGATCCGATGCCGTGCCCCACATAGTCCTCCAGGATGCCCAGCGCCTGGCCTGGCTGCGAGGTGACATAGTCGTCGATGGCGTTGCCGATGTCGCCCACGTACTTGCCGGAGGCCATGGCGGCAATTCCGCACCACATGCCTTCCTCCGTGATGTCGCTGAGGCGGCGGTCCTGGGGGTCCTCGGCATCCGGTCCGCCCACAATGGTGGTGCGGGCGGAGTCGGAATGCCAGCCCTCCACGATGGCCCCGCCGTCAATGGACAGCACGTCCCCGGCCTGCAGTGCGCGCGCCCCGGGGATCCCGTGGACCACTTCTTCGTTGACCGAGGTGCAGATCGACGCCGGGTAGTCGTAGTAGCCCAGGAAATTGGAGGTGGCGCCAGCCCGCTTGATCAGTGAGGCAAACAGGGCGTCCAACTCCCCGGTGGTCACACCGGGGGCCGCGGCGGCCACTGTCTGGTTGAGCGCGTCGTCAAGGATGAGCCCGCTGCGATGCATGGTGCGCATCTGGTCGATGGTCTTGTACTCAATCCTTTGCTGGCCCATGGCCATGGCGGATCCCTTCGCTGGAAACGTTCCAGGGCTCCTCCCCACACTGCGGGAAGGAGCCCTGGCAATTAAGATGGCACCAACAGTGCGTGCCGGGTGGTGCTAAACGTTCTTGATTGCATCCATGATGCGGGCGGTGACATCGTCCATGTCGCCCAGCCCGTCCACCTTGGCGAGGATGCCGCGCTCCGCATAGCGGGCAACCACAACTTCGGTCTGTTCACGGTACAGGTCCAGGCGGTGGCGGATGACAGATTCGTTGTCATCGCTGCGTCCCGTGTCACGGGCCCGTCCCAGAAGGCGCTTGACGAGTTCCTCGTCGTCCGCCGTCAGCTGCACGACCACATTGAGCTGGACTCCGGCCGTGGCCAGAATGTTGTCCAGTTCGTCCACCTGGGCGGTGGTGCGGGGGTAGCCGTCAAGCAGGAATCCCTCCGCCACATCGTCCTGGGCAAGCCGGTCACGGACCATCCGGTTGGTGACGCTGTCAGGGACGAAGTCACCGTTGTCGATGAACTTCTTGGCTTCCACGCCCAGGGGTGTTTCACCCTTGACGTTGGCCCGGAAGATGTCACCGGTGGAGATGGCCACAATGCCCAGCTCCAAACAGATCCGCTCCGCCTGCGTACCTTTTCCAGACCCGGGAGGCCCAATGATCAGCATTCTTGTCATCGCAATAACCCTTCGTAGTGCCGTTGTTGTAGCTGCGCGTCGATCTGCTTGACCGTCTCCAACCCGACGCCGACCACAATCAGCAAGGACGTCCCGCCGAACGGGAAGTTCTGGTTTGCCCCGACCATGACCAGTGCGATGAGGGGAATCAGGGCGACGATGCCCAGGTAGAGGGCTCCCGGCAGCGTGACGCGCGAAATGATGTACTGCAGGTAATCCTGGGTGGGCTTGCCGGCACGGATGCCGGGGATGAACCCACCGTACTTCTTCATGTTGTCAGAGACTTCTTCAGGATCGAAAGTGATTGCGACATAGAAGTACGTAAAGCCAACAGTCAGCAGGAAGTACATGAGCATGTAGATGGGGTGGTCGCCACGCGTGAGGTAGTTGTTGATCCACTCAATCCACGCAGGAATGTTCGTACTGTTCTTGGGTGTAGCGAACTGCGCCAGCAGGGCCGGCAGGTACAGCATCGAGGAGGCGAAAATGACGGGGATGACGCCGGCCATGTTCACCTTGATGGGAATGTAGGTGCTGGTCCCTCCCATGGTGCGCCGTCCGATCATGCGCTTGGCGTACTGGACCGGCACCCTGCGTTGGGACTGCTCCACGAATACGACAAGTCCCATGACCACCAGGCCGAGGACCATCACGATCAAGAACGTGCCCACACCCTGGGTCTTCAAGATGGCGCCGAGGGAAGTCGGGAACTGGGCGGCGATGGCCACGAAGATCAGCAGGGACATGCCGTTGCCCACGCCCTGCTCGGTGACGAGTTCGCCCATCCACATGATCAGGCCGGAGCCGGCCGTCAGGGTGACTATCAGCAGGCTGATGGTGATCAGGTTGTCATGCGGAATCAATGCTCCGGACGTTCCTGCTGCACCACAGCCGGCAAACAGCTGTCCGGACCGGGCCAGCGTCACCAGGGTGGTGGCGTTCAGCAGGCCCAGGGCAATGGTGAGGTAACGCGTGTACTGCGTCAGCTGGCCCTGTCCCTGTGCGCCTTCAAGGTGCAGTTCCTGGAAGCGGGGAATGACCACGCGCAGGAGCTGGACGATGATGCTGGCAGTGATGTAGGGCATGATTCCCAGTGCGAAGATGGAAACCTGCAGCAGGGCGCCGCCACTAAACAAGTTGACAAGCTGGTAGATCCCCTGGCTTGTGTTAGCCGAGTTCACGCACTGCTGGACATTGCGGTAGTCGATTCCGGGCGAGGGGATGAATGCACCCAAGCGGAAGATGGCGAGGATTCCCAGCGTGAACAACAACTTGCGTCGCAGATCAGGCGTGCGAAAGGCGCGGCCAAATGCGGTAAGCAAGCGTCCTCCTGATATGTAGTAAGTAGGTGGGTTTTCAAGTGAAACCCAAGGATTGATTCTAGTGGGTGATCTGGCTCGCACTGAAACCGCGGCCGGCAACACGGAAACCGGGCGCCGCGGGGCCAGTTACGCAAAAGACTCCTGGCGGGCGGAACAAGTGCTCCGCCCACCAAGAGTCTAATCGCTAGATGTGCGCATCCACGAACTTATTAGAGTTCGGTGGTCGATCCGCCGGCAGCAGCAATCTTCTCTGCTGCGCTGGTGGAGAATGCGTGGGCGGTGACGTCAACCTTGACGGTGATGTCGCCGGTGCCCAGCACCTTCACGGGCTGGTTCTTGCGAACGGCGCCCTTCTCAACCAGGGTGTCGACCGTGACAACGCCGCCTTCGGGGAAGAGCTCGTTCAGCTTGTCCAGGTTGACAACCTGGAACTCGACGCGGAACGGGTTCTTGAAGCCGCGAAGCTTCGGGAGGCGCATGTGCAGCGGCAGCTGGCCGCCGGCAAAGCCGGCCTTGACCTGGTAGCGGGCCTTGGTGCCCTTGGTGCCGCGGCCAGCGGTCTTGCCCTTGGATCCTTCACCACGGCCAACACGGGTTTTGGCCGTCTTGGCACCCGGTGCCGGGCGAAGGTGGTGAACCTTCAGTGCGTTCTGCTTTTCAGCAGTATTCTTCTCAGCCACTTTACTTAGTCTCCTCAACCTTGATCAGGTGCGGAACCGTGTTGACCATGCCTGCAGTCACTGCGTCGGCAGAGCGCTCAACGGTGTGACCGATGCGCTTGAGACCCAGGGACCGAAGGGTGTCCTTCTGATTCTGCTTGGCGCCAACGACGCCCTTGATTTGGGTGATTTTCAGCTTCGCGTCGGAAGGCTGAATGTTCTTCGGTGTAGTCATTACAGACCTGCCTTTTGCATATTGCGCAACAGCACGGCCGGAGCAACCTCATCCAAGGGCAGTCCGCGGCGGGCCGCAACAGCCTTGGGGTCTTCCAGGCGCTTCAGTGCATCAACGGTTGCGTGAACAATGTTGATGGCGTTGGAAGAACCGAGTGACTTGGACAGCACATCGTGGATACCAACGCATTCCAGTACGGCGCGGACCGGGCCACCGGCGATAACACCGGTACCGGCAGCAGCCGGACGCAGCAGGACGACGCCGGCAGCGGCTTCACCCTGGACGCGGTGCGGAACGGTCTTGCCAATGAGGGGAACGCGGAAGAAGGACTTCTTCGCTTCCTCAACACCCTTGGCGATGGCCGCGGGTACTTCCTTGGCCTTGCCGTAGCCGACGCCAACCATGCCGTTGCCGTCGCCGACGATCACAAGGGCGGTGAAGCTGAAGCGACGGCCACCCTTGACCACCTTGGCGACGCGGTTGATGTTGACAACACGCTCGATGAACTGGTTCTTCTCGGCCTCGCGGCCACCGTCACGACCGCGGCCACGGCCGCCGTCACGACCGCCACGGCCGCCATCGCGACCCCCGCGTGCACCGTCTCGGCCACCACGGCCGGTGGTTGCTGCTGCGGCGTCAGCCGTCGCGGCGGAACCGTCAGCTGCAGTTGCTTCTGACACAGTGTTCTCCTTGTTAATGTTTTCGGTCACAGTGCCAGACCGCCTTCACGTGCGCCGTCGGCAATGGCTGCGACACGGCCGTGGTAGCGGTTGCCACCGCGGTCGAACACAACAGCGTCGATGCCGGCAGCCTTGGCGCGCTCGGCTACGAGCTCGCCGACGCGCTTTGCCTTGGCAGTCTTGTCGCCCTCGAAGGAGCGCAGGTCTGCTTCCAGGGTCGACGCCGACGCCAGGGTTACACCCTGGGTGTCGTCAATGACCTGCACGAATACGTGGCGGGCTGAGCGGTTGACCACCAGGCGCGGACGCACGGTGGTGCCGCTGACGCGCTTGCGAACGCGCAGGTGACGACGGCCGCGTGCTGCGGCCTTGGACTTTCCTCTTACGGACAGTGCCATGGTTACTTACCAGCCTTTCCGACCTTGCGGCGGATGATCTCGCCAGCGTAGCGAACGCCCTTGCCCTTGTACGGGTCGGGCTTGCGCAGCTTGCGGATGTTGGCAGCAACTTCGCCCACCTGCTGCTTGTCAATGCCTGACACGGAGAGCTTTGTGGGGCTCTCAACGGTCAGTGTGATGCCCTCGGGTGCCTCAACGGCAACCGGGTGGCTGAAGCCCAAGGCGAATTCCAGGTTGGCGCCCTTGGCGACGACGCGGTAACCGGTACCAACAATTTCCAGCTTCTTCTCGTAGCCCTTGGTGACACCGATGATCAGGTTGTCGATGAGGGTGCGGGTCAGGCCGTGGAGTGAACGCGAGGCGCGCTCATCGTTGGGGCGGGTAACCGTGATGGTGTTCTCTTCGAGAGCGACCAGGATGGGGCTGGGCACAGTGTGCTCCAGCGATCCCTTCGGGCCCTTGACGGAGACCAGGTTGTCTTCAACCTTGACCTCGACGCCGGCAGGCACGGAGATGGGGAGACGTCCAATACGTGACATTATTCTTTCCCTTCTCTCTACTACCAGACGTAGGCGAGGACTTCCCCACCCACGCCCTTCTTGGCAGCCTGACGGTCGGTCAAAAGACCGGAGGACGTCGACAGGATGGCGACACCCAAACCACCCAACACGTTGGGGAGGTTCGTGGACTTTGCGTAAACGCGCAGCCCGGGCTTGGAGATGCGGCGCAGGCCGGCGATTGAACGCTCGCGGCTGGGGCCGTACTTCAAGTCGATGGTCAACTTCTTGCCAACCTCGGCGTCTTCAACCTTCCAGCCAGCGATGTAACCCTGGGCCTTGAGGATGTCGGCGATGTGGCCTTTAAGCTTGCTAAACGGCATGGTCACGGAATCGTGGTGTGCCGAGTTTGCGTTGCGCAGACGCGTAAGCATGTCTGCGACAGGATCTGTCATTGTCATTTGGGCGCTTGCCCTTCCTCGTAACGGTTTCCTTCACGTGGGCGGAACTTGTCGAAATCAGGCTTCGACAGGCTGAACCAACGGAACGGACCTTTTACGTAGATTATTTATCTTCGGATTTGAACGGGAAGCCAAGCGCCTTGAGCAGCGCGCGGCCTTCGTCATCGGTCTTGGCGGTGGTCACGACAGTGATGTCCATGCCGCGTACGCGGTCAATGGAATCCTGGTCGATCTCGTGGAACATAACCTGCTCGGTCAAGCCGAAGGTGTAGTTGCCATTGCCGTCAAACTGCTTGTCGCTCAGGCCGCGGAAGTCGCGGATGCGGGGCAGTGCCAGCGTGACCAGGCGGTCCAGGAATTCCCACATGCGGTCACCGCGAATGGTTGCGTGGCAACCAATCGGCATGCCTTCGCGCAGCTTGAACTGTGCGATGGACTTGCGGGCCTTGGAAACCTGGGGCTTCTGGCCGGTGATGGCGGTGAGGTCGCGGACGGCGCCGTCAATGATCTTGGAGTCCTTGGCGGCATCTCCAACACCCATGTTGACAACGACCTTGACCAGGCGCGGAACCTGGTTGACGTTCGCGTACTTGAATTCCTCAACCAGCGCCGCCTTGATTTCCGCTGCGTAGCGGGTCTTCAGGCGGGGCGTGATCTTGGGCGTGTTCTCTGCAACTGCGGCGCTCATGCCAGATCCTTCCCCGAGGCCTTGGCAACGCGGATGCGTACTTGACGCTCGCGGCCATCGCGCTCAACGGTCTCGATGCGGTAGCCAACGCGGGTCGGCTTCTTGGTGGACGGGTCCACCACGGCAACGTTTGAGATGTGAATGGGTGCCTCAACGATTTCGATGCCACCGGTGTTGGTGCCACGTTCCGTCTGGCCGGCCTTGGTGTGCTTGGTGACGCGGTTAATGCCTTCAACCAACACGCGGTTGGTCTCGGGGAAAACCTTCAGGACCTTGCCCTGCTTGCCACGGTCGCCGCCACGTTCGGGCTTGCCGCCTGTGATGACCTGAACCAGGTCACCCTTCTTGATTTTTGCCATCAGTTACAGCACCTCCGGAGCCAACGAGATGATCTTCATGAACTTCTTGTCACGAAGTTCACGGCCAACCGGGCCGAAGATACGGGTTCCACGGGGGTCCCCGTCGTTCTTGAGAAGCACTGCTGCATTCTCGTCGAACTTGATGTAGGAACCATCCGCACGGCGGCGTTCCTTCTTGGTACGAACGATGACAGCCTTGACGACGTCACCCTTCTTTACGTTTCCGCCGGGAATTGCGTCCTTGACGGTAGCGACAATTGTGTCGCCAATGCCTGCGTAGCGGCGCCCAGACCCACCGAGAACGCGGATGGTCAAGATTTCCTTGGCCCCCGTGTTGTCGGCGACCTTAAGCCGCGACTCCTGCTGAATCACTAGTGTCTCCTGTTCGTCGCGCCGGTTCTTGGCCACAATCCAGCTGTGGACAAGCCTTGCGGAACGTATTGATCGGGATGTCTCTCGACGTGTCTGGATTTTGCCAGCACACGCCTAAATGCCTCATGCCAACTGCACTTTCCGCACCGGTTGATGGACTGATCCATGATTCGAACGGCAGTTTGTAGTGGCACGAGCATTTACGAGGTAATTGCGCACCCACTGCCACTGCCGAAAACGGCGGCACAGAAAAGGCGCAGCAATAGACAATCCTAGCACGACGGCGATACCACACCTTGCGCTTGCCGCCCACCCCGGCCCAACGGGCACTTAACGGGGGTGTTGCAGCGGCACATCCACGTTAAGTGCCCGCTCGGCCAGGTGCTGCGGGACCGGCCGCTGGGGCCGGCTCCACGGCCGGCCGCCGTCGGGCATTAACGCAGCGTGGGCCCGCCACCGCGAACGGTGACGGGCCCAACACAGGGGTAATCAATCAGCACGAAGCTGAAGGTTTACTTGGCCTTCTCGAGGATCTCGACCAGGCGCCACCGCTTGGTAGCGGAGAGCGGCCGGGTTTCGCTGATGAGGACCAGGTCGCCGATGCCGGCGCTGTTCTCTTCATCGTGGGCCTTCACCTTGGAGGTGCGGCGCAGAACCTTGCCATAGAGTGCGTGCTTCACGCGGTCCTCGACCTCGACGACGATGGTCTTTTCCATCTTGTCGGAGACGACGTAGCCGCGCAGTTTCTTGCGCTCGTTGCGGACAGGCGCCGTGACGCCTTCTTCAATGTTGTTCACAGAATCGCTCACTTGGCGTCCTCCTCAGATTTTTCAGCCTTCTTGGAGGCCTTTTTGGCTTCCTTGTCAGCCTTCTTGGAGGCCTTCTCCACCGGTGCGGCAGCGGCGACGTCCGGGCGAATGCCCAGCTCGCGTTCGCGCAGCACTGTGTAGATGCGGGCGATGTCGCGCTTTACAACGCGCAAGCGACCGTGGCTTTCCAGCTGACCGGTGGCGGACTGGAAACGCAGGTTGAACAGTTCCTCCTTGGCCTTCCGGAGTTCTTCAACAAGACGCTCGTTGTCGAACCCGTCAAGCTGTGCAGGGGCAAGTTCCTTGGAACCAACTGACATCTCTACTCACCACCTTCGCGACGCACGATGCGTGCTTTCAACGGCAGCTTGTGGATTGCCAGGCGCAGTGCCTCGCGAGCTACCTCTTCTGATACACCGGAGAGTTCGAAGAGAACACGGCCGGGCTTGACATTCGCGATCCACCACTCGGGGGAACCCTTACCGGAACCCATGCGGGTTTCAGCAGGCTTCTTCGTCAGCGGGCGGTCGGGGTAGATGTTGATCCACACCTTTCCACCGCGCTTGATGTGGCGGGTCATGGCGATACGAGCGGACTCGATCTGGCGGTTGGTGACGTAGGCGGGCGTCAGGGCCTGAATGCCCCACTCACCAAACGTGACCGTGGTTCCGCCAGTAGCCTGCCCGGAACGACCCGGGTGGTGCTGCTTGCGGAACTTTACTCGACGTGGGATAAGCATTTAAGCCTGCCCTCCTTCTACTGCCGGAGCTGAAGCTGCGGGAGCCTCCACCGGGGCAGCAGCCTCGGTGCGCTCGGGACGGTCGTTGCGACGACGGTCGCCACCGGCGCGGGGGCCGCGGGGACCGCGGTCATCGCCGTCACGACGCGGGCCACGGCCACGGGCGGGAGCTGCGGCTGCCTGGGCAGCCAGTTCCTTGCTCGTGACATCGCCCTTGTAGATCCAGACCTTGACACCGATGCGGCCGAACACGGTTTTGGCTTCAAAGAAGCCGTAGTCGATGTTGGCGCGCAGGGTGTGCAGGGGCACACGACCTTCGCGGTAGAACTCGGTGCGGGACATTTCAGCGCCGCCCAGTCGACCGGCACAAGCGACACGGATGCCCTTGACGCTGCCGGTGCGCTGTGCGGACTGCATGGCCTTCTTCATGGCGCGGCGGAAAGCCACACGTGAAGTCAGCTGCTCGGCGATGCCCTGGGCAACAAGCTGAGCGTCTGCTTCCGGGTTCTTCACTTCCAGGATGTTCAGCTGAACCTGCTTGCCGGTGAGCTTTTCGAGCTCGCCGCGGATGCGGTCTGCTTCAGCTCCGCGGCGGCCGATGACGATGCCCGGACGTGCGGTGTGGATGTCCACACGTACACGGTCGCGGGTGCGCTCGATCTCAACCTTGGAAATGCCGGCGCGGTCCATGCCCGTGGACATGAGTGCGCGGATCTGGATGTCTTCCTTTACGAAGTCCTTATACCGCTGCCCGGGCTTGTTGCTGTCCGCGAACCAGTGTGAACGGTGGTCCGTGGTGATCCCGAGACGGAACCCGTGCGGGTTTACTTTCTGTCCCACTTAGCGAGCCTCCTCTTTCTCGGGGGTAGCGACAACCACGGTGACGTGGCTGGTGCGCTTCTTGATCTGGAAGGCGCGACCCTGTGCACGCGGTTGGAACCGCTTCATGGTCGGGCCCTCGTCAACGAAGATTTCGCTGATGTACAGATCGTTTTCGTTGAACGCGATGCTGTCGCGATCTGCCAGAACGCGGGCGTTAGCCACTGCGGACTGGACTACCTTGAATACCGGCTCTGAAGCTGCCTGGGGGGCAAACTTCAGAATCGCCAATGCCTCATTCGCCTGCTTGCCACGAATCAGGTTGACGACGCGCCGGGCCTTCATAGGCGTGACGCGCAGATGACGCGCACTTGCCTTGGCTTCCATTGCTATCCTTCTCTCGTCTTAGCCGTAAAAGCTAAGCGCCTAGCGGCGCTTGCCCTTGCGGTCGTCCTTGACATGGCCGCGGAATGTCCGCGTGGGGGCGAATTCGCCGAGCTTGTGCCCGACCATCGACTCGGTGACAAACACGGGGATGTGCTTGCGACCATCGTGCACGGCGATCGTGTGACCCAGCATGTCCGGGATGATCATCGAGCGGCGGGACCAGGTCTTAATGACGTTCTTGGTGCCCTTTTCGTTTTCCCTAGCTACCTTCACAAAGAGGTGCTGGTCTACGAAGGGACCCTTTTTCAGGCTACGTGGCATGTCTCCAGGCTCCTATCGCTTGTTCTTGCCAGTACGACGGCGACGAACAATCAGTTTGTCGCTCTCTTTGTTGGGACGGCGGGTACGGCCTTCCGGCTTACCGTTCGGGTTGACCGGGTGACGTCCACCGGAGGTCTTGCCCTCACCACCACCGTGCGGGTGGTCGACAGGGTTCATCACGACACCACGCACGGTCGGGCGGACGCCCTTCCAGCGCATGCGCCCTGCCTTGCCCCAGTTGATGTTGGACTGCTCAGCGTTGCCCACTTCACCGATGGTGGCGCGGCAGCGCGCATCAACGTTGCGGATTTCACCGGAGGGCAGACGCAGCTGGGCGAACTTGCCTTCCTTGGCGACGAGTTGAACAGACGCACCTGCTGAACGGGCCATCTTGGCACCGCCGCCGGGACGCAGCTCCACAGCGTGGATAACAGTACCCACGGGGATGTTGCGCAACGGCAGGTTGTTGCCAGGCTTGATGTCAGCTGCGGGGCCGGCTTCGACGAAGTCGCCCTGCTTGAGCTTGTTCGGGGCGATGATGTAACGCTTGGTGCCATCAACGTAGTGCAGGAGGGCAATGCGTGCGGTGCGGTTGGGATCGTATTCGATCTCAGCAACGCGTGCGTTGACGCCGTCCTTGTCGTGGCGACGGAAGTCAATCAGGCGGTACTGGCGCTTGTGGCCACCACCCTTGTGACGAGTCGTGATACGACCGGTGTTATTGCGGCCACCCTTTTTGGGCAGGGGACGGACCAGAGACTTCTCCGGCGTCGACCGCGTGATTTCAGTGAAGTCGGCAACGCTCGAGCCGCGACGGCCCGGGGTTGTCGGCTTGTATTTACGGATTCCCATAGTTTATTTCCTCGTTAAAGTGGTCTCCGCTTAGGAAAGCGGACCGCCGAAGATGTCGATTGTGCCTTCGCGAAGGGAAACAATTGCGCGCTTGGTGTTCTTGCGCTGTCCCCATCCGAACTTGGTGCGCTTGCGCTTGCCGGCACGGTTGATGGTGTTGATCGAGTCGACCTTGACGGAGAAGATTTTCTCCACGGCCAGCTTGATCTCGGTCTTGTTCGAGCGGGGGTCGACCAGGAAGGTGTACTTGCCTTCGTCGATCAAGCCGTAGCTCTTTTCCGAGACGACGGGTGCAAGCACTACGTCGCGCGGATCCTTGATGGTGACGGCGCTCACTTGGCGTCCTCCTCAATTGTCTGGGCCGACTCGCCACCGGCGGGAACAAAGCCTGCGGCCTTGGCTTCCTCAACCGTTGCGAACCAAACCTCGGCCACCGTGGCGTCGTACCAGCGTGAACCAGGCACGTGGTACTTCATCGAGTCCTTGTTGCCCTTGATGGTGCCTTCGGCAGCATCGGCAGCGTCCACGGAATCTTCAACCAACAGCATGCTGGAGGCAAAAGCCTCGGCAGCGGCGCGGCCGGAAACGAAGACATCGTAGGCAGCCTGCGTGAACACAATGTCATCGGAAACAAGCACGTCATAGGTGTTGAGCTGGTCAACGTAGAGGACGTGGATGTTGGTGATGTTGCGAACGCTCAGTGCGGCAACGTCGTTGGCGCGCTCAATGACAACCAGCAGGTTCTTGCGGTCGGACACGCCGGCCAGAACTGCCTTGGCAGCCTTCGTGGACGGCGTGGTGCCAGCAACGAGTTCAGCAACAACGTGGATGCGGCCGTTGCGCGCCCGGTCGGAGAGGGCGCCGCGCAGGGCTGCAGCCTTCATCTTCTTGGGTGTGCGCTGGCTGTAGTCACGAGGGGTCGGGCCGTGGACAACGCCACCGCCGGTCATGTGCGGGGCGCGGATGGAACCCTGGCGGGCGCGGCCGGTGCCCTTCTGGGCAAACGGCTTGCGGCCGGCACCGGAAACTTCGGCGCGGGTCTTGGTCTTGTGCGTACCCTGGCGTGCAGCAGCGAGCTGGGCAACGACGACCTGGTGCAGCAACGGCACGTTGGTCTGTACGTCAAAGATCTCTGCGGGCAGGTCAACTCTTACAGTAGCCATTTACTTATGCTCCCTTCACGGCGGTGCGTACCAGGACGACCGAGCCGCGGGCACCGGGGACGGCACCCTTGATCAGCAGCAGCGACTTCTCGGCGTTGACGCCGTGAACCGTCAGGTTCATGGTCGTTACGCGCTCGGCACCCATGCGGCCTGCCATGCGCATGCCCTTGAAGACGCGGCCTGGGGTGGAGGCGCCACCGATGGAACCGGGCTTGCGGTGGTTCTTGTGTGCACCGTGCGAGGCCGGGGCGCCCTTGAAGCCGTGACGCTTCATGACACCGGCGAAGCCCTTGCCCTTGGAAGTGCCGACGACGTCGACCTTCTGGCCGGCTTCGAAGATCTCAACGGAGAGTTCCTGGCCGAGGGTGTAGCTGTCAGCGTCTGCGGTGCGCAGTTCCACCACGTGGCGGCGAGGCGTGACGCCTGCCTTTTCAAAGTGGCCGGCCAGCGGCTTGGTCACCTTGCGCGGGTCGATCTGGCCGTAGCCGATCTGAACTGCGGTGTAGCCATCAACTTCTGCGTTGCGCAGCTGGGTGATGACATTGGAGTCGGCCTGGACGACGGTTACGGGAACAAGCTTGTTGTTCTCGTCCCAGACCTGGGTCATGCCGAGCTTCGTGCCCAGGATGCCCTTAGTGTTTCGGGTCGCGGTCATAGTTTCTCAGCACCTCCCTACAGTTTGATTTCGATGTTCACGTCAGCCGGCAGGTCGAGACGCATAAGCGAATCCACCGCCTTGGGCGTGGGGTCGATGATGTCGATCAGACGCTTGTGCGTGCGCATTTCAAAGTGCTCGCGGCTGTCCTTGTACTTGTGAGGGGAACGAATTACACAGTAAACGTTCTTCTCGGTGGGCAGCGGCACCGGGCCGACTACCGTTGCGCCTGCGCGCGTGACCGTCTCAACGATCTTCCGAGCCGAAACATCAATGACCTCGTGGTCATATGACTTCAGCCGGATGCGGATTTTTTGTCCCGCCATGGCGTCGTGACTCTCTTTCCTGTAACGAAGCATCCTAAAGGGAGCAATGCTGTTGACGTAAACGCTGTTTACTTTTCCTGTTGCACGGTGGCTGTGCCGCCACGCTTCCAACGAACTGAATCCGGACATTTCCGGGTTCCTCAATCCGCCGAAGCTCCGACCCCCGCGGTCGGGCGTGTCGCGAACTCGCCGCGCACGTACCCGCAATTATTTGCGAGGGTGGGTTATGTTTGGTCCTCAGCTTGGACCCTGCGTCGAGCATTATCTCGACCGGGACACGAAAAGGCACTTGAACAACTCAA
>Ga0157370_10004989_pt1 | contig 15014 bp, 7 predicted proteins | sample C35metaG_FD_113463 | JGI IMG/M metagenome (GOLD analysis project Ga0157370, IMG submission 113463) | Corn rhizosphere microbial communities from Kellogg Biological Station, Michigan, USA - C3-5 metaG | ecosystem: Host-associated > Plants > Roots > Rhizosphere > Soil | place: USA: Michigan...
CCAGGCCAGAGCCTTGCGCCGGGACAAAGCATCTATTCGCCCGACGGACGCTACAACTTCACCCTGCAGACCGACGGCAACCTGGTCGTCTATGACCGGCACGACAACAACCAGGTGCTCTGGAACTCGCAAACCGGTGGGAGCGGTGCGAACAGTTTCGTCTTCCAGGCCGACGGCAACATGGTTCTGTCCGGGCCGAACGGCGTCGTCTGGAACTCCGGCACCGCCGCCAAGGGCGGCACGAGCCTGGTCATGCAGGGCGACGGCAACCTTGTGCTCTACGGCGCGAGCGCCGCCCTCTGGACCAGCGGGGCCGACAACAACTCGCAGATCAACCCCGACCGCCTGACCTACACCCAGTACGACAAGCTCGGCCATGCCACGCAGAGCACGGACGCGGCGGGCTTCAACCACTACAGCTCCTACGACGCCCTGGGCAACGTAGCCAAGGAATGGCAGCTGGTGACCGACGGCGACAACGTCTCGAGCACCCTTTTCCGGGCCTACCAGTACGACAAGCTCGGGCAGCAGACGCACGTCATCGATCCGGCGTCCCGGAGCAAGGTCAGCGGCAGCACGGTCAGCATCGTCACGCAGGCGCAGGCGGGCCTGATCGACACGGCGATGGAATACAACGCTTTCGGCGAATTGACCGCCAAGGGCGTCAACGGCGGGCGCCAGGAGTACTTCGACTACGACAACGCCGGGCGCATCTGGCGAACCAATTCGGGCGACGGCGTCGACAAGGTCGCGCTCTACGACCTGCTCGGCAACCAGACCGCGAAGATCACCAGCTACGGCCTGGCGTCGGGCAACGCGGACTTGCGCAACATCGCCACGCCCGATGCGGTGGCCGCGACCGACCTTCGCCGCACGGACATGGTCTATGACCTGCTGGGCCGCGTCACTTCGACCCTCGAGCCCCGACGCAGCGAGTGGACGGGCGGTGCACAAGTCAGCCGCCTGTTCAGCCAGGGATCCGTCGCCGGCTCCAGCAACCCGACCCGGGACGAAAACGGGATGGTCAACGGCCGCAGCGGCACGAACACGGTCAATCTTGCCTGGTCTCCCTTGAGGAATCTCGGCAGTGGCGACATCAAGGTCGTCATGGAGTACATGACCCAGCTCTACCCGCTGAGTCCGCGGCCGCTGGATGGAAACGGCAATCCGGTCACGACCGACGAGTCGGGCAATCCGCTGCCGCCACCGCAGATGGAAGGCGGCCTGATTCGCACGCAGACGCGGATCGTGACCAATGCGGCGGAGAACACCAACAGCCTGACGATGACCTGGCAGGACGAGTGGAACGACGCAAAGGGCGGTGTCGAGAAAGTCACGCGCCTGACCATCTACAAGAAGGACGTGTACGGCAACTGGCAGCCCGTCATCAGCGAGGGATCGCTCGGCTACAGCGGCCAGGTCATGGACATCGATGCGCCGGACGACCTGACCACCACCATGCGCATGCAGGTTCGTCCGGCAGGCAGCACCGGCGAGACCGGCTGGGTAAATGCCCCGCTGGTGAACTTCGGCGACATGCTGCGCTACAACGCCAGCGGCCTGGCGGCGGGCAGCTACGAGTACCGCGTGACGCAGACCACGACGGCCGGCGTGACCAGCGTGACCGCCAGCGGCACCGTCACCCTGACCTCGCCGCCGCTGTCGCTCATCAGCGTGCCGATGGCGTTCTATCAGATGGGCGCCACCAGCGGCGGCCTGTTCACCTGGTCATCGCCGGGAACGTCCGTGGAGCAGGTCTTCCGCTACCGGGTGGCCGGCAGCACGGGCGCGTGGACTGCGACGCCAGTCACCGCCCGCGGCAACGGCCGGGACGGCGTCGACGTCACGCTGGTGGCCGCCGGCAACTACGAATACGAGCTGCTCTGGACGCATTCGGGCGAGGGCGTGCCGTACGCGCACGCCACGGGCAATTTCTCATCGAGCGGATTCAAGCTCCCGCAATGGGTCCCGCCGGTCAATCTGCCGGTGATCACGGGCGCTGCCGTTCGCTCCACCACCACCGGCGGCACCGACGAGTCGGGCAACCCGATCGGCAGCCCGAAGACCATTGTCGAATGGCCCTACTCGACCATCATCAACGCCGGCAACACGGTGACCTTCGAGTACCGCGCCGTGGGCGGCAGCGCCTGGAGCACGCTGCCGATCGTCAATCTGGCCGGCAGCAACGAATCGGGCCTGCCGATCGGCATGCAACAGGTGGACATCACCAACCTCGCGGCCGGCCGCTACGAGTACCGCATCCTGGCGACGCTGGTCTCCGGTGGAACCTCGCAACCGGTCGCGCAGGCGACGGGCATTCTGGACAATCAGAGAACGCCCATCATGGAAACGCGCTCGGGCGTGAACATGGTGCCGTACCAGGTTCAGGTGGGGTCCGATCCGATCTATGCCCGCGATGAGAGCGGCAACATCGTCTACGAGACCGTCTACGAGACGCAGTACCAAACGCGCACCGATCCGGTCTATGGGTGGGTGCAGGTGCCGCGCCAGGAGGCCTATACGGTCGCGGTGCAGGGCCCGCCCCAGACGACCACCGACGAGTCGGGCAACGTCATCATCGTGCGCGACCCATGGGGCAACATCCAGTACACGACGGTCTACGAGACGCGCTATAGAACCGTCTACGACAACGTGCTGGTGATCACCGGCTGGCAGAACGTGACCTACCCGGTCCAGGTCGCGGTGCAGAAACCCGTGATCACCGGTTACCAGCCGCGCTACGAAACCCGCTACCAAGCCGTGCCCTACTCCTACCAGGTGCAGGTCGGCACGACCGCGCCATCGGTGCAGGACAACACGCCGCCCTACACCCCGGGCTACATGACGCCGCTGATCCCGCCGCTCTTTGCTTCCGTCACCAGCACGGTGGCGGGCAGCGCGGCGGTGAGCCAGAGCAACACCAACGGCGCCAACGCCGTGCAGACCCCCGCCATCCAGGGCGCCGGCAGCTCGCCGCGCCCCGTGGTGAACCGGAACACCGACCGCTGGGGCAACGTGGTCTCCATCAGCGACCCGCGCTCGGCGGGCTGGGTGACCACCTACCGCTACAACGCCAACAACCAGCTCATCGAGCAGAAGCAGACCGACGCCGACGGCGTGCAGGGCACCGCGGGTGCTGCCGTGACCCAGTTGTTCTACGACAAGCTGGGTCGCCAGGTGGCGATCAAGGATGCCAACGGCAAGATCCAGGGCCAGGTCTACGACGCGCGCGGCAATCTCCTGCAGGAGCTGCATGCCGACGGCGGCGTGATCCGCAACAGCTACAACGTCTTCGGCAACAAGGTTTCGGCGACCGATGCGCTGACGGTGGCGCCCAACCTCACCAGCTTCACCTACGACAGCCTGGGCCGCTTGCTCACGACCACGCGCGGCGTGGTGCAGGTCTTCAACGCCGAGACGCCCAACAACATCCCGCAACTGGTTGCGACCCGGGCCATCGTCGAGTCCAGCACCTGGGACCAGGCCGGGCGCAAGCTCAGCCAGACCAATGGCAACGGCGAGACCATCCGCTATGTCTACGACATGCAGGGTCGCGTGGTGCGCACCATCCAGCCCATGGGCCAGAGCACCAAGGTGGCCTACGACGCCCTTGGCAACAAGACCGCGGAAGTCGACGGCAACGGCTACATGGCCACCTGGAGCTACAGCTACTTCGGCAAGGTGCTCACGCACACCGACTTCGGCGGCCGTGCCTACACCTACACCTACGACAAGGCAGGACAGCTCACTTTCGACAGCGGCACCAACCGCACGTACACCTACAACATCGAAGGCTTGCTGGCTCGCACCTACGACCAGACCACCGGCCAGGATGCCCGCTACGAATACGACCTGGCCGGCAACCGCGTGCGCGAATGGTTCGGCCAGGGCGGCGTGGTCTACAAGGACAACCACATCGCCTACGACGCGCTTGGCCGCATGCGCTGGGTGGCCGACGGCCGTGCGTACGTCAACATCGAGTACGACAAGGTGGGCAACCGCACGCGCATCAAGACGCACGTGCTCGACCAGGACACGAGCCTGGACAGCGACCTGTACTTCCAGTACGACGCGATGAACCGCCAGACGGTGGCCAATGCCGCCAACGCGGCGGGCGCACTGGGCGCGCAGGGCCACAGGATCACTTACGACCAGAACGGCAACCGCACCAGCGACACGTGGTGGGGCAATCGTGTGCAGACGGTGGACGGGCAAAGCCAGATCACCGGCTACGACCCGATGACCGGGGCGGCGATCTACAGCACGGCCACCAAGCAGTACGTGACCAGCCAGGGCGAGACCACCGAGGCGTACCGCTACGACGCGCTGGGGCGCCTGCAGAGCGTGGTGCGCGACGGCGTGCAGACCGATGCGCGCCTGTACGACGGCGCCAGCCGCGTGGTGCAGACCGGCCCCGCGGGCACCTTGCCGGTAGGCTACGTCAATGCCTTGCTGGGCACCACCTGGAACGGCCAGACGCTCGCGGGCACGGGCAGCGAGACGCGCATCAGCACCTACAACGCCAACGGCCAGATCACGCGCCAGGACGTGTTCAACAGCCAGAACGTGCGCAAGTACACCATCGGCTACGGTGCGCTGGGCGCGCCGATCGTACCGGGCATGGGAACGGCCGGCGGCTACGACAACGCGGGCAACCTCTTGGGCTACACGGTGTGGAATTTCACGCCGGGGCAGGTGAGCGTGACCAACTACGCCAACACCTACTCGCGCGCCGAGGGCTACCGGCAGATGACCACCGTGGGCACGAGCAACGTGAACCTGCCGGGCGGCACGAACTGGTTCTACGGCAACGGCAACGAGCTGCTGGGCATCGGCGACGTGACCCTGCCTGCGACCAACCGCACCTTCGTGAGCGACATGGAGGGCAACATCCTGTATTCGAAATACCTGGCCTCGGGCCAGGAGCAGCGCCAGCTGGTGGTCAACGGCGAGGTGCTGGGGCAGTACGGGCAACTGCGCGACCCGAACAACCCGAGCATGCCCAACGGCGTGCCGCTGTTCCAGGCGCGGGCGGAGTTCAATTTCGGGTACCAGCCGATCGACGGCAACTACCCGTCGGCCAGCCCGGGCACGTATGCGGTGAGCGTGGGCGACACGCTGCAGAGCATTGCGCGCGGGGCCTATGGGGATGAGGGGCTGTGGTACCTGATTGCGGACGCCAATGGGTTGTCGAGCAATGCGGATCTGAAGTCGGGGCAGGTGCTGACGATTCCTACGAAGGTAGGGGCGGCGAACAATGCGAACAGCTTCAAGCCGTATGACCCGAGCAAGATGGTGGGGGATACGAGTCCCAACATGCCGATGCCCGAGCCCAAGGGGAGCGGGGGCGGATGCGGTGGACTGGGGCAGATCATCGTGGCCATCGTGGCCGTCGTTGCTTCGTACTTTACGTTTGGCTATAGCCTCTCGCTCATCGGCCCTGCCGGAGTAACTGTCGGCACTGCGAGCGCCGGCACCTTGGCTGCTGCTGGGGCCATCGCTGGCGCCGTGGGTTCCATCGCGAGTCAGGCGGTCGGCGTTGCCATCGGTGCCCAGGACAGCTTCAGCTGGAAGGGCGTAGCGCTCGGCGCGATCGGAGGCGCGATTGGCGGTGCCTTGAGCGGGTTCCAGCCCTTTGGCACGGCAAGTCAGACGGCGCTGGTGGGCAATGCGATCGTGCGGAGCGCCATCGGCAATGCCGCGACGCAAGGCATTGCAATTGCCACTGGGTTGCAAGAAAAGTTCAGCTGGAAGAGCGTCGCGGCCAGCGCTGCGAGCGCAGGCGTCGGTCAAGGGCTGAATGCGGCGATGGACTACTACCCCGGTCAGCAGGCGGGCATGAATGGCGTGCCTGACGGAGCGATCACGGGCTTCGATCTAGGGCGGAGCTTGGTTTCGGGGCTGGGCGGCAGCTTGGTGGGGCAGGTAGCGCGCGGTGGAAAGATCAGTGCGGGCGCGCTCGCGGCGGATGCCTTTGGCAACGTCATTGGGGATTCGCTGGCCGCGGCTAACGGCCAGCAGGCGGGCGAACAGCAGACTAAGCCGAACGCCTCGATGAACACCCTGCACGACGGTTCAACGATCAGCGACGCTGAAGCTATCCGCCGAAACCGTTTGTTCCTGCAATCCGCATATGCGGCCAACGGGGTGTTGGATCCATCGCAGCCTGTTGTGATGTCGGAGGCACCTAGCGGCGGTCGCGTCACTGCGGTAACGACTGGTGTTCCTCCCTGGGCTTGGGAGAGAGTCGATGACGGTGAAGGCGGCACCTATTACCAGGGCAGCTATCAGTCCGACTCTGGCGCACCTGGGCGCCTTCCTGCCATCACCGTTGAGGCTCGAGATACGCCCCCCCCGGGCTATATTGACACGAGCTTCTTGACGGCCTCCAGGGCTGCACAGCAAGCGGGGATTGACAAAGCAAAGGCGGTTGAAACAGCGCCAAGTGGTGGTCGCTACTACGGTAGCCTTACGCCGTACCAGCCGACGTTCTGGGAAAAGACATGGCTATCGCCCGAGGTGCAGCATGTGATGGGCAATACCATTGCAGGCAAGCTGGTAGGTGGGGTGGCAAATACTCTGGGGACTGGATGGGCAAGCTTTGTCAGCGATGACGGCTACAACCCTGCAACCGGCAAGAATCTCAACCTGACGCAGCAGCGGGATGGACGTATCGATACGTTGATCAACGCAGCGGCGACGGTTCTGACCGGGGGCGCAAGCACAGCAACCAGAATTGAAATGCAGGCGGTGAAAAGTGAGGCGCTTGCGATTGAACGGCAGGCGCTCACACGCGGTGAACAGTTGCGCCAAAAGTACGGACATCTAAGTACTGATGAACGCCAAGCCATCATTTGGGAACGCACTGAAAATATCGCTCGCAGGGAGTTGGAAGCAAGGCAAGCAGCAACTCCTGACGCTCATTTTATGGCGAGGCATTCGCCTCAAGTGCCATTGAGGGACCAGCTTGTATCCGCGGCAACGGGCATGCGCCCAGATGGAAAAATCACGGGAAAGTTGAATAATAGATTTGCAGTTGACTCTACGCAATTCTTGTCCAACAAGGACATGCTTTACGGCATCAATCGAGCCGAACGAATTCAACAGTATGCGATAAGTACGGGAAATCCAATTGATAACTATATTTCTCTTAAATTCAATGATGTTGTGGGGGAGGGATATTTGAAGAACACGCCATTGTTTGGTGGAGATCCGACAAAATTCTATCGGCAGACGAAGTTTGCCAATTTTGGAATTGACTCGAAAACGGGGCAAGCCATCACTGCTTTCCCAGTAATTTCGAATAAAAGCTTGGGGACTCTCTATTAAATGTTAACTATGATTTATAAAATCAAGGCCAACCCAAACTATATATCAAGCCTACTTGGGCCTTTGGCGCTCGCTACAGCAAAAGGATCAAACCAGGATGTGTTTGATTTGATCGACTACTCAAGTAAAGATAAGACTCGATTGGTTATTGATTCTTTGATTCTTCCGAGTTTTGAGAGATTGACTGACTCAACAAAAACGGAGGTGGGTAGGGCGCTTGGATATTTTTTGTATCACTCGAACGTCGCGAGTGAGGTGATTACAGAGAAACTGCTGCTCTGCGAAATTCCACCCTCTTTGCATCAGGAATTTATTAAAGTGCTTTGGGATTCTCTTTTTCCAGAAGAGTCAACTAAGAAGATCGCGGAAAGCGTTAGTGGTATCGTGAATAGGCCGCTGGTCATGGGTGAATTCTCCTTCTCCCGCAAGGCTGATCTTGCATTGGATGAACTTGTGGAAAAATTGAAAAAGCGCCTGTCGGAAGATTGCTGATGTTGCGGCTGTGGCAGCAAGTGCGCGCCGCTGCGCTGACATTGGGGTGAGTCTTGTGTTTTGCGCAAATTCTTCCGGCGCGCAATATTTAGTCAGCTGCGGGGAATAGGAAATTCCCGAGATTGGGGAGGGTCTTATTGTTAAGAAGTGGAGGGCCGGATTAAAATTCGATGCTCGCCCGCTGGTTGTAGACGAACCGCTGCATAGGCGCTGTCCTGCTCAGAGCAACACGCAATGATTGAATTGAATTGAAGATCGAGAGTTTTAATTCATTGCAGATAAGCTGCGACCGTGCGGTTCGGTCTACCACAATTCGATCTGATTTTTTTGAGCGCCAATGCTCGAAGTAGCAGTGCTTTGTGGGTACGATTTTCTAATTCCAAAATAATATGAAAAATATCACCCTGATTAAATTAATGTCTGTGGTCTTGTTCGCTTGTTCGTGCGCAGCAAACGCCGCAACATGCCACATCAATGATGTGGCAACCCTGATGTCTTGCATGCAGTACAAAAGCACCTACGACACATTTCAATTAACGAATGATGTGGTCTGCGGCCAAGGTCCCGGAAACAGCTGCTGCTCTGGAGCAAATTCTCCGCTTCTGGACTTCAATAATTTTCAGAACAAGATCCTGGATGGAAACGGCCATCGCCTGACACGGCTTGCGCAGCAAAAGGCTTGCCCAGCGATCCAGGTGTCGGGTGCCTCCAACATTCAGATTTCCAATCTCACGATCGACGAAAACGGCAATGTCCCGCCTTGCGGTCCTTTTGATGGTTGCGCCCCAACGATTGAGATCGTTGATTCAACAGATATCACTCTGAATGGCGTTCATATAAACGATGGAAAAGGAAATTCCGTCAATGCTTGGGGCGTGAATGGACTTAATTTTCTGAATTCATCAATTTCCAATGCCGGGGTAATAGGTCTTTACGTAGGTCATGCGGTGTATCGGCAAAGTTATCGGCTGCAAGTGCGAAACTCTGTTTTCGCCGGAGCACGCGCCAATGGACTTGCAATCGAAGGAGCGGGAGGCACATCTCCAACAGACAATGTAATTGCCAATAACGTATTCAATCGCAATCATCATCACGGCTTGTGGTCCGATGGGAATGGCGGACTCTACAATGGCGGTCAGCTGTACCTGGCTCGCGCCAGCAATCTTACGGTCGCGAATAATACATTTGGAGATGGGCGCTGCTTCAACTGCTCCACATCTCAGATTTGGGCCGTTGAATTTGGAACCGCCAACAGCGCCGATGGCATGACACTGTCCAATATTCAACTGTCAAATAATTATATTTTCAATCACCTGGGAGTGGGTTTTTTCTTGAACCCCAATTCTCCTGTGGATGGAACATTGCAGATTTCGGGAAACAAGGTATTTGGTGTTACCTCTCTTTCCAATTTCACTTCCTTGAACTTGGGAAGCAACAATGTGGGCGATGCCCCGATTACGCTTTCGCATGAAGGGCTCAATGGCTATGAGCTCTTCAGATTGAATGGAGCCTTCCACTTCGAAAGCTCGTGGGCCATGCCGAATACGGTGCAGGAAGCAAGAATGGCTTTGAGCCTTTCGCCGCGACCAGGTGCACGAAGGACGCCGATCTACCGATGCGTGCAATCGACCGTCGCCCAGAACGATTTCCCCAGCCTGGATGCAAACTGCGAAGGTCAGGTGCTCCATTCCATATTGGGCTACTCGTTCGAACCTGGCCACCCGGGGGCTCAGGCTTTTTACCGGTGCAGGGTTGGGAGCGACCACTTCGCCAGCTGGGATCCTGGATGCGAGGGCCAAGTCGTGGATGGTCCCCTTGGTTACGCCGTACCGAGGTAGCAAAAACAGAGGGGCAGATTGCAATCTGCGCTTCAGCGAATGGCGAGCGCGCTTTTGTTTTGCATCGCCAAGAGCCGAACAACGATGCGTCTACGCCCCCACGCCCTGGACACGCGCAGTTGGATCTGAAGGTCCGTGAACCTATTGCCCGTGCGGCGATGAAAGACGCGGGGGAAGTGGCCGCGCGGCGTCAGTCAGCTACTTGTATCACTCCGCGGCTGCTTGCTACTCACAGGCCGCCGTTCGTCGCGATGCAGGCGTGCCCGACCGCCGCCATCTGCGCGAGCAACCCGACCGCCTCAGAAAAGAGCGCCGGCTGCGCCTTGAACGTGAAGCGCGTGTGTTCGGGCAACTCGAGCGCGCCGGCGCCTTCAGGCGTGAGGGTGAGCGCGAGGCAGTTGCCCCGCACCGCGAGCGCCAGCACTTCCCCGCTGCAGGCCAGGTCCTGGCTCGTGCGCTCCAGGTACAGCGCGTCTTCTTCGAGGATGCCGGTGGGCGTTTTTCCGCAGACGATGTGCAGCACGTCCAGCGGCTCACCGAGCGAAGCAAAGCCGAGCGTGAGCCACAGCATGCCGTCGTCGTCGCCCACGAAGAGTTCGACCACATCGAAGGCGGTGGTGACTGCAGGTTCCGGCGCGGCGTGATTCATTCGGCGTGGCGTGAAGGTTTTCGCGGCGACTCTAGAAGGCCGGTGGCCGGCCCGCCAGTGTCGAAAGTCACCCCACCCGGGCCGCGGACATGCATGCCGCTCACTCGCACCGCCCTCGTACCATTGCCCGCATGCGAACACTCCCACTCCCCACCGGCGGCGAGATGCCGGTTCTCGGCCTCGGCACCTGGCGCATGGGCGAGGTGGCCGGGCGCCGCGCGGCCGAGGTCGCCGCGGTGCGCGAAGCCATCGTGCTGGGCTACCGGCTCATCGACACCGCCGAGATGTACGGCGAAGGCGGCGCCGAGACGGTGCTCGGCCAGGCCGTCGGCGAGGCGCTGCGTGCGGGCGACGTGCGGCGCGATGACCTCTTCATCGTGAGCAAGGTCTATCCGCACAACGCGAGCCGCCGCGGCACGCGCGAGGCCTGCGAGCGCAGCCTGAAGCGAATGGGGCTCGACGCCATCGACCTCTACCTGCTGCATTGGCGCGGCAGCCATCCGTTGAGCGAGACGGTCGAGGCAATGCATGGGCTCGTGGCCGATGGGCGCATCGCGCACTGGGGCGTGAGCAACTTCGACACCGACGACATGGAAGAGCTGGAGGGCGTCATCGGCAGTGGCCCGGGCTGTGCGGCCAACCAGGTGTATCTGTCGCTCGGCGAGCGTGGCCCGGAGTTCAACTTGCTGCCCTGGCTGCGCGAACGCGGCATGCCGCTGATGGCCTACAGCCCCATCGACCAGGGCGCATTGGCCGGCGACGACGCGCTTGGAGAACTGGCGCAGCGCCTCGGCGTGACCGCCGCGCAGTTGGCATTGGCCGCGGTGATCGCGCGCCCCGGTGTCGTCGCGATTCCGAAGGCAGTGCGCAGCGCGCATCTGAAAGAAAACCTTGCAGCCGCCGAACTGAAGCTCGATGCGGCGACCCTCGCCGAGCTGGACCGCCTGCATCCGCCGCCGCGGCGCAAGACGCCGCTGGCGATGATCTGATTTCCTTTCAGTGCGCCTCGGCCTGCTTGGCCGCCGCGATCACGGCCTGCTCGTCGTGCTTTGCACCGTTGAGGAACAGGTTCAACAGCACCGCCGCAATCGACGCCAGCAGGATGCCCGACTCGATCAGCGAATGGATCGCATGCGGCATCCACTGCTTGAAGTTCGGCGCGATCAGCGGAATCATGCCGACGCCGATCGACACCGCGACGATCATCGCGTTGTGGCGGTTGGTCTTGAAGTCCACGCCCGAGAGAATGCGGATGCCGGTGGCCGCGACCATGCCGAACATCACGAGGCCCGCGCCGCCAAGCACCACGGTGGGCAATGACTCCACCAGCGCCGCCATCTTCGGCAGCAGGCCCAGCACGATGAGGATCACGCCGCCTGCCACGCACACGTAGCGGCTCTTGATGCCGGTGACGGCCACGAGGCCCACGTTCTGCGAGAAGCTGGTATACGGAAAGGTGTTGAAGATGCCGCCGATCAGCGTGCCCAGGCCGTCGGTGCGCAGGCCCTTGGCCAGGTCCTTCTGCGTGATCTTGCGGTCGGTCATCTCGCCGAGCGCGAGGAACATGCCGGTGGATTCGATCATCACCACGATCATGATCAGCGTCATCGTGAGGATCAGGATCGGGTCGAACTGCGGCATGCCGAAGTGAAAGGGCAGCACGATGTCGACCCATGCGGCCTTGCCGACTTTCTCGTAGGTCATGAGCCCGGTGATCGAGGCGACGACCGCGCCGATCACGATGCCCAGCAGCACCGAGATGTTGGCGACGAAGCCTTTGGCGTACTTGACGATGAGCAGGATCGACACGAGCACCAGCGCCGCCACGCCGAAGCCCGAGAGGTCCGCGTACTTGGGGTTGGGCACCGTGGGCATGATCGCGAAGCCCTTGGGCACCGCCGGAATCGAGCTGCCCGGCGAGGTGACTTCGGCAAGCCACTTGGCATACACCGGGTCGACCAGCGCGGGCGCTGTCGGACCCACGGGGTTGCCGAAGATCCAGTTGATGCCAACGCGCATCAGGCTGATGCCGATGACCGCGATGATCGTGCCCGTGACCACTGGCGGAAAGAACCGCAGCATGCGGCTCACGAGCGGCGCGATGAGGATCGACACCACGCCCGCGCCGATGATGGCGCCGAAGAGCAACTGCGCGCCGTTCTGCCCGGGGTTGGCATTGGCAATGGCCACCATCGGCGCGACCGATGCGAAGGTCACGCCCATCATCACCGGCAGCTTGATGCCGAAGAACTGCGTGGCGCCCAGCGCCTGGATCAGCGTGGCGATGCCGCAGCAAAAGAGGTCGGCGGAAATCAGCAGCGCGACTTCATCGGGCGAGAGCTTGAGCGCGCGGCCCACGATGAGCGGCACCGCGACGGCGCCCGCGTACATCACCAGCACATGCTGCAGGCCGAGGGCCGCGAGCTTGCCCGAGGGCAGGCGCTGGTCCACCGGATGGACTGTGGAAACAGAAGAGGAAGTCTCGGCCGTCATCGTGTATCTCCTGGCGCAGCAAGGGGAGAGAAGGCGCGGACGGCGCGTCGTTTCGCGGCGTCCACAAAGTGTGTACGCGAAACTGTATACAATTTATGCGGCAATACGGATGCAGGAAAACCCGCATCGCCGCGCGCAATGGTGTCGGGCTGTTTCTAGGCGAGCAGGGCCTTGACCAGATCGAGCTGCCGGTCAGGTTTGTCGGTGCCCAGTTCAAGGCTCGCCTCGATGCGTTCGAGGTGTTCGGTCATGCAGATCACGGCGCCTTCCACGTCGCCTTTGCGGCAGATGCGAAGGAAGTCCGAGTGCTCATCCGACGAGCAGTGCGGATCGTTCGACGAGTGATACAGCATCGCGATCAGCGAGCTGCGCGCCACCAGCTCGCGCACCAGTTCCGTCAGCGTGTGGTTGCCCGTCGCCTCGGCCAGCGCCACGTGAAAGTCTCCCAGTACCTTCTCGCGCACCGTGCCCATCGCGGGGCTCTGGCGCAGCGCCGTGCGCTCGAACTTGATGTGCTGCTCCAGCACCTGGTAGTCGCGCGGCCGCGCATTCGCGATGAAGAGGCGCACCACCTCGCTCTCCAGGATGCGGCGCACCGCGAACACCTCGCGCGCTTCCTGCACCGTGGGCTGCGAGACGAAAGCACCCTTGTCGGGAATCATCTCGATGAGCTTGTCCTTCGAGAGCATCAAGAGCGCCGCGCGCACCTTGGTGCGGCTCACCGAATAGACCCGGCCCAGCGCCTCTTCGCGCAGCCATGTGCCGGGCGGCAGGCGCTTCTCGACGATGGCGGTGGCGATGTCCTGGGCGATGCTCTCGATGGAGCTGCCCTTGTCGGCAGCCGCGCCGTTCTCGGCGGGGGCGGGGATCGTTTCGGGGAGAGCAGGGGGTTTGGAGCTGGCGCGGGGCATGCGGAGATTGTGGCTCAGCGTTCGATGGCCCCGCCCGCGCCGGCCGGTATCACCCGCGCAGCGTGAAGCCTTCGAGCGCCCCGGTCATGGTCTTGGGCAGCGGCCGTGCGAGTTCGCCGCGCTTGCTGGTCTTGAGCTTCAGCGTGACGAGCGATTCGATGAGCTTGGTGCCTGCGGCCACGCCATCGATCACCGGAACGCCGAGCAGGTCGCCGATGTGCTCGCACAGGTCGGTCATGCCGGCGCAGCCGAGGACGATGCAGTCGGAGCCGTCTTCTTCGAGCGCGCGACGGCATTCGTCGACGATGCGTTCGCGCGCACGCGAGCCCGGCTCTTCGAGCTCGAGCACAGGCAGCTCGCAGGCGCGCACGTTGGCGCAGAAGCGCTCCATGCCGTAGATCTCGGCCAGGTGCCAGGCCTGGCCCATCGTGCGGCCCAGCGTGGTGACCACGCTGAAGCGGCTGCCGATCATGCTGGCCAGGTGCATCGCCGCTTCGGCGATGCCGACCACCGGACCGCGCGCCAGTTCGCGTGCGGCCTTCAGGCCCGGGTCGCCGAAGCAGGCGATCACGTAGCCGTCGATGCCCTCGCGCTCGCCCGCCGCGATTTCCTGCAGCAGGCCGGGCACGGCCAGCGCCTCGTCGTAGTGGCTCTCGATGGAGACCGGCCCCATGGCCGGGCTGACCGCGACGATTTCCGTGCCGGCGTGCGCCACCGCGCGGGCGCAGGCGCCGATCTTCTCGGTCATGCTCCAGGTGGTGTTGGGATTGATGATCTTGATGCGCACGGCGCGGCCCTTTCTTTCTCTTTCAGTGTTTCAAGTCTTGGTGTTGCGGTTCAGGAGCACGTAGAGCACGAAGCCCAGGCCCATGCCGATGAACCATGCATAGTTCGCGCCACCGCGCAGCGCCGGCACCATCACGCACAGGATGGGCACGATCGCCGAGGGCACCAGCGCCTGGATCGCCTTCGGGTTGTAGCCGTTGCTGTACCAGTACTTGCCCTGCTTGCTCATGGTGTAGAGCGCGTCCACGTCGATCTGCTGCTTGCGCACGATGTAGTAGTCGGCAATCAAGATGCCGAACAGCGGGCCGATGAACGAGCCCAGCACATCGAGCGTGTAGTGAATGACCTCGGGGCTGTTGTAGAGGTTCCACGGCGTGAGGAACACCGAGCCCACCGCGGCGATCATGCCGCCCGTGCGCCAGCTGATGTGCTGCGGCGCCACGTTCGAGAAGTCGAAGGCCGGCGAGACGAAGTTGGCGACGATGTTGATGCCGATGGTGGCGATCATGAAGGTCA
>Ga0157370_10004993_pt1 | contig 15008 bp, 14 predicted proteins | sample C35metaG_FD_113463 | JGI IMG/M metagenome (GOLD analysis project Ga0157370, IMG submission 113463) | Corn rhizosphere microbial communities from Kellogg Biological Station, Michigan, USA - C3-5 metaG | ecosystem: Host-associated > Plants > Roots > Rhizosphere > Soil | place: USA: Michigan...
GTTGATCTGGACGATGGCGGCTGGCGTGTAGGCGTGCCCGATGTTTTCGCCCCAGACGCGAGATAGCGTGAGACCTTCCTCCGCCATACTCCGTTCCATGACGTCCGCGGCCTGCCGCTGCCGATCGTGATCACCGTTATAGGCGACGACGGGGACGTTGAAGAAATTCTCGGCGTAATCGGTGGCGTTGGTCAGATGCAGCAGTTTGTTTTCGAACCAGCTGAGTTCGACGCCGCGCTTCGCATAGCCATAAAATTCCGTCGTTTCAGCGAACCCCGCGCCCGGCGCCACACCGGCGAAATCGCTTCCATAGTGCGCGCCGATATGCCACGCCGACGCGCCGCCCATGCTGAATCCACGGACCAGGATGCGGTTGTCGTCCACATTGAAGTGCTTCCGGACGTCATTCAACGCTTCGAAGAAATCGACCTCGCCGGCGAACGTGCTGGCGTTGCAGTATCGGCCATACAGGTGCAGCACGATGGTGTCTCGCGGCGTGAACTGGCCGGGATTGTGCAGGCGGTCCCAGAGGAAATTGACTTCGCTCAGGGTCTCGCTGCGGCCATGAAACCAGGCGTCGACGCGCCACTTATGCGGACGGTCAGGTGAAAAGCTGGGCGGGATGACGAGCCCGTACGGCTGCACGCTGCCGTCAATCTTTGAAATGTAGCCGCGCACCGAGAGACCCGGCTTCTGCGTCCACGGCGTTTCCCCGCGAGCCAGCTCGTCCGCGCGTTCGGCGCCGATCCGCAGCAGCTCCTTCGCTTTGAATACATCCTCCTGCGAGAAGAATTCATTGCCTTCGAGCCCGTAGCGAACGGCTTTGCGGTAAATTTCGACGTCGGGATACGCGGGGTTTGTACGCAGCGCGTCGAGTTTGGCGGAGAGGCGGTCAAGTCCGGCGCGAAGCTGCTTTTGATCGGCCTCGGAAACGGCGACACCAGCCGGTGGAATCAGGTGCAGCGGGCGTTCGGTCTGTTGCGCCGCCGCAGCCGCAAGCGAAAGGAATACAAGCGCCAGGGACTTCATGGAAGGCCCATCATATAAAGCGGGCAGGCGTTCAGCCCTTCGCGATCATGACTTCGGTGGATTTCACGATTACGCGAACCTGGTCGCCGACGCGCAGGTTCAGCTCCTCCGCGCTGGTTCGCGTGATCACGCTTTCCACCTGATGCTCGCCGACTCGCACCACCACGTGCGCCATGATGGAGCCGAGGCGAATCTCTTCGATCGTTCCGGGCAACTGATTTCTCGCTGACAAAGCCACGTGCGTTCCTCCGACTGCATCCGCAGTGAATACTAATTCTAGTGCCCTCAAAGCCTCTTCTGGAACTTCGAAACGTAACTGTCATGCGCGGATCGAATATCGCGCTCCGCGATTTCAGCCTTACCATCGGCGCAGGAGAACACGTGGCGATTCTCGGCCCCAACGGCTGCGGAAAATCGACGCTGATCAAAACGATCACGCGCGAATGCTATCCGCTGATGCGGCCCGAATCGTCGCTATCCATCCTTGGCCAGTCAAACTGGAACATTTTCGACCTTCGCGGAATGCTCGGAATCGTCTCGAACGATCTGATGACGCAGTGCACGCGCGAAATCACCGGCTTCGACGTTGTGCTCTCCGGGTTTTTCTCGAGCATTGGAATCTGGCCGAATCATCATGTGACTGACGCGATGCGGGAGAAGGCAAAATATGTGCTGAGTATCCTCGAATCGCCGCATCTGGCAGAAAAGCCGGTCGACGAAATGTCGTCGGGCGAAGCCCGGCGCATGCTGATCGGCCGGGCGCTGGTGCACGACCCGCTTGCGCTGCTGCTGGATGAGCCTTCCACCAGCCTGGACCTCTTCGCCCAATATGAGCTGCGAGAACTCATCCGCAAGCTGGCGCAATCCGGAATCGGCATTCTCCTCGTGACGCATCATCTCTCCGATATCATCCCGGAGATCGATCGCGTGATTTTCATGCGCGCCGGACGCATCGCGGGAGATGGCCCCAAAGAAGCGATGCTGACGGCCCCCAATCTGCAGGAGCTTTTCGGAGTCGAGGTGGAACTGGCTCGGCGGGACGGTTATTACCATCTCTGGTAGCTTTCGATGGAAGAACTTACCTCCGCGCTTCGCCATGATCTGCGAACGCCTTTGAACCACGTGATTGGCTACGGCGAAATGCTGCTGGAAGCGCTGGCGGAAGACGATGCGCCGAACGGCCCCGGAGTGGAAGCCCTGCGCGAGATCGTGGCGCGGTCGCGCGAGCAGGTTCGGCTGCTGCAAAGCGCGCGCGGCATCGAGGACGCGAGAGCAGCGCTGCGCGACGAGCGCACTCTGAACGACCTCTATATTGTGTCGGGCACGCTCGCCTCCCGTTACGGGGACGATGTCGCGAAGATGCGGCAGGCGGCCGAGCGTATTGCGTCGTTCGCTAACGGAGGTGCGGGCCCGGCGAATGAGCGCGCCGCGGAACCGGCCGCGAGCGCTGCCGCCGGCGCGGGCTCGCGCGGAACCATTCTCGCCGCGGATGACAACCCTCAGAACCGGGAACTGCTGAAGCGCATGCTCGAGCGGCAGGGCTATTCGGTGACGACGGCGGCGAACGGAGAAGAGTGCCTGCGGCTGATCGCCGCACAGCGCTTCGATCTGGTACTGCTCGACGTCATCATGCCGGGATTGAGCGGCTTCGACGTGCTGAACCGCATACGAACATCAGAACAGTGGCGCAACATCCCCGTTATTGTTGTTTCTGCGCTCGACGAAAGCTCCGCCGCGATCCGGTGCATCGAGATGGGAGCGGAAGATTATCTGCCGAAGCCGTTCGATCCGGTTCTGCTGAAGGCGCGAATCGGCGCGACGCTGGAAAAGAAGCATTTGCGCGACCAGGAGATGCGATACGCGCGCGAGCTCGAGCAGGCGCTCGAAGAACTCCAGCGGGCGCAGGACAAGCTGGTGGTACAGGAGAAGATGGCGTCGCTCGGAGCGCTCACCGCGGGAATCGCGCATGAGTTGAAGAATCCGTTGAATTTCATTACGAATTTCGCCGCTCTGGCGCGTGAGGCGGCGGGAGAGTTGCAAAAGGAACTGGAGAAATCCGAACCGGATCGCGGGGAGATCGGGTATCTGGCGGGAACGATTGCCGGGAATGTGGGCCGGATTGAAGAGCACGGCAAACGCGCCGATCGAATCGTGCGCGGCATGCTGCTCCACTCGCGCGGGCAGGCGGGAACGCGTGAACTTTCGGACATCAACGCGCTGGTGGATGAGGCGCTCAACCTTGCTTACCACGGAATTCGGGCGCGCGACCATTCCTTCAACGTGAATATCCGGCGTGAGCTGCAGCCCGGGCTGCCTGCCATTCCCGTGCGCGCCGAGGACATCAGCCGCGTCTTGCTCAATATCCTGAACAACGCGTTTTACGCGATGCAGGAAAAGCGAAAAACCGCGCCACCCGGATACGCGCCGGAGCTTCTGGCGCAAACGACCCATCAGGAAGATTCGATCGCGATCACCATTGAAGACAACGGGAACGGAGTACCCGCCGCGATACAGAAAAAAATCTTCGATCCGTTTTTTACGACGAAGCCCGCCGGTTCCGGAACCGGGCTCGGGTTATCCATCAGCTTCGATATTGTGCGCGCGCATGAAGGTTCGCTCTCGGTGGAAAGCGAGCCCGGCCAGTTCGCGCGCTTTCGAATCGTGCTGCCGCGGGTATGAAATTGAAGATCCTGGTAGTCGATGATGAGCCCGATCTCGAGCCGCTGATTCTGCAGCGATTCCGGCCACAGGTTCGCGCCGGCGAGATGGTTTTCGTGTTCGCGCACAACGGCGAGGAAGCGCTGCGCATGATTGAGAGCGACCCCGAGATCGAGGTGGTTCTGAGCGACATCAACATGCCTGTGATGGATGGCCTCACGCTGCTGGCGCGGCTGAACGAGATGCCGCGTCTGCTCAAAACCGTGGTCGTCTCCGCGTACAACGACATGCTGAACCTGTGGGTGGCGATGAATCGCGGCGCCTATGACTTCGTCACCAAGCCGATCGATTTCGAGGATCTCGAAACGACGGTTCGCAAGACCTGGCGGGAACTGGAGATGCTGCACGAGGCGCGCCGCACGCGTCAGGAGTTGGCCGAGTTGCAAGCCGAGCTGGCGGTAGCCGCGCGCATTCAACAATCTCTTCTGCCGGAACCAATGGTGGCCCGCGAGAATCTGGATGTTGCCGCCGCGATGCTCCCGGCGAGACACGTGAGCGGCGATTTCTACGATTTTTTCCAGATCGACCAGGCGCGATTCGGTTTTGTGGTGGGGGATGTTTCCGGCAAGGGCATTCCGGCAGCGCTCTTCATGGCGGTCTCGCGAACCGTGTTGCGGGCTACCGCGCTGCGCGGCGCTCCGCCAAACGAATCTCTCGCGGCAGTGAACAGGCTGCTCGTACCGCAGAGTGGCGGGCATATGTACGTGACGCTGTTCTACGGCATTCTGGATCTGAACTCCGGGCGGTTCGAGTGGAGCGTGGGCGGGCACGCGCCCCCGCTGCTCCTCAGGACGGAAGGAGCGCTCTCCCAGCTCGAAGGACCTCGTGGATTCATGGTCGGAATGTTCGACGAAGTGGAATACGAAGTGTCGGAGCGGATTCTCGCGCCCGGGGATACGGTTCTGGTCTACACGGACGGCGTGACCGAAGCTGCAGATGCAGCCGGCGAACTGTTCGGACGCAAGCGGCTCATCTCCACGCTTCGGGATTTCCATCCGCTCACCGCGGCGGGAGCAGTAGAGCGGGTGATCACTGATGTCGGCTTTTTTACAGGCGAGTCGCCCCGGGCCGACGATGTGACCGTACTCGCCGTCCGGTATGCCTGACGGATGAACAACACCGCTTTACATCATGCAGCCGCTGAACCGGAGCCGCGCTGGCCGGCACTTGTCGCGGCGCTCGCGATAGGGGCCCTGAATTTTGCGCTTCCGGAATCTCTCACCATCGGGCCGGTCTGGCTCGTTCTGGCGCTGGTGACCGTTTTTATGCTGCTCAGCATTCTTGCGCATCGATCGCGGCTGCAACTCTGGAACGAGATCTTCGCTTATGCCGGGCTCACCGTAATTACCCTGGCGGAGATCTCCTCTCTGGGGCTTCTCCTCACGCGCCTGCCGCAGCACAAAGATCCACCGATTGAACTGCTGAAGGCAGCGGCGGCGCTCTGGGTGAGCAACATTCTGGTGTTTGCTTCCTGGTACTGGCGTCTGGATGGCGGCGGACCGAACGAACGCGATAAACGTGGTGTTCATACGGATGGGGCATTCCTGTTTCCGCAGATGTCGATGGACGCTGCGCTGAAACGGCAGACGGGCGAAGAGTGCTGGAGTCCCGGATTCGTGGATTATCTTTTCCTCGCCTTCAATACGAGTACGGCGTTTTCGCCGACGGATGTGCCTGTTCTGTCTCGCTGGGCGAAGGTGTTGATGATCGTTCAGTCGCTGATCTCGCTCGCGACTGTGGCTCTTCTGGCCGCCCGGGCAGTGAATATTCTCTGATACCTGGCCGTGCGCGGTGCGGCCGATTGCACAGGTCGTGCAGCGCCGCTCTTGCCGCGTGATATCCGCACATTCCATGCACGCCGCCTCCCGGAGGCGTGGAAGAGGAGCACAGGAACAGGCGTTCCACTGGCGTTCGATACATGCTGGCCGTGGGCCGCAGGAATAGCTGATCGAGCCGTGCGGCTCCCCCGTTGATATCGCCGCCGACCAGATTGGCGTTGTGTTCTTCGAGTTGCGCGGGCAACATCGTGTGGCGCGCAAGAATCGTTTGGCGAAACCCCGGCGCGAATCGTTCCACCTGGGCTTCGATGCGCGCCGTCATGTCCTCCGTGGAGCCGTTCGGCACATGGCAGTACGCCCAGGCGGTGTGTTTCCCTTCGGGCGCGCGCGAGGAATCGAAGAGGCTCGGCTGCGCCAGCAGGACGAACGGACGCTCGCAGGTCTCGCCGTACCATGCCGCGCGCTCCGATACCGCGATCTCTTCCAGCGTTCCGCCCAGGTGCACGGTTCCGGCGAGGCTGCACGCCCCATTCCGCCAGGGGATCGGCGCGTTGAGAGCCCAATCGATTTTGAATACGCCAGGCCCGTAGCGGTATCGTTCGAGCTTTCTCGAATACCATTCCGGTAGAACATTTCCAGCGATTCGCAGCAATTGCTTCGGCGTGACATCGCAAAGCACCAGCGATCCGGCGGGAAGATCGTCGAGCGAACGGATTGGGCGATTCGGAAGAACCGCGCCTCCCAGCGATTCGAGGTACGATGCCAGCGCGTTCGCGATCGTTTGCGATCCGCCGCGCGGCAGAGGCCAGCCGACGCTATGGGCGGAAAGGCCCAACATCCATCCGAACGCCGCCGACGCGGGCATTTCGAGCGGAAGAATGGAATGCGCCGCCATTCCGGCGAACAGGGCGCGCGCCTCTTCACTGCGGAAGAGCATTCTGGCGATGGCGCTTGCCGGCCAGATCGCCACCGCGCCAAACCGGGCGAGCGCCAACGGATGCGACGGCACATGCAGGGGGGCGAGAATATCCCGCATCAGCTCGGACCATTGCGCAGTCATTGGCGTTACGATTCGCCGGTATCTCTCTGCGTCTTCTCCAAACTGTGCGGCAGTCGCCTTCACGGAAACATGCGCCAGCACCGCGCGGCCGCCGTCGAGCGGATGCGCCGCGGGAACGCGGGGCTGAATCCACTTCAGCCCATGCTGTTCGAGCGGCAGTTTCGAGAGGAACGGAGACGATGCGGCGAGCGGGTGAATGGCGGAACAGACGTCGTGCGTGAAACCGGGCAGCGTCAGCGCCGCGGATCTTGTGCCGCCGCCGATGGTTGGCTGCGCTTCGAACACCGTTACGGCAATACCGGCCCGCGCCAGCGTAATCGCGGCCGTGAGACCATTCGGTCCCGAACCAATAATGAAGGCCTGCACTGCTATAACCACCCCTGCTGCTGAAGAATGCGGCGAAAGCCAGGCGTGTCCAGCGAAACCGTGGGGAACCAGGGCCCGACGAGCGTTCGTGACCACCATTGGCCCGTTCGTTTTCGGGTCTCCGGGTTCGCGAAATGATACTCGTACAATTCCGCGCGCACGAACTTCGGCGCGTGATCCGGAAATGGATTCGATTTCAGAAGGCTCAGCACGGGCCTGTCATTTTCCAGCAGCTTCGCGACGAAATTCACGAACCACGGGTAATCGTAGTAATTGGACATCGCCGCGAACCACATCAGCCAGTCGAGCCGCAGATGATACGGAGCAATCTGCGGCGGCATACGCGTCACGTCGTTGGGTTTGCCTTTGAATTCGTACTCTTTCCAGCGCGTGGAAGAACTGATTACGGCATCGTCCGTCCCCTCCACCACGACTTCGAACCGCTGCCGGGTAATTCCGCCGAATGCGCCGTAAGTTCCCACGAGGTGAAACGGGTTGAAGCTCGTATTCATGATTTGCCGCGCCGAAAGCATGTTGCGAATCGGCTCAATGCTTAGCCCCGCAACCATGATGGCGAGCGCTGCAACCGCGATGCGATAGCCGAGGTGCGGCGCGTGTAGTTCCGGCGCGCGCACGGGAAGCACGGCCGCCAGATAGCGCCCGTCGATCGCGGGAATCGCCAAAACCATCGTCAGAAAATTAAGCCACGAAAGATTCCCGCTGGCGAAGATTAGCGCCTGGAAAACGATCGTCACCAGCGCGCCGATGGTGGCGAGCGGCTGCGGAAGGAAATACAGAAACGGAATCAGCAGCTCAGAGAAATGGTTGAAGGCGACTCCGGCTTTCTTCGTCCATTCGGGCCCGTTCGCGAAATACCAGCTCAGCGGATTGGGCATCGGCTGGGTCTCGTAGTGGTAATCGAGGCAGGTGAGATTTCTCCAGCACGGGTCGCCGCGCAGCTTGATCAGCCCTGCGCCGAACATCACGCGGAATTCCAGCCATCGAAGCAGGTAGATCACGACAACCGGCGGCTCCACCAGCCGGGAGCCGAAAAAGATCGAAAAGAATCCCGCTTCGAGCAGAATCGATTCCCAGCCGAACGCGTAGAACGTCTGGCCCACATTCACAAACGAGATGTAGAGGACCCACATCACGAACCAGACAAGCGCATTCAGCCACGAATAGCGGCGATCTGCCACACCCGCGATGACCAGAATGGAAAGGGCGATACCGATCCATGCCGCCGTGGTGAACGCCCAGTCTTTTGGGGCAAGAAAGAAGAGGCTTGGGGTTTCGCGGAAACTCGCTTGTTTCACAAACGCCGGAACCGGCAGCAGCCCGTGCTCGCCCAACAATGGCCGGAACTGATTCAGCGCGCACAAAAAAGCGATCAGATATACAACGCCGAGCGCTCGCTGAAATACGAGCCGGGTGAGCCAGTAATCGCCCGTTTCCCAGATCAGTTGTGCGGCAGCCACGCGTGTTTCCGCATGTCAATGGAGCGGTACAGCCAGGAAAAGCGTCTGCCCACCGTGCATGATCTGCAGCAGCGCCGGGCGGTCGCCGGATTTATCGAGCGCCGAACGCACGTCGTTGCCGCTACGGACCGGCTGGCGGTTAATCTGCAGAATTACGTCGCCCTGCCGGACACCGGCCTGGGCCGCGGCCCCGTTGGGATCCACAGAAGCAACGACAAGGCCCTGCGTACCTTTCGGAATTCCCAGTTGCTGCGCGATATCCGGCGTAACCGGCGTGAGTTCGACGCCAAGACGGCCCGCGGGCGTCTGATCCTTTCCGCCGCCGCCCCCGCCTGAGTTCGCCGCCGCCTGCTCCGGATTGAACTCATTCAGCTTCAGCTTCAGCTGCTGCTGGTTGCCATTCCGCAGAATCGTCAGCGTGACATCAGCTCCGGCTCCGGCCGATGCAACCGAGTTGCGCAGCGAATTGACGTCGTTAATCGCCTTTCCATTCAGGTCCAGAATCACGTCGCCGGTCTTGATGCCCGCCTTGTCGGCCGCGCTGCCGGGGCGTACGCCGCTCACGAGCACCCCCTCAACTTTCTTCAATCCGAGACTGGCCGCCAGATCGGCAGTGATGTACTGCACGGTAACGCCGAGCTGGCCCCGCGATACTTTTCCGTGCGCCACCAGCTGTGTCATCACGGTTTTCGCCATGTTGGATGGGATCGCGAAGCCAATCCCGATATTTCCGCCGCCATTTGGCGAGAGGATCTGGGAGTTGATCCCGATCAGTTCGCCGCGCGTATTCACCAGCGCTCCGCCGGAATTACCGCGGTTAATAGGCGCATCGGTCTGCAGGAAATCTTCGAAGCTGCCGTCGCTCAGATCGGTTTGCCGGCCCTTGGCGCTGACAATGCCGGCCGTAACGGTTTCACCGATTCCGAGCGGATTGCCCACAGCAAGACATACGTCGCCAACGCGTACCTGATCCGAATTGCCGAGCGAGAGCACCGGCAGCTTCGAGGCGCTGATTTTCAGGACCGCCAGATCGCTCGGTTTATCCGCCCCCACGACTGTCGCCTTGAAATTTCGCCGGTCTACCAGATCCACGCTGATCTGTTGCGCCCCATCGATCACGTGGTCGTTCGTCAGGATATAGCCGTCTTCCCGAACAATGACGCCCGAACCGAGCGAGCTTTCTTCCTGCACGGGCGGCTGGCCGCCGCGGAAGCGGTTCGGGCTGCCACCTCCACCGCCGAAAAACCAGTTGAAAAAGGGATCGCCCTGAAATTCGAACTGCTGCGGCGCACGCACGCGCGTTCGCGCATGCACCGTCACCACAGCGGGCGCCACGCGGTCAACTGTGTCTGCATAAGACACGATGTTGCCCCGGGGCGCAATGGACCCCGATATGGGCTGGGTCGGCTCCACCCGGCCGGTGGAAGCCCCGCCCGAATTGTTGTTGTTATCGCGGTGTTCAGCCCTCGACTCGAACGAACCGCACGAAACCAGAAAAACTCCAGCGACGACTACCAGAAGACGAAGCATCGAACGTAAACCTCACGCATGTTGCGGGCTCAGCCCGCCGGACCAGCGCCGTAACCGGAACGCCAGACCGAGCATGAGGAGCCCGAAAACAAAAACATATGCGCCGATCCACCATGCGATGACGATCGCGCCTGGACCCGGCGCAGTGAACAGAAGAAAACCGAACACGATCGAAGCGACTCCCGTAAGCACCAGGAGCCACTCGCCCCGAATGAAGCGGCGCAGGCGGATGGCGGCTGCGATCTCCAGGATTCCGGTGATCATCGCCCACGCGGCGATGATGTAAATCAGGACCACCAGCGTCAGGAGCGGCCAGAGCATCGTAATGATCGCTGCGCCCACTCCCGCAATTCCTTCGAGCAGCAACGGCCACCAGTGCTCGCCATGCCGCGCCGACCGGACGGCGGCAACCAGGCTGACGATTCCATCAATCAGCGCATAGGCGCCAAACAGGATTGTTAAAGCGTAAAGGGTCGCGACCGGTATAAAAAACGCGATCAGACCGAAAATCACGGCGATGATCCCGCGGAGGGCCAGAGCCCACCAGTTCAGGGCCAGCACTCTTGCCATGCCTGAAACATGGATGCACTCCGGGGGCCATGACGCGTAAAGAAAAAAAATCGGCTGTGCAAACCAACGCACTTCCGGCGCGGAGAAGCCAGGCGCTCAGCGCGAGCGCACGTTCAGGAATTCAGGCGCGTGGCAGCAGGCCGAGCCCCGGCCGGTCGGGAAGAATCAGCTTCCCCTGCCGCACCTGCACCCCGATGAACGGATCGTTGGCAATGAGCAGATTGCCGTCAAGGTCGGCATAATCCACCAGAGGAGACAGATGCGCCGCCGCCGTGACCGTGCAGGAGCTGGACACCATGCAGCCGAGCATCGTTTTCATGCCGAGCGCTTTGGCGATCTGAATCATGCGCCAGGCTTCCAGGACGCCGCCGGCCTTGTCGAGCTTCACGTTGACGCCGTCGAATGCGTCCTTCAATTTCGGGATATCGCTGGCGTGCCGACAAGCCTCATCGGCAATGATCGGGATATGGACGCGGGAACGAACCCATCGGGTCTCTTCAATCATCGCCGCCGGCATGGGCTGCTCCACGAATTCCACTCCCTGCTTCTCCAGCCAGTTGATCTTGCGAACGGCCTCTTCCTTGCTCTTCCAGCCTTCGTTTGCATCCACCCGCAGCGGTTTTTTCGTCACCGCCCGCACGGCGGCGATGGTCGCTTCATCGCTATCGAGCCCTACTTTGATCTTCAGTACCGGAAAGGGCGCTGCTTCCTGCACTTTCGCCCTCGTGGTTTCCGGCTTGTCGATTCCAATCGAGAAGGTGGTGATCGGAGCGTCCTTCGCATCCAGACCGAAATACCGGTAGAGCGGCACGCCAAGCCGCTGTCCGTTCCAGTCCATCAGTGCAATGTTGATGGCGGATTTTGCGGCGAACTGCCCGTCTATGCGGCGGAAACACTCGGCCGTCGCCTTTTCGAACTGGGCGGGATCGACGGTGCTCAGGTAAGCCGATACGCTCTCTACGGCTTTTCGGGCGGATTCGGCCGATTCGTTGTAGCGGACAATGGGCGCGCCCTCGCCGTGCCCGGTAATGCCGTCGCGTTTGAAACGGAGATGCAGGGTATCTCTGAAATCGGAGGACGACATCACAGTCGTCCACGTGTGTTTCAGCTTCAAGCGAACGATTTCCGTCTCGAGCGAAGCCCGATCGGAGGTTGCGGCGCGCACTCTGGCGCCGGCCAGAGCCGCTGTTGCCGTACCTAGCGCCTCCCGGCGGGTCAGGCTGCGTGCTCCTTTACCCAGGCCTCTTCCCATTTACGGATCACTGCATCGAACTCCTCGATTTCTTTCGGCGTTACCAGCAGGTAGTCTTTTTCAATATCCTCCGCATTTTCGATTGCGCGCTGCAACTTCAGGCCGGCGATTCGCGAGCACCACGCGTCGGAGATTTTTCGGCCGCTTCGCTCCGCGTATGCGCGAACATCGGCATGCGGCAGGACCACCGTCTTCTGCATCCGGTCCGTTCCGTTGTCCAGTACGAACCGGACGTCCACGGAATCGCTGTGGCGTATGGAAATGCCGGTCTGCAGGTACTTGAACAGAGCGTGCCAGGTCTGGCCGAACGGATCCGGTCCGATCTGGAAATCGCGAAAATTTTCCATTACGCCGTATTTTAGCGTGAGCGCGTATGGCGTTTTACGTTTCGAAGCGGGCCCTGGGTATCCTGGTACTTACATGGCATATCAGAAGGAAATGACCGTTGGGGCGGAGATTGCCCGCAAAGCGGGGCAACTCGCGCTCAAGATCCGCGAAGGAAATATCGGGATTGAATCGAAATCCGATGAGTCGCCCGTCACCATCGCCGATCGCGAATGTGAAAAGCTTATCGTGAGCGAGCTCGAAAAGGCCTTCCCGGACGATGGCGTGCTCGGCGAGGAGGGCGCGAATCGCGAACCGGCGAACGGCCGCAAGTGGATCATCGATCCCATCGACGGAACGCGCGACTTCATTCGCGGCACCCGGGCGTGGAGCGTGCTGATCGGGCTTGAGGAGAACGGCCACGTGGTGGCCGGCCACGCCTATTTCCCTGCTACCAATGAGATGTTTTCAGCCGCGAAGGGCGAGGGCGCTTTCTGGGACGGCTCGCGCATCAAAGCTTCCGGCGTCTCGACGAAAAGCGAGGCGCTGCTCTGCTGCAACGGCCTCGGCTTCATGCACCGGTACCCTTTCGCGGGTCAGCTTGTCGATTGGCTGAAGAATTTCTGGACCGTCCGCAGCATGGGCGGCTGCCTGGACGCGATGCTTGTGGCGAGCGGCCGCGCCGATGCGTGGATCGAAGCCCAGGCCAAGCCCTGGGATCTCGCGCCGCTGAAGATCATCGCCGAAGAAGCCGGGTGCGTGACTTTCGATTTTCAGGGAAATGACACGATCTACGGCGGAAACTTCGTCATCTGCGTGCCGCCGCTTGCCGACGATCTGAAGTTGTTCACAGCGCGCCGCGGCGAGTAGCCAAAAGACAAGGTTCCATGCGCATCGCCGAGCTGGTTGGCTTGAAAAAGTTCCGAGTGGTGGATGGGCCGGAGCCGAAGCCCGGTCCGGGAGACGTCCTGGTTCAGGTATCCGCTGTTGGCATCTGCGGATCGGATATGCACTACTATGCCGAAGGCGGCATTGGCGATTCGCGCTGCAAGTACCCCGTCGTTCTCGGGCATGAGCCTGCGGGCGTCGTTATCGCGACCGGCGCCAGCGTCACCGGGATTCAGCCTGGCGATCACTTCGCGCTGGAACCCGCGATTCCATGCCACAGCTGCGAATTTTGCCGCCGCGGCCTTCAAAACCTCTGCGACAACATGCGTTTCATGAGCTCCGGCGGAATACCCGGATTCTTCCGTCAGCGCGTAACGCTGCCTGCCACCAACCTGATTCCGATTCCGAAGCACGTGAGCCTTCAGGAAGCGACGCTGATCGAGCCCATCGCCGTGGCGCTCCACTCCATGAAGTTCGCCGCCCTGCAGCCCGGCGAAACAGCAGTAGTCTTCGGCGCAGGTCCCATTGGTCTGCTGACGGTGGCGGCGCTGAAACTCGCCGGGGCCTCCCGCATCTGGGCCGTGGAGCCCGTCGCGCACCGGCGCGAAATGGCGAAGGCCATCGGCGCAGACGTGGTCCTTGATGTATTGGATCCGGAAAAAACCATTCTTGCCGACACGCAGAACCGCGGGGTGGACGTCGCATTCGATTGCGCCGCAAAGAAAAACACGGTGGGTCGCGCCATCGCCTCGCTGGCCAAAGCAGGACGGCTGGTTTATACCGGGATTCCTTCCGAACTCGACATCCGCGTCGACGCCGTCGGAATCCGAAAGAAAGAACTGACGATTTACAACGTCTACCGGTCAAATCACCAGAGCGAGGCGGCTCGCGATCTGCTGGCGACGCATACGCGGTATTTTGCCCCGCTCATTACCCACACGAAAGGCCTCGAAGACATTCAGGCGGCCTTCACTCAGGTGGATCGTTATCAGGATGGAGTGGGCAAAATGGTGATCACGCCGGCGTGATCGAGTACCACTAAACAAAGACGACCATATGCCCATGAAGAACCCCGCCCATCCCGGCCGCATCGTGCGCGACGATTGTCTCGAGCCATTGGGTCTATCCGTCAATGAAGGCGCGAGGGTTCTCGGCGTCACCCGGCAGGCGCTCAATAACGTGGTCAACAGCAAATTCCGGCATCAGCCCTGAAATGGCCGTCCGCCTCGCGAAAACTTTCGGCAGCACCGCCGAAACGTGGCTGCGGATGCAGGTTGCCCATGATCTGGCGCAGGCGCCGTCTGACCGGATCAAAATCAACCGGCTGAAGATTGCGTAATGCTCTTCCCGCGAGAGACGTGCCTGCTTCGTAAACGGTCCTTGCGCCCCGGGCGCGGTCGCGCCTCGAGACATGTAAACTGTTCCCAGGAGACTGCACCATGGCGGCAGCCGTTCTTGTAGCGATTTTTATATCGGTTTTTGTAGCGATTTTCCTCCCGATAATAATGTCGGGAAAGCACTGGAGAGCAGAGCAGGACAGAGCTCGCGCGCGCCGTATCGCTGACGCCAGGATGAATGCAAGACTCCTGAGACTCAACATTTGAGCGCACAGCCTGCCACTCGGGCGGGCGTTGTGCGCGGTCAGGAAAAGGCCTTCCTGAAGCCTCTCCTCAACGTCTCGCAAACGGTCCTTTGCGCAACTCCGCACCGGGCGCTTCCCTGCCCGCGGTGGCAACTTCCGGTAATGTGAAGTCCGGCCGCCCCTCGCTCGTGCCACGCGGCAGAGCGCTCAATCTGTAACCTCGTTGAACCCCCGGCCGCTTAAGATCATTGGCACACACTTCTCCGCCCGCGCTGCCCGCGTCTTCGCCTGCTTCGCGCCCGCGACATGAAAGATGTAGGACTTCCTCCGCCCCGGCGTTAGGGCTTCGAACGCGGCCTTCAGCTCTGGAGCCGCATTAAGCCTGAGTTGCAGCTCCTCGGGAACCACATACTCCGAAGCCGCCTTGAGGGGA
>Ga0157370_10004994_pt1 | contig 15007 bp, 14 predicted proteins | sample C35metaG_FD_113463 | JGI IMG/M metagenome (GOLD analysis project Ga0157370, IMG submission 113463) | Corn rhizosphere microbial communities from Kellogg Biological Station, Michigan, USA - C3-5 metaG | ecosystem: Host-associated > Plants > Roots > Rhizosphere > Soil | place: USA: Michigan...
GATTTCCGCGGGACAGCGGCGACTGGGCGGCGAGCGAATGGTCGCCGGCGCACGTCGCCGGCGACCAACGGCGCATGGCGGCGATCCAGCAATTGGCGCGCTGGGTGATGGAAACCAGCGGATCGATTCAGCAGATCGCGGCGGGACATGGCGGCGAAGGTGTCGTCCTCGCGCTTCCGTCGATCGCCGGCGATGTGTCGGCGGGCACGGTCGAGGCGACCGCGGCGCCGGAAAGCACGCTGAAGAAGACGTTGTGGAAATCGGTCACCTATCGTGTGGCTGCCTCGACCACGACATTTCTCATCGCGCTGCCGTTTGCCGCCACCATCTTCGATGCCAGCATCTACACCCTGGTCGGCGGCGTCACCTTCAGCGTGTTGTATTTCCTGCACGAGCTCGCCTGGGACACGTTCGGCGTCGCGCAACCGCCGCCGCCTCTCGAATTCGCCGGCGCGGGGATTTCGGCATGAGCATCCGGTTTGGCCTGATCGTGCTGCTCGTCGCGCTCCCGGCCGGAGCGCCGGCATTCGGCGCCAATCTCGGGCCACCGATCCATGGCACTTTCGCGATCGGCGGCAAGACGGTTCCCTTGCCGGCGGGCGACTGGCGGGTCGTCGCGCGCCGCCGCACGCCGGCCGGTGAAACGCCGGCGAAGTTTGCCTTGCGCAGCGCCGCCCTCGTCCGGCTGTCGGGCGACCGCGTCGTCGCGGCAATCACCATCCACACCAACGAGACGCCGTTGGCTCACGGCCTGCCGATACCGGACGACTGCACGCGGAACGACATCCTTCTGACCGCGACCGTGTACAAGACACGCAGCGACGGCGCGTGCGCCTGGATCAATCATGTGGTGGAAGGCACCCCGCCGGCGGGCATCGATCCGCTGTGGCGCGACGCCATGGCGGCGCTCGGTCCCGGCCTTCCCGCGCTGTGGCTCGAGGCCGGGTTCTGGATCGGCGACCGTCAGGACGTCCTCGATATCCGCTACCATTTCGTCCCGCCGGGAGACGACGGCTCTCGGCCGACCCGTTGGAGCGACAGCCCCTGGTCGCCCGCCAACATAGGCGAAGGCAACGCGCGCAGCGTCGCTATCGAGGACCTCGCCCTATGGATCCGCCGCATGGTTCCGCTGGTCGAGCTCGGCCTGCACGACCGGCTCGCCCGCTATCAGCCGGCGGCAATGCCGTGGACCAGACAGGCGGTGGATATGCCGCCCGACAAGGCGATGCGGCTGCGTCAACTCGACGCGCTGTTCGCTGCCGGCGGCATTGACGCCGCCACCCATGAGGCGCAGCGCAGCACTCTCGAGGAAGCGCCCGTCGCCGAGCTGACGGACCCGAACATCTTCCTGCGCGCGGTCTACAAGACCATGACCTTCAAGCTGGTCGGCATGCTCGACGGTTTTTTCATCGCCTGGGCGATGCTGGGCGGTCCCGCCACCTCGGCAGCCATCACCGCGATCGGCACCGTGGCGTACAGCGCCGTCTACTACGCGCATGACGTCGCGTGGTCCATGTTCGATGCGAGCACCGAAAAAACGGCAAGCTGGACCGTGCTGCCGATCGGCATCGATCGGCAGTTATAGGCGCCCGCTACTCGGCCGCCTGCTTCGTCGCCTCGTCGGGCCGCCAGCGCAGCACCGGCTTGCGCGCCGCCGCGGTTTCGTCGAGACGGCGGCGCGGCGTCAGATAGGGCGCGCCGTGGAACCACTCGGCGGCATCGCCGGTCTTGGCGCGCTGTGCCAGCGCCTTGACCACCGCGATGAAGTTGTCGAGCGAATCCTTGCTCTCGGTCTCGGTCGGCTCGATCAGTAGGGCGCCGTGGACGACGAGCGGAAAATACATCGTCATCGGATGATAGCCCTCGTCGATCAACGCCTTGGCGAAATCCAGCGTCGTGACGCCGGTGTCCTTGAGGAAGCGGTCGTCGAACAACGCCTCGTGCATGCATGGGCCGGGAAAGGATGGCGTGAGATCCGTGCCGAGCGTGGCGAGGATGTAGTTGGCATTGAGCACGGCGTCGCCGGCGACCTGGCGCAGCCCGTCCGAGCCATGGCTCATCATGTAGGCGAGCGCGCGCACGAACATGCCCATCTGGCCGTGATTGCCCTTGAGACGGCCGAACGCGTCCTTCGCCGCACCCTCGGCGTGCTCGACCAGGGACAGGCCGTCCGTGCCGTGCACCACCCAGGGCAGCGGCGCGTAGGGGGCGAGCGCGGCGGCGAGGACCACCGGGCCGCTGCCGGGACCGCCGCCGCCATGCGGCGTCGAGAAGGTCTTGTGCAGATTGATGTGCATGGCGTCGATGCCGAGATCGGCCGGCCTGACGCGGCCGACGATGGCGTTGAAATTGGCGCCATCGCAATAGAAGAAGGCGCCGACGCCGTGGACGGCCTCGGCGATGGCGATGATCTCGCTTTCGAAGAGGCCGCAAGTGTTGGGGTTGGTCAGCATCAGCGCGGCGACATCGGGACCGAGCTTGGCCTTGAGCGCAGCAAGGTCGACGCGGCCCCGCGCATCGGCGGGGATCGCCTCGACCTCGAAGCCGCATGACGCCGCCGTCGCCGGGTTGGTGCCATGCGCCGATTCGGGGACGAGGACGCGGTGCCTCGTCTCGCCGCGCGCCTCGAGCGCGGCACGGATCGCCATCAGGCCGCAGAGCTCGCCATGGGCGCCCGCCGCAGGGCTCATCGCCACCGCCGGCATGCCGGTCAGCGTCTTCAGCCAATGCGCCAGCGTGTCGATCAGCTCGAGCGCGCCCTGCACCGTCGAGACCGGCTGCAGCGGATGGAGGTCGGCGAACCCGGGCAGCCGCGCGATCTTTTCGTTGAGCCGCGGATTGTGCTTCATCGTGCATGAGCCGAGCGGGTAGAGGCCGCTGTCGATCGCGTAGTTCTTTTGCGACAGGCGGGTGAAGTGCCGCACGACCTGAGGCTCGGCGAGGCCGGGCAGGCCGATGGCGCCCTGGCGCTTCATCGCGCCGAGGCGATCCTTGTGCGGCGGCGGCTCCGGCAGGTCGACGCCGCAACGGCCGGCGGCATCCTGCTCGAAGAGCAGTCTCTCCTCGATCTGCAGACCGCGATTGCCGCTATAGGTCTCGCCGCGTTTCGGCTCGGCCTTGAAGCCGCTCAGCGCCTGACTCCACTCATTCATCGCAGCGCCCCCTCCAGCGTCGTCGCGAATTTCTCGATGTCCTCGTCGGTATTGGTCTCGGTCGCCGCGACGATCAGCAGGTCGGCGACGCTCTTGTCGCGGGGATAGAAGCGGCTCGCCGGGACGCCGCCGAGAATTCCGGCGGCGGCGAGCTTCTCGACGACGGGCGCCGCCGACTTCGCCAGACGCAGCGTCATCTCGTTGAAGAAACTTTCGTTGAGCACCGTGACGCCCTTGACCCTGCCGAGGCGGTCGGCGAGACGCGCCGCCGTGGCGTGGTTGAGCGCGGCGAGACGGGCGAAGCCAGCCTCGCCGAGGAGGGCAAGATGGATGGTGAAGGCGAGGGCGCAGAGACCGGAATTAGTGCAGATGTTGCTCGTCGCCTTCTCGCGCCGGATATGCTGCTCGCGCGTCGATAGGGTGAGCACCCAGCCGCGCCGACCATCGGCATCGACGGTCTGGCCGACGAGGCGGCCGGGCATCTGGCGGACGAATTTCTCGCGCGTCGCGAAGAGCCCGACATGCGGGCCGCCGAAATTGAGCGCGTTGCCGATCGATTGCCCCTCGGCGGCGACGATGTCGGCGCCCATCTCGCCCGGCGGCTTGACCGCGCCGAGCGAGACCGCCTCGGTGACGACGACGACGAGGAGCGCGCCCTTGGCGCGACAGGCCTCGCCGAGCGCCGAATAGTCCCTGACATGGCCGAAGAAATCTGGGTTCTGCACGACGACGCACGAGGTCTCGCCATCGACCAGCGCCATGAGGTCCTCGCCGCCCGTCGGCGCCGGTGCCGGCGCCGCCAGGGTGAAGCCGAGGAAGCGGGCATGCGTCGCCGTCGCCTCGCGGTAATGCGGGTGAAGGCCGCCCGACAGCACGGCCTTTGTCCGCCGCGTCAGCCGGTTCGCCATCATAACCGCCTCGGCGCAACCGGTCGCGCCGTCATACATCGAGGCGTTCGCCACCTCCATGCCGGTGATGAGGGCGACCTGCGTCTGGAACTCGAAGAGCATCTGCAGCGTGCCCTGGGCCACCTCCGGCTGATAGGGCGTGTAGGAGGTCAGGAACTCGCCGCGCTGGATGAGGTGGTCGACCGAGGCGGGAACGTGGTGACGGTAGACGCCGGCGCCAATGAAGAACGGCACCGCGCCGGCGCTGACGCTCTTGGCGGCCATGCCGCCGAGCGCCCGCTCGACTTCGAGCTCGCCCATCGCCGGGGGCAGATCGACCGGACCATCGAGCCGTGCCGCTTCGGGCACGTCGCGGAAGAGACTGTCGACTGAAGGAACGCCGATGGCGCCGAGCATGGCGCGGCGGTCGATGTCGGTGAGCGGCAGGTAGCGCATTTTCAGCACGCCTCTAAATGAAACGCCCTCTCCCCGCCGGGGAGAGGGAGGGTGAGGGGGAACTGCCGGCAGCACGGACGAAATGTCGAGAAAGCGCGCAGGCGGCGGCGCCCCCTCACCTCGGCTCTCTCCCCGAGGGGAGAGGGAGTGATGCGGCACGGACAAACAGTCACGACAGGCCCTCGATGAATTTCTGGTAGGCAGCCTCGTCCATCAGCGCATCGAGCTGCTTGGGGTCGCTGAGCTTGATCTTGAAGAACCAGCCCTCGCCCATTGCATCGGCGTTGACCCGGCCGGGCTCGCCGGAGAGCAGCTCGTTGATGGCGACGACCTCGCCCGAGACGGGGGCATAGACCTCGCTCGCCGCCTTGACCGATTCGACGACCGCCGCCTCGCCGCCCTGCTCGACCTTGCGGCCGACCGCGGGCAGCTCGACATAGACGACGTCGCCGAGCTGGTTCTGCGCGTAATCGGTGATGCCGATGACCACGGAATCGCCGTCGCGGCGCACCCATTCGTGATCCTTGCTGTAGCGGATATCGGCCATGATGCGGTCCTCCCGTTATGTCTGCGGTTCACTTGCCCCGGTAGTAGCGGGGCGCGAAGAAAGGCAGCTTGACGATGCGCGCCGGCCGGGGCGTGCCGCGGACGACGAGCGAGATCGGCGTCTCCGGCGCCGCCTGCGCCGTCGCGACATAGCCCATGGCGATCGGCCCGCCGACCGTCGGGCCGAAGCCGCCCGAGGTGATCTCGCCGATGCGCCGGGCGCCGTCGGTAATCTCGGTGTGCTCGCGCGCCGGCGCGCGGCCGTCAGGCAGGATGCCGACGCGCTTGCGCGGCGCCCCATCCGCGAGCTGGCGCTGCAGCACCTCGGCGCCGGGGAAGCCTCCCTCGACGCGCCGCCGCTTGTGATAGGCCCAGGCGAGATCGGCCTCGATCACCGTCGTCGTCTCGTCGATGTCGTGGCCGTAAAGGCAGAGCCCCGCCTCGAGGCGCAGCGAATCGCGGGCGCCAAGACCGATCGGCGCGACTTCCGGCTCGGCAAGGAGCCGCCTGGCCAGGCGTTCGGCGCGATCACCGGGCAGCGAGATCTCGAAGCCGTCCTCGCCGGTATAGCCCGAACGCGTCACGAGACAGGGAATGCCGTCGAGCTCGACAGCCGCCGCCGTCATGAACGTCATGGTGGCGAGATGCGGTGCGAGCCGAGCCATGACGGTCGCCGCAAGCGGCCCCTGCAGAGCCAGCAGGGCATGATCGCCAAGTACCTCGACGGTGACGCGTGGCGTCAGGTGACGGCGCAGATGGGCGATGTCGTTCGCCTTGCACCCGGCATTGACGACGACGAAAAGGTGATCGCCGGCATTGGTCACCATCAAATCGTCGAGGATGCCGCCGCGCTCGTTGGTGAAGAGGGTGTAGCGCTGGCGCAGCGTGCCGAGCGCCTGGATGTCGCCGGGGCAGAGGGTTTCGAGGGCCGCCGCGGCGCCGGCGCCGCGCAGGCGGACCTGCCCCATATGCGAGACGTCGAAGAGCCCGGCCTGGCTGCGCGTGTGAAGATGCTCGGCGAGGATGCCGGACGGGTACTGCACCGGCATTTCGTAACCGGCGAAGGGCACGAGCTTGGCGCCGAGACTGCGATGCAGCGCATGGAGCGGCGTGCGCTGCAGGATTTCGGTGGGCGGTGTTTCGGCGGCTGGATCGACCATGGCAGCTCCCGGCAAGGCATCGGCTTCACGCGCCGCGTTCATCCGCGGCGGAAGCCCCCTCTGTCCGAGAACCTGAAAGATTGGCCGGCGGCCCGATCGGCGCGGGAAGCGCGGTTTACCTCGTCGGTGAGATCGGCCGCGTCAGCATGCGTCCGACCTGCTTTCCAGAGTTGCCATGCCCTCGCGGTCCTTTTGCCTGAGAGTTTCCGGGGCGGTTGCTCCTTCGGCGCCGGCGCTGTCGCGCCGGGCTCTCCCACGAGGTCGTAGCGGCAGTGCGCGGAGCATGTCGCGCGGTCGCGCGAAAGTCAATCAGCCGCCGCGATGCTTCTCGTTGAAATCGATCTCTTCCGGGGTGAGCTGAAAGCCGAGGATGAGGGTGTGGTCGCTGCCCGGCGCCGTCGCCGCCAGCGGGATGCGCTCGACGAGCTCGTCGTTGATCGACGCCACCTTGTTTTCCGAGAAGTCGAACGGGCTGGTGAAGCGCTCCTTGTTGAGGATGTTCCGCTTGGCATCCATGATGGCGACGAAATAGGTGACGTCGAGCTTGGGCTGCTTCGCGCCGGCGCGGCCGCGCTCGCCGAGGAGAGAGACCGTCATCTCGACGGTGACGCCGGTCTTGTCGTACGCGCAACCCGACTTCACGTCGTCGAACCGGGCCGTATAGAGAAGATCGCCAAGGTCGCGCCCGGGGCCGTCTCGGAACTTGGCGATGCGGCTGAGATCGCTGACGACCTCGATGCGCGGACAGGCCCGCTCGTCCTTCTTGGCGAGCCATGACGAGCAGCCCGACAGCAGCGCGACGAGCGCCACGGCCGCCAAGCGAAAAGCGTGACGCGACATCGTCACAGCTTGTTGTGCGTCCCGTCGCAGAACGGCCGGCCCGCCGTCGCCTTGCAGCCGCACAGCCAGACCTGCTCGCTCTTCGTCGCCGTGAAGCCGATCGGCGTCAGGCTGGTGACCTTGTGCGCGCCGTCGCAGAAGGGCTGATTGGCGCTGCGGCCACAGGCGCACCAGAAGTACTTCCTGCCGGCTTCGACGGCCACGGCATAAGGCGATTTCTGCGCCGGAATGGCCTCGCTCATTAAGTCTTCCTTATGGTTGGCGGCTATATTACGGTGCGGCCGGAAGCGGCGCCCGGCGGCGCGCAGACATGAAACGCGCGGAACTCTATGCGACGGCCGCAACCCGCACAAGCATTGCCGAGCGCCTGAGCGCGGCGGGATAAAAGCATGGCGGTCTATACCGACGTCCCCGACGACGAGCTGCAGAAATTCGCCGCGCAATACGCGATCGGCGAGGTCATTTCGTGCAAGGGCATCGCCGAAGGGGTGGAGAATTCCAACTACCTGCTGCGCACCGAAAGCGGCACTTTCATCCTGACGCTCTACGAGAAGCGCGTCGATCCCAAGGACCTGCCCTTCTTCATCGGACTGATGGAGCATCTCGCCGCGAACGGCCTCGCCTGCCCGACGCCCCTGCACGGATGCGATGGCGTGGCGTTGCGCACGCTGTGCGGCCGGCCGGCCGCCATCATCACCTTTCTCGACGGCATGTGGCCGCGCCGCGTCCAGCCCTTTCACTGCGCCGGCGTCGGCCGCGCCCTCGCCGAGCTGCATCGCGCCGGCAGCTCCTTCGCCATGAGCCGGCCGAACAACCTCTCGGTCGCCGGCTGGCGCGCGTTGTTCGATTCGTGCCGCGCCCGCGCCGAGTTGCATCGCGCCGGCAGCTCCTTTGCCATGAGCCGGCCGAACAACCTCTCGGTCGCCGGCTGGCGCATGTGGTTCGACCGGTGCCGCGAGCGCGCGCATGAAGTGCGTCCCGGCCTCGCCGAGGAACTCGCCGGCGAGCTCGCGCAGATCGAGGCGGCATGGCCGCGCGATCTGCCGAGCGGGGTCATCCATGCCGACCTTTTCCCCGACAACGTCTTCTTCCGCGGCGAGCAGGTGTCGGGGCTCATCGATTTCTATTTCGCCTGCACCGATTTCCTCGCCTATGACATCGCCATCTGCCTCAACGCCTGGTGCTTCGAGACCGACGGCAGCTTCAACGTCACCAAGGCGAGGCTGCTCCTGTCGAACTATCGCGCCGTGCGGCCGATCAGCGCCGCCGAGCTCGCCGCGCTCCCGCTCCTGGCGCGCGGCAGCGCCCTGCGCTTCCTGCTGACCCGGCTCTACGACTGGCTCAATCATCCGGTGGGCGCCATGGTGCGGCCGAAGGATCCGCTCGAATACCTGCAGAAGCTGCGCTTTCACCGCGCCGTCGGCGGGCCGGGCGATTACGGTCTGGCGTGACGGCGGCATCGGAACGACAGGTCGTCGACATCTTCACCGACGGGGCGTGCAGCGGCAATCCCGGCCCCGGCGGCTGGGGCGCCATCCTGCGCTTCGGCGAGGTCGAGAAGGAGATGTTCGGCTGCGAGACGCTGACGACCAACAACCGGATGGAGCTGATGGCGGCGATCGCCGCGCTCGAGGCGCTGAAGCGGCCGTGCACGGCGCGCCTCCATACCGACAGCCAGTACATGCGCGACGGCATCATGCGCTTCATCCATGCCTGGAAGAAGAACGGCTGGAAGACCGCCGACAAGAAGCCGGTCAAGAACATCGACCTCTGGCAGCGCCTCGAGGCGGCGATCAAGCCGCATGACGTCACCTGGTTCTGGGTGCGCGGCCATGCCGGCCACCCCGAGAACGAGCGAGCCGACGCCCTGGCGCGCCAGGGCGTGGCGGCGGCCCGCGCGGCGCTTGCCGCGGCCAAAGCCGGCGGCGGCGCCTGACGGTCGGCGGCACCCCGCCGCCCGCCCTTGCCTTTCGTCGCCGCCATCGCTATAACCCGCGCCTCAACCCGGCGGCATGGCCGCGCGCGGGCGCCCAGGGCATGCCTCGCCGCCGTTCTACGACCCTTTTCCGAAAGGACCGAAAATGCCCAAGATGAAGACCAAGAGCGGGGCGAAGAAGCGCTTCAGCCGCACCGCCTCCGGCAAGGTCAAGGCCAATGTCGCCCACAAGCGGCATCGGCTGATCTCCAAGCCGAAGCAGATGAAACGCAAGGCGCGCGGCACGATGACCCTGGAAAAGGGCGATTCGAAGCTCGTCTTGACCTACATGCCATATATGCGGGGCTGAGCCATGGCGCGCGTCAAACGGGGCGTCACCACCCACGCCCGTCACAAGAAGGTCCTCGAGCTCGCCAAGGGCTATCGCGGCCGCTCGAGCACCAATTACCGCATCGCCATCGAGAAGGTCGAGAAGGGGCTGCAATACGCCTATCGCGACCGCCGCAACAAGAAGCGCAGCTTCCGCGCCCTGTGGATCGTGCGCATCAATGCCGGCGTGCGCGAGCACGGCATGACCTATTCGCAGTTCATGAGCGGCGTCAAACGCGCCGGCATCGAGCTCGACCGCAAGGTGCTGTCGGACCTGGCGATCCGCGAGCCGGCCGCCTTCAAGGCGATCGTCGCGACGGCGCAGGCCGCGCTCGCCAAGCCGTAAGCCACGGACATGCGTGCGGCGATGCGGCGGCGATTTACCACCGGGACCTGTTGCTGAGGCCCCGCCAACAGGCGTGCGATCGATGAGATGCCGACGGCATCCGGCGCGATGAAGACAAAGGGGCCGACACCGCGTTCGGCCCCTTTTTGATGGCGGCATGGCATGAATGATCTCGACGGAATACGCAGCGAACTGCTCGACGCGGTCGGCGCCGCCGGCAGCCGCGAGGCGCTCGAGCAGGTGCGCGTCGCGGCGCTCGGCCGCAAGGGGCGCGTCACCGATCTGATGAAGGGGCTGGGCGCCCTCGATGCCGATTCGCGCAAGAGCGCCGGCGCGGCGCTCAACCGGCTCAAGGACGAGATCGCCGCGGCGATCGACAGCGCCGCCGCGCGCCTCGCCGCGAGCGAGCTGAATGCCCGCCTCGCCGCCGAGCGCATCGACGTCACCCTGCCGGTAGCGCCGGCGCGCGCCGGCCGCATCCACCCGATCAGCCAGACGATCGACGAACTGACCGCGATCTTCGGCGAGATGGGGTTCAGCGTCGCCGAAGGCCCGCATATCGAGGACGATTTCCACAATTTCACGGCCCTCAACATTCCGCCCGAGCACCCGGCGCGTCAGGAGCTCGACACCTTCTATCTGACCGAGAAGCCGGACGGCAGCCGGCGCGTCCTCAGGACCCACACCTCGCCGGTGCAGATCCGCACCATGCTGCGCGACAAGCCGCCGATCCGCATCATCGTGCCGGGCCGCACCTTCCGCTCCGACCACGACGCGACCCATTCGCCGATGTTCCACCAGGTCGAGGGGCTGGTCATCGACAAGGCCAGCCACATGGGCCACCTCAAGGGCTGCCTCATCGAGTTCTGCCGCGCCTTCTTCGACGTCGACGACCTGCCGGTGCGCTTCCGTCCCAGCTATTTCCCCTTCACCGAGCCCTCGGCCGAGGTCGATATCGGCTGCTCGCGGGCCGGCGGCGAGCTCAAGATCGGCCATGGCGGCGACTGGCTGGAAATCCTCGGCTCGGGCATGGTGCATCCCAAGGTGCTGATCAATTGCGGCATCGATCCCGACGAGTATCAGGGCTTTGCCTTCGGCATGGGGATCGAGCGCATCGCCATGCTGAAATACGGCATTCCCGACCTGCGGACGTTCTACGATTCGGATCTGCGCTGGCTGCGCCATTACGGATTCGTCCCGCTCGACGTGCCGTCGATGGTCGGAGGGCTCAGCCGATGAAGACGACGCTGTCCTGGCTGAAGAGCCATCTCGCGACGAATGCCTCGCTCGACGACATCGTCGCGCGGCTGGTCATGCTCGGCATCGAGGTCGAGGGCGTCGTCGACCGCGCCGCCGCGCTGGCCCCGTTCCGCGTCGCCCATGTCGTCTCGGCCGAGCCGCACCCCAATGCCGAGCGGCTGCGCGTCTGCATCGTCGATACCGGCAGCGAGCGGCTGCAGGTCGTCTGCGGCGCGCCCAACGCGCGCACCGGCATGCGCGGCGTCTTCGCGCCGGTCGGCTCGACCATCCCGCGCACCGGCCTCCTCCTCAAGCAGAGCATGATCCGGGGCGTCGCCTCGAACGGCATGCTGTGCTCGGGCTACGAGATGGGCGTATCGGACGACCACGACGGCATCATCGAGCTGGCGCCGGACGCCCCGGTCGGCGAGAGCTTCGCCAGGATCGCCGGGCTCGACGACGCAATCATCGAGGTCAAGGTGACGCCGAACCGCGCCGACTGCCTTGGCGTCCACGGCATCGCGCGCGACCTCGCCGCCGCCGGGCTGGGCAAGCTGATCCTGCCCGATGCCGCGCCCGTCGAGGGCCGCTTCGCCAGTCCGACCTGGGTGCATCTGGCGACGCTCGACCAGAAAGCGTGCCCGCTCTTCATCGGGCGGACCATCCGCGGCGTCCGTAACGGGCCGAGCCCGCGCTGGCTGCAGGACCGGCTGACGGCGATCGGCCTCAGGCCGATCTCGGCGCTCGTCGACATCACCAATTTTCTCACCTTCGACCTCAACCGGCCGCTCCACGTCTTCGATACCGCCCGCATCGCCGGCGACCTCGTCGTGCGCGAGGCCCGGGCGGGTGAGCGCATCAAGGCGCTCAACGGCCGCGAATACGCGCTCGATGCCGAGATGACCGTCATCGCCGACGACGCCGAGGTGTTGAGCCTCGGCGGCGTCATCGGCGGCGAGAGCACCGGCTGCGGCGAGACGACGACCGACGTTTTCGTCGAGGCGGCGCTGTTCGATCCGGTGCGCACCGCCGCCACCGGGCGCAAGCTCAGCCTGCAGAGCGACGCGCGCTACCGCTTCGAGCGCGGCCTCGACCCCGCCTTCGTCGCTCCGGGGATGGAAATCGCCACCCGGCTCATCCTTCAATTGTGCGGCGGCGAGCCGAGCGCGCCGGTAGTCGCCGGCGCCGTGCCGGAGTGGCAGCGCAGCTATCGGCTGCGCCCCGACCGCGTCGCCACGCTGGGCGGCGTCGATCTGCCCGGCGAGACGCAGCGCAGCATCCTCGACGCGCTCGGCTTCGGCATCGCCGAACAGAACGGCGCGATGACCGTGGCGCCGCCGTCCTGGCGCGGCGACATCGAGGGCGAGGCCGATCTCGTCGAGGAGGTCTTGCGCGTCCACAGCTACGATGCGATCGCGGCGGTGCCGCTCGAACGCGACACCGCGCTGCCGCGGCCGGCGCTCGATCCGGCGCAGCGCCGCGTCGGCTTCGTGCGGCGCACCCTGGCGGCGCGCGGCCTCGTCGAAGCCGTCACCTTCTCGTTCATGGCGGCGGGCGACGCGGCGCTGTTCGGCGGCGTCAAGCCGGAGCTGCGCCTGATCAACCCGATCAGCGCCGATCTCGACGTCATGCGGCCGACCATCCTGCCGAACCTGCTGGCGGCGGCGCGGCGCAATGCCGATCGCGGCCTCGCCGACAGCGCCCTCTTCGAGGTCGGCGCGCAGTACCATGACGACACGCCGGAGGGTCAGGCGACGGTCGCCGCCGGGCTGCGCCACGGCCAGAGCGGGCCGCGCCACTGGCGCGACCCCGGCCGCCCGATCGATGCCTTCGCCGCCAAGGCGGATGCGCTCGCCGCGCTCGCCGCCGCCGGGACGCCGACCGAGAACCTTCAGGTGAGCGCCGACCCACCGGCCTGGTACCACCCGGGCCGCGCCGGCATGCTCCGTCTCGGCGCCAAGGTGCTCGCCCATTTCGGCGAGATTCACCCCGCCGTGCTCGCCGCCTGCGCGCTCAAGGGGCCGGCCGCCGCGTTCGAGGTGTTTCTCGATGCCGTGCCGCCGCCGCGCAAGGCGCGCGGGCGGGCGCCGCTCAAGCTTTCGCCCTTCCAGCCGGTCGAGCGCGACTTCGCCTTCCTGGTGCCCGCCGACCTGCCGGCGGAAACGCTGCTGCGGGCAGCGCGCAGCGTCGACAAGAAGCTGATCGCCGAGATCCGCCTGTTCGACATCTATGCCGGCGCCGGGCTGCCGGCGGGCCGCAAATCGTTGGCCATCACGGTGGTGGTGGAGTCCGAGGAGGCGACGCTGACCGACGAGCAGATCGAGGCGTTCTCCACCCGGCTCGTCGCCCAGGTGGCGAAGGCGACGGGCGGCGAGCTCAGGCGTTAGGGAACCGACCGGAACGCTCAGAAATCGCTGCAGCGCCCGTTGACTTCCCAGTCGCCGTAGCGCGTCGGCTCCGGCCCCTTGGGGCCGCCGATCTCGCGCGGCCCGATCTCGCGCGGGCCGGTCTCGCCTGGTTGGGGTGCCGCCTCGGTCGGCGATCCGCCGGCGGGGCGCGTCGGCGGCGCGGGCGGGCATTTCGGTGTTCCGGTCATGTCTTCCATATGACATCGCGATTCGGATTTGCCAAGCGGGGCGGACTGCGCCATAGACCGGTGTGCCCGCCAGTCGGCGCGCCACCGGGCGGCCGGTACCCCTCCGGCGGCGCGCGCGGCGAGCGGGCATCGCGGCCCATCCGCGACAAAACAGGTTGGCGCGCATGCGCGGTTTCGCAGTAGGCTCGCCTTCCCAGCAGAACGTTGGCTCCAGTATGTCTCTCACCCCGTCGGCCCGCAGCGTCGCCATCGATCTGATCGGTACCGTTCTTCGGCGGAAACGTCCGCTCGACGACGCGATCGAGGACAATGTCGACATGACGGCGCTGGCGGCACGCGACCGCGCCTTCGCCCGGCTGCTCGTCGCCACCGTGCTGCGCCGCCTCGGCCAGATCGACGCGCTGATCGCCCATTGCCTCAATACGCCGCTGCCGCCGCGCGCCGCCGTCGTCCACGACATGCTGCGCCTCGGCATCGCGCAGCTTCTCTTCCTGCGCACGCCCGCCCATGCCGCCGTGGCGACCACCGTCGATCTCGCCGAGGCGCGCGGCTTCCTGTCGCATAAGGGGCTGCTCAACGCCGTGCTGCGCCGGCTCAGCATCGAGGGGCCCGCCCTCGCCGAGGCCCAGGACGCGGCCCGGCTCGATACGCCGGACTGGCTGTGGCAGGCCTGGGCGCGCGCCTATGGCGAGGACGGCGCCCGCGCCATCGCCACCGCACATCTCAAGGAGGCGCCGCTCGACCTCACCGTGCGCGGCGATCCCCAGGGCTGGGCCAAGCTTCTGGAGGCGCAGATCCTGCCGACCGGCACGCTGCGCCGGGTTTCCGGCGGGGCGATCACCGCCCTGCCGGGCTATGCCGAAGGCGCCTGGTGGGTGCAGGACGCCGCCGCCGCCATTCCGGCGCGGCTGTTCGGGGACATCGCCGGCAAGCGCGTCATCGATCTGTGCGCCGCCCCCGGCGGCAAGACGGCGCAGCTCGCCGTCGCCGGCGCCATCGTCACCGCGGTCGACCGCTCGCAGCGCCGCCTCGATCGGCTGATCGCCAATCTCAACCGGCTCGACCTCTCGGTCGAGGCGATCACCGCCGATGCCGCCGTCTGGCAGCCGCGCGGCAAGGCGGCCGGCGTCCTGCTCGACGCGCCGTGCACGGCGACCGGCGCGATCCGCCGTCACCCTGACGTGCCGCATCTGAAGAGTCCCGACGACGTCGCCCGCCTCGCCATCGTCCAGGAGCGCCTGCTCGCCGCCGCCAGCGAGATGCTGGAGCCGGGCGGCACGCTGGTTTATTGCACCTGCTCGCTCGAGGTCGAGGAAGGGCCGCAGCAGATCGCCCGTTTCCTCGCCCGCGGCGGGCCGTTCGCGCGCGCGCCCATCCGCCCCGGCGAGGTCGGCGGCCTCGCCGAGCTGCTCACCGAAGAGGGCGATCTGCGCACCCTGCCCAGTCATTTCAGCGAGCTCGACGGGATCGACGGCTTCTA
>Ga0157370_10004995_pt1 | contig 15006 bp, 7 predicted proteins | sample C35metaG_FD_113463 | JGI IMG/M metagenome (GOLD analysis project Ga0157370, IMG submission 113463) | Corn rhizosphere microbial communities from Kellogg Biological Station, Michigan, USA - C3-5 metaG | ecosystem: Host-associated > Plants > Roots > Rhizosphere > Soil | place: USA: Michigan...
CCACGCCGCGATGAGCTCCTCGTAGCCGCTCGGCCCTTTGCCCATGCCGTCGATGAACAACCGCATGCCCTGGTTGAACGCCGAGTCGCCCATCACGTAGTTGCCGGAGTACAGAATCCACACGCCCTTGCGGTAGTGTATTCGGCCGTTGTCATAATTGGCGAGAATGCTCTGCTGGCCCTCGAAGCCGCCGGCGAATCCGGAGCGATCGGCGCCAACCATGTACGAGTTGCGCATCGCGTCCCAGTACGTGTGCTCGGCGTCCGGCCCGTACACAGATCGGAGCATGAGGGCCTCGACGAACGTCGCCCACGCCTCGTGGAGGAAGTTCGACGCGAGCCCGGTGCCGTTCATCGTCCAGGCGTGGCCAGTCTCGTGCGCGAAGGTCTGTGACGACTGCGAGCCGAGCAATCCGCCGCCCGCGCCGGAGATGGCCGCGTTGTTCATGCGCACGCTGAAGCCGCCGGGCCCGAGCGCGCGATCCTGTACGGCCGCCAAATACCGAGACGGAAACTGCGGCTCGCCGAATCGCGGCTGCAGCAGGTCGTAGACGCGCTTCGTCGCCGCGGCGAGTGAATCGTGCGAGTAGCGGAACGACGGCGACGTGAACGACTCGAAGCGGAAGCCGCCGAAGTCGGTCGTCTGCGGCCGCCAATCGCGGTCGTAGATCAGCGCCAGCGCGAATTCGTTGTGCAAGCTCCGCCCGTGGACGATCCGCACGCCGTCCCGCACGGTCTCGGTCTGCGGAATCGTCGTCGTGAGATAATACGCGGCCGGGATGCGCGCCGTGATCTCGATCTGCGCGAGCTCGTTCGGGCTCAGATAGTCGAAGAACGGATGCCAGACGTCGGTGTTGTTGAACGCGCCGAAGGCGGACGGGCCCGTCGTGGCGCTGTCCGAGCCCCGTCCGCCATTGCCGCGGCCGGCGGCGAGCGAGTACTCGAACACCAGCGTGGCCGCTGGGGCCTTGGGGATTTTCATCCACAGCACGCCGCCGCCGAAGGCATGCTCGACCGGCCGGCCGTCCACGCTGACGGTGTACAGGTGAACGGCGTTGTTCAAGCGGACGCCGAAGCCGTACGGTGCGCCCACGCTGATCCCGACAGTATCGACGACGTGGATGCTGTCCGCCGGAGCGATGTCGACGGTGATGCGCTGCGTGCGGATGAAGTTCGCGCTGTCGAAGGGGATCTGGTGCGTGACGCTCCAGCCGCCGTCCGCCTCCACGGCGTCATAGAATCCTGAAAAATGACGGGCACCGTTCGTCTCGTTCGACCCGGCCGACGCGCTCCGGGCCGTCGCCGCCCCGTTTCGAGCCACGCCGCCCAACAGGAGCACGGCGTGATCCCCGCTCTTCCAGATGACCCGGGCCAGCTCGGACTGCCGGCTGCCGCGCGCCTCACGCATGAAGACGCGGCCGGCCGAATCCGGGTCCACCGCCGCGAATTCGCCGGGCGTGCCCGACGAGAATTTTTGCATGAACAGCGTGGCGAGCGCTTCCGGAGTCGGAGAGCCGGACGCCGGTTGTTGGGCAGCCGCTCTCCGGCCGCTGCCCGCAGCGAGAACGACCGCTGCCGGCAGCGCCCAAATGCGTCGAGTCATCGTTGAATCACGTCTTGGGGAAATTCGGATTCGCGGTGGTCTCGCTCACCGGAACGGGGAGGCACGTGCTCGTGCCGAAGGTTCCCTGGGCCGGCTTGTAGAATGGCGTGCCTGACACGCCAACGAATGGCGTCGCGGTGGGGTTGCGGGCCCAGTCTCCGAGATGCTTCGCCTCGAGCCAGAACTCGCGCGCGCGCTGGCTCATCAACTCGGCGAGAATCGCCGGCGTTCCCGTACCAGTGAACGCCGGCTGGCCGTTGGCCGTTCGCCGTGCGGCGATCAGGGCCACCGCCGCCGTCGCGTCGCCGGATTTGAGCTTCGCCTCGGCGGCGATGTAGCTGGCCTCGAGACCGGACGCGATGCGAATGGGCACATTGTATCCGGTGAACTTGAGCTGTTGGAAATATTCCACCTGCGAGTCCTGGGCCTTCTTCGCGGCGTCTTTCCACGGCACGCGCGGATCGTTCAGCGCGCGATAGGCGTCGGGGACGACGATCAGATTTCCACCGATGTCGTACTGGTAGAGGAGATTGCCCAGCGAGCGATTGCTCGCGTCATCGATCGTCACGGCGTTGTAGACGAAGCTCGCCGGGACCAGGGCCGCCGATTGCGCCGCGTGTGCGTTGTCGCCGATCTGCAGGTATGCGCGCGCCAGGCCGACGTTCGACGCGTTCACCACCTTGGTTCCTTCGGCCACACCCGCGGCCGCCGCGCCCGCGCCGACGGCGGCGGCTTTGGTGAACCGGGCGATTGCCGTGTCGAGCAGTTGCTCGGGCGTGAGCGGCGGGCCGACCAGGATGTCTCCCTGACAGAACGTCTCGGCCATGAGCACCAGCGAGAAGCCGGAATTCATCTCCACGCGCGCCAGGTTGATGTCGGACGCGGCGGACGGTCCGGCGAGCAGCACTGGAATGGCCAGCTCGTTGGTCGCGAGCGATTTCTGGAGCGGCGACCAGACGCTGTTCACATCGGACGTGCCGGCGCTCTCGACGCGGCGGCCGATGTCGTTCGTCTCCTGGCGCACGGCGCCCACGTACGCCTCGCCGGAAAAAAAGGCGGAGTACGCGATGAGCGAGCCATACGCCTTGTAGAAGTTGGACTGCGCCGACAGCGACAGTGTCGACGCGTCCTGCGTCGGGTCGAACGTGGTAGCGTCGACGACGCCCGGATTGATGACGTCCATGTTGCAGGCGGAAAGCGGCAGCGCCAGCATCGCGAGGACGGTGAGAGCGGCGGGGATACGCGCCGACGTGTGTGCGGTCATTGGCGTATCTCCTCTCAGAACTGGAAGTTGAGACGCGTGAACAGGCGGCGGTTCTGCGGCGTCGTGAACACGTCTGCGCGATACAGGTTGACCAGGACGCCGTCCGCCCCGTTGACCTCGGGGTCCCAACCGGGATACTTGGTCGACAACCAGAGGTTGCGCCCACCGACGGTGATCGACGAGCCCGGGATGTGAAGGCGCTCGCCGAGCTGCGTCGGCAGCGACCAGGTCACCGCCATCTCGCGGAGGCGGACGAAGTCGCCGGAGACCATGTACGGATCGCGCACGAGCGCGGCGCCGACCGGCGTTCCGTTCGTCTCCGTGACGAAGGGACCGTACCGGCGCTGGCGCTCGTACGCCGAGTAGCCGCCCTGGTCGGCCGGCAGGACCGCCTCGGCCGAATTCCCCAGCGATCGGTCGCGGAAGTCCTGCGTGAGATCATAGATTTTGTATCCGAATTTTCCGTCGAGCTGGGCGTAGAGCCGAAGACTTCGGTGCAGCGTCAACGTACTACTCAGGCTCGTCTCGTATTTCGGGAGTTGTCCGCCAACGACGACCGCCGTGTCGGTGACGAACGTTTTCTTGGCCGCCGTGTCCACGCGGATGACCTGCGGTACACACCAGGCACCGAGCTCCACACCCGGTTTGAAACACTGATTATTGGTGCTCACGAACGGCGTCACCGATCCCATGTTCTCGATCCTGTTCTTGATCGTGTTCGTCGTGGCCGTGAGGTCCCAACTCAGCCCGCGCGTCGCTACCGGCGTGGCGCGCAGCGATAGCTCGAGACCCTTGTTCGAGATCTCTCCGATGTTGACGAGCGGGGTGGACGAGAATCCAGACGATGGCGCGATCGGCAGAGGCAGCAACAGATTCTTCGAGCGCTTGTCGAAGTAGGTGGCCTCGAGTCCGACGCGGTCGTGGAAGAATCCCGCGTCGAAGCCACTCTCGAACTCCGTGCCGCGCTCCGGCTCGAGGTTCGGGTTGCCCGGGCTGCCCGGCGAGACACCCGGCTGTACGACGCCGGCGTCCGTGATGTAGTTCGCCTTGCTATAGGTCTGCAGCGCGGCCGTGCTGCTCGGCGAGCGGCCCGTCGTTCCATACGCCGCTCGTAAGCGGAAGGTCGAGACCGCGGGCAGATGCTGCTGCCAGAACGATTCCTGCGACATTACGTACGACACGCCCGCCTTGGGCAGGAAGAACGCGCCGTAGTCCTTGCCGAACGCCGAGTTGCGATCGATGCGCGCCCCGAACTGCAGATACAAGCGGTCGCCGAATCCCAACTGCTCCTGGCCGAAATATCCGAACGACTTCGACTGCCCGTAGCTCTGCGAGGCAGTCGTGGTCGTGGCTGCACCGACGACGTTGTTGGCGTTGGTGAGCAATCCCGTTCCGACGCCGCTGAGGCCCGTGCTCGTCGCGTTGATCCACTGGCTGCCGAACGACAGGTCCGACGACACGTCGTGCTTGGCGCCGAAGCGGCCGCTGATGTTGGCGAGGTAGTCGACCGTGTACAAGTTGATGTCCGCCTCGCTCACTGAAATCACGCCCGTGTTCTGCGTGGCGCTGTACCAGCCGAGATTGTTCTTCGGATAGAGCTGCGTCGCGAGCGTATGCGAGAAGTCCTGGCCGAACGTCAGGCGATTGGTGAACCACGACACTGGCGCATAGTGCAGCCGAACGCTCGGCGTGGCGCGCAGCGTGTTGTCTTCGGTGTTGATGGCCGAGATCGACGCAACGCTCTCCGTTCCGATGAACCATCCGCCGGCCAGTCCTCCGCCCGGGCCGGTGATCACCGACGCCGGCGACCCGAAATCTCCGCCGAGCAGGAAGCCGTTGGAGTCCTGATCGCCCTTGGGGAGCTTGTCGTCCATGCGCGCAAGGCTGACGCTCGCATCCAGGGACAACTTCGGAGTGGCGATCCACGTGAAGTTGACGCGTCCGCTGCGGTGGTTGAGAAAGTTGTTTGGCGTGGTTCCCTGCTCGTTGGTCGCGTCGAACGACGCGTAGTAGCCGAAGTTGTCGCCACTGCCTTGTGCGCTGTAGCCGAGCATGCCGGACGACCCGTGCGTGAACACGTCGTTGCGGACGAGCACGTTGTCCGACACGACGGTGCCAGCGGTCTGACCTTTACAGAGCGGATTGGGGCTCGTCGGCAGGACGAGGCTGGCTGTGCACTTTGCGTAGTTCGTGAACGGCGTGAAGTTGGGATCGATGTTGTCGTACTGCACGGAGACGCGTTGCGAGAACTGGTGACTGCCGGGCCGGCCCTTCTTCGTCAGGATCTGAATCACGCCGGCTGACGCGTCGGCACCATACAGCGTGGCCGCCGCGGGACCCTTCACCACCTCGATGCTCTCGATGTCGTCCGGATTGAGGTCGTTGAGCGCGTTGAGCGACTGGCCGCCGACTCCATTTCCCGCCGTGCCGCGGGCGCCCGCCGTGGCGCGAACGCCGTCGATGAACACGAGCGGATAGTTGGACAACGAGATCGATGCCTGTCCTCGAATGTCGATTCTCGTATTGGCCCCGCTGGTACCGGAGGCGAGCGTCATCGACACCCCGGGCGTTTGGGCGTACAGGAGCTGATTCACGTCGAGCACCGGCGCTTTGGCCATGAGGTCGGCCGCGTCGACGCTCGCCACGACAGCGGCTTGCGCCTGCCGCTCCTGATTGCCCGCGGTTCCCGTGACGATGATCTGACTGAGCGCCACGGCGGCCGTCGACATCACGACGTCGACCGTGACCTGGCCGGGCGTCAACCGAAACGCGACGACCGCCGGCCGGAATCCGAGCCGGACGACGTGCAGCGTGTCAGTCCGCGCCGAGAACCGGTCGGGTGGCACCACGAGGCGGAACAGGCCGGCGTCGTTGGTCGTCGCCGACAGCCGCAGATCGCGGATGCTCACCAGCGCGCTCGGGACAGGCGCCCCGGCGTCGCTCGTGACGCGCCCGATGACGACGGCCGAGTCGGCAGCCGCGCGCGACCGCGGCGCGAGCGAAACGACCTCCGGCGACGCGAGGGTGATCTGCGGCGACGACGCATCGTCCCCCGGCGACGGCTCGCGTTGCAGCGGAGCCGGCACGAGCATCACCTGGCCCGCGGCCTCGCGGAAGGTGAGCGGCGTCGAGGCGAGCATCGTCTCGAGCGCCTCGCGCGTCGTCACCGAGGCGCACGAGCAGCTCACGGTGAGATCGGGAACGAGACTCGGGCTGTAGACCAGCGCGATGCGCGCATGATCAGCCAGCTCCCGCAATGCTTTCGAGAGGGAGACGTCTCGAATGTCCAGTTTCGCCGGACGGTCGAGCACCTCGCCGACCTGCCGCCGCGCGCTCGCGCGGTCGGACGTCATGGCTCCCGAGACGCTTCTCGCCGAGAGCGAGAGCGCAACGATTGAGGCCACGACGGCACCGCGGCCGCGGATACGGAGAGTTCCCCTCATAGGTTTCCTTCCTCTGGAAAGACGTGTCTCACCGACCTGTCCCGAGCGCGGCACCCGTCACCGCCCGGTCACGACGACTTCGCCCGGGCGGGTCACGCACCGTGCGTTGACCACCGAGCAGACCATATCGATCACATCGCGTACGTCGCGATCGGTAAACGTGCCGATGACCGTGCGATTGGCGATCACCGAGTCCTCGATCACCACTCGAACCCCATAGACCTCTTCGATCTCGCGGCCGACCTCGCGCATCGGCGTCGACTGAAAGGCGAGAAATTTTCCGACCCACTCGCCCATGTTCGCGGCGTTCGGCAGGCGCGTCGGTTCGGCCACGGTGCCGTCGCGCACGTCGCTCGCTTCGCCGCCATGCACCTCGACCTGGTTCGCCTTCCCCGAAAGTCCCACGCGACCCGAGACCACGAGCAGGTGCAGCTCCCTGGGATCGGTGGCCAGCTCGAACCGCGTGCCCAGCACCGTGGCGTCGCCGAGCCGCGTATGCACGCGAAATGGTCTCCCCGGGATTTTCGCCACGGCGAAGAAAGCGCGCCCCTCGAGCGTCGCCTCGCGCGACGCGGCACGCTGCACGAATCGCAGCTTGCTCGATGGAGCCAGCCGCACCACGCTGCCGTCGCTCAATTGCACGGTCGCCATCTCCGACGCGCCGGTCGCGTAGCCGACGCCGCCGGCCGCCGGCGACTCCGCCCGGGGGACCGGCGCTACGCGGTCACGCAGCAGCGCGCTGCCCACGGCGACGACCGTCGCGCTGACCGCGACGATCGCCGCGGCACCGAGCCACGTGGGCAGCGCGTGCAGCCCACGCAGTCTCGCGCGACGCAACGGCGCGGCGTGCGCTCCGCGAGCGCGCGAGAGAATCGCCTGGGCCGCCGGCACCGGACGCATTGCAACGGCATCCTGGCGCATGACCTCGAGCACCCGAACGGTGCGCCGGTATTGCTGCTCGTTCGCCAGCGAGTGCCGGCGCCATTGAGTGAGCCACGCAAGCTCGTCGCTCGTCACGTCGTCATGCAGCGACCGGTAGATCACATCCTCGATGTCCGGCCCGCCAAACGGCCGGTACCTCATTTCCCGGGGATGGTCGACGTCACGTTGCCGGCCTCGTCGAGGAATTCGATTCGCGCCGCGCCGAGCGAGTCCACCGCCAAGCGAAGCCGAGGCTTGCCGTTCGGATCGGCGAGCGTGAGCACCGACGCCTTTGACACATCCCGACCGATGAACAACCGCTGCACGCTGAGAGGCACACCGTTGCGGGGCGCGCGGAACTTGGCCAGCGCCGCATTGCGGGCGACGGTATCCGTCATCGCCATGATCGTCTTCTGCTCGGCCACCATCTCGTAAATGTCGACGGGTGCCCGGTCGTTGATCGAGAAGCCCATCAGCTTCTGACCATTCCTGTCCGTGTAGTCCAGGTTCACGACCTGGTCCTGGTTGAACTGATCGAACGACATGTGCGTCGACGCATTGTACGTCCCGTTCGTGCACGCGCGTCCGGTCGTGACCGATTTTCCGTCCGTGCACGTGCTTCCGGTGAACGTCAGGCCGCCGTTTTCCGTCCCTTCGTCGTTGAAGAAGATGATGCCCGGCCGGCCGCCGCCCTCATAGCCGAACGGTTTGTTCTTATAGATTGGCCCAATGGATCGCGGCCGGTTCGAGAGCACCATGCGATAGTTCCCGTTCGGCTCCCGAATGTTGATCCGCTCGACGTCGATCACGTCGAACTTCGCGTTCCGCGACGATCGCGTGAACGCGGCGACCGACAACACGGCGAGCATTGTCGTCGTCACGATGGCATATCGCTTCAGAAAGCGAACGTCCCGTTCGATGGATTGACTCATTGGCCTTCGATCCTCGGTGGAGAGTTGGCATGCTCACACGCATGCCACCGGCATGATCTACCATCAGTAGTTCCAGAGGGCGGTGTTTTCGCCCGCCGGAGCCTGCGACTTGATCGTCGTGCCGACCTTTCGGATGAAGTCCGCCCACGGGGCGTAATGCCACGAATGTCCTTTCATAGGCCGACCGAAGACGAAATCGCCCTCGTAGTGCGGGTTGGTCGTGGTCTTGAGAAAATCCTGGAACTTGTAGACGGCGAGGTTGAGCCAGTAGTCGTCCATGTCGCCCGCCGAAAAATGCAGTTTGCCCACGAGCTGCGACCCGATCGTCGGCCAGCTCTTCTCGGCGTAGGCGCGCAGGTCGAACCCGTGGTCGCGCATGTACTCCGCCACGCTGTGATCGATGTGACCGGTGAGCTTGTCCCACAGCGGCACCGGATAGCCGTCCGCTCCCACCGGGCCGTACACCGCCTCCCATGCCTCGAGCTGATACTCCGAGCGCCCGTGACTGCCGAGGACCGCCTCGAACCGGCTCAACTCGCGAGTGGTGAACAGGACCTGGCCGTCGGTGGTGCGCTGGAAATACCGCTCGGTCTTCGTGAACGGCCCGGTCTGCACGTAGAACGCGTTCGTGTCGGTGTAGATGTTCGTTTCCTGATAGCGCGTGAAGTCGATCGGATCGGGCTGGAAGACCCACGCGCCGCCGAAGAACTGCGGGTGCTGGAGCTGGAGCGCCAGCGTCTGCCAACCGCTGGTCGACGCGCCCTCGAGCTGCCGCGCGTACGGCTTCGGGATGATGCGGAAGGTCTTCTCGAGGAACGGGACCATCTCCTGCACGACGGCGTCGCCGTACGGGCCGTTGTTCGCCGAATTCACGGAGTACGAATCGGGGAAGTACGGCGTCTGCTGCTGCAGACTGATGCAGATGACTCGCGGATAGTCGTCGGCGATCCACTTCTGATACGTTGCGTACCCGCTCTCGACGCCCGTCACCGGGCTCACGGCGTTCGGCGCGCCGTTGCGCGGCGGCGTCGTCGAAAAATTGAGCGGCGTCTCACTGTGGCCGAGCGTGTAGACGCTCGGGTAATAAGTCGTCGGATGCTCGGCATACCCTTTGGGGAGCAGCACCGACGCATGGATGAAGATCGGGCGACCCCAGAACTTGGTGAGCATTGGGCTCTGGAAGGTCACCTGCTTGATCCATTCGGTGTCCTTGGGCCTCACCGCCGGCGGCAGGAGGTGCGTGACGCTGATCTTGATCGCGCCGCCGGTCCCCACGTGCACGGGCATCACGTCGCTGTACAGATTGTTCGCGGCGTTGCTGAAGAACTCGATGTTGCCGTCGTTCATCGGCAGCCAAACCGTCTTTCCGTCGGCGCGGTGCACCTGCTCGTAGACGTTGATCACTGCTTGCGCGAAGTAATCGCCCGGCGGCAGCGCCGAGAGCGCCATCGGGTAGCCGAGCGCGGCGTCGTCGATGACCGCGGTCGCATTGGGCGCGAGCTGGTCGAGGTCGATCGCGAACAGCGCCGGCCCGCGCGGCGAAATGGTGAGTCGCGGCTCCGGCTGGGCCTTCGTCCCGATCACCAGTACGAGTCGGCCGGTGATCGGCCCCGCGTGGGCCGACGACGGAAAGCTGATCTCGAATCTCGGCGTCGGCACGAGCGCGGCCCCTGTGGCCACGGCGGTGACGAGCCCGGCGAGGGCGGTGCCGCAGGCACGGCGGAGCTTCATATGAATCCTCTTCAAGTAGTGTTGTGACATTCCTGACTGTCCTCCGAGTGCCTGTACGCCTCAGACGGGCGGTTTGACGGTCGCGATCGCCGGAGCATTCGTGCGGCCGGTCCGTGCGCGCAGCGCGGGCAGTTGATGCGCGATGATGTCGTTCACTTTGGCGGCGATCTCGGTGAACTCGGCGACCGACGCGGCGAGCGTGCGATGCTGCGCCTCGGTCGGCGGCATCGACGACGACTCGATCGCCGCCGTGAGATCGAACAGACGTCCGATGCCCGACGTGATGCTGTTGCCGCGCGCCCGCTGGCGCTGCGTGGTGACTTGCGTCGCGATCGATCTGGCGGCGCTGTCGGCGCCCGCCGACGCGAGCTCGGCGTCGATCGCGTCCATGGCGGTGACCGCGTCGAAGTAGACGCGAGTGATCTCCCGCGCCTCGAGGTTGATCGCTTCGCGATCGCGCAGTCCCGCCGGCGTGCTCGCGCCGCGCGCATCGCTTCGCACCTGAACCGGCTGCGTCAGCGTTCGGCCGCGGGCCGTGAGCTTGATGGTATACTCGCCGGGCGGAACGTAGGGAGCGCGCGGCGGACCGTAGAAGCCGGAGTCCGACGGCGGCGGCACGTATGCGAGCTGATAGCGCATGTCCCACAGGACGCGATGCGTGCCGCGCCGGTCGGGCCCGGTCATGCGCGCCACCACGCCGCCACCGGGAGCGATCACCTCGATCTTCACGCTGTCAGCCGACGGCGCGTCGTTCGCGACGGCGTACGAGATGTACGTGCCGATCGGCGAGTTGGGCGCGACAAACACGTTGCCGCCCGGCCAGGGAAGATCGCGGTAGGTCTGCACCTCGGTCGCGGCGCGCGCGGGAAACAGTCGCACGTCGTCCTCCGAGCCCGTCGCCTCGAGCGGGGCAATGTCCTCCAGAATGATCACGCCGCGGCCATGCGTGCCGAGAATGAGATCGTCGTTCTTGGGGTTGACGATGATCCGATCGACCATCACCGGCGGTACGTTGCCGCTCGCGGCCTGCCAGTGACGCCCGCCGTCCACCGTCCAGTAGAGGCCGAACTCCGTTCCGACGAACAGAAGATTCGGATTTCGAGAATCCTCTTCGACGGTCTTCACCGGCTTCCAGTCCGGAAGATCTCCCGAGATCGACGTCCACGTTGCGCCGCCGTCGGTCGTCCTGAACAGATACGGCTTCTCGTCGTCGTCCCAGTGACCGTCGAAGGCGACGTACGCGGTGCGCGCGGCGTGCCGCGACGCGTACACCTTGCTGACGTAGCGGGCCTGCGGCAGGCCGAATCGCGACGTGAGGTCGGTCCAGTTGCCGCCGCCGTCGGTCGTCACTTGCACGTTGCCGTCGTCGGTCCCCACGTAGATCGTGCCGCGCGCCCTGGGCGACTCGCTGATCGTCGTGATGTTGCCGTAGGCGCTCACGCCGTCGTTGGCCGACAGGGAGCGCCCAGCCGGAAAACCGTCGCCGACGCTGAGCGAGCCGCGCGCCACATGCCTGGTGAGGTCGGGGCTGATCTCCTGCCACGTCGTCCCGCGGTCGGTCGTCTTCAGCAGCTCCTGCGCGCCGAGGTAGAGGGCGTGCGGATCGTTCGGCGACTGGTGCATCGCCGTGTTCCAGTTGAAGCGATACGGCTCGTGGCCGGCCGGCGGGACCGGCTGGATGAAACGCTCCTCGCGGGTCACCATGTCGGCCAGAAAAGCACGGCCGTTCTGAGAGTTCGCATGAACGAATCGACGATCGAGCGGATCGACCGCCGACTGGAATCCGTCGCCGAACCCCGTGTTCTGCACGTCGAGATTCGTCAGGCCGCCGCGCGAGTAGGTCGCGCTCGGAAACGCCCACGAGCCGTTGTCCTGCGCGCCGCCGTAGATCCAGTACGGTTCCCGGTCGTCGATCGAGATGTCGTAGAACTGGCTGATCGGCAGGTTGTCCACGTAGCGCCACGACCGCCCGTTGTCGTACGAGAAGTACACGCCGCCGTCGTTGCCGAGCATGACGTGCTGCGGCTGGCTGGGATCGATCCACATGGCGTGGTGGTCGGGATGCGCGTTCGGGGCGATCGATTCGCTCGAGAAGGTCGCGCCGCCGTCGTTCGATGCCATGAGCGCCGTCGCGAGCAGCCAGACGTGATTCGGATTCTTGGGATCGACGCGGATCTGACTGAAATAGTTGCCGCGCTGGTTGATCGGGCTCTTTCGAACCCACGTCGCGCCGCGGTCGTCCGAGCGGTACACGCCCCCGCCCGGCGGCGACGCTTCGATGATTGCGAAGACGATACTTGGATCGCTCGCCGCGATGTCGAGTCCAATGCGACCCAGGTCGCCGGCGGGCATTCCGCTCGTCACGCGCAACCAGCTGTCGCCGCCGTCGGTCGACCGCCACAATCCGCTGCCCGGACCACTCCCGGCGAATCCGAACTCGCGCCGCCGACGCTGGTAGGTTGCCGCGATCAGCGTGCGCCCGTCGGGCGAGATCACGACGTCGGTGGCGCCGGTGTTCGCGTCCACGCCCAACACCTTCTTCCACGTCGCACCGCCGTCCTTCGTGCGATACAGTCCGCGTTCCTCGTTCGGCCCGAACAAATGGCCGACGGCGGCCACGAACACGACGTCCGGATTGTGCGGATCGATCACGATGCGGCCGATGCTCTGCGTCTCGCGCAGACCCATGTGACTCCACGTCGTGCCGCCGTCGGTCGAGCGGTAGACGCCATCCCCCCACGTGGAGCTCTGGCGGTTGTTCGCCTCGCCCGTGCCCGCCCACACCACGTTTGGATCGCTCGGCGCGATGGCGATGTCGCCGATCGACAGCGTACTACCATATTTGTCGAACACGGCGTCCCACGTCGTGCCGTTGTTCTTGCTGCGGAACACGCCGCCCGCCGCGCTGCCCACGAAGATGGTCCGCGGATCGCCCGGCACCGCTTCGATGTCGTCCACGCGGCCGCCGAATGCCGCCGGACCGATCTGTCGCCAACTCGCGTCGTGGGGCCAGGGTTGCGCAACGGGGATGTGCGGCGGTTGGAGAGGCGCGACAGACCGTCCGCTGCGTTGAGCGAACGAAGAGCTGGCGAGGGACAGAAAGCAAACGGCGGGGAGGGCAACGTGGAGGGCGCGCATCGCCATCACACGCACGCCGCCGGCCGACTCTACTATCCGAGTCTCAGTCCAGGATTCCGCCGAGCGATCGCCGAAGCGTCGCCAGTCCCTTGCTGAGCTGATTCGCCACGGTCTGCTCGGCGATGTTCATGACGTCGGCGATCTCTTTGTAGGAGAGGTCGTGGTAGCAGCGCAGCACGAGAATCTCCCGTCGCCGTACCGGTAAGCGCGCGATCTCCCGGTCGATGAGCGAGCGGAGACGCGCGGCGTCGGCGTCGAACATGGGAGCCGGCGCGGCCGCGTGAAGCTCGACGAACGCCGCGGCGCTTCGCTCGTCGGCGAGGTAGCGGCGATGCTCGCTCACCGCATAGTTGCGGGCAATTCGGCACAGAAGCGCGCGCAGCGATCCGGTCGGACCCCACTGCGCGCGACGATCCCACAATTGGCAGAACGCGCGCTGCGCGACGTCTTCGGCGGCATCGGGTGACTGGGTAAGCCGCTCGACGTAGTCGACGACGAGCGTCCAGTACCTCCCGAGAGCAAGCTCGAGCGCACGCGGGTCGTCGCTCCGGAGACGCGCCAACAGATCCTCATCCGACAGCCGCCGTGGTAGCGGCCTGGCCGATGACGATGCAATATCGAGCGAACTTTTGGATAGCCTGAGGTGCGGAGGCACGGGCGCCCTGGCCTGTCGCGCTGGACGGCAGATGTGGTGGGACGGGCAGACCGCGCGAATATGAGGGCGGTCCACCGTGGGCGCAATGCTCGTCACGTTTGCAAGCCCGCTCGCAACTCGGCGGCCGTAATCGACGTAGTGTCGACCAACGTTCCTTGGAGGATGGATGGATCATGATGCCCTGATGTTCGCCCAGGTCATGACGGTGATGCGCCGGCGCCGGGCACACTCGGTCGGGTGAACACTCCGCACTGAGTGAACTCGGCGGAGGCATAGTTAGGCAAACTCTCAGCGAGCGTCATCCATGCCCTATCTCGGCCAGTGCACGCGGCCGCGCGGCGTCCCGCGCGGATCATGACTGAACTTCTCCATGATCGCGTCGTCGCCGCGATTGGCGCCCACTACGGGCTGGATGGCGAGATCGGACGCGGCGGAATGTCCGTCGTCTACCGCGCGCGCGATCTCCGCCTCAACCGACCGGTCGCGATCAAGGTCCTGCCACCCGAGCTCGCGTACGATCCGGCGATCCGTACGCGCTTCACGCGTGAAGCGCAGACGTCGGCGCATCTCTCACATCCGCACATCGTTCCCATTTACGACGTGGGCGATCGAGGCGGAATCGCGTACTTCGTCATGGCGATCGTGACGGGCGGAAATCTCGCCGCTCACCTTGCTCGCGAACCTCGCCAGCCGATCGCCGAGGTTCGCCGCATCCTCGGCGAGATCGCCGATGCCCTCGCCTACGCGCACGAACGGGGCGTCGTGCATCGCGACATCAAGCCCGACAACATCCTGATCGACGGAAGCAGCGGGCACGCGATGGTCACCGACTTCGGCATCGCGCGGGCGATGGAGGGAGGCACGCGGCTCACGGCGACGGGAATCGCCGTCGGCACGCCGACCTACATGTCGCCCGAGCAAGCGGAGGGCGATCGGGAGATCGACGGCCGGAGTGACATCTACTCGCTCGGCGTCCTCGCCTATCAGATGCTCACCGGTCGCGTGCCGTTCACCGGCGGCAACTCGATGGCGCTGCTCCTCAAGCACGTGACCGCTCGTCCGCGTCCGATCTCCGATCTGCGTCCCGAAACGCCGAGGGCCCTCCGCGACGTCGTCGAGCGCGCGCTCATGAAATCGCCCGAGGATCGATGGCCGACGGCATCCGCGTTGCGCGATGCGTTGGCGTCCGACGATACGTCCGGTCCATCCTGGCGCGCCGAGCGGCGCGAGCCCGTTCGGTACGCATCGCCGATTCCGGAGAGCCCACGACGGGATCGCCACGCGCGGGCGAGCGCACCAAGTCGCTCGATGGGTCGCCTC
>Ga0157370_10004996_pt1 | contig 15004 bp, 5 predicted proteins | sample C35metaG_FD_113463 | JGI IMG/M metagenome (GOLD analysis project Ga0157370, IMG submission 113463) | Corn rhizosphere microbial communities from Kellogg Biological Station, Michigan, USA - C3-5 metaG | ecosystem: Host-associated > Plants > Roots > Rhizosphere > Soil | place: USA: Michigan...
CAGGCCCACCAGCAGGGCTTCGGTTTCGGCGCGGGAATGGGTTTCTACCACGCCGGCGCGCAGGTCAACGCCCTGACGCAGCTGGGCCTGGGCGGCTTGAAGCATGGCGTAGGTTTTACCGACACCGGGGGCGGCGCCGAGAAAGACCTTCAGACGGCCTCGGCCGTTGGCGGAATTGACCGCTGCCAGGAGGGCGTCGGCGCGTTCGCTGTTGCTCATGGGGCTCCGTTGGGTGGGATGTTGCAGTTATTTGAGGGACGACGTTTGTGATTTTTGCGCATGCGGGGATGACGGTGAATGTATGAAAAAACTCCGTCATCCTCGCGCACGCGGGGATCCAGAATGTTGCGACTGACACCGTTCCATCCGAAAGCCTGGATCCCGAATCGTCGGACCGCCGCATTCGCGAGGATGACGGAGACCGTATGAAAAACCTCCGTCGTTCCCGCGCACCCTACGTCTATTCCCCCTGCCCAGCCAGCGCCCAATTCAGCGCCAGCACATTCACCACCGCCGGCCCAATCAGCGGCCGACTTACGTTCTGCTCTATCAACCGCTCCAGCGCCTTGCCGTCGACATTACGCGCCGCCGCAATGCGCGCAACCTGATACTGCGCCGCCGCCACCGGCAGGTCCGGGTCCAGGCCGCTGCCGGAGGTGGTGACCAGCGCCATGGGCACCGCGCCCTGCCCGGCCACGGCGAGTTTTTCGCTGTCGCCGGCTATCCGTTCACGCAACGCCGGGTTGCTCGGGGCCAGGTTGCTGGCGCCGCTGGAAACGGTGGCAAAGCTACCGGCCGAAGGGCGCGATTGGAACCACTGGGCGCCGTCAAATGGCTGGGCGATCAGGCTGGAGCCGCGCAGGCGGCCTTGGCTGTCATGGATGAGGCTGCCGTTGGCCTGGTCGGCGAAGGCCAGTTGGGCCACGCCGGTGACTGCCAGCGGATAAGCCACGCCGGTGAGTACGGTCATCAAGGCAATCAGACTTACCGCAGGACGCACATAGCTGTTCATTTCGTTTCTCCAAAAACCTGGCTTCACGCCAGGCCAATACTGGTCAGTAACAGGTCGATCAACTTGATGCCCACAAACGGCGCCACCAGCCCGCCAACCCCGTAAATCAGCAGGTTGCGGCGCAGCAGGCTGGCAGCGTCCACGGCTTCCACCCGCACCCCGCGCAGAGCCAGCGGCACCAGGGCGATGATGATCAGGGCGTTGAAGACGATGGCTGAAAGAATCGCGCTCTGCGGGCTTTGCAGTTGCATCACGTTAAGCACGCCCAGCTGCGGATAAATGCTGGTGAACAGTGCCGGCAAAATGGCGAAGTACTTGGCCACGTCGTTGGCGATGGAAAAGGTGGTCAGCGCGCCACGGGTTACCAGCAGTTCTTTGCCCACCTGCACCACATCCAGCAGCTTGGTGGGGTCGGAGTCGAGGTCCACCAGGTTGGCGGCCTCGCGGGCGGCCTGGGTGCCGTCGTTCATGGCCATGCCGACATCGGCCTGGGCCAGCGCCGGGGCGTCGTTGGCGCCGTCGCCGCACATGGCGACCATCTTGCCGTCGGCCTGCTCGGCACGAATACGCGCCAGTTTTTTCTCCGGTGTGGCTTCGGCAATCACGTCGTCCACCCCCGCTTCGGCGGCGATGGCGGCGGCGGTCAGCGGGTTGTCGCCGGTCACCATCACGGTGCGAATGCCCAGCTGACGCAGCTCGGCAAAGCGTTCGCGAATGCCAGGCTTGACCACGTCTTTCAAATGAATGGCGCCGAGCAGCTTGCCGTCGGCGCACACCAACAACGGCGTGCCACCGCTTTGGGCGATCTTGTCGATCTCGCGGGACAGCACGGCCGGCATTTCACTGCGCGACATGCCGATAAAGGCCAGCAAGGCATCCACGGCCCCTTTGCGGTAGATGTGGCCTTCGAAATCCACACCCGACAACCGCGTCTCGGCGCTGAACGGCACGGCATGCACCGCGTCGCGCACCGGCTCGTTCATCGGGTGCAGACCGCGCAGGTACTCGACAATCGATTTGCCTTCCGGCGTGTCATCGGCCAGCGAGGCCAGCAACGCGCCTTCAGCCAGGGCCTTGCCGGTGACGCCAGGCGCGGCATACAACGCGCTACAACGGCGGTTGCCGAAGGTGATGGTGCCGGTTTTATCCAGCAGCAGCACATGCACGTCGCCGGCCGCTTCCACGGCGCGACCGGATTTGGCGATCACGTTCAAACGCACCAGACGGTCCATGCCGGCAATGCCGATGGCCGACAACAGCCCGCCAATGGTGGTGGGAATCAGCGTTACCAGCAGCGCTACCAGAAACACCAGCGGCAAGGCGCCACCGGAATAAATGGCGAACGGCTGCAAGGTGACGACCACCAGCAGGAAGATCAGCGTGAGGCCGATCAGCAAGATATCCAACGCCACTTCGTTGGGGGTTTTCTGCCGTTTGGCGCCTTCCACCAGGGCGATCATGCGGTCCAGCGTGGACTCGCCAGGGTTAACGCTGATGCGCACCAGCAGCCAGTCGGAGACCACGCGGGTGTTGCCGGTGACGGCCGAGCGGTCGCCACCGGATTCACGAATCACCGGCGCCGATTCGCCGGTAATCGCCGCCTCGTTAACGGCGGCGATGCCTTCGATGACCTCGCCGTCGCCGGGAATCAATTCGCCGGTCTCAACCCGCACCACTTCGCCTTTGCGCAACGAGGCAGCCGGCACGGTTTCGAAGGTGCCGTTTTGCAAGCGCCGGCGTGCGGAAAGACCTTGGGTGCCGGCACGCAAACTGTCGGCGCGGGCCTTGCCACGGCCTTCGGCCAAGGCTTCGGCGAAGTTGGCGAACAGCACCGTGAACCACAGCCATACGGCGATTTGCACGGCGATAAAAGTCGGCACCGGCTGGCCCGGCAAGGCGCACAACACGGTGGTGAAAATGGCGGTCAGTTCCACCACCAGCATCACCGGCGAGCGCACCAGTTGGCGCGGGTCGAGTTTGACGAAGGCTTGCACCATCGCCGCCTGCCACTGCTTGCGCGGCGTGGCCGGCGCGCTCGGTACTTGCAAGGGTTGAGTCTTGGCGTTCATGGCGACTCCTAATTAATGACCGAGCAGGCTGAGGTGTTCGGCCACCGGCCCGAGGGCCAATACCGGCAGGAAGGTCAAACCACCCACCAGCAAAATGGTGATGATCAGCAGGCTGACAAACAGCGGGCCGTGCGTGGGGAAACTGTTCTGCCCCACCGGCACCCGGCGCTTGGCCGCCAGGCTGCCGGCAATCGCCAGCACCGGCAGGATGTAGCCGAAGCGCCCGAGCAACATGGCCAGGCTGAGCATCAGGTTGTGGAACGGCGTGTTCGAACTGAAGCCGCCAAACGCCGAGCCGTTGTTGGCCGTGCCGGAGGTGTAGTTGTAAAGAATCTGGCTCAGGCCATGGGCGCCGGGGTTGCTCACCGAGGCGTTGGCAAACGGCAGCACGGCAGTCAGCGCGCCCAGCACCAGCACGCCCAGCGGCATGACCAGCAAGGTCAGCACCAGCAAACGCACTTCGCGGGCTTCGAGTTTCTTGCCGAGGTATTCCGGCGTGCGGCCGACCATCAGGCCGCAGAGGAACACGGCAATCAGCACGAACAGCAACATGCCGTAGAGGCCGGCCCCGACGCCGCCGAAAATCACCTCGCCGACCATCATGTTGAACATCGGCACCATGCCGCCCAGGGCGCTAAAGCTGTCGTGCATTGAGTTCACCGAACCGCTGGACGCCGCCGTGGTGGCCACCGCCCACAGCGCCGAAGCGCCAATGCCGAAGCGGCTTTCCTTGCCTTCCAGCGAGCCGCTTTGCTCGATGTTCAGGCCGGCCAGCGCCGGGTTCGGTTGCAGTTCGCTGTACAGCGTCACGCCCACACCGAGCACCAGCAAAATGAGCATGCAGGCGAGAATCGCGCGGCTCTGGCGCAGGTCTTTGACGTAGTGGCCAAAGGTAAACACCAGCGCCGCGGGAATCAGCAGGATGGAGGCCATCTCAAACAGGTTGCTCCACACCGTCGGGTTCTCGAACGGGTGCGCCGAGTTCACGCCAAAGAAGCCGCCGCCATTGGTGCCCAGTTGCTTGATGGCAATCTGGCTGGCCGCCGGGCCGAACGGCAGGCTTTGTTCGCCGCCTTGCAGGGTGGTGGCGTCCAGGTAATGACTGAAGGTTTGCGGCACGCCCTGCCACACCAGGAAAACCGCCAGGGCGATACACAACGGCAGCAGGCCGTAGAGCGTGCCGCGCGTGAGGTCGACCCAGAAGTTACCGAGTGTCTGACTGGAACCACGGGAAATGCCCCGGCACAGCGCTACCAACACCGCCAGGCCGGTAGCGGCGCTGACAAAATTCTGCACGCCAAGGCCGACCATCTGGCTGAAATAACTCAGGCTGGCTTCGCCGCTATAGGCCTGCCAGTTGGTATTGGTGACAAAGCTCACCGCCGTGTTGAACGCCAGCGTCCACTCAAGCCCCGGCATGTGCTGCGGGTTCAACGGCAACACGCCTTGCAGCAGCAAAATGGCGAACAACAGCAACAAGCCGGCCAGGTTGAAGGCCAGCAGCGACAAGGCGTAGGCCTTCCAGTCCTGTTCTTGCTTGGCGTCCACGCCTGCAACGCGATAACTGAACCGCTCCACCGGCTGCAACGCCGGCGAAAGCCAGGTCCGTTCGCCCTCCATCACCCGATAGAAAAAGCGCCCCAGCCAGGGTGCCGGCAACAGCACCAAGGTGAAAAACGCCACCAGCAGTAAAACGACATGACTGTCCATTGCCGGCTCCTCAGCTACGCCCGGCGCGCAACAGCGCAACCAGCAGGTAAATGAACAGTCCGCTGGCCAACAGCAGGGACAACCCGTCCAGAAGATGCATGGATATTTCTCCGTCATACGGCGACTGCCGCTTGCGGGAGATTGTCGGGACGGGGGGCGTAAAGGGACGAGATGTGAAGCGAGGCTTGGGCGTAAAGAACCCGTAAAAAACGCAACGGCTCTGCACCCCTCGCCCGCCTGCGGGAGAGGGGCCGGGGGTGAGGGCAAGGCAAACGCCCCCCTCACCCCAACCCTCTCCCCAACCCTCTCCCCGAGGGGAGAGGGAGCTTGATCGGAGACGTTTTCGAATTGTGTGTTGCCCGGCTACGCTTTGGGTTTTGTTTCGCGCCTAACGTAGATTCCGCGCTCTAACTCCGTCATTCCCGCGTAGGCGGCGGTCCGACGATTCGGAATCCAGAATTTCGAGCCGTATGCATGGCACGGGCGGCGGTATTCATTACCCCGTGCGCTGAACGTTTTGTTTCGCCTTACGCATATGTGCATTTGACCACCGTCATCCTCGCGCACGCGGGGATCCAGAATCTTGAGCCGTATCCATATGGCACGGGCGGCGGTATTCATTACCGCGTGTGCTGAACGTTTTGTTTCGCGCCTTACGCGCGACTCACTTTTTCCAGTCGCCGGTATGCCGGACCATGAAAAAGTAAGCAAAAAAGCTTGCCCCTACCTTGGGTCTGCGCTGCGCTCCGACTTCCCTCCTTCCGCCGCCACTCCGGGGGCCGTCACAACGGGCCATCCATGGCACGATGTTCCTTTCGCGGCTCCCGGCCGCTCAACCCCCTGCGCGACGACTCCACTCGGACTGCGATGAATGGGGCGGGGTAGATCAAAAGCGGTGGATCAAAAGCCAAGTCAAAAGCTGTAGAACAACATCAAAAACTCGCGACTAAAGCGGATCGCCGCCCGGCCGCTCCTACAGTTACGTGGCTACTGTGGAAGCAACTGGGCGACATTCCGATTAGCCGCGATGCTCTTGATCTACATCGCTTCAAACCGCGCCATCAAATCACTCACCCGCTCGGCCTTCTGTTCCACCACGGCCTGGCTGTCTAACCCTTCCACGTATTCGGCCAACTCGGCCACCGAGCTGCATTCGAACATGGCCCGCAGCGGCACGTTGCGTTGCAGCACGGTTTGCACCCGTGAGGCGATTTGGGTGGCGAGCAGGGAGTGCCCACCCAGTTCGAAGAAGTTGTCGTGCACGCCGACTCGCTCAAGTTTCAGCACCTGCGCCCAGATGTCGGCCAGTTGCTGTTCAAGCTCGGTACGCGGTGCAACGTAGTGTTGGCCCGGCAGCGGGCCGAGCTCCAGAGTCGGCAAGGCGTTGCGGTCGAGTTTGCCGTTGGCGTTCAGTGGCAGGCGGTCTAGCAGGTGCCAGTGCAGCGGCACCATGTAGTCCGGCAGGTCGGCGCGCAGGCGTTGTTTGATTTGGTCGAACCACACTCCCGGTTCACGCTCCGCCCCAACCGGCACCAGGTAGCCGACCAGGTATTTGCCAGTCGGTCCTTCTTGCACGGCCACGGCAGCATCGCGCACGTCCGCCAGTTCATGCAGGCGCGCTTCGATTTCGCCGAGTTCGATACGGAAGCCGCGAATTTTTACTTGATGGTCGATACGCCCGACATATTCCAGCACGCCGTCGGCCCGACGTCGGGCCAGGTCGCCGCTCCGGTATAGGCGCTCGCCCGTGGCAAACGGGTTGGGCACGAAGGCCTGGGCGGTGCGCTGGGGGTCGCCGACGTAGCCGCGCCCGACGCCCGTGCCGGCGATGCACAGTTCGCCTATGGCGCCGAGCGCCACCAGTTCCAGGGCGTCGTCCAGTAGGTACAGGCGGTTGTTGTCGGTGGGGCTGCCGATGGGCAGGTAGGTGCTTTGGGTGGAGGCTGCATCGACGCGGAAAAACGCGACGTCGTCCGAGCACTCGGCCGGCCCGTAGGCATTTACCAGGCCGACGTTGGGGTAGCGTTGCAGCCATTGGCGCGCCAGTTCCGGCGGCATCGCTTCGCCGGTGGGCAGCAGCCAGCGCAGGGTGTGCAGCGGCTGGATTACCTCCTCGGCAAGCATGCCCTGAATCAGCGACGGCACACTTTCCAGCACGCTGATGCGCTGTTCGGCGACATGCGCCAGCAGCGCCTGCGGGTCGTGGGCGATGGTGTTGGGCACGATGGCCACGCGCGCGCCAAACAGCGGCGCGGCGAGGAATTGCCAGACGGAAATGTCGAAGCTTTGCGAGGCGGTTTGCGCGATCACATCGTCGCTGCCGAGGTTCAGGTACGGCACTTTGCTCAGTTGGTTGTTGAGCATGCCGGCCTGCTCGACCATCACGCCTTTGGGCAAACCGGTGGAGCCCGAGGTGTAGATCACGTAGGCAAGATTATTCGCCGCGCTGTAGATGCCGGGGTTGCAGTCCGGCCAGGCGCTTTCCTGTATTTCCTCCCATACCAGCAAGCGCGGACGGCCGCCGCAGCCGAGTTCTTCCAGCAGGGTCAGCGCCTGCGCGCGGCATGCGCGGGTGCACACCAGCACCGGCGTGCGGCTCAGTTCGATGATGCGCGTCAGCCGTTGCACGGGGTGGCTGGGGTCCAGCGGCAGGTAGCCGGCGCCGGCTTTGAAGCTGCCGACGATCATGCCCAGCAGTTCCAGGCTGCGCTCGGCCAGCAGCGCCACCGGCTGGTCGAGGCGTACGCCGGCAGCAATCAAGGCGTGGCCGAGACGGTTGGCGCGCCCGTTCAATTGCGCATAGGTCCAGTGCTGCTCCAGGCAACTGGCGACCACGCGTTGCGGCGCGGCCTCAACCTGCGCTTCGAACAGCCGTGCGTAGCCTTGCTCCAGCGGATAGGCGCGCTCGCTGTTGTTGCAGTCGACGGTCAGCAGGCGCCGTTCGCGCTCGCCCAACAAAGGCAGTTCGTCCATGTCGCCGTGGAAGTGTTCGGCCAGGGCCAGCAGCAGCCGTTTGAATTCGGCGAGCAGGCGTTCGATGGTTGCCACGTCGAAGTAGCGCTGGTCGTAGGACAGGTGCAGACCCAGGTCGTCGCCCGGATAGCACACCACCGTCAGCGGAAAATTGGTGTGGGTGCGGCCCGAGTCGGAGGTGGCGTTCAGGCTCTGCGCCTGGTCGAGCACGGTGGTTTCCACCGGGGCGTTTTCAAACACGAACAGGCTGTCGAACAGCGGCTGTCCCTTGGGCAATTCGCTGCATTCCTGAATCGCCACCAGCGGCAGGTATTCGTGTTCGCGCAGGTCCATGTTGCTGGCGAACAGGCCGTGCAGCCAGTCGCGCACGCTGCGCTTTTCCCCGGCGGCCGGCAGTTTCACCCGCAGGGCCACGCTGTTGATAAACAGGCCAACGGTGCGCTGCATGGCGGGCATGCCCACCGGGCGACCGGCCACCGTCACGCCAAACAGCACGTCGCGCTCGCCGCTGTAGCGGCGCAGTACCAGCGCCCAGGCAGCCTGGGCGAAGGTGTTGACGGTGAGCTGATGACGCTGCGCCAATTCGCGCAAGTGCGCGCCTTCGCTCGGTTGCAAACGGGTATAGCAATCGCCGACCAACATGCCGCCGTTGTCACCACTGTGGTCGTGGGCGATGGGCCGGTCGCTGGGGATATACGTGCGGCGCTCGAAGCCCGCCAGGTTGCTTTGCCACCACTGCCGCGCCTGATTGAGATCCTGGCGTTGCAGCCAGCTAATGTAGTCGCGATAACGCGGCGCGTCGGGCAATTGCGGTGCGCGTTGTTCGCCGAGGGCGCTGTAAATTTCAAAGAAGTCACTCATCAGCAAGCCCCGGCACCAGGCGTCGATGAGGATGTGGTGGTTGCTCATCATGAACCAGTAGCGCTGCTCGGCCAGCTTGATCAGGCGCAGGTGGAAAGGCGGGCGATTGAGCAAGTCGAAGCCGGCTTCGCGCTCGCGTTTGTGCAGGGCTTGCAGGCGCGTTTCATGCTCGTGTTCGGGCAAGGCGCTCCAGTCGAGCAGCTCTAGGTCGGCGGCGCCGGGTTTGTGAATGATCTGCAGCATGGCCTCGCCGGCGTTCCAGGCGAACGAGGCGCGCAGCGCTTCATGGCGCGCGACCACGGCCTGCCAGGCACAGGCGAATCGCTCGGGGTCCAGTGTGCTGTTGATGCGGTAGCGGTCTTGCATGTAATAGATGCCGGTGCCCGGTTCCAGCAGCGTGTGCAGCAGCAACCCTTCCTGCATGGGCGTGAGCGGAAACACGTCGTCGATGTGCGCCACGGGCACCGGCAGGTTGTCGAGCTGCTGCTGGCTGAGGTGCGCAAGGGGGAAGTCCGACGGTGTGAAGCCGCCGTTGCCGGCTTGCAGGCAATGCTCGATGACGCCGTGCAGTTCTTCGATCAAAGCCTCAGCCAGCCCTTGCACCGCGTGGGCATCGTAGCGTTCGCGGCTGAAGGTCCAGCGCACGTGCAGTTCGCCGTTAAGCACCTGGCCGTCAATGCTCAGCTCATTGGCCAGTGGCGCCAGCGCGCTGTGGATAGCGCCGGGGCTGTCTTGCAGCAAGGTGAACAGGCCATCGGTGCCGGCATCGAGTTGGCCGAGGTAGTTGAAGGTCACTCTGGCTTCGGGCAATTCGCTTACGGCGGCGCGGCTGGCCGGGTCGGCGAGGTAGCGCAATACGCCATAACCCAGGCCTTTGTGCGGCACGCTGCGTAAGTGTTCCTTGGTGGCTTTGATCGCCGTGGCGAGGTCGGCGTGATGGCCGATGCGCAGCGGATAAGCGCTGGTAAACCAGCCGACGCTGCGGGTCAGGTCGAGGTCGTCGAACAGCGCTTCGCGGCCATGGCCTTCGAGTTGAATCAGCGCTGAGCTCTGCCCGGTCCACCGGCACAACACGCGGCTGAGCGCGGTCAGCAGCAGGTCGTTGACCTGGGTGCGATAGGCCGCTGGCGCCTGCGTGAGCAGCTGGCGTGTGCGCTCGGTATCAAGGCGCACGCTAACGCTGTCGGCGTCGCGCTCAAGGTTGCTGCCGGCGCTGCGCACGCCCGGCAGTTCACTGCCCTGCCCGCCCAGTTGCCGCTGCCACCAGCCGAGTTCTTCGCGCAGCGATTCGCTGCTGGCATAAGCGCCGAGGCGCGCGGCCCATTGGCCCATGGCGCTGGTTTTGGCCGGCAATTGCGGTTCTGTTTTGCCGCTTACCAACTGTTCATAGGCCGATTGCAGATCATCGAGCAGCACGCGCCATGACACGCCATCGACCACCGCGTGATGAATCGCCAGCAGCAGTTTTTGCCCGTCCACCAGCACGGCACGCAGCAGCGGGCTGTGCTCAAGGTCGAGGCTGCGCTGGGCTTTTTCGAACAGCGCGGGCGCTTGCTCGGCGCTGGTCTGCCAGAGCAGCGCGTCGTCATCGGTGTGCTCGCGGTAAAACGCACGCCATTGGCCATCGGCATCGGTAAAGCGCAGGCGCAAGGCGTCGTGTTGTTGCATCACACGCTGCACGCTGCGCTGCAACAGGTCGGCGTCCAGCGGTTGTTGCGCGTGCAGCACCAGCGCCTGGTTCCAGTGGTTGCGCTCGCCCATGTCGCGGCTGAAAAACCAGTGCTGAATGGGCGTGAGTGCCGCCTCACCGCTCAAGGCGCCCTGCTCGCTCAGCACCTGCTGTTGATGCGTGGCGACGCTGGCGAGCGCCTGCACGGTCTGGTGCTGGAACAGGTCGCGCGGGCTGAAGTGAATGCCCTGCTGGCGCGCGCGGCTGACCACTTGAATGGACAGAATCGAGTCACCGCCCAATTCGAAAAAGTTATCCGCCAGGCCCACTTGCTGCACGTTGAGCACGTCGCGCCAGATCGCCGCCAAGCGCTGTTCCATCTCGCTGCGTGGCGCTACGAACTGCTGACGGTTTTGCGCCAGGTCGGGCGCGGGCAAGGCGCGGCGTTCGACTTTGCCATTGGCGGTCAGCGGCAAGCTTGGCAGCAGCACGGTGAAGGTCGGCAGCATATGGTCCGGCAGTTGCGCCAGCAGGTGCGCTTTCAGGCTGTCGCGCAGGGTTTGCTGTCGCTCGCTGTTGGCATCGGCCAGCGCCGTGCCGATATAGGCCACCAGCTGTTTGCCGCTGGGACCGTCCAGCGCCAGCACCACGCACGCGTTGACCTCGGGGTGTTCGAGCAGGCGCGCTTCGATCTCGCCCAGTTCGATGCGAAAGCCGCGCACCTTCACTTGCTGATCGATTCGGCCGACGTATTCCAGTTGCCCATCGGCGCGTTGGCGCACCACGTCGCCCGTGCGGTAAAGGCGCCCGCCCGCGCCACTGTTGGCAAACGGGTTGGGCACAAAGCGCTCGGCCGTCAGTGCCGGCCGCGCGTGGTAACCACGGGCCAGGCCGGCACCGCCGATATACAGCTCGCCAGTGGAACCGGGCGGCACCAGCGCCAGATCCGCGTCCAGCACATAAGCAGTACGCGCGCCCACAACGCGGCCAATCGCTACGCTGCTGGCGCCTTCCAGCAGATGCTCCGGCGCCAGGCTGGCGAGCGGCATCACCACCGTTTCCGTCGGCCCGTAGGCGTTGAAGAACTGCGCGGGTGCGAAACCTGCGCGGATGCGGTGCAGGTGCTCGCCGGTCAACGCTTCGCCGCCGGTAATGCACAGGCGCACCGGCAACTGTTCCTGCCGGCTGGCCAGCCACTGCGCCAGTTGGCTGCCATAGCTGGGGGTGAAGCCGAGGATGGTGACGCGGTGCTGGCGGATCAGCGTGCAGATTTCCTCGGCGCCCCATTGGCCCTGGCCGCGCAGCACCACTTCGGCGCCACACAGCAGCGGCGTGAGCAGGCGCTCGCTGGCGGCGTCGAAGTTAATGGAATACACGTGCAGCTCGCAGTCGTCGCTGCGCATGCCGAAGCGGGCGATCACCGCGCGGCAGTGCATGGCGATTTCGCCGTGGCTGACCACCACGCCCTTTGGCTTGCCGGTGGAGCCGGAGGTGTAAATCAAATACGCCTGATGCAGCGGCGAGCTGAGGTCGGCCGGCGCCTGGCTGGGGTAATCGGCGAGGTTGAGTTGATCCAGACAACCGCGCAGAACATGGCCCGGCAAGTCGCCCAGCGTCGCCAGCCATTCGGCGCGGCCCAGCAGCAGCGCAATGCCGCTGTCTTCGACCATGAACTGCAAGCGCTCCGGCGGGTATTCCGGGTCCAGCGGCACATAGGCGCCGCCGGCTTTGAGAATGGCCAGCAGGCCGACGACCAGATCGGTAGAACGCGGCAAGGCCAGGCCAACCCGCACTTCCGGGCCGACGCCGTTGGCGCGCAGCCAGTGGGCCAGGCGGTTGGCCTGGGCGTCGAGTTCGGCGTAGGTCAGGGTGTGTTCGCCCACGGTCAGCGCCCGCGCGTCTGGCGTGGCGGCGGCCTGCGCGGCGAACAATTGATGCACGGTGGCGTCCAGCGCGTGCTCACCGGGTTCTTCCCCGAGGTTGTCTAGCAGTGCGTGCTGTTCAGCCGTCGACAGCAGCGGCAATTCGCCAAGGCGTTGCTGCGGCTGGTCGACCATCGCCTGCACCAGATTGACCAGATGCTCGGCCATGCGCGCGACGCGCGGCGCGTCAAACAAATCGCAGCTGTAGGTGAAGCAGCAGCCCAGGCGATGGTCGAGGTCGGTGACTTCCAGGTTGAGGTCGAACTTGGTAGCCCGCGCATCGTTGGCGAGGTATTCCACCGTCATGCCGGCCAGCGTGCGAGTTTGCTGGAATTCCCAGCGCTGCACGTTGCACATCACTTGGAACAGCGGGTTATAGGCGGCGCTGCGTGGCGGTTGCAGGGCGTCGACCAGATGATCGAACGGCAGGTCTTGGTGGGACTGGCCATCGATCACGGTGTGGCGAACCTGCTCCAGCAATTGCGCCACGCTCAGTTGCCCATCGACCTGGCAGCGCAGCACTTGGGTGTTAAGAAAGGCGCCAATAAGCCCTTCACTTTCCGGGCGAATGCGGTTGGCCACCGGCGCGCCAATGCGCAGGTCGGTTTGCCCGCTGTAGCGGTGCAGCAACGTGGCCAGGGCAGCGGTCATGGTCATAAACAGCGTCAGGCCATGGGCGGCATTGAACGCTCGCAGGCGCTGGGCCAGCGCCGGCGCGAGATCGAAGCGGTACAACTCGCCGCGATGGCTTTGCCGCGCCGGGCGCGGGCGGTCGCTGGGCAGTTCGAGCAGCGGATGCTCCTGGCCGAGTTGGGCTTTCCAGTAGCTGAGCTGCCGGGCACGCTCGCCGGCTTCCATCCATTGGCGCTGCCACTGGCTGTAGTCGAGGTATTGCACCGGCAGCGGCGCCAGCGGCGACTCGCGTCCCTGCACAAACGCTTCGTAAAGCGCCGCCAGTTCGCGGGCGAAAATATCCATCGCCCAGCCTTCGGTGGCAATGTGGTGCAGCGTCAGTGCCAGGTAATGCTCGTGCGCGGCGCATTTGATCAGCGTGGTGCGCAGCAGCGGCCCGGTTTCCAGATTGAACGGTTGATGGGCGTCGGCGTCGGCAAAGCGCTGCAAGCGTTGCGTGCGTTCGGCGGCGTCGAGCGCGGAAAAATCCTGCCAATCCAGGCGCACGCTGGACTGCGGCGAGACCTGCTGACGAGCGATGCCGTCAGTGCTCGGGAATGTGGTGCGCAAGGTTTCGTGGCGTTCGATCAGCGCCTGCAAGGCCGCCTCGAAACAGTCGACATTCAGCGCCCCGCTAAACCTGGCCAGACCGCCGACGTTGTAGGCCGGGCTGTCCGGTTCCAGTTGCCAGAGAAACCACATGCGCTGCTGCGAATACGACAGCGGCTGCGGCTGCGCGCGGTCGACGATGGCGATGACCTGCTGACTGTTGCGTTGCCCGCTGGCCTGAACGGCCGCAACCTGCGCGCTAAACCCTGCAAGCGTGCTGGCTTCAAATAACGCACGCAGCGGCAGCGCGACGTCGCAGGCTTGGCGCACGCGGGAAACGATCTGCGTGGCCACCAGGGAATGGCCGCCCAGCTCGAAGAAATCATCGGCAAGGCCAACCTGCTCGAGCCGGAGCACCTCGCGCCAGATGGCGGCGATCTGCACCTGCATCGGTGTGCTCGGCTCGATGTGTTGACGCTGCTGCACGACGGGTTCGGGCAGCGCTTGGCGATCGAGCTTGCCCGCCGGGCTCAGGGGCATTTTTTCCAGACGCAGCAATTGCGCCGGCACCATATAGTCCGGCAATTGCGCGGCCAGCGCGGCGAGCAACCGGGCGGATTGTTCGGCCTCGTTTTCAGCCGTGGTGCCGGTGTAATAACCGATCAGTTGCGCGCCGGCATGGCCGTCGCGAATCAGCACCACGGCCTGCCCAACGCCAGCCTCGGCCAGCAGCCGCGCCTGAATTTCTTCCGGCTCGATGCGAAAACCGCGCAGCTTCACTTGCTGGTCAAGACGGCCCAAATACTCCAGCGCGCCATCGGCGCCCCAGCGTGCTCGGTCGCCGGTGCGGTACAAACGCGCGCCCGGCTCGCCCAGCGGATCGGCAACAAAACGCTCGGCGGTCAGCGCCGGCCGCCCGAGATAACCACGGGCCAGGCCAGCGCCGCCGATGCACAGCTCGCCAGCAACACCGACGGGCACCGGTTGCAGCTCGGCATCCAGCACATGGCATTGCACGTTGCCCAACGGCCGGCCGATGGGCGAGCGCTCGCCGTCGCCGGTTTGGCAGTGCCAGTGGCTGACGTTGATGGCGGTTTCGGTCGGCCCGTAGCGGTTGTGCAACGCTACCTGCGGCAGCGCCGCCAGCACGCGGTCGCGCAAGGCGGCGGGCAGCGCTTCGCCCCCCGAGAACAGTCGGCGCAGGCTGGTGCACTGCGCCACGTGTGGCTCCTGCACAAACAGCTGCAACAGCGGCGGCACGAAGTGCAAGGTGGTGACGCCGAAGTCGCGCACCAGTTGCACCAGGCGCTGAGGATCGCGGTGCTCGCCGGGCGCGGCCAGCAGCAAGCGGGCGCCAGTAATCAGCGGCCAGAAGCATTCCCACACCGATACATCGAAACTCACCGGCGCCTTTTGCATCAGCACGTCGCTGGCGTCCAGCGCATAGGTGCGTTGCATCCAGTTCAGGCGCTCGGCCAGCGCGCCGTGGGTAACGCCCACGCCCTTGGGCTGGCCGGTAGAGCCGGAGGTGTAAATGACATAGGCAAGATTGTCGGCGTGTACGCCC
>Ga0157370_10005000_pt1 | contig 14997 bp, 13 predicted proteins | sample C35metaG_FD_113463 | JGI IMG/M metagenome (GOLD analysis project Ga0157370, IMG submission 113463) | Corn rhizosphere microbial communities from Kellogg Biological Station, Michigan, USA - C3-5 metaG | ecosystem: Host-associated > Plants > Roots > Rhizosphere > Soil | place: USA: Michigan...
CGCAAAAAAATATCGATCCAAATGCGCTGCTGCAGGCGCGGCTGTTCCCTGACATGTTTCCGCTGGTACGTCAGGTACAGATCGCCGCAGACTTCTCCAAGGGCATTGCCTCTCGCCTGGCTGGTGCCGAGGTGCCGTCCTGGCCCGACACTGAGGTCAGCTTCGCCGACCTGCAAGCGTTGATCGCCAAAGCGTTGGCCCATATCGGCTCCTTCAAGTCTGAGCAATTTGATTCAAGCGAGAGCCGCGAGATCGTATTGCGCCCCGGCACCCCCAAGGAAAAGAAGCTGACCGCAGGCGCATATCTTCTGCACTATGGACTGCCGCAGTTTTTCTTCCACGTGACCACCACCTATGCCATCTTGCGCCACAACGGTATCGAGATCGGTAAGCGCGACTACATGGGTGCCTACTGACCCAAGACAGACAGGAGTTCAGCCACTCTGGCCACTCCCGCTCGATAGCAACCAGAGCCTCCGTCGCTGCGCGATTTCAGCTAGCTGTGGATGGAGGCTCTATCTAACTTGCTTGCGGCTCAATGAACCCGCAGCACCTCAAACTGCCGTCGGGTCAGAGCCACCTGTATTGACACCTCATCACCCTCGCATTTGCCCAGCATGGCCCTGCCCAAAGGTGCTTCGCTGCTGATGACCTGAACGAGCTGAGCGCCGCTGACCAACGTCATGCTGCCCCCATTCGGGCCGAGGAAAAGCTGTTGCTGCTTGTCGTCGGAATCGACCAGGCAGACCAGCGCACCGAGCTGTATACCTTTGCTGGCGTCGTAGGGACGCGGGCGGAATTGGCGCCAATTGGCCATCGTCTGGCGGATCGCTTCGGCGCGCCGAGCTTGGCCGGTGGCCAGGTAGGCAGCTTCGAGTCCCAATGTGTCGTATTTGTTTTCGGCGATGTTCTCTTCGTGAGTCGCCGTTTCATGGGCCGCCCGCACTGCCTGCTCGACTTGCAGCAGGTCTTCAGCGAGTCGTTCCAGCACTTGCTGTTGCAGCAAGAATTTATCCATGACGAAAGGCGGCATCTCGAGCAAGCGGGGGTAGGTTTTGAATATGAAGGGCTCCAGAACCCTTCGACGCTTATGTTGGCTGCAGGTTAACTTCAGCGATGGTCCCGAAGAAGACTTTCCCTTCACTCAAAAGCGGCTGCTCAATGTGATCGCGCTCACCGGTCAATTCGATGGGGGAAGGTCGCTGTTTCGCTTGCCCACGTTTTCTAGGAAGCCATCTACGACCAGTCCCGGAGGGTCAGTCAGGAAAAGGATGTGATGGCCGTCTTGCCCCTGACGCGTTTCGAGCATATGGAACCGCCCTTGTCTGGCGAGTTCGAACAGACGCCAGCGTCCTACCGATCCCTCGACACGCCTTCCATTAAAGTCCGCCCACCCGCAACAAGCAGGCGCACGGCGTGCCCCACCCGCACGCAAGAAGGGAAGGACCCCGATTGACCCCCACCGCAGTCGAAGCCGCAGCACTGGCCCGCATTGCCGAAGCCGAGCAGGTCATCGACCGCCTGCACGCCGCCAACGACCCCCTGCTCGAAGAGCATCTCTACGAAGCCTGGCTGCGCAAGGGCGAAGCACTCGCCCAGCTCGGCCGGCATGCCGAGCGCGTCGAGCTTTGCGATGCATTGATCGCGCATGCCGATGCCGCCCCCGCCGGCCGCGCGCTCTGGATCGTGCAGGCCTTCAACGCCAAGGGCCTGGCATGGCGCGCGCTCGGCGAGGCCGGTTCCGAGATCGGGGCTTACGAAGAGGTCGAGCGCCGCTTCGCCGACGCAACCACGCCTGAAGTGCGCACCTGGGTGGCCCACGCCGCCTTTCAGCGCGCGGTGGTGGCGGGCTCGCTGGGCGGCGCGTTCGCCAAGGTCGACATGGTGCGCCACTGCGAAGACATCGCTCGCCGCTACGCCAACGATGCGCCCGAGGCCACGCGCGAGATCGTCGCGCGCGCCCGCATCTGGCGCGCCGAGCTGCTCGCCGACCTCGACTACCCGGCCTTATCGCGCGAGGCCTTCGACGGCATCTGGCAAGACCTGGCCTACGCGCCCGAGCACTCGGTGGCCGTGCGCGTCGGCCACGCCCGCATCAACCAGGCGATGGGCCTGGCCGAAGCCGGCCGGCGCGTCGAAGAAGCCATTCCGATGCTCGGCGAAGTGCTCGCGGCCTATGCGGGTGATCCGCGCGAGGGGCTGCGCGAAGTGCATGCGCGCGCCGGGTTCCTGCGCGCCGACATGCTCGACGACGCGGGCGAATACGCGCTGGCGCTGGCAGCCTGCGACGACGTGCTGGCCGCGCACCTGGCCGATGAGCTGCCGGGTGTCGCGCTGCGCGCCTGCCGCGCGATGGCGCTGAAGACGCATGTGCTGTTTCGCCTCGAGCGGGACGACGAAGTCCCTGCGGTGCGCGCCGCGCTCATCGCACGTTTCAACCATCACACCGGCGCCGACATCGAGGAGCTGATGGCCGAGGTGATGTGCCGCAGCGCCTACGACGCGGAGGCGCCCGAAGACGTGCTGCCCCTCTGCGACGCCTTCGATGCTCGCTTCGGCGAATCGACGCTCTTGCCGGTGCGGCGCTGGGTGGCGCGCGCCGGCATGGCGCGCGGCCAGGCGCTGCGCGACATCGGTCGTTCGGAAGACGCCGCCGCCGTGTACCAGGCGGTGCACGCGCGCTTCGGAAGGCACACCGGCGAGACCGACGCCGCATTGCTGCTGACCGCGACGCGCGGGGCCATGGCCGGCGCCAGCGTGTTGCGCGGGCTTGGTGGCCGCAACGACGAAGCGATCGCGCTGTACGAGGCGGCTGCGTCGGGCATCGATGCGGACGCGAGCCAGGCGCTGCGCGAGGAGGCCGTTTACGCGCGCCTGCAGATCATGGCCTTGCGCGATGAGCCGGCCGATGTACAGGCGCCGATGCTGAACGCGCTGGCTGCGGATTTCGGGCGCGACGCGGTGCCGGAGCTGCGCAGGCAAGTGATCGATGCGCTGTATTCCCACGCCCATGAATTGCGCGAGGCGGAGGCTTTCGAAGAAGCGATCGCGGCCTACGACCGCCTGCTCGCGCTCACGGCCGAGGAGAGCGATGCGCAGGTGCTGCAGATCGTGGCCAGCGCGCTGCTCAACAAGGGCTACCTGCTGCTCAAGCTCGTGGACCGCCCGGCAGAGGCGCTGGTGGTGTACGACGAGATCGTTGCGCGCTTTCGCAACATCACCTCGGAGTCGATGCGCGACACCTTGTCGAAGGCGGCTGCCAGCCGCCAGACCTGCCTGGTCACGCTCGACAAGCTGTCGGGCGCGGATTTCGGCGGCGACTTTCCCGATCTGCCGGTGGACAAGCTCGACGAGATACGCGCGACGATCTCGCGCGGCTACGAGCTCGGCGAAGCGGGCAAGCAACGCGAGGGCATCGAGCTGACCGACCAGGTGCTGGCCGAGCACATCGAATCCAGCCACCCCGAGCTGCGCAACCAGTGCTCGCGCGCGCTGACCAACAAGACCTACATGCTGCAGCAGCTGGGCCAGCTCGAACGCGTGATCGCGTGCGCGGAAGAAATGGACACGCGCTACGGCGAAGAGCTGTCGATGTCGATCCAGGAGCGCGTGGCGCTGTGCCTGGGCTACAAGAGCGCGGCGCTCGACAAGCTCGGCCGCCACGAGGAAGAGCAGGCGGTGTACAGCGACATCATTGCGCGCTGGAGCAGCTCCAACGTGATCGACCTTCGCCGCCGCGTGGCGCGTGCGTTCTATTGCCAGGGCCTGACCCACAAGCAGGCCGGCGACACCGAAGCCGCGCTGGAAAGCTACGCGCGGCTCATCGGCCGCGAAGAAGATGCGAAAGACGTCTCGCTGCAGGTCTGGGTGGCCAAGGCAATGATCGACAAGGCGAGCGTGCTCGGCCAGCAAGACGACCAGGCGGGGCGCGCGGAGGTCTGCAAGACGCTCATCGCCCGCTTCGGCGACAGCAGCGATGCGCAGTTGCGCGAGCGCGTCATCAACGCGAGCGAACGGCTTGCCGAGGCGCAGGGCCTGCTGGGCCAGCACGAGCAGGAGTTCACCACGATCAGGGACACGCTGCGGCGCTTCGGCAACCAGATGCCCGAAGCGCAGAAGGCGCGCCTGACCAACCGGCTGGGGCCGATGACGCTGGGGCGGTTTGCGCGCAAGCTGATCGAGCGAGTCAAGGGCATCAAACACTGAACCGAAGGAGGTATCGACATGTGGCCATTCAAAAAGAAGAAAGAGCCGTGGGAAGAGAAGTTCGCCGCGCTCGGCCCGTTGGTCCTGGCGTCGGACGAGGTCATGGGGCCGAACCGATCGCCGGTGTGCTTTGCCTACCGGGTGAAGCCGAACAACCCACATGATTCGGGTTGGATTTTTATCAGCGGCAAAGAGAGCCAAAGCGTGCTCGATGACAATCCGCCGAAAATCTGCCCCCTGAATTCCTTTCTCAAGATGGACCCCACGTTGATCGAAATCACGGACAAGCCCGTCGGCTCGGCGTGGGAGCGCAGCGGCGCGGATGCGGCTTGGAAAGAGGTGTTCGGTTTCAGGCAGCGCCGCTGACGCTCCAAGGTACGGTTTCCCTCTTTCCCCGATTGCTCCCAGACAGCGCATGCGCATCCACGAACTGAAACGACGCCTTCGCGAAGCCGGCGCGGGCCCGAGCCACGAGCAGCGCATCCTGCGGCTGTGGTCTCACGCGCTGCCGCGCAACAGCGGCCGGCGCCTGCCGCACAGCTTCTTTCCGTCGTCGCTGATGGAGGCGCTGCCGGCCATCGAGGCCGAGCTGGCGGGCCTCGCGCGCATTCACACGGTGCACCCCGGCGCCGATGGTTCCGAGCGGCTGCTGGTCGCCCTCGCCGACGGCCAGACCGTGGAGAGCGTGCTGCTGCCGCGCGATGGCCTGTGCGTGTCGTCGCAGGTCGGGTGCGCGGTGGGCTGCCAGTTCTGCATGACGGGCCGGGACGGGTTGCTGCGCCAGGTGGGCAGCGCGGAAATCATTGCCCAGGTCGCGCTCGCGCGCACGCGCCGCAAGGTGCGCAAGGTGGTGTTCATGGGCATGGGCGAGCCGGCGCACAACCTGGACAACGTGATGGAGGCCATCGAACTGCTCGGCACGGTGGGCAACATCGGCCACAAGAACCTGGTGTTCTCCACGGTGGGCGATCCGCGTGCGTTCGAGCGGCTGCAACAGGAGCGCGTGAAGCCCGCGCTGGCGCTGTCGCTGCACACGACGAAGGCCGGCTTGCGCAAGACGCTCCTGCCGCGCGCGCCGAACATGACACCCGAGGAACTGGTCGATGCGGGCGAGCGCTATGCACGGGCGACGGGCTACCCGATCCAGTACCAGTGGGCGTTGCTCGAAGGCGTGAACGACGGCGAAGACGAAATCGAAGGCATCGTCAAATTGCTCTCGGGCAAGTACGGCGTGCTGAACATGATTCCGTTCAACGCGGTCGAAGGCGTGGCGTTCAGCCGGCCGTCGTGGGAGCGCTGCGAAGCGATGGCGCGCACGTTGCACCAGCGGGGCATTTTGACGAAGCTGCGCGATTCGGCCGGGCAGGATGTCGATGGCGGCTGCGGCCAACTGAGGGCGCGTGCGGCTGGTGGCGTGCCGGTGGTGCTTCGGCGGGGCGCGGCTGCTGTGACTGTTTCTGCTGCTACTGCTACTGCCGGCTCACCGAAATGAGCGTCCACACGATCACCACGAGCTGAGCGAGGTTGATCAGGATGGCGGTGATGTGCGTCTTGCGGAACCCCGGAATCGCGTCCATGTAGTTGGACTTGATCTGTTCCCCGAGCGCGTCCATCTTGGGAATGACCTTCTTGCGCAGGACGATGGCCATCATCGCCAGCGCCGCGGCACCCGCCGCAATGCCCAGGCGCCCCGCGAGCGCGAAGCTGATCGCCGTTGCGGTGGCCGTGATGAACGCGCCGACGTAGTAAAGGTTGAAGAAGCCGCGCACGAAGCGCGCATCGAGCGGCGTGTCGTGCTTGAGCACCAGGAGCGGAATCGAGCCCATGATGAAGTAGGCGGTGGTAACGAGCAGGGCCACCGTGAAGAACAGGGCGGCGAACATGGCTGCGGGCATCTTGGTTTTCTCCATGTCTTGCGGTGGAAGGTCCGGCGCGAAAGCGGCCTGCCTGGGGCCTGCGATGCGCGCGATACGGATTGGGCGTCGATTTGGTGGGACAAGGCAAGGGGGCTTCCATTGAGTTGCCAATGGCCCCGGACCCGGCCGCCAGCCGCCAAGCCCCGCCCTGGCTAGAAAAGACCTTGCTGCGCCGTCGTCAGCGCCATGAAGCTCTCGCCCATCGGCTGGAGGATGGCGTCGGCAATCGGCTGGAGCTGCTTGCTCAGGTAGTGCTCGTAGTCGATGCGGGACTGGCGAATCTCCATGGGCTCGGGCCCGCCCTGGGTCATGACGTAGCGGATCCACCCGCCGTTCTGGTATTGCTTCGGACGGTTGATCCGGGCGTTGTATTCGTCGGCAACCCTTGCGGCGCGCACCTGCGGCGGAACGTTGACCTGGTAGGCATCGAGGCGGTGACGCAGGCGCTTGCGGTAGACGAGCAGGTCGTCCATTTCGCCGGCCAGCAGCGCCTCTGCATAGTCGGTCACGAACGCCTTGTAGGGCTCGCCGTGGAAGATGCGCGAGAGCAACCCTTCCTGGAACTGGCGCGCCAGCGGGGTCCAGTCGCTGCGGGCCATCTCCAGGCCCCGGTAGACCATCTCCTCCTTGCCCTTGGCGTCGACGCTCAGGCCCGCATACCGTTTCTTGCTCCCCACCTCCGAGCCGCGGATGGTCGGCATGAAGAACTTCTTGTAGTGGGTGTCGAACTCGATCTCGAGGAAGTTCGCGAGGCCGTGCGCCTCGCGAAGAGCGCGCGTCCACCACGCATTGATGTCGCTCGCCAGGGTTGCCGCCACGGCGTGCGCTTCTTCGTTGGTGTGGGTGCGCTTCAGCCAGATGAAGATGGAGTCGGTGTCGCCGTAGATCGCCTCGTACCCGCGCTTCTCCACGAACTCCCGCGTGAGCTTCATCATCTCGTGCCCCCGAAGGGTGATGGCGGACACGAGCTTGGGATTGAAGAAGCGGCAGTCGGTCGCACCCAGCACGCCGGCGAAGGAGTTCATGAGCAGCTTCAACGCCTGGGACAGCGGCTCGTTCTTTACCCGCTTGGCTTCGTCCCGCGCGCGCCAGAGCGTGGTCACGATTTCCGGCAGGCAGTGCTTCTCGCGCGAGAAGACGGTTCCTTGCGGCCCCTTGACGACCGTCGCCGGGTCGGCGGCGTGGGTGCCTTCCACGAAGCCCACGGGATCGACCAGAAAGGTCCGAATGATGGACGGGTAGAGGCTCTTGTAGTCCAGCACCACGACGGAGTCGTAGAACCCCGGCTTCGAGTCCATCACGTAGCCGCCGGGGTAGGCCTTGCTTGCAATCTCGCCCACGTTCGGCGCCACGTAGCCCAGGCGATGCATGCGCGGCAGGTAGTGGTGGCTGAACGCGGCAATGGAGCCGCCGAAGTGGTCGGCCGGAAGGCCGGTGGTCTGGGCCCGCTCCATCACGAACTGCAGCAGCTTGGCCTTCTCGAAGATGCGCAGGACCAGCTCGCAGTCGCGGATGTTGTAGAGCGCGAGCGCGGGCTTGTCTTCCTGGTAGCGCCGCTCGATCTCCGCCATCTTGTCGTAGTCGTCGCCGATGGCCTTGCCCTCGCCGAGCAGCGCTTGCGACACGGTCTCCAGGCTGAAGGAAGGAAAGCTCCATACGGCAGCCTTGAGCGCGTCGATGCCATCGATGATCACCCGGCCCGGCGTGGGCGCGAACAGGTAGCCCTGCTTGCCGGGATGCGTGCGCCATTCGATGGGCCGGCGCTCCCGTCCGAGGAGGAGCGGCACCCCGCATTCATTGGCCGTTTTTTGCAGCACCCGCAGGTCGAACTGGATGACGTTCCAGCCGATGAGGACGTCCGGGTCGTTCCGCTCGAACCAGTCGTTGAGCTTCTCGATCATCGCCTTGCGGGTCGGGCAATAGATGAGCGAGAAGTCCGGGGGCTCATCGCGTTCGCTGGGTTCGCTGGATTCGCGCGGCGGCTCGCCCAGCATGAGGACGACGCGGTCCGGCAAACCGTCCAGCGCAATGGAATAGAGCGCCTCGTGCTGGCTCGTCTCGATGTCCAGCGACACCACCTTCAGCACCGGCCGGTACTCGGGCGCGGGCTTGAGCCTGCAGTCGACGATGGTGGCGCGGTCTGCCAGCCCTCCCTCCACCAGCACGCCGGCGGTGATGAAGCGTTCCATCAGGTAGCGGTCGTGCGGGCGCACATCGGCTTCGAGCAACGGAATGCCCTGCGCCTGGAGGGCGCGTGCCAGCCGGCCGAGCTGGCGGAAGTGCCTCGCATAGACGCCGACGACGGGTTCCTGGTGAAAGGTCTTCAGCGCGAGCTCGCGCACCTCCATGCCCGGCATGGCCGCGAGCTGTGCTTGCACCTCGGCCCTGTGCCGGGCCGCGACGAATGCGACGGAGGTCTGGGAGGGCAGGACCACCTTGATCGGCCCGCCATCGGTTGCGAGCCAGTACTCGAGCTCCGTGCCCGCCGACGCATCCCGCCAATGGCGGGTGAGGATGAAGCCCTGGAGGTCGGCGGATGTCACGGGCGCTTGATGAGGGCTTGAATGAAGATTCGGATGCGACGGGAAGCGGCGGGAGCGCGGTGGATTTTCGCCCGCTCGGAGTCGCGTCGAACGGTGGCGCTCCGATGCGATTGTCGAGCGCCGCGCCGACCCCGTGCGAGAACTTCCGTAGCAGAAGCGCGCACAACGCGTCGCCGCCGCCATTGGCAACCCACTGCCGACTGGGGCCGTCACGGATCTGCCTTTTGGCCCCGCGAGACTTGGTCAGGGTTTTCCCGCATCCACGGGCCGACTCCCTCCAACAACTCGCAATGAAGAACCAACCATGAAGACCTCGCAACTCGCCCTTTCCACTGTGTGTGCCGCATTCGCCGTGCTCGCCGTCACCACCACCGCCCAGGCCCAGCAATCCGGCAGCCGCAGCCGCGCGGAAGTCGAGGCCGAAGCCGTCGCCGCCGCCCATGCACCGAACCAGAACGTGACCCGCGGTTCGCGCGGCGCCGATCCCTTCGTTTCGTCGGCCGACGCCGAAGCCATGTACAAGCAAGCCGTGGACACCGCCCACGCACCGAACCAGAACGTGACCCGCGGCTCGCGCGGTCCGGACCCGTTCACCTCGCAGCGCGACCCGGCACAGGTCTACCAGGAAGCCATGGCCACCGCCGCCGCCCCCGACCAGAACGTGACCAGCGGCTCGCGCGTGAACAGCAAGGTCGTCTCGACGATGCAGAACCCGGTGGTGCAGTCGGCGCAGGGCAAGTAAGCAAGCGAGCAAACAAGACGCTGAACGCGTCTTCAGCGTCCGATGCGAGCCGACGTCTCGCGCACCTCGTCAGTTGCGAAGTGCCGACGTCTGTTCGCCCCACTTCTGCACATAGACCTCATAGAGCTTTCGCCATGGCTCGCCTCCGAAGGCGCCATCGCTTTGATGCGTCACGGAAATCGGCCATGTTCCCAGCCGCAACCCCTGCTGGCGCGCAGTTCTGCAGAAGTCGATATCGTAGAAATGGAAGTCGAATCGCGGATCGAACTGCACGGATTTCGCCAGCAGGGTGTGCCGGTTCGCTGCCAGGAAAACGCCGTCCAGCAACTCGCAGTCGGCCGGCACCGAACCCATGCAGTCGATGTGGCCGAACGGCTGCAGCCCATGGGCAATGATTCCCGAGAGATTCGCCAGATCGTCCCAGGTCAGGTTGATGTCGATGTAGTTCCAGCTCACATGGTGCTTCGGCAGGCGTCGATTGCCCGCCAGGCCGATGACGTCGTAGGCGCGCAACCCGTCCGAGACGCGATTGGCCAGGAAGAAGTCGTCCAGCCAGACATCGTCGTGAATGAAGACGAGCATGTCATTGGCATCGGCCGCCGTGAGCGCGCTGTTGAAGACATCGGGCAAACCCCGCCGATTCTCGAAGCTCACGCGCGGTCTCAAGCGGCCATCGAAACTGAGCCGACGCAGCGATTGCCCGAGCGCCGAATTGGCCCAAAACTCGGCCTCAGGCAATCTGGTCGCACTGACGATATCGATCATTGTTCTGCGGGGCGCGCAACTGCGCCTTGAAAAGGGTTCTGTCGCGGCAAGCGAGATGGCGACGAGGTTCGGATCGGCGTTTCGATATCGGGGCATGGCCGCCGGCCTGCGGCAGCTGCGCACCCGTTTCGAGCGCCGCATCGATGTTCCCACGTTTTATCGGCCGCTCCGAGCGGAGCGGCCATTGTGGCGGCCGAGCAGCCTCTCATGCCGCGGCACCTGGCGCGCTGGCTCGAAAGACCGGTGAGCGGGGCCGGCTTGCATCGCTTGCGTAGCGATGCGAAGGGCTCGATGCCTCAGCGCCTCAGGCGTAAGCCTTCGAAGAAAGCTTCTGCAGCATCGCGGTTTGCCGCACTTCCTCGGAGTCGCGCAGGCTCTTGGCGGCGCGGGCTGCCACGTAGGCCACGTACAAGGTCTCGATGGCCTTGGCCCAGTCATGCGCCTTCTGGGAAATGCCTTCGGGCTTGACGGCCGATCCGGTCACTGCGTGGGTCGAAAGATCGTCGTCCGGGCGCGCCGGCACATCGAACCCCACCTTGCGGAGGATGTTGGCTTTCTGAAGGATGGTGAGCATGCGGTTGCCTCTCTGATTTCAACGCATTGGCAGATTAGTGCTACTCGGCGTCGGGCGCTATCAGCCGTATGACGTATGCGCCTGTCGTCCAACGCCGGGTCCTGTTGCTGCTTTCAAGTTTCGTGCCATGAACGGGTCGATCGGCCGGCTTTCCGGCGGCGAACGCTTCTGTTCTTCGTTCCATGGAGTTTCCCTTGCGCATGACCCATAGATGGGGCGCCGACCCCGCCGAACGATGAGGACTTACCCTGAAATGAAGGGAGGCGTCAGGCCGTTGCGTGCTGCCACACCAGCGTGGCGGCAGCCAAGTCTTCGAGCGCGCTGCCGACGGCCTTGAACACGGTGCGTTCCGCGTCGCTGCCGCGGCCCGCGCGCTCGCCGCGGCACAGGTCGGCGAGCGTGCCTTGCACCGCTTGCGCGCGCAGGGTGCCGGCCGCGATCGCATCGAGCAGGTCACCCGATTTCTGCAGGGCCTCGTTCGTGTCGATGAAGGTGCGTGCGCCGGCGAAGCACTGCGCATCGGCTTCGCGCATTGCGGGGGTGAAGCTGCCGATCAGGTCGAGGTGCGAGCCCGGCGCGAGCCATTCGCCGCGCACCAGCGGTGCGGTGGCCAGCGTGGCGCAGCTGACGATGTCGGCATTGCGCACGGCCGCTTCCAGATCGACCGTGGCTTGCGCGTTCCAGCCCTCGGCGCGCAGTTGCGCGGCCAGCGCCTCGGCGCCTTCGGGCCGGTGGTTCCACATCACCACTTCGTCGATGGGCCGCACGCTCGCATGCGCGGCCAGCAGCATGCGGGCGATGCGGCCGGTGCCCAGCACCAGCAGCCGGCGCGCATCGCCTCGCGCGAGAAACGAGGCGCCGAGCGCCGAAGCCGCGGCGGTGCGGCGTGCGGTGATCTCGTTGCCGTCCATCATTGCCAGCGGCACGCCGGTGCGCGCGTCGTACAGCACATACGTCGCATGCAGGCCGGGCAGGCCGCGCGCGCTGTTGCCGGGAAAGATGTTGATGGTCTTGATGCCGAGAAATCCCGCATCGCTCCACGCCGGCATGATGAGCACGGTGCCCTTGTCTGCGCCCGCGGTCTCGATGCTGTGCACGTGACGCGGCGGCACCTGCGCTTCGGCAGCGAAGGCCGCGCGCAATGCGGGCACGAGCTTTTCGAAACCCAATGGCGCGCGGGTGGCGGCTTCGTCGAAGTGCTTCATGGGTTGGGCGAACGCAGCGAGGCGTCGAAGAAATCCGCCAGCGCCTGCTGGTAGGTGGTGCCCAAGCGCGGCGAAGACATCGGCTCGAGGTGGCCGGCGCCCGGTACTTCGATCAGCCGCTTGGGCTCGCGTGCATCGGCCAGGAGCCGCTGCGAATGCGCATGGGGAATCACGTTGTCGGCCGTGCCGTGGATCAGCAGCAGCGGAATCGGCGAGATGGCCGCGACGTACTTCGATGCCGCATGGCTGTCGCTCACCAGCAGGCCCGCGCCCGGGAGCTTGTCGTTTGCGATGGACGAATACGAATAGAAAGTCGATTCGATCGCCGCGGCTTTCACGCCGGCCCGGTTGCCCGAACCGACGACCGCGATTGCATTGGTGCCGCCCAGGCTTTGCCCGAAGACGAAGAGGCGTTGCGCATCGACATCGCCGCGCGAGCGCACGTAGCTGAGTGCCGCGCTCGAGTCTTCGAACACGCCCTTGGGCTCCGGCTCGCCTTCGGACTCGCCGTAGCCGCGGTAGTCGAACACGAACACGTTGTAGTCCTGCTTCGGCAACCACGCCACGAAGCGCCAGTGCGTCGACATGTTCTGCGCATTGCCGTGGAAATGAACCACGGTGCCCTTGGCCTCCTTCGGGTTGTTCTGCCGGCCCACGGCGGGAATGAACCAGCCGGCCAGGCGCGTGCCGTCGGCGCTCTGGAACTGCACGCTCTCGTAGCGCAGGCCGAGAACATCGGGCGTCTCGTAGCGCACGCGGTCGGGGTAATAGAACATCGACTGCACGCAGCCGCCGAGGAACAGCGGCACGGCGCACAGCGCGAGCTTCCACCAGCGGCGGACCGGAGTGGTCATGGCTGGCCCGCGGCCCGGCGGTTTTCCGCGAGCATGTTGCAGAAGAGGGCGCCTTGCTCGATGGCGTCGTCCAGCGCGATGTGCGTGTGCGGCAGCTTGTCGAACCAGCGCTTGGGCATCGCGCGCTTGGTGCTGTCGCGGTAGTCGAGCCTGAGCATCGCCATCGCGAACGACTTGACGTCGAGCGCCGAGTGGCTGAACGGGCTTTCGCCCGCAAAGCGCATGAGATACCAATAGACGAACAGGAAGTCGAAGCCCGCCGGGTAGGCCACGAACACCGGCCGCGCGGGCAGGCCCTTGAGCCAGGTCACGTAGTTCTTCATGGCGCGCGCCGGGTCCTGCAGGTCGGTGCGGCACCCGGCCCACGCTTCGGGCTGCGTTTGCCACCATGCGGCGGTCTTGGGGTCGGCCTCGGCGCCGGGCAGGGTTTCGAGGTTGGCGCTGAAGGTGGAGATGAGTTGCTTGTCGGCCGTGTAGGCGGCCGAGCCGAAGCTGAGCATCGAGTTCGGGCCGGGGATGGGGCCGTCGGACTCGACGTCGGTGCTGATGTAGATCTCTGTCATTGGATTCAATCGATTTCGAGGATGGACCCGACCGAGCGCTGGAGTTCTTCGACCAGCTCGGGGTCCATGTATTTGTATTCGTCGGGAATGTCGAGCACGTGGATCGGCTTGCCTTCCAGCATCCGCGTGAACTCGGCCACGAGCCGCGACTTGTGTTTTTCTTCCATCACGAGGATGACGTCGGCCCATTCGATGTCGTCGAACGAGACCTTGTGCCGCGCATTCGGGCTGGTGCCCGCGGAGCGCGCCGAGACCAACGGATGCCGGCGCCAGAGTTGTTCCGCGGTGGGGCTGCGCCATTGGTTGCGGCTGCAGATGAAGAGGACGTTGCGCGCAGGAGTGCTCATCGGCGCGGAGGATAGCTCAGCCTTCCGCGATGCGGCCCCATTCGATGCCGTGCTTGGCAAGGTACTTGCGAAGGCGATCCGCATCGTTCACCACGGTGCGCTGTGCGCGCGATGCCTGGAAGAGTTGCCGCCCCGCATCGGAGAGGCTGCGCGCCTGCTTGCACACGCGCACCACAGCTTCGAGCTGCAGCCTGTCGAACAGGTCGAGCGCCGCCGCACGCTCTTCGCCAAGCAGCGCATCCAGATCCACATCGCCGCTGCTCGCCGTGGCCGGCGCGCCGCGCTTCCACAGCCACCGCAGTCGCGCAATCTCCGCCTCGACCAGCGCCACCGGAATCCGCCCGCCATCCGCCAGCGTCGCGAGCCGCGTCACGCTCGCCGACAGGTCGCGGAAGTTGCCGCTCCAGATCGCCTCGCCGCTCTGCGCAAAGCGCAGATAGGCCGAGCGCGCCTCGGCGTTGAAGCGCACCACGCGATGGTTCTCGGCCGCGTGAAGGGCCAGCAGGTGATCGACGTTCGGCTCGATGTCCTCGGGCCGCTGCGCGAGGCCGGGCAGATCGTAGGTCCAGAGGTTGATCCGCGCGAACAGGTCTTCGCGGAAGCGGCCTTCGGCCACATCGCTGCGCAGGTCGCGGTTGGTGCCGGCGATCAGCTGGAAGTCGCTCTCCACTTCCTTGTCGGCGCCCACGGGAAAGAAGCGCTTTTCTTCGATGGCCTTCAGCAGCATCGCCTGCTCGTCGGGTCCGAGCTCGCCGATTTCGTCGAGGAACAGCGCGCCCTGGTTTGCCGTGCGCAGCAGGCCGGGGCGATCGCTCGCGGCCCCGGTGAACGAGCCTTTCTTGTGCCCGAACAGGGTGGAGGCCGCGCCGTCGCCGCGCAGCGTGGCGCAGTTCACTTCGACGAACGGCCCGGTCATCTGGTGGCGCGCCTGCTTCAGCTCGAACATGCGCCGGGCCAGGAACGACTTGCCGGCGCCCGTCGGCCCGACCAGCAGGATCGGCGCACGCGAGCGCACGGCCACGCGTTCGATTTCGTCGATGAGCGCATTGAAGCGCGCGTTGCGCGTGGCGATGCCGCTCTTGAGGAACGCGACCGCATCGCGTTGCTCCGCATCGAAGCGCCGCGCGATCACGTCGTAGCGCGAGAGGTCCAGGTCGATCAGCGTGCACTTGCCGGCCTCGCCCTCGCGCTGCTTCTTCGGCGGCGAGGTCTGCGCGAGCACCCCCGGCACCACGCGCGACTCCGACAGCAGGAACATGCAGATCTGCGCGACGTGCGTGCC
>Ga0157370_10005002_pt1 | contig 14996 bp, 14 predicted proteins | sample C35metaG_FD_113463 | JGI IMG/M metagenome (GOLD analysis project Ga0157370, IMG submission 113463) | Corn rhizosphere microbial communities from Kellogg Biological Station, Michigan, USA - C3-5 metaG | ecosystem: Host-associated > Plants > Roots > Rhizosphere > Soil | place: USA: Michigan...
CCACCGGGGAAGTCGGGGCCCTTGACGTGCTCCATCAGGCCGGCGAGATCGATTTCTGGATCGTCGATGTAGGCGGCGACCGCGGCGGCGACCTCGCGCAGGTTGTGCGGGGGGATGTTGGTCGCCATCCCGACCGCGATCCCGGAGGTGCCGTTGACCAGCAGGTTCGGGAAGCGGGCCGGCAGGACCAGCGGCTCCTGGGTCGATTCGTCGTAGTTGGGGCCGAAGTCGACCGTGTCCGCGTCGATGTCGCGCAGCAGCTCGGTTGCGAGCCGCGTCAGCCGCGCCTCCGTGTACCTCATCGCCGCAGCCGGGTCGTCGTCGATCGAGCCGAAATTGCCCTGGCCGTCGACGAGCTGGTAGCGCAATGAGAAGTCCTGCGCCATCCGCACCAGCGTGTCGTAGATAGCCGAGTCGCCGTGCGGGTGGTACTTGCCCATCACCTCGCCGACGATGAAGGCGCACTTGCGGTACGCGCGGGTCGGCTGCAGGCCGACGTCGTGCATCGCATAGAGGACCCGCCGGTGGACGGGCTTGAGCCCATCGCGGGCGTCTGGCAGCGCCCGCCCCACGATCACGCTCATCGCGTAGTCGAGGTAGGAGGAGCGCATCTCCTTCTCGAGCTCGCGCTCCTCGATGCGCCCGGTCAGAGCGTCGAGGGCCATCAGCCGACCGCTCCGCCGAGCCGCTGATCGGCTCTAAACGTCAAGGAACCGAACCTCCTTCGCGTGCGCCTCGATGAACTCCCGACGGGGCGCGACCTGATCCCCCATCAGCATCGAGAAGATCAGATCCGCCGCGGTTGCGTCTTCAAGCGTCACCCGGGCCAGGGTGCGACTGGCGGGATCCATCGTCGTCTCGCGCAGTTGGTCGGCGTTCATCTCGCCGAGTCCCTTGAAGCGGGTCAGCTGGACGCCATGCCGGGCGAGCTCCAAGACCGCGCCACGTAGCGCCTCAAAGGAGAGCGCGACGTTGCGGCGCTCGCCCAGCCGAATCTCGAACGGAGGCCGACCGACCTGCTTGAGCAGAGCCTCGTGAACCTCGGTGAACTTGCGGTAGTCGAAGTGTGAGAAGAGCGCCGCCGGCAGACGGTGGGTCCGCGCCAACCCGCTCTTCCGTTCGATTGCCTTGACTACGACGAGCTCGTCGGAGGCCTCGACCACCTCGGTGTCGAAAGGCGCGCCCTCCAGCGTCTTCTCGCCGAGCAGCTTGGCCGCAGCGGAGACGCTGGCCACCGCCTCGTCGAGCAGGTTCGACTCCTCGAGGAAGCGGACCGTTTCGTGGCCGAACTCCGCCTGCAGGGAGGAGCCCCAGCCCTCGTACTCCTTCGAGCGGCGGACGTAGGCCTGCCAGCGGCTCGAGGTCAGCTTCTTCGCGTTGCCGCTCGCGTCGACCAGCTGGAAGTCCTCGAGTTTGTCGCGCAGCAACAGCTCCTCGAGTTCGGACTCGCGCTCGAGGTAGGTCTCCTGGTTGCCCTGCTTGACCCGGTAGAGAGGCGGTTTTGCGATGTAGACGTAGCCGGCGTCGATCAGCTCCGGCATCTGCCGGTAGAGGAAGGTGAGAACGAGGGTGCGGATATGGGCGCCGTCGACGTCGGCGTCGGTCGCCATCACGATCTTGTGGTACCTCGCTTCCTCGATGTTGAACTCGTCGTGGACGCCGGTGCCGATCGCCGTGATCAGGGCCTGGATCTCGTTGTTGGCCAAGACCTTGTCGATGCGGCTCTTCTCGACGTTGATGATCTTGCCCCGCAGCGGCAACACCGCCTGGGTATTGCGGTCGCGCGCCTGCTTGGCCGAGCCCCCCGCGGAGTCTCCCTCGACCACGAAGATCTCGGCCAGGCTCGGGTCCTTGACGGTGCAGTCGGCGAGCTTCCCCGGCAGGGTCGAGTTCTCCAGCGCCGACTTGCGGGTCAGGTCGCGTGCCTTGCGTGCCGCGGCGCGCGCCCTCGAGGCGTCGATCGACTTGCCGATCACCCGCCGCGCATCGCTTGGATTCTCCTCGAGATACTCGCCGAGCTTGCGGTTGACCGTCTCCTCGACCAGGCCGCGGATCGGTGGGTGGCCGAGTTTGGTCCTGATCTGACACTCGAACTGCGGGTCGTGCAGCTTGACCGAGATCACCGCGGTCAAGCCCTCGCGCACGTCCTCGCCGGCGAGGTTGTCGTCCTTCTCTTTCAGCAGTCCTTTGTTGCGCGCATACGCGTTCAGGGTGCGGGTGAGGGCCGCCCGGAAGCCGGAGAGGTGAGAGCCGCCCTCGTGGGTGTTGATGTTGTTGGCGAAGCTGAAGATCGACTCCTGGTAGGAGGTGTTCCACTGCATCGCCACCTCGACCTGCCCCTCCTCTTTGTCGCCTTCGAAGAAGATCACCTTGCGGTGCACCTCGTCCTTGTTCTCGTTGAGATGGCGAACGAAGTCCTCGATGCCCCCCTCGTACTGGAAGGTGACGCTGTTGGTCTGGCCGCGCTCGTCGACGAGCTCGATCTTCAGGCCACGCGTGAGAAAGGCGGTCTCGCGAAGGCGATCGGCCAGGGTCTGGAAATCGAACTCGACTTCTTCGAAGATCTCCGGGTCGGGCTGGAAGGTCAGGGTCGTGCCGGTCTCGCTCGCCCTTGCGCCGGCGGTCAACGGATTCTGAGGCTTGCCCCGCTCATAATCCTGGCTCCAGACGCTGCCGCCCCGACTGATCTCCAGATGGAGCCGCGATGAGAGCGCGTTGACGACCGAGACGCCGACGCCGTGCAGGCCGCCGGAGACTTTGTAGCCACCGCCGTCCCCGAACTTGCCGCCGGCGTGCAGCGTCGTCAGCACAACCTCGGCCGCCGGTCGCTTCTCCTTCTTCAGTTCTTCGACCGGAATACCCCGGCCATCGTCGGAGACGGTGCAGCTGTCGTCCGGGTGGAGGACGACGCGGACTGCGCTGCAGTGGCCCGCAAGCGCCTCGTCGACCGAGTTGTCGACGACCTCGTAGACGAGATGGTGGAGCCCGCGCGGTCCGGTCGAGCCGATGTACATGCCGGGCCGCTTGCGAACCGCTTCCAGGCCCTCGAGGACGGTGATGTCCTTGGCGCCATAGGAATCGTCTTTTTTCGCCGCGGCGCCGTCGGCGCTCTCATTCGTATCGGGCAACTGGTCCTTTCCGCGTCTCACAGAAAACCCCGACCGCCTGGCACTCTCCGCGCGCCTGGTCGGGGCAAAATTCGAGTTGACATAAGGATACCAGTTCGAGCCCCTGGAACAGCTGCGACGGAATGAGAAAAGGCCTGCAAATCACGGTAAAGTGTGGCTAATCCCCAGCGCTTTTCACAAGAAAGCGCAAACTGCTCGGCGCTTCCTCGCCAAGTCGCTCGCGCAGGCCCTGCCGAAGCTGCTCCTGCATCAGATCGAGCTCCTGTGCCCAGACCGGGTCCACGCAGACGACGGTCACCTCTCCGTGCCGTTCGGATACCGGCTGCGCCGCCGCCGACACCCGCTCGCCGACGACGCCCTCCCAAACCGATTGCACGGCCGCGAGGTGCGTTTTCGGGGCGGCTTGGCGGAGTGCGGAGCGGAGCGCCTCGGAAGCGGGACGGGGGACGCGGCGCCGGCTCATGCGGCGGCTGAGTCGGCAACGTCGAACGGCATCCGCACCCGTCGCTCGCGCGCGGCCGCGGGCACCGACTCCTCTGCCGCGGCGGTGATCAAGGCCTGGCCGCCGCGGAGCAGACGGTTGACGAGGCGATCGCGCCGCGGCGGATCGAGCTCGCTCATCACGTCGTCGAGCAGGAGCAGCGGCACGACCCGGTGGGCCGCGAGGAGAGCTTCCCGCTCGGCGAAGAGCAGCGCGAGGAGGGCCGCGCGCTGCTGGCCCTGGGAGCCGTAGCGGCGCAGGGACCGATCCCCCACGGCGACCTTCAGCTCGTCGAGGTGCGGCCCCCAGGAAGTGCGGCCGAGCCGGAGATCCGCATCGCGACGCTGCGCCAGGCCGGCTTTGATCTCCGCGGCCGAGCCGGCCGCCCGGGGCGCGTACTCGATCGCCCCGCCCCCCGCCAGCCCAAGGTCGTCGGCGGCGTCGGTGAAGAACGGAGCCAGCTCGGCGACAGCCTCGGCGCGAGCGGCGATCAAAGCCTCCGCGGCCTCGGCCAATGCCGCGTCCCAGACGTCGAGATCTCCGCCCGAGCGGCCGCCGGCAAGCCGGGCCAGCAGCGCGTTGCGCTGGGCCAGAGCCTGGCCGTAGCGCTGGCGCAAGCCAGCTCGGGCGGGCCAGCGGGCGCTCAGGTAGCGGTCGAGGTGTGCGCGGCGTTCGGCCGGGGGGCCCTTGATCAGCGCCAGGCGATCGGGCGAGAAGACCGCCACCGGAGGACGACGGCGGGCGAGCTCGGCGGGCTCGGCGGGGTTGCCGTCGAGCAGGTGTCGCCGGCCGTCGGCTCGACCGATCGAGGCGAGAAAGCGGTGCTCGACTCCGCCTTCATCGCGGACCAGCGCCTCGGCGCGGGCGAGCTGGTCGCCGAAGGGGATCAGCTCGCGCCTGTCCGAGGTCCGGAACGAGCGGCCGGTGAGAGCGAAGTAGAGGGCCTCGAGCAAATTGGTCTTGCCGGCGCCGTTGGGGCCGATCAGGCTGACGATCCCCTCCCCCAGCTCGACCCGCACGCCGCTCAGGCTGCGCAGCGGCCTCGCTTCGACGGCGGTGACCAGCACAGGTGCACGCCCTAGGCGATCATCTAGACGTTGAGGCGGATCGGCATCACCAGATAGCGGAAGTCTTCGTTGTCGATCGGCTGCAGCAGCCCAGGTCGCAGCGGTGAGATCAACCGGAGCACCACCTCGTCGCCCTCGACGCTTTCGATCCCGTCGCGGAGGAACTCCGGGTTGAAGCCGATCTCGAGCGGCTCTCCCTCGAACACCGCCGGCATCGTCTCCTCCGCATCGCCGACGTCCGGCGTCGAGGCCGACACCTTCAACTCCCCCGGCGAGAACGAGAGCCGCAGCGGAGCATTGCGCTGCGCTAGCTGGCTCACCCGGCGGACGACCTCGAGGAATTCGGGCCGGGGCAACCGGACGTCGTGCTCGTAGGACTCCGGCAGGAGTTGTCGAAAGTTGGGAAATTGACCATCGATCAGCCTCGTATTGAGGAGGATTGCCCCTGCCTTGAAGACGGCTTGATTCGGCAGCAGGCTCACCGCGACCTCCCCGACCTCGCCGCCGGCGACGAGGCGGCCGAGCTCGCGCAGCGCCTTAGCCGGGATATTGGCCTCGAGCTCGCCGCCGATCGCAGCCTCCAGCTCGGTGCGCTTGACCGCGAGGCGGTAAGAGTCCGTAGCGACCATCGTCATCTCCTCGCCCGCGGCGGTGACCAGCACCCCGGTGAGAACCGGTCGCATATCGTCGCGCGACGCGGCGGGGGCGACCAGGTCGACCGTCTCGGCCAGCGCGGGCGCCGGGATCTTCAGAGGCTGGTCGCCCTCGTCGGGGAGGTTTGGAAAGTCCTCGCTGGGCAGGACACGGAGATGGAAGCTGGAGCCACCGCTGCGGATCTCGACGTCGTGCTCGGACTCGCGCAGCTCGATTTCAACGCTCTCGTCGCCGAGCGAGCGGGCGAGCTCGGAAAGGAGGCGCCCCGGGAGCAGGACGGTGCCGGTCCCCTCGACCTCTGCGTCCAGCGCGGTGCGCAATCCCATCTCACCGTCGGTAGCCGCTAGCGCCACGCTGCCATCGGAGGCGCTGAAAAGGATGCCGGAAAGGGCCTGAGTCGCGGCGCGCGTGGAGACAGCCCGGGAGACGACCGAGAGCTTCGAGACAAGCTGGTCGCGTTTGGTGGTCAGCTTCAAATGACTGGTGTCCTCTTGAGTTGAGTTAGTACCTGTGGAAACAGCCGTGCCAATCGAGAATCCGCATGGTCATGGGATTTTCGGGCTGTGGAGGTAGCTGTGGAAGGCACTGATTCTTACAGTGTCGTCGGCGGTCAGGCCGGCTTGGTCGGGGGGCTGTGGATAGAAGAACGCAACTCGGCGACCCGGTGGGCTAGGTCGGCGTCGCCGCTCAGCGTCGCTTCCGCTCGGCGCAGCGAGTTGAGCACCGTCGAGTGGTCGCGGCCTCCGTACAGGCGCCCGATCTGGGGCAGGGAGAGGTCGGTCGCCTCGCGGGTGAGCAGGATCGCGATCTGCCGGGCACGGAGCGGGGTGGTGGCACGGCTGCTACCGACCAGCTCTGCCCTCGAGATGCCGAAGGCGGCCGCGACGCGCTGCTGGATCTCCTCCACCGTCGTCGGCTCGCTCTCCTGTGAGCGATGGGGGATCAGCTCGGCGATCAGCTCGGCGCTGAGTGGCTTGGCGGTGAGCGAAGCATGTGCGATCACCTTGGTCAGGCCGCCGTGGAGACGGCGCATGTTGGCGTCGACGCGCCGTGCGAGCTCGGAGAGGGCGTCGTCGCCGGCCATCTCGAGACCCGCCTCGCGAGCGAGGCGCCGGAGGACGGTGAGGCGGGTGGCGAGATCGGGGCGGTCTACCGGCACCGTCAGGCCCCACTCGAAGCGATCGCGCAGGCGCGACTCGAGGGTCGAAAGCTCGCTTGGGAGCCGATCGGCCGAGAGCACGAGCTGGCTCCCCCCCTCGTAGAGGGCGTTGAAGGTGTGGAAGAACTCCTCTTCGGTGTGCTGCTTGCCCTGCAGGAACTGGACGTCGTCGACGAGGAGGACGTCGAGGTCGCGGTAGCGGCACTTGAACTTCTCGGCTCCGCTGGCCCGCAGCGCGGCGACGAACTCGTTGGTGAAGCCCTCGGCAGTGGTGTAGCGAACGCTGAGGCCGGGAGCATTGGCTTGCAGATAGTTGGCGATCGCGCCGAGAAGATGGGTCTTGCCGAGGCCCGGGGGCCCGTGCAGAAAGAGCGGGTTGTAAGCCTCCGAGGGCGTCTCCGCGACGGCGAGCGCCGCTGCGTGCGCCAGGCGGTTGCCCTCGCCGATCACGAAGCGCTCAAATGTGTAATTGGGGTTGAGCTCTTCCGCTGAGGCCCTTCTTGCCTCGATTGCCCCGCCTGCCTCGCCACTCGAGAAGGCGATCTCGGTCAGCGGGGTGGCCGCATCGGCGAGCGCTTCGCGCAGCAAGGGCGCGTAGCGCCGCTCGACCCAGGTCTGGATCCCGTCCGGTGCCGCGACATAGAGCGTCGTGCCCTGGGTGCCGACCGCCCCGAGCGGCTCGAGCCAGATCTTGAAGGTCGACTCCGGAACCGCCATTCGCAGGCGTTGTTGGATGTCCTTCCAAAGGGCATCGAGGTCCTGTGCGGGCGAGTCGTCGGGCACCGGGGAGCGACCATAGCGGCGACCTCTCCGCGCGAATCTGGGCGGGTCGCAAATGCCGAAGAAATGATTCTCGACTGCCTCCGTATACTGCGACGCCCAATGAAGCGCACCTATCAGCCGAAGAAGCGTAAGCGGGCCAAGACCCACGGGTTCCGGGCGAGGATGCGGACGCGCGGCGGACGCGCGATCCTGAAGCGGCGGCGGGCCAAAGGCCGGAAACGCCTCACTCCGGGATGACGGCTCGCCTTAGAGGCATGCAGTGGGCTATCCATGCACCCGGATGGCCACCCGCCTAACCCACTGCATGCCACTGGCCGGGCTCGAGTGATGGCAGCGAAGCGACGGCGCCTCTCTCGGAGTGCCGAGTTCGACCGCGTCTACCGCGACGGCTCCTCCCACGCTACGCGCTATCTCGTGCTCTACAGCTTTCCCCGCAAGGACGAGGAGGCGCCCGATGTTCGGCTCGGCGTCTCGGTCAGCCGCAAGGTCGGCGGTGCGGTCGATCGCAACCGGGTCAAGCGGACTCTGCGGGAGGCCTTCTGGAGCCTTTCCGACAGGCTTCCAGCGCAACATGACTTCGTCCTGGTGGCGCGCTCGGAGATCGCCGCGATGATCGAGCGCGACGGGACCGAGGGCGCCAAGGCAAGCCTCGAAGACGCGCTCGAGCAGGCCGGCGCGGGAAGGCGTTCCACGTGAAACGGCTTTTGCTGACGCCGATCGCCGCCTACCGGCGCCTGGTCTCGCCCGCCCTTCCGCGCCGCTGTCGGTACGAGCCGACCTGCTCCGCTTACGCGACTCAGTCGATCCGCCGCTTCGGGCCGATCAGGGGCCTGCTGCTCGCCTGCTGGCGCCTGCTGCGCTGCAACCCCTTCAGCCACGGTGGCTTCGACCCGGTTCCGGACCGCTTCACGCTGCGGGTAGGCCCGGTCGATCCCTCTGACTATCACCGTGAGGCCCACTCGTGATGCCGACCGCCGACATCCTGCAGCCGCTGGTCGACGTTGCCAACTCAGTCCTAAAGTTCTTCCACGACGACGCCGGCCTCAGCTGGGGCGGCGCGATCATCGCGCTGACGATCTGCACCCGGGCGCTGCTGATCCCGCTCACCTACAAATCGCTGAAAGGGATGCGCGCGCTGCAGGCGCTGCAGCCGCAGCTGAAGGAGCTCAAAGAGAAGTACAAGAACGATCAGCAGCGCATGCAGCAGGAGATGATGGCCTTCTACAAAGAGAACAAGGTCAATCCCTTTGCATCCTGCATCCCACTGATCGCCCAGCTGCCGGTCTTCATCACCCTCTTCCACGTCCTTCGCAACGAGCTTCCCGCCGACATCGGTTGCGAAGCGGGGCATTGCGGCAGCGAAGCGTCGTTCCTCTTCATCCACGACCTGACCGCGAAGGCGACCGGCGGCGAACTGATCGCCCTGCTCATCCTCTACATCGGCACGCAGCTGATCTCCGGCATGGTGATGGCCGTCACGGCCGACAAGAGCCAGCGCACGATGATGTTCGTCCTGCCCTTCGTATTCGTCCCCTTCGTGATCAGCTTCCCCGCCGGCCTCGTCCTCTACTGGATCACGACCAACTTCTGGACGATCGGCCAGCAGTACGCGCTCAAACGCTTCATCCCGGCACCCGCGATGCCCACCCCAGCTCAGGTAGCTGCGGCCAAGCCACCTCCGCCACCGCCCAAAAAGAAGAAGCGGCGGCGCTGACGGAAGCTCGTTCGTACCCAGGGGGGAGTCCCCGGAAGCTGCCTGGGTTCGCTTCGCTGACGCTTCGCTCACGAATCTGGAGCCGCTTCGCGACTGGAATAGCTCTGCGGAGCCGCTTCGCGAGGCACTTCCGGGGACTCCCCCCTGGGTACGAGACCACCCGTCTCTTTTTGAGCTGAAGAGGCAGGAGCACCCGACCTCCCATGCTGGAATAGGGTGCGGAGCGTGAGTGACGAGACGAAATGGCCTGAGGAGCCCGCTGAGCGGGTTCAGGAGCTTGTGGAGGGGGTGCTCGATGAGCTCGACCTCGATGGTGAGGTTGAGGTCAAGGAGGACGACGAGCGCATCGAGGCTGTCATTTCGGGCGACGACGACTACGGGCTGCTGATCGGCAAACGGGGACAGACCATCGATGCTCTGCAGCTGCTTGCCTTCCAGGCCGCTTTTCGAGGGCTCCGGGACCGGAAGCGCGTCGTGCTCGATGTCTCCGGCTACCGCGAGCGTCGGAGGGAGGTTCTGACCGCCCGCGCCGATCGGGCTGCCGAGCAGGCGCTGGATGGCAATGTCACGGTCGAGATGGATCCGATGAGCGCCCAGGAACGGCGCGTCGTGCACGAACACCTCAAAGAGCGCTCCGGCGTCGAGACCTACAGCGAAGGGGATGAGCCTCGACGCTGCGTCGTCGTTGCTCCGCTTGTTGCTGAGTGAGCTCACTCAGCAAAGCGCAGGTGGAGGCGACGAGCAGGGTCCTCGAGCTGCTGGAAGAGGAGAGAGCTTCCGTCAGCTCGGTGACCGATCGCGAGCGTGCTTGGCGGGTGCACGTGGAAGACAGCCTCACCGGGCTTGAGGTTCCTGAGCTGGCCAAGGCTGGCCGGATCGCGGATATTGGCTCTGGCGCTGGGTTTCCTGGTCTCGTGCTGGCTGTCGCGCTACCTGACTCCCAGGTCGATCTGATCGAGTCGGTCGGGCGCAAGTGCGAGTTCATCCAGCGGGCGATCGATGCGGCCGGGATTCCAAATGCCGTGGTCCTGAATGCGCGCTCCGAGGAGATCGCCACGGGCGAGCGCCGCGATTCATATGGCGCGGTGACGGCCCGAGCGGTGGGCCGCCTCTCGACCCTGGCGGAGCTGGCGTCCCCGCTGCTCTGCGACGGCGGAGTCCTGGTTGCCTGGAAGGGCAAACGCGATCCCGACGAGGAACGGCAGCTCGCGCGAGCTGCCGACCAGCTCGCGATGCGTCCGGAGCAAATCCTCGACGTCGGCGACCGAGCCGGCAGCAAGCATCGTCACTTGCACGTCCTAAGCAAGCTCGGGGCAACCCCAGCCGACCTCCCCCGCCGCCCCGGCATGGCCAAGAAGCGCCCGCGCGGCTGAGTAATGCGACTGAAGTCGGGGTCGGGGGTTGTTGCGGGAGTGCCTCGCGAAGCGGCTCCGCAGAGTGATTTCCGCCGCGAAGCGGCACCGACATAGTGAGCGAAGCGTCAGCGGAGCGAACCCAGGCATCTCCCGCAACAACCCCCGACCTCTACCACCCCAAGCCCAATAGTCTGCGCCAATGGGCCTCGTCTACGCGGTGGCAAACCAGAAGGGCGGCGTCGGCAAGACGACGACCGCGGTCAACCTGACCGCCTGCGTCGCCGCGGCGGGATCCCAGACCCTGCTGGTCGACCTCGATCCCCAGTGCAATGCCACCGTGGCCCTCGGAGGCGACCGCGACGCGCACCCCTCCTCCTACGACTGCCTGATCGGCGACGTGTCGGTCGCCGAGGCGGCCCGGCCGGCCGGGCCCGACAACCTCTGGCTCGTTCCGGCGAACCGCGACCTGGCCGGCGCGGCGGTCGAGCTTCCCCGCCTCGACGGCTCGGAGGTGCGCCTGCGCGAACGCCTCGGCCCGCTGCGCGAGCGCTTTGCTTTCACGATGCTCGACTGTCCCCCCTCGCTGGGACCGGTCAGCGTCAACGCCCTGGTGGCCTCGGACCGGGTGATCGTGCCGGTGCAGGCCGAGTACCTTGCTCTGGAGGGGTTGGTTCAGTTCCTCGACACGCTGGGGATGATCCGCCGCGAGCTCAACCCGGCGCTGAACGTGTCGGGTCTGTTGATCACCATGCACGATGAGCGTACGCGCCTCGCCCAGGACGTCGAGCGGGAGCTGCGCGAGCACTTTCCCGAGATGGTCTTCGACACCGTCATACCGCGCAGCGTCAGGGTCGCCGAGGCGCCCAGCTACGGCCTGCCGGTGACCGAGCACGCCCCCGCCTCGCGTGGCGCGACCGCATATCGGGCGCTAGCGGAGGAGCTGGTCGGCCGTGGCTAGCGGCAAGGCGAAGCGGGGCATGGGCCGCGGCTTGGCGGCGATCCTGCCGGAGAGTATGGCCGGCGAGGAGGTCGGCGAGCTGCGCGAGCTGCCGGTCGGCCTGATCAAGCCGAACCCGAAACAGCCCCGCACCAATTTCGACGCCGAGGCCCTTGCCGGACTCGCCGCCTCGATCGAGACGAGCGGCGTCGTACAGCCGCTTCTGGTCCGCCCTCTCCACGACGGCAGCTACGAGCTGATCGCCGGCGAGCGCCGCTGGCGCGCCTCCCAGCAGGCCGGCTTGGAGAAGGTGCCGGCGATCGTGCGCGACTCCGAGCATGCCGAGCGCCTGCAGGTGGCGTTGATCGAGAACATGGTTCGCGAGGACCTCAACCCGATCGAGGAGGCCCGGGCCTGCGCCGCGCTGGTCGAGGACCTCGGCCTCTCCAAAGAGGACCTGGCGCGTCGGGTCGGCCGCAGCCGCCCCGCCGTCTCCAATCTCATCCGGCTGCTCGACCTGCCGGATGAGGCGATCGGGATGCTCGAGTCCGGGGAGCTCAGCGAGGGCCACGGCCGCGCCCTCCTCGCCGCCCCCGGCAACGACGTCCGACGACGGCTGGCGCGCGACGCGGCGAGGGGCGGCTGGTCCGTTCGCGAGACTGAGAACCGGGTTAAGCTGGTTAGCCAGCCAAAAGAGCTGAAGGGTGATCGGCGAGTTGTCGGCGCTGAGGAAGCGGCGGCAATGCGCGACGCCGCCGACAAGCTCGAGACCGCGCTCGGCCACGAGGTGAAGGTGCGTCCGCGCGGGGGAGAGGTGTCGGTCGAGATCCGCCTCGCCGACCTCGACGAAGCGCTCGCCCTCGCCCGCAAGCTGGGCCGCAAACGAGCCTGAGCACGCCGTGCGGATAGCGGCGCCGGGCCGCTATCATCGCCTCGCCCCGGGCGATTAGCTCAGTTGGTTAGAGCGCGTCTCTGATAAGGACGAGGTCCCTGGTTCGAATCCAGGATCGCCCACTGCCGCGCCATCGCGCCGATTTGCCCGGTGGACGGCCCAGGGCCGTACCTATAATGGGCGATCCACCTCGGCGCGGAGCGAATTTTGCAGCAGATGCAGATCTACGGGGTCAGCTTCGACATGGTCGGCAAGCAGCCGATCGTTTTGCTGAAGACTGTTGACGGCAATCGGTTCCTGCCGATCTGGATCGGTCATCCGGAGGCGGCGGCGATCCTGATGAAGCTGCAGGGTGCCTCGACGCCGCGCCCAATGACGCACGATCTGCTCTCCGACCTGCTCGAGCAGCTCGACGCCAAGTGCGAGCGGGTCTCCGTCACCGAGCTGCGCGACAACACCTTCTACGCCTCGATCACGGTCTCCATCGATGGCTCGGAGCTGGAGATCGACTCGCGACCGTCCGATGCGCTGGCGCTTGCCGTGCGGGTCTCGGCGCCGATCTTCGCGGCCGAGGAGGTGATCGAGGAGTCGGCGATCGAGTTCGAGCACGAGGTCGAGGACACCGAGGAGGTCGTCGACAAATTCAAGGAGTTCCTCGACGAGGTCACTCCAGACGATTTTGCGGAAGGCACTTCCTAGGCCGCAGCGGGCTTCAGCGCCAGCTCGAGAATCCGCTCGACCAACTCCTCGAAGGTCATCCCGCCCGCCTCGGCGGCCTGGGGGAGGAGGCTGGTGTCGGTCAGGCCGGGGACCGCGTTCACCTCGAGCACCTGAGGCCCATCCGCGCCGAGAATCAGGTCGACCCGGCAGAACCCTGAGCAGCCCAGCGCCTCGTAGGCTCCCAGCGCCGCCGCCATGACCGCCGAGGCGTCGCTCTCGCCCAGCTCCGCCGGACAGACGAAATCGGTGCGGCCGATCTCGTAGCGCGCCTCGAAGTCGTAGCGGTCGCCGTCGCCGGGAATCGCCTCGACCACGGGAAGGGGTTCGCCCCCGACGACGCTCACCGCAAGCTCGCGGCCCTCGACGAAGCGCTCGAGGACCACGCGGCTGTCGTAGCTGAAGGCCGAGACCAGCGCCTCGGGCACCTCGAACCAGCTCGCCGCGAACTTCACGCCGAGCGCCGAACCGCCACGGCTGGGCTTCACCACCAGCGGAAAGCCCAGCCGCTCCTCCAGGCCGCTCAACGCATCCGCGGCGCCGAGCTCGCGGAAGGCCGTCTCGTTGAACGCGAACCAGTCCGGGGTGGGAACGCCGCCGTCGCGTAGCTCGCCCTTGGCGAGAACCTTGTCGATGCAGCGGGCGCAGGCCGCGACGCCGGGCCCCGTGAAGGGAATGCCGAGGATCTCCAGCAGCTCCTGGACGGTGCCGTCCTCACCGCCGACGCCGTGCATGGCGACGAAGGCGACATCGGGCCGACCGGCGATCAGGCGCTTGACAAGGTCAGATCCGGCGTCGATCGGAAGCACTTCGTGGCCAAGTCGCTCGAGCGCGTCCTCCACACGGGCCCCGGAGCGCAACGAGACACCCCGCTCCAGCGACCGGCCTCCTTTGAGCACCGCGACCCTCACGCCGCACCTTCGCCCGTCTTGCGAAAGGGAAGGACGTCGCCCCCGTCCTTCCCCGACTCCGACGCGTCCGGCCGCGGGAGCCCAGTCGCGTCCGTATCCGGTTCCCTCGACTCGGCCTGAGCAGAGGACGTGGCGGCATTAGATGTCAAGGCGTCGTACAGCTCGACCTGCTCGCCGATCGTCTTGCCGATCCGCCGCACCCCCTCGCGAATCTCCTCGCCGCCGACGCCGGAGAAGTTGAGCCGCATCGAGCTGCGCCCCCGACTCTCGTCGACGTAGGCCGCCTGGCCGGGAACGAAGGCGACGTCCTCGCGCAACGCCTTTGCGAGGAGGTCGCCGGTGTCGATGTAGTCGGGCAGCGTCGCCCAGATGAAAAGACCGCCCTCGGGCTCGGTCCAGGTCGCCTGTGCGGGGAAGTGCTCGCGCAGCGCCTCGACCATCGTGTCGCGCCTGCCGCGGTAGATCTCGATGAGGTCGGCGATGTACTCGCGCCAGCGCCCTTCGCCGAAGTACTCGCGCACGAAGTGCTGGGTCAGGGTCGAGCTGCAGAGGTCGGAAGCCTGCTTGCCGAGGACGATCTTCTCCATCACCGGCGGCGGCGCCACTGCCCAGCCCAGCCGGATCCCCGGGGAAAGGATCTTGGAGAAGGTGCCGACGTAGATGACGAAGTCGCCGCCGTCGAGCTGGTAGAGCGGTGGCAGTGGCTCGCCGCTGAAGCGCAGCAGGCCGTAGGGGCTGTCCTCGACGACGAGCAGCTCGCGCTGTCGCGCCAGCTCAACCAGCCGCCTCCGCCGCTCGAGCGACATCGTCACCCCGGCAGGGTTCTGAAAGCTGGGCACCGAGTAGACGAATTTCGGTCGCTTGCCTTCGCGGTCGAGCCGCCCGAGCACCGCTTCCAGCTCCTCGATGCGCATCCCGTCTTCGTCGCAGTCGATCTGGATCGTCTCCGCCTGGTAGCTACAGAAGACCGGCACCGCGCCGGGATAGGTCGGCGCCTCGCAGATGACGACGTCGCCCGGGTCGAGCAGCGTCTTGCAGATCAGGTCGATCGCCTGCTGCCCGCCGGTGGTGACGATCACATCGTCGGGGTCGGGCAGCATGCCGTCGGCTCCCATCACCTCCAGGATGCAGTCGAAGGTATCGGCGAAGCCCTCGGTCGGTCCATACTGGAGCGCCTCCGCCGTCGACTTCTGCGCGA
>Ga0157370_10005003_pt1 | contig 14995 bp, 16 predicted proteins | sample C35metaG_FD_113463 | JGI IMG/M metagenome (GOLD analysis project Ga0157370, IMG submission 113463) | Corn rhizosphere microbial communities from Kellogg Biological Station, Michigan, USA - C3-5 metaG | ecosystem: Host-associated > Plants > Roots > Rhizosphere > Soil | place: USA: Michigan...
AACGTAATAAATTTTCATTAAAATCTTCACCTGCCCATAAAGCAGGTTTTTTTATAGGCCAACATTTTTCAACTTAATTTTATAGCACTCATTAACAGTTAGTTATAATTAAACTATAAAAATAGTTCGCAAACTATTTTTATAGTTGTAACTTCAATAAAGCAAACTACATAAATAGTTACAATAATGAAAGAACTAACTAAAGCGGAAGAACAGATTATGTTAATTCTGTGGGACATGGGCGAAGCCCTGGTTAAAGACGTAATCGAAAAAATGAAGGAGCCCAAACCTGCCTATAATACTGTTTCTACGGTGATTCGGGTTTTAGAAGGAAAAGGCTTTATCGACCATAAAGCCATCGGTAACACTTACATCTACTTCCCTGTGATAAAAGAGGCAGATTATAAGAAATTTGCACTAGATAAAGTGATGAACAATTATTTCGAAAATTCTTACGAAAGTCTTGTCTCATTCCTGGTAAAAGATAAAATCATGAGCAATGGTGAATTGACTGAGCTCATTCGGCTTGCAGAAAAACTCAAAAAAGATCAATCATGAATTTGATACACTATCTACTCGAAGCCAACTTGTACCTCATCATATTTTATGGGTTCTACAAAATATTTCTGCACAAGGAAACCTTTTATACTTTGAACAGGTACTTTCTAATTTTAAGTACTTTAATCGCCTTTACGATTCCTTTTTTCCAATTAGGATTTTTGCAAACAAACGGTGTTGAAAGCCAAATAATGATCAATCAACAAACCGAACCCAGCACCGATCGCTGAACTGTGGACGAAGTGATCGTTACTGTTTATTTGCTCACAGCACTGTTCTTGCTCTCAAAGTTAGTCTGGGGATTCAGGCACCTCTACACGATACTTAAGCAATCAGATAGTAAAACTGAAAATGGTATCACGATCATAGAACTCAAGCAAACAAAATCGGCATATTCATTTTTCCACTTACTATTTATTGATCCGGAATTGCCCAGGAAAGACACGATTATAAATCATGAGCTGGCTCATATTAAGCAAAGACACAGCATTGATGTCTTGTTCTTTGAGATTATTGGAAGCCTGAACTGGTTTAATCCATTCATCTATAAGCTTAAAAACGACGTTAAACTATTGCATGAATACCTGGCCGATGAAGAAACAACTGGTAAAGGAATCGAAAAATATGAATATGCGATGTTCCTCATCCAAAATTCTTACGACAACGAATCTATCCAATTAATGAATCAGATATTTAATTCATCCATTTTAAAAAGAAGAATAAACATGTTAAATCAGAAAAAATCTGCAAAATGGGCCAGGCTCAGATTGCTGCTGGTATTGCCTATTACCGGCGCCTTACTTTGCGCATCAACAATGGCATTTACTAAAAATTATGGAGTGGTGGACCTTTATCCGAAAAAAAATGCTGCTTTAATAACCACTCCGCAGGATACCACAAAAAAGAGGAAGGTAAAACAAATTAAGATAGTGCCCGTTCCACCGGTACCGACAAGAAAAGGATCGAAACAAGTTCCGCCGCCACCTCCACCGCCGCCGGTAGAACCAAACATCAAGCTTCCGAAATCGCCAAATACGCCAAAACTTCCTCCGCCGCCACCTCCTGTTGAGTCTAACGGAAATGAACAAGAATTACAAAGTAATATCAGCTTGGGTAAGGATGCGAAAGTTGTAGGTAAGCCTGAAGAACTCACTATTAAAATAGCCGAACCATTACGATTAAAAGCAAAAACGAATCCTAAAAAAGAGATAGTCGAGGTAGAAGTACTTCCAAAAAACTAATACTTACTGCGGTACGTAAACCACAAATTTAGTATCAAAAAAATCTTCTTTAAAATAAGCTGAAAGCGGATACAATTCTGCTTTCAGTTTTGATTCTTTGATCTCTTCTTCCAAATCACCACCTTTCAGGTAAAGAATACCGTTTGGAATGGCATTGATTGAATCCTTTTTAAACTTACCCTGAATCCAGGGATAAAATTCTCCTAAACGGGTAACTGCCCTTGAGATCACAAAGTTGAATTTGCTTTTAATCTGCTCTGCTCTCAAATGATCAGCCTGTAGATTTTCTAATCCTAATGCTGAAGCGACTTCTTTAACAACCTTAATCTTCTTGCCGATGGAATCTACCAGATGAAATTCTGTTTCGGGAAATAGGATAGCCAATGGGATACCCGGGAAACCACCACCGGTGCCAACATCCAAAACCGATTCTCCTGATCTGAACATACAGACTTTGGCTATACCAAGCGAATGTAAAACATGGCGTTCATATAATTCCTCAATATCTTTTCTGGATATGACATTAATTTGTGCATTCCAGTAGCTATATAGATCAAACAGTTGCGCAAATTGAGCAATCTGCTTCTCGGTCAGGTCTGGAAAATATTTTAAAATGATATCTGGTTTTACATCAGCCATAGGGTAACTCTTAATGATTGTAACTTATTTCCAATTTACTTTTTTCTTGCCAAACAAGGCTAAGAATCCGTTCAACGTTAAAAACAGAAACAAAAGTATATCTAATATCGGGAACCACCAACGTAAATCGCCGTAGTTTAAACGTTTGAGCAGTTTTGGATAGATGAAACACCTAATGAGGATACTCAATAACAGGATACCTCCTGCCACATATTGGGCTTCCCTGCTTAAAAACATACCCGCCACAAAAAAACCGTAGAAAAGAAATTGAAAGATAATCTGTAAGCTTAAAATGAATTTGTGCTTTGCCTTATACATTTTTCCAGCCCCGAAATGACGTTTTTTCTGTTTTAAATAACCTCCCCAGGTTCGATTGGGCTCGCTCCAGACATGGCTGTCTGCATTGATGCGAATTTCTGTGTTATACCTGTTTGCATGTGCATTCACAAATAAATCATCATCACCGGATGGAATATGCATATGTGCTGCAAAACCTTTATTTTTAAAAAACAACGCTTTTTTATACGCCATATTCCGACCAACACCCATGTATGGCATTCCTTTCAATGCAAATGAAAGGTAATTTACAGCAGTAAAAAACGTTTCGAAGCGGATCAGTGCATTTAATAATCCGCGTCTTTTAATATATGGAGAATAACCCAACACTATTTCTACATTTTCATCTTCGGGTTGCTGCATATCCATTAACCATTGATCAGATGAAGGCGTACAATCTGCATCTGTGAACACCAGCCAATCGTATTTAGCAGCCTTAATACCCATCGTTACCGCGAATTTTTTTCCAGCTAAAAACTTATCGTTATCTAATATTTTTACAACTTTTAGATTGCTGTATTTCTCTGCCATCTGCTCCAGGAATTCTTCGGTACCATCCCAGGAACGATCGTTAACCACTACCACTTCATATTCAGGATAATTTTGATTCATTAATGCAGGTAGGTATTCACTCAAATTGGTAATTTCATTACGTGCACACACCACTACACTTAACGGTTTTCTACCTATAAAAGGAACTTCCTCTACAGCGGCGTTTGCCAATTTTAAATGGACAAATAATACATAATAAAGCTGAACGAACAGGCAGAAAGCCAATATGGAAAGCAGAATAATTTCGGGTAAGGTTAATATCACAGTGTTGAAATAAATAGGCGCAAATTTCGCATTTTAAATCTGCAATATGCCTGATGTTCAAAAAAACATTGCAAATTATATTAATTCATGAAGGAGAAAGTCTGAAGCAATTACAAGTGAGATCAGCCATCCTTACTACCCCGCCGAAATTATTTGCTTTAAGCCATTAAACTCTTAAACAGTATATATAGGTATGTTAAATTTGTTACTTTTGTAACCTATATGAAATTTACTTTACAGGCAAACGATCCGCTATCAAAAGCCAGAGCCGGAACCGTTACCACTGCCCATGGCGAGATACAAACGCCTATTTTTATGCCAGTTGGCACTGCCGGAACAGTTAAGGCCGTGCATCAGCGGGAATTAAAAGAAGATATTGATGCTCAAATCATCTTAGGTAATACTTACCATCTGTACCTCAGACCAGGTTTAGACATTTTGGAAACTGCTGGAGGCTTACATAAATTTATTGGATGGGATCGTCCGATTTTAACAGATAGCGGTGGATATCAGGTCTACTCGTTGAGTAAAGTGCGGAAGATTAAGGAAGAAGGGGTTACGTTTCATTCACATATTGATGGATCAAAACACCTTTTCACTCCCGAATATGCCATGGATATTCAACGTACTATCGGAGCCGATATCATTATGGCTTTCGATGAGTGTACACCTTATCCATGTGATTATACTTATGCTGCACAGTCTATCAAAATGACCCACCGCTGGTTGAAACGTTGCTGTACCCATTTTGATAATACAGAGCCAAAATATGGTTTCGATCAGACTTTATTTCCTATTGTTCAAGGCTCGGTGTACAAAGACCTGCGAATAAAATCAGCAGAATTTATTGCCAGCATGAACCGTGAAGGCAATGCCATTGGCGGCTTATCGGTTGGTGAACCTGCTGAAGAAATGTATGCCATGACGGAAGTAGTTTGCAATATATTGCCTTACGAAAAACCCCGTTATTTAATGGGAGTAGGTACGCCAATCAACATTTTGGAGAACATAGCCCTTGGTGTTGACATGTTTGATTGTGTGATGCCCACCAGAAATGCCAGAAATGGAATGCTTTTCACTAGAAATGGAATTATCAATATCAGAAATAAAAAGTGGGAAAATGATTTTTCTCCATTGGATGCTGAAAGCGATTTACATGCAGACCAGGTAACCAGCAAAGCTTATTTAAGACATTTAGTGCACAGTAAAGAAATGCTTGGAGCGCAAATTGCTACCTTACATAATCTACACTTTTACCTGTGGTTAGTTAAACAAGCCCGTGAGAAAATAATCTCAGGCGAATTTTACGACTGGAAAAATAAAATGGTTAAGGTTTTAGGCCAAAAATTATAAGAATGAGTCTGTTAAAAGGAAAGATTAAAATCATTGATCAGTATATTATCGGTAAATATCTGGGTACATTTATTTATACCCTGGCTATTTTCGTAATCATTATTGTGGTATTTGATCTATCCGAAAAAATGGATGATTTTATGAAGAGCGGCCTCAGTTTCTGGGGCATTCTTTCTAAATATTATGCAGGCTCCATTCCTTTTTATGTAAACATGCTATCTCCCTTGATTAACTTCATTGCCGTAATTTTCTTTACGGCTAAAATGGCTGATCAAACTGAAATTGTTCCGATCTTAAGCGGAGGCGTAAGTTTCAACAGATTTCTCCTTCCATATTTTATTTCGGCAACAGTGATATTTGCAGCTAACCTGGGTTCAAATCTTTATGTTCTTCCCTATACCAATACGTTAAAGAACAGTTTCGAAAACACCTACGTGAAGCGTAACGATCCCTCAACGAAAACCAATATCCACATGAAACTGGATGATAAAACGTACATCTATCTGGAAAGTTTTGACAACAAAACCAATTATGGATACCGGTTTTCGCTTGATAACTTCAACGGAGATGTACTGGTACAAAAGATTGTGGCTGATAATATTAAATGGGATTCTACCAAACGAAAATGGCAGCTCAGCAATTACTCTATTCGAAGGATCAATGGCCTAAAAGAATCGATGATTTACGGTAATGGCAAATTAAAAGATACTATTCTGGATATGCGTCCTGATGATTTTTCTGCCTATGCAAATGTAGTTCAGAACTTATCTACATCAGAGCTTGCAGACAAAATCCGTAAAGAAAAAATCAGGGGAACAGGCATCATGAACGATTTGGAATTTGAACAATATAAGCGATTCCTACATCCCCTCTCTGCTTATATTTTAACCTTGATCGGCGTAGCGCTATCATCGCGTAAAGTTCGTGGAGGTGTAGGTGTTTCATTAGGGATTGGTATCTTCATCAGCTTCGCTTATATCGTGTTCAATCAGTTCACACAGATGTTCTCTACTAAGGGTGGATTGCCACCTGTAATCGCTGTCATTTCACCAACTATTGCATTTGGGCTGCTCGGCATTTATTTGTTAAAGAGAGCACCAAAGTAATCATGGAAAGCACCAAAAAAAACTTATTAATCCTTCACTTCACAGTATTGATATGGGGTTTTACCGGAGTGCTTGGTAAGGTAATTTCTATCGATGCAGTACCACTGGTTTGGTATCGGGTTCTGATTGCAACAGGTACACTTCTAGCCTGGTTTTTAATTACCAAAAAAGATATCAAGATTACGAAAAAACAATTTATTCAGTTCTTTTTAACCGGCGCTATCGTCGCCATTCACTGGATATTTTTCTTTCATGCCATTAAGGTTTCTACTGTTTCGGTGACTTTGGTCTGCCTTTCTTCCTTCACTTTATTCACCGCAATTCTGGAACCGCTGATCAAAAAACAGCCCATTCAAATCGGTGATATTCTGGTTGGATTGATCATCATTCTTGGCATTTACATGATCTTCAAATTCGAAGGTCAATATACGTTAGGCATCATTTTCGGATTGCTTGCGGCGGTGGCTTCGAGTCTTTTCTCAACGATAAATTCTACACTTGTACAAAAAAGCGAGCCCTCGATTATTGGATTTTATGAATTAGTTGGCGGACTTTTTTGGATCACCTTATACCGTTTATATGACGGATCTTTAATCCATTCTTCATTTAACCTGAGTTTGAACGACTGGCTTTATATCGGACTTTTAGGAACACTTTGCACATCTGTAGCCTACGTTGCAGGTGTATCGGTGATGCGAACTTTATCAGCATTCCGCGTGGCGTTGATCACAAATCTGGAGCCCGTTTACGGGATTCTTTTAGCCTTCATTTTCTTCAAAGACAAGGAGCAAATGACAGGCGGATTCTACATCGGAGCGGCCATTATCTTAAGCACGATTTTCTTCTATCCTATCTATAAAAAAAGAAGAAATAAGTTCTAAAGAACACATATGTATTTTAGCTGTATTTTTTCTTCAGGACGAATCCTAAGCAGCTAAAAAAACAACATCTTTCAACGCTATTATCTTACATTATTCTACGATAATTTTACGTTAAAAACATCCCAATTCCAGTTAACGATTATTATCGAAGCAACACTCCAAAATAGTATAAATTTACCCCCGCCAGATCAACCCTTTTCCATGTACTTTTTAACCGGAAGTGCATGAAAAAAGCGCTAAGAAACTAGAGCTTTAAAACTGCTTTCGCATCGTTAAAAAATGAAACTTAGCGTTGCCTAGCATTGTTTGATCAGAGCAAGAATACTAGCAGATTCTCTTCTATTCAAACGAACAAACAGAACTCAAGTGATCGATAATAAAGCCATTTCTTAACGAATTATGGTTCATATCACTTCGTTGGGGTCAATTTAAAGAAAGGATCAATTTATCAATTAACATTAGATTAAGCTAAACAAATAGACTACAAACTAATGATTATCAATAAGTTAAATCAATTAAATTCATTCAACAAAAATAATGCGCTAAAGTCTTCAAAAAAGATGTTGGTCGCTGAATATCGCAGAGAATTGCCGTTATAACGCCTAAAACGATAGCATTATCTGACATCTAAAAGCAAAAATTCAAACCAATTTAGCAAGCTATCTTTAAAAATTGAAGGAAAGTTGAAGGAAAAAGCGCTAGTTATTATGATTAGTCGAAAAACAAACCGGTCTTTTATTACCATCAAAACAACTTCTAAAGTTGAAATATAGGTTCGATGAACTTGTGGTTAATTCTATTGCATCGGAGCCTTATTGAAAAATCTAAACAAAATAAATGACATAAAGGCAGTGATTATTTATTATGATTATTTTACAAATCAAAAGCAGATTGAATAGTTCAATAATAAAAAATTCGTTTTCATCGACAAATGTATGATGATTCTTAACCAGCTAAATACAGACATCAGTCAAAACTTTCCCTTTAATTTCCCCTTTACATTTCTTTTTCCCACGACATTAGCTGATAAGATCTGGAAGTCCAAGAATTTATGATTGAAAGCAGAACTGCCTCACCAGTACCTGATAGATTTTAACTCCGTAAAAACGGCCGAAAATTTTTACGCTAATTCGATTAATAAGTGTAATTTAAAGGGCTGAACATACAGATTTAGGAAACCTGGGTTTCGGCTTCATTGAATGTAAAAAAATTGCTTAAATTATATTTAAATTAGCCAAACTAATGATTTATTAAATAATCTTAAATAACTGAAAATCAATATATAAATACACAACATTTAAATATAAAATAGAATTAAAACCAGATCACCAAAAGCACAAATACTAATAATTTTAGCTAAGCTTTTAAATGCATAAGAATAAACACAACAGAAAACTAATTATCAGTTACTTAACGTCGGTATCATTAAGTATTATTTCATATCCTGTTTTTGGTCAGATCTTCAGTACTGCTCAGAACCCACTTAGTGTACATTGGAACTATATTGAATCGGGTGGTTTCAAAATCATCTATCCAAAAGAACTTGAAACTGACGCCCAGCGGATGGCCAGAACGCTACCTTTCATTTACCCGAAGGTGGGACTAGGATTAAGACAACAAAAAACATCCATCCCGCTCCTACTCCAGAATCAGGGAACCATTGCAAATGGCTTTGTTCAGCTTGGCCCAAAAAAGTCAGAGTTCTATACTACCCCTCCTCAATATTTCGATAGTCAGGATTGGCTAAATAACTTGGCCGTTCACGAGCTTCGTCACATAGCACAGTTTGACAAGTTGACAGGAACAAAATCGCGTCCCTTCCCGGAGTTGGTTTACTTTGCATACTTTGGAGCGGCCATTCCAATCTGGTTTTTTGAAGGTGATGCAGTAGTTAATGAAACTGCATTGACCGAGTCTGGCCGGGGTCGCCAGCCCAATTGGATCATGCCCTTCCGGACATCAATTTTGGAAGGCAAAAAATTCACTTATAGCAAAGCGTATTTTGGATCCAATAAGGACGTTACACCTGGCTATTATCAAACCGGCTATTTGATGGTTGCAGACCTAAAAGAAAAATTCGGGCAGTTCATTTCAGATAGCTTACTGGAAGACATCAGGAAACGTCCACTCAGGATTTATCCGCTCTCAAAAAGTTTAAAAAAATACACCGGAAAAAACACTAAAGAGCATTTCCTTTCCACCCAGGATAATGTTGCTGAAAAATGGAAAAATCAGCAAGAAATTTCAGCGGCAAAAATCTACAAATCACTAAACAGAAAAACCACTTTGGCAACTAATTATTTTCTTCCTGTTAGGTTAAATAAAAATCAGGTTTTAGCACTCAAGGAAAGTAAACAGGAAGCAAGGCATTTCGTACTGATTAACGACGATCAATCGGAACAAAAATTATTTGGAATTGGGTACCAGGAACAGCCTTGGTTTAGCTTAAAAAACAATGTAATAGTTTGGGATGAAATTCGCTACGATCCGCGTTACAAACAAAGAAGCTACAGTGTAATTTGCACCTATAATTTACAGACTAAAAAGTTCAGCAAATTAAGCAGTCAAAGCAGACTCTTCTCCCCCACCCTATCCAGCGACGGTAAGAAAATCATTGCAGTAAAGATTGAACTCAACAACCAATTTAACCTGGTAGAAATCGATGCATCTACGGGAAAGATTTTGAAGATCTTCCCGAACCTTGAAAATGAAATTTTGCAGACCCCAAGTTTTGATAACACCGGAAATAAAATAGCTTACATAAGCGTAAGTGAAAAAGGAAAAAACTTATATCTATTAGAAGGTGATAAAAAAACTTTGCTCATAGCGGAGAGCAGACAACAATTAAGCAGACCAATTTTTATTGAGGATAAAATCGCCTTTAATGCGCACTTTAATGGCATCGATAATATCTATGAAATCGCAGTTGACACCAAAAAGATAACAGCACTAACTACATCCAAATATGGCGCATTTAATCCTTCAGAAACAGCAGATGGAAATATCATTTTCAATGATTATAAAATTAACGGGTATGAAATAGCGGAAACTTCCATTGCACAGAAAGCAGTTGAAGAAAACGGCTTTGTGGATTTCTCAGCAGCAGCAGAAAAGCAAGAAAATATAGGGAATGTTTTTACGAATATTCCCGATAGCACCTTCCAATCGAAACGCTATCGCCAGGGTTTAAATCTTATCAGCGTACATAGCTTGATTCCGGTTATTGACAATGAATATGTTTTTGGTTTAGAACTTCAGTCGAACAATTTATTAAACACAATGGACTTCTATACAGGTGCAAAATACCATAGAGATTTAAAGCGCTTTGAATACACCGCAGACATTCGCTATAAGGCGTTATATCCTGTTTTAAGCGTACCCTATCGGAACAGACCAAAGCGAACCTTCTATCGCGCTAAAAACGTAATTCAGCAAGGTGATTGGCGGGAGAACTATATTAAATTGAATGCATCTCTTCCATTGTCTTTCAATGCCAGGAATCAGAACTATTCTTTTACGCTGAATACGGCTACGAGTTTTACGCAACGGTACTTATCAGAGAATATGCCATCGAATTTTATTAAAACTTTAAGATTCCCAATGGAGTATAATTTTACTTTTAATCATAGTGCAAGAACCACAGAAAGAGATATTGCACCGAGGTGGGCACAGATTTTTCGGGCCACATATAATCACCAGCCTTTTGATCGGAATCTCCGAGGTGAGATTATGGCCCTCGAAAGTTTTTTCTATTTTCCGGGATTCGTAAAAAACCATTCCTTTCTTGCAAGTTTTAATTATCAAAAGGCAAGCGGCGTCAATCAATACGCTACCGAAATTGCCACGGTTTACGGCTACAATAATATCCTTGCAAAAAGCAAACTGCATAACAGCTTACTTTTTAATTACCGTTTTCCTTTCGCATTTCCTGATTGGGAAATTGGTCCGCTGGCTTATGTTAGAAATTTCAGAGCTGGCTTATTTTCCCATTACGAGAACATAGGAAAAGAGACAAATATCAGTGAACCTAAAACTTATGGCATAGAATTGAATACTAGCGTAAACATTTTGCGGTACCAACCTGTTGTAGATCTTGGTGCAAGGTTGGTGTTCGTCAATAAAATATACAATCAAAATCCGATATTAGAGTTTTCTTTCAATTATAGCTTTTAAACTAAAACCTTTAAAAAAGGATAAATAAAAATAACATGAGCGCTAAAACCATCTTCATTATCATCCTTACCGTATTACTAACAATTTTCTTAACCGTAAATACCGATCCTGTTGATTTTGACTTTTTAGTCGCAACCGTTCCCGTGTCAAAACTTCTTGTCATTGGTATCTGCGTGATCATTGGTTTTGTAATTGGCTACATTGTTGGTCGACCTAAAAAGACCTTTAGCAGCTATGATCATGAAATTGAGAGAAATCAGCCTGTTTCGAATAAGAAAGAATTAAGTGACGAGGACAGGGAGTACATTAGCTAGGATTTTAAGGATTACTGGATTATAGGATTCAGTGTGCTTAGCAACTTTTTCAGGGCTCAGTGTTTGCCGTTTACCAAAAAAAATTGTTTCTTGAATATTTGAATATTTTTAGCAACTTGCTGTTGACAAGAATCCCTATTTCTTAAAATAAATTTCAATTTATTATGATGAAATATGGTGATTTAACAGGCAGAATTATTGGATCCGCAATGAAGGTCCATTCTTTTTTAGGTTCAGGCTTTCAAGAGAAGATTTATCAGAGGGCTTTAGCTATCGAAATGTCTACTCAAAATCTATCCCTAGAAGCCTACAAACTACCAGTAGGATTGCTGATTAATTTTGGAAGCAGAAGTTTAATGTATAAAAGAGTTTATAATACAAAACATCCAGATAACAAGCGCTAGGATTTTGTGGATTGTTTATTTTAAGACCTGGGTTATGAAAAACGAAAGCTATTAGCGCTTTACGGCCGAAAGAATTCAATCATCCGAAGTATTTCTACTGATTAACTATCTCAACATCAGAAGGGTTAAAATTTAAAAGTTTTATTGACGACAGGTAATAAGGAAATCCTAAAATCTTATCATCATATAAATCTTACTACAACAGTGCGGTCATGATTTCCCCGTAAAGTAGTCCGCTTCCGCCACCATAGTGCTGAATAATTCTGATATCAGGTTTAAACGCGAGAAGATTTGCCTTTAGCTTTTCTTCCTCGATATGTTCAATGCCATTTCCGAGCAAAACCAAATCTACTTCTTGTGTGGCGCAGACCGAGATTGCTTCCTCATCTGTACAAACGCAAATGCCCTTCCACTCCGGTCTGGCATTTAATAAACGGTTCATTACAACCGTAATTTCAGGATCTCTGCCAATATAAAGTATGATCGTTTGCATATAATTTGAGTTAAAGGTTAAAGTTAAGGGTTGCGAGTCCTGTCCATTAGTCCCATAACTCGCAACCCTTAACATATAACTGGTTTATAATTCCATAGGAACATCCATTAACAACACTTCTGCATCAGCAGAGTTTGCGCTAAAGCTGATCTTATCGGTATCCCAAACGCCAATTGCATCTCTTCTGCTTAACGTTTGTCCGTTGATGGTTACTTCCCCACTGATTACAAAAGCATAAACGCCATTGCCTTCTTTTTTGATTTTATATTCTGTTTCAAAACCTTTGTCGAATTTTCCCAATGAAAACCAGGCATCCTGGTGAATCCAAACATTATCATCCTCACTATTTGGCGATAAAATCTGCTGAAAATTATTGTGACGTGCAGCCACATCCAACGCCCGTTGATCATATCTGGGTGTAACATTCTTTTTATTTGGGAATAACCAGATCTGCAATAAATTTAACTGAACATCAGGCAGCGCATTAAACTCACTATGACTTACGCCTGTACCGGCACTCATCACCTGAATTTCTCCGGCTTTAATTTCTGCGGTATTGCCCATGCTATCTTTATGGGCAATTGCGCCAGCCAATGGAATCGTAATGATTTCCATATTATCGTGCGGATGTGCACCAAAGCCCATTCCACCATCAATCAAGTCATCATTTAAAACCCTTAAAACACCAAAGTGCATTCTTTCAGGATTGTAATAATTAGCAAAACTGAATGAGTGGTGAGCGTCTAACCAACCATGATTGGCATGGCCTCTGGTGTTCTCTTTGTGCAAAATAAACTGTGACATAAATTTCCTTTCTTGTTTATGATACAAATTTACGTCAGGCCTGGAAGCTATGCATTGATGTAGGGTAAGAAGTTTTGAGTCAGCGAAGAACCGTTAATCGTTGTTCGTTTGACGTTAGTCGTTTTTTGAATGACTGGATGTAGATGGATTACTTACTGCGTATCAGGTCTTTAAATCTCAAAAACAGCTTATAAATTAAAAAGGCGAGATGGATAAACCATGCTTATCCATCTCGCCTTTCATTTCTCCTTAAGGTGGCTTATGCTAGTGCCTGCTCAATGTCAGCTAAAATATCATTAATATGTTCTAAACCGATAGATAAACGAATCGAGCCTTGCTCTATACCCACCACGTTTCTTTCTTCTTCAGTAAGCTTATTATGTGTGCTTGTTGCCGGATGCGTAGCAATAGAGCGTGTATCTGCCAAGTTTGCCGAAATCGAAAATAGCTGAAGGCCATCCATAAATTTCCGGGCAGCATCAATTCCACCTTCTACAACAATGGTTACAATGCCACCACCTTGTTTCATTTGCTTCTTAGCAATTTCATGTTGAGGGTGTGATGGCAAGAAGGGATATTTAACCAGTTTGATCTTCGGATGTTTCTCCAGATATTCTGCAACTTTTAACGCACTTTCGCAATGGCGATCCATCCGAACAGCTAAAGTTTCTAAACTCTTCGATAAAATCCAGGCGTTAAACGGCGATAAAGCAGGACCACTATGGCGGGCAAAGCCGATAATTTCTGCAATCAGATCTTTCCTTCCCAAAATTATTCCACCCAAAACGCGCCCCTGACCGTCGATGTATTTGGTAGCCGAATGAATGGAGATGTGCGCACCTAATTTGATCGGCTGCTGCAAATAAGGAGTAGCGAAGCAATTATCTACCACCAAAAGCTGATTATGCTTTTTTGCCAGCTGACCAAGAAATTCGAGGTCAATGATATCGATTCCCGGGTTTGATGGCGTTTCGACGAAAATCATTTTCGTATTAGGCTTGATAAAAGCTTCCCAGTCTTCCGGTTTGTCTAAGTCTGCATAATCAAATGTTACGCCCCACTTCGAAAAAACGTTTGTAAGCAATTGATGGGTGGAGCCAAAAACCGATCTGCTTGATACAATGTGATCGCCTGCTTTTAAAAAGGCACCAAACGTAGTGAAAATAGCGGCCATACCGGTAGCCGTTGCAAAACCATCTTCCGCACCTTCCAGAAGGCACATCTTTTCAATAAATTCTGAAGTGTTCGGATTGGAGTAACGGCTGTAAACATTACCTTCTTTTTCATTGGCAAACAAAGCACGCATCTCTTCTGCATCATCAAATTTATAACTTGAGGTAAGGTAAATTGGTGCAGAGTGTTCTTTATGCAGACTACGTTCGGTTTGCGTGCGAATCGCTATGGTTTCAAAATTTTCAGATTTCATTATGTTATTAGTATCTTATTAGTATCAAGATTTTAGTATCAGGTATCAGGATTTGTTATGGAGTATAAATTGGCATCATGTATTTTCGCCTCCCAGACTTAATACTTGATACTCGCTACTATATACTTACCTTTCGCTATTTTTTATTTCGTATGTAAAGTTAATTTTTGCTGAGCGTCCAAGAATGTTCGAAACGGAGCAGTATTTATCGAACGTGAGGGCCAGTGCACGTTCCACTTTTCCAGCATTTAAATCACCGGTCAGTTCGAAATGAATTTCAATTTCATCAAAAATCGGCGGCATTTCTTCATCTTTTCGGGTGGCATTAATTGAGATCCGGATGTCATCCAACGGTTCCTTTTGTTTGGTTAATACATTTACCATGTCGATTCCACTACAGCCACCTAGCCCGACCAATAGCATTTCCATTGGTCTGAAACCTTTACCCTCG
>Ga0157370_10005004_pt1 | contig 14994 bp, 13 predicted proteins | sample C35metaG_FD_113463 | JGI IMG/M metagenome (GOLD analysis project Ga0157370, IMG submission 113463) | Corn rhizosphere microbial communities from Kellogg Biological Station, Michigan, USA - C3-5 metaG | ecosystem: Host-associated > Plants > Roots > Rhizosphere > Soil | place: USA: Michigan...
GGCCAGGAAGAGACACTCGCCAGTGCAATCGACAGGACGTTTGCGCGGCGGCTTCGGCTCCGGCATCAGCCATTAGCGATTGGCGGGTAGCCCCACGGGATCGATTGCAGATTTTTGATGGGACACCTCCTCGTCTTTTCGCGGTCGTCCAGCGCTGGGACATGGGAATGCACCCGCCATCTGGCCCCAAGACGATCTTTATTCTTCCAAGGCGGACTTTATTCCTCGCGATCACCGAACATCAGCACCTATCGCCCTCGCAAGATATTTACTTGACACCTAAACTATTTAGACCTAAATTTCCCCCATCGACACGTGAGGAGCGATCATGCGCATCGTCTGCATCGGGGGCGGGCCTGCCGGCCCGTACTTCGGCTTATTGATGAAACTGCGCAACCCGGCGCACGAGGTCTCTGTCATCGAGCGGAATCGCCCCTATGACACGTTCGGCTGGGGCGTCGTTTTCTCCGACCAAACGCTCGAGAATCTACGCGCCATGGATGCATCAAGCGCGCAGATGATCCTCGATGCGTTCAACCACTGGGACGATATCGACATCCATTTCCGCGGTCGCACGATCCGTTCGTCGGGGCACGGATTCTGCGGCATCGGGCGCAAACGTCTACTCAATATCCTACAAGCGCGCTGCGAAGCACTGGGCGTGAAGCTGGTGTTCGAGACGAACGTCACCAACGACGACGACTACGACGCCGATCTCATCATCGCGTGCAACGGCGCCAACAGCCCCATTCGCCAAAAATACGCCCAGACGTACCGCCCCGATATCGATGTGCGCGATTGCCGTTTCGTGTGGCTCGGCACGCACAAGCTCTTCGACGCCTTCACGTTCGCATTCGAAAAAACCGAATGGGGCTGGTTTCAAGCGCACGCTTATCGATTCGATCAAGATACGTCGACTTTCATCGTCGAAACGCCGGAGCATGTCTGGCGCGCGGCCGGCCTCGATGAAATGACCAAGGAAGACGGCATCGCGTTTTGCGAACGGCTGTTCGCGAAGTATCTCGACGGGTATCCGTTGATGTCGAATGCCGCCCACCTGCGCGGGTCAGCGCAATGGATTCAATTCCCGCGCGTAGTCAATCAAGAATGGGTGCACTACAAGCCGCGTGCAGGCGGCGGCACGACACCCGTCGTATTGATGGGGGACGCCGCTCACACGGCCCATTTCTCGATCGGATCGGGCACGAAGCTCGCGCTCGAAGACGCAATCGCGCTAGCCAACAGCATCGATACGCATCCACACGATCTACGCGCGGCGCTCACGCATTACACCCGAACACGTAGCGTCGACGTGCTGCGTATTCAAAACGCGGCGCGCAATTCGACAGAATGGTTCGAGCACGTCTCGCGCTACGCATCGTTCGAGCCGGAGCAATTCGCTTACTCCCTACTCACCCGCTCGCAGCGCATCTCGCATGAAAATCTGCGCGAGCGCGATGCGAGCTACGTCCGCTCGTTCGAGCAATGGCTCGCCGAGAAATCCGGCGTCGCACCCGAACGGGCACACCACGCCCAGCAATCGATTCCGCCGATGTTCACGCCGTTTTCCGTGCGCGACGTCACTCTCAAGAACCGCGTAGTCGTTTCGCCCATGGCGCAATACTCGGCTGCCGACGGCACGGTCGGCGACTATCACCTGACGCACCTCGGTGCACGCGCAATGGGCGGCGCAGCGCTCGTCATGACGGAGATGACCTGCGTCTCGCCTGAAGGGCGCATCACGCCGGGATGTCCCGGCATGTACACCGGCGAGCATCTGCAGGCCTGGCACCGCATCGTCGATTTCGTCCACCGTTCAAGCGATGCGAAGATCGGCATGCAGCTGGGACACGCCGGCGCAAAGGCGTCCACGCGTGTGAGTTGGGAAGGTATCGATCAGCCGCTGCCCGACGGCAATTGGCCCATCGTTTCGGCATCGCCGCAGCAATATCTGGCCGGCGTCAGCCAGTGGTCGCACGCCGCAACGCACGAGGAGCTGCGCGAAATCGAAGCGCAATTCGTCCGCGCCACCGAAATGGCCAACGAAGCGGGATTCGATTGGCTCGAACTGCACTGCGCGCACGGATACTTCCTCTCGAGCTTCATCTCGCCGCTCACGAATCGGCGTACGGACGAATTCGGCGGCACGCTCGAGAACCGTCTGCGCTATCCGCTACAGGTCTTCCACGCCATTCGTAACGTCTGGCCGAAAGGCAAACCGATCTCCATCCGCATTTCAGCAAACGATTGGGTGGACGGCGGCACCACACCGGACGATGCGGTAGCGATCGCGCGCGCCTTTAAGGCAGCGGGCGCGGATATGATCGACGTCTCCTCGGGCCAAGTGAGCAAAGCCGAAAAGCCCGTGTATGGGCGCATGTTTCAAACGCCGTTCTCCGACCGGATTCGCAACGAGGCCAGTATCGCGACGATCGCGGTCGGTGCCATCTCCGAAGCCGATCACGTCAACAGCATCATCGCGGCAGGCCGCGCCGATCTTTGCGCTGTCGCGCGACCGCATCTCGCCAATCCAGCCTGGACGCTGACCGAAGCCGCAAAGATCGGCTACTTCGAGGTCGCCTGGCCGAAGCAATACACGGCTGCCAAATCGCAACTCGAACGCAACTTCGAACGCGAACGCGCAGCGCGTTCGCCCGTAATCGCTGAGGTAGCGCAATGAACGCAACGGCAAACGCCTATTCGCTCGATGACATGCATGCGGTCGTCACCGGCGGCGGCAGCGGCATCGGCGCAGCCATCGCGCGGGAACTCGTCGATGCCGGTGCGCGCATCACCCTGATGGGCCGCGACGGCGCCAAGCTGGAAGTGCAGCGCGCAGCACTCGGCGGATCGGGTGCCATCCACTGTGCCGCGATGGACGTCGCGGACCCGGATGCGGTGGCGGAGGCCTTCGCTTCGGCACGCGACGCGCTCGGCCCCGTCGACATCCTCGTCAACAATGCCGGTCAAGCGCAGGCCGCCCCGTTCGGCAAGACCGATCTTGCCTTGTGGCAGCGCATGCTCGACGTCAACCTAACCGGCGTCTTCCTTTGCACACAAACCGTACTGCCGTCGATGATCGAGCGCGGCTTCGGCCGCATTGTCAACATCGCTAGCACGGCCGGACAGATCGGTTATCCGTATGTCGCAGCCTACTGCGCGGCCAAGCATGGCGTTATCGGATTGACGCGCGCCCTCGCACTCGAAACCGCAACGACAGGCGTCACGATCAACGCGGTCTGTCCTGGCTATACCGACACGCCGCTGCTGCAGACATCGCTCGATCAAGTCGTCACGAAGACGGGACGCAGCGAGCGCGACGCACGGGCCGCGTTACAACGATCCAACCCACAGAAGCGCTTCATCGAGCCCGACGAAGTCGCGCACGCGGTGCTGTGGCTGGTCATGGCCGAATCCGGCTCGATCACGGGCCAATCGATATCTGTTTCCGGTGGAGAAGTAATGTGAGCGACGCCATCCGCGTTTCGACGAAGAAGAAAGCCGCACCGCGCGATGCACGCGCGGAAAATATCGTCGACCTAGAAATGAGCACGGGTGCCGACAGCCATATGAGCCTGCGCCTGTGGCTGCGTCTCCTGACGACGACGAACCTCGTGCAGACCGAATTGCGCCGCCGTCTGCGCATCGAGTTCGACACCACCCTGCCCCGCTTCGACTTCATGGCGCAGCTCGAGCGTCATCCCGAAGGACTCAAGATGAACGAGATTTCGCGGCGGCTCATGGTAACGGGCGGCAACGTCACGGGGCTCACCGATCAGCTCGTCAAAGAAGGCCTCGTCGCACGCGACGTCGACCCCAACGATCGCCGCGCGTGTACGGTTCGCCTCACGCCGACAGGACGCACGCTATTCGACAAGATGGCGCAGGCACACGAACGTTGGGTCGTCGAACTGTTCGGCGGTCTCGGCCTAGAGGACAAATCGAAGATGCACCAGCGTCTGGGCAAACTCAAAGATCATCTGCTCGAATGCATCAGCCGCCAACGCTGACGACGAAGGCATGCCGCAATGCGAATGCACAGGAGAACCATCAATGACGGATGCTACTTCCCCCGCCGATATGCTGCGCGCCGGTAATCGCACGACGCTGGCCGGCTATTCGGCGCACGACTTCGGGTGGCGTCTCGCCGACGGCGTGGCCACCATCACGCTGGACCGCCCGGAACGCAAGAACCCGTTGACGTTCGCATCCTATGCCGAGCTGCGCGATCTGTTCCGCCATCTCGCCTATGCAACGGACGTCAAATCAGTGGTCATTCACGGCGCGGGAGAGAACTTTTGTTCGGGCGGCGACGTTCATGACATCATCGGCCCGCTGATCGCTCTGCCGATGCCGGAGCTTTTGATGTTTACGCGCATGACGGGCGATCTCGTCAAAGCCATGCGTCACTGTCCCCAGCCGATCGTCGCGGCTGTCGATGGAATATGTGCCGGTGCCGGCGCCATCATCGCCATGGCCTCGGACCTGCGGCTCGCCACCGCCCGCAGCAAGCTCGCATTCTTGTTCACGCGCGTTGGCCTTGCCGGATGCGACATGGGCGCCTGCGCAATCTTGCCGCGCATCATCGGACAAGGTCGTGCGTCCGAGTTGCTGTTTACGGGCCGATCCGCGAGCGGCGACGAAGGCTTCGCGTGGGGTTTCTACAACCGGCTTTGCGAGCCCGGCAACTTGCTTGCCGATGCCGATGAACTCGCTCGATCCATTGCGTCCGGGCCCACATTTGCACACGGCATCACGAAGAAGATGCTCCATCAAGAGTGGAGCATGAGCGTCGACGAAGCCATCGAATCGGAAGCGCAGGCGCAAGCGATCTGCATGGCGACACGCGACTTCGAGCGCGCCTATCGCGCCTTCGCGGCCAAGACGCGCCCCGTCTTCGAGGGAGACTGACATGGCAAGCGCTCAGTGGGCCGACATGCTCGACTGGCCTTTCTTCGACGATCGACATCGCTCGTTGGCCGCCGACCTCCAAGCATGGTGCAATGCGCACCCATCGATGCTTGCCCACGCCCAGGCACCGGAAGCCGGGCCGCATGGCCGGGCAAGCGTCGATGAGCAGTGTCGGCGGCTCGTGCGTTTGCTCGGAGAAGCAGGATGGCTGCGCTATGGCGTGGGCGGCACCGCATACGGCGGCCACGGCGATACCATCGACACGCGCGCCGTCTGCCTGCTACGCGAAACGCTGGCCGCGCATTCGGGCCTCGCCGATTTTGTCCTTGCTATGCAAGGGCTCGGCTCCGGAGCGATTTCGCTCGCCGGCACGCAAGCGCAAAAGCGCACCTATTTACCGCGCGTTGCAAGCGGCGAAGCCATCGCGGCCTTTGCGTTATCCGAACCCGATGCGGGTTCCGACGTCGCCGCACTTTCGCTAGCCGCGCGCGAAGACGGCGATGCCTACGTGCTCGACGGCGAGAAAACCTGGATCTCGAACGGTGGCATTGCCGACTTCTACGTGGTCTTCGCGCGGACGGGCGAGGCGCCCGGTGCGCGCGGTATCACGGCGTTTATCGTCGATGCCGATACCGCCGGGTTCACGATTGCGGAGCGCATCGACGTGATTGCGCCGCATCCTCTCGCCCGCTTGCGCTTCGAAGGCGTACGCGTGCCCAAATCGCGAAGGCTCGGCGCCGCCGGCGAGGGCTTCAAGCTCGCGATGCGCACGCTCGACATTTTCCGAACATCCGTTGCCGCCGCGTCGCTGGGCTTCGCCCGGCATGCGTTGGCCGAAGCCCTCGCGCGCGCCGCCTCGCGCCGCATGTTCGGCCAAACGCTCGGCGATTTTCAACTGACGCAGGCCAAGCTCGCCGACATGGCGCTCACGATCGACTCGGCCGCCCTCCTCGTCTATCGCGCGGCTTGGATGCGTGATCAAGGCAAGCGTGTGACGCGCGAAGCCGCCATGGCAAAGTGGCACGCGAGCGAAGGCGCACAGCGTGTCATCGACGCCGCCGTCCAACTGTGGGGCGGTCAAGGCGTCTGCAGCGGTACGCCCGTCGAAATGCTTTATCGCGAGATTCGCGCGTTGCGTATCTATGAAGGCGCGACGGAAGTGCAGCAACTCATCGTCGGGCGCGATCTGCTAAAGGCATATTCACAACAGCAAAAAACCACCGAAGACGACGGAGCTGCAAAATGAACGAGCCCGGTTCCGTCGTCTTCGAACGCTCGTTTCGCATCCGCTTCGCCCACTGCGATCCGGCCGGCATCGTGTTCTTTCCGCAGTACCTGGTACTGACGAACGCATTGGTCGAAGACTGGTTCAACGATTCGCTCGGTATCGACTACGCCAATATGATCGGCGAGCGCCGGATCGGGTTGCCCATCGTCAAGCTCGATTGCGAATTCACTCGGCCAAGCCGGATGGGCGAGACGATCGCGTTCGCGCTCTCGCTGACCCGCGTGGGTCAACGCTCGATTGGGATCGTCATCACCGGCCGCGGCGGCGACGGCGTGCGTTTCCGAGCCAAGCAAGTGCTCGTCACGACCTCGCTCGAGACCGGCGAGTCGATCGCTATTCCTCACGATATCCGCGCGGCACTCATGCAGGCGGCCGCCTCCCTCTCAACGACCGAACAAGAAGGCACATCGTCATGAAACGTCCGCTTTTGCCGGCCGGTTGGCCCAAACCGCGCGGTTACGCCAATGGCGTCGCCGCACACGGCACCCACGTTTTTATTGCCGGCCAGATCGGCTGGGACGAAACAGGTGAATGGCGTTCCGATGATTTCGCCGATCAGGCGCGGCAAGCACTGGCCCATATCGTTGCCATATTGAAAGAAGCCGCCGCGGGCCCGGAGCATATCGTGCGCATGACTTGGTATGTGACCGACAAGCGCGAATACCTCGCGGCGTCGCGCGAGATCGGCCAGGCGTTCCGCGAACTGATCGGCGATTACGACATCGCCATGAGTGCGGTACAAGTCGCCGCGCTCATCGAAGACCGAGCCAAAGTAGAAATCGAAGCCACCGCCGTGATACCTGACTGACCCGGAGCGAGCCATGGAACCGTCAGCCCATGTCGATACGTTTGCGCGAGACAATCTGCCGCCGCAAGAGCAGTGGCCGGTCTTGCTGCTCGATCATCCCGACGTCGCTTATCCCAAGCGATGCAACTGCGCCACCGAATTGCTCGATGGCACGATCGCCGCCGGGCACGGCGATCGCACGGCGATATGGTCGGAGCTCGGCGATCAGCCCCACGGCACAACGTATCGCGAGCTGCGCGAAATCGTCGATCGCTGGGCCCATGTACTCGTCGAAGACATGGCGCTGGTGCCGGGCAACCGCGTGCTGCTGCGCGGGCCCAATACGCTGCAAATGGCGGCCGCATTCCTAGCGAGCCTGAAGGCCGGGCTCGTTGTGGTCCCCACGATGCCGCTGCTGCGCGCCAAGGAGCTCAAGCAGATCATCGACAAAGCACAGATTCACGCAGCGCTTTGCGATGCACGGCTCATCGACGAACTCGATCGATGCTGCGATGAGGATAGCGAGTTCTTCTGCGCGGAACTCAACGACGTGCGTGTATTTCACAGCGACGCACCCGGTTCGGTCGAATCGTTGGCTAGGGCCAAGCCCACGCAGTTCACGGCGTGCGATACGGCCGCCGACGACGTCTGCCTGATTGCATTTACAAGCGGCACGACCGGCGCGCCGAAGGGCTGCATGCATTTTCATCGCGACGTGCTGGCTATGTGCGATCTATTTCCGCGTCACATTCTCGAGCCGGGCGCGACCGATGTCTTTTGCGGCACACCCCCCCTCGCCTTTACGTTCGGCCTCGGGGGGCTGCTGTGCTTTCCGATGCGCGTCGGTGCATCGACGGTCCTCATCGAAAAGCTCACGCCCGAAACCCTGTTGCGCACGGTCGAACGTTTTCATGCGACGACGATGTTCACTGCGCCGACGTTCTATCGGCAGATGGCGCCGCTCGTGCCCCGCTTCGACATCGCCAGCCTGAAGAAAACCGTGTCGGCCGGCGAAGCGCTGCCCGATTCGACGCGTGCCCTCTGGCGTCAGGCGACGGGCATTGAGATGATCGACGGGATCGGCGGCACGGAGATGATTCATATCTTCATCTCTTCGGCGGGTCACGATGTGCGTCCGCATGCGATCGGGAAGGCCGTGCCCGGCTATGTAATCGACGTGGTCGACGAAGGGATGCACCCGGTGCCGCCCGGTACCGTCGGCAAGCTCGCCGTGCGCGGACCGACCGGCTGCCGTTATCTGGCCGACGAACGGCAAAAGAAGTTCGTGCGAGACGGATGGAATCTCCCGGGCGACGCGGTGTACGTCGATGCGGACGGATACGTCTTCTACCAAGCGCGCGCCGACGACATGATCGTCTCGGCCGGCTACAACATCTCCGGCCCCGAAGTCGAAAGCGTGTTGATGCAGCACGAGGCCGTCGCCGAATGCGGCGTGATCGGCGCGCCCGACGACGAACGCGGGCAAATCGTGAAAGCGTTCGTCGTCGTCAAGCCCGGGTATGGGGCCGACGACGCGCTCGTCGAGCAACTCCAGTCTTTCGTCAAGCAGACGGTCGCGCCGTACAAGTACCCACGTGTCATCGTGTTCATCGACGCGTTGCCTCGCACGGAGACAGGCAAACTGAAACGCTTTGCGCTACGAAACATGTGACCTGCCATTGCGGCGAGCCTTCGCCCGTTCAATGATCGAAGTCGCCAACGATTCAACTCGCCCGCAACGCCGTCGCAATCGGTAGGCGTGCCGCGCGGATGGCCGGCAGCAGTCCGCCGAGCATACCGATCGTGCACGCGACGAACACCCCCGATACGAGCAGCGAAGCCGTCACCGTCAAATGAAACACGACCTGGCTAAAGCCTGCGCCAAGCGTGTTGACCGTATTGCCGTTAAAAAACAGCCACGCGGCGGCCGATCCGATCACACTGCCGACGATCGCCAGCAGCAGCGATTCCACCAGCACCGAGATGACAATCGGTGTGCCGCTAAAACCGATCGCCCGCAGCGTGGCGATTTCAAGCGTGCGGGTGGAAACCGCCGTATACATCGTATTGAGCGCGCCGGAGCAGGCGCCTAGCGCCATGATCCCGCCGACGAAATAGGCGAGCAGGTTCAGCAGCTTCGACAGATTGGTCGATTGCGCGGCGTAATAGTCGGCCTCGCGCCGAACGTCGACCTTCAGCGTTGGGTCCGTTGTCAGCGCGCCCTTGAAGCGATCGAATGCGGCGGCCGAATCGAGCATCGCGGTCACCGACTGATAACCGTTGCGCCGGTAGGCCGACTGCACCGTTTCGGCATCGCCCTGCAGTTCCGACTCGTGTGCGTCGCCATGACTGTCGAAAATCCCGACAACCGTCCATTCGGAATCGCGAAATGCAATCTTGCTGCCGAGATCAAGCCCCTTGAACTGCGCGGCGGCAGACTTGCCGACGATCAGCTCGCGCACAGCGGGGCGAAACATGCGGCCAGCGACCAAATGCAATTCGGGCCGCAGCTTCATCGCATTGGGGCCGACGCCGCGTAGGGTGACATTCGCGTCGGAACCGTCCTTCTTTTGCGGCAAGGCGACGATCACGACCACTTCCGCCGATGCGATGGGCCGCCCCGCTTCGTCTTTGCGTACACCGGGCGCATCCATGATCGTCTGCGCATTCTGACGATCGATCGTGCTTTCCAGTTCGGCCTGGGACCCGGCACGCAGCACGATCGCACGATCGGCGCGCGCCGTGCCCTTGAGCGTCTGCTGGAAGCCCGCGGCCATCGCGAGCACCGACACCAAGACGGCTACCGTCACCGCAATGCCGATCACAATGACCCATGCCGTGCCGATGCGCTGCGGCAAGCTACGCAGATTCATCGACGTGACTGCAACGATTTGCTTGATCATGAGCGCAACGCCTCCACGATAACGAGCCGCTTGGCACGCCAAGCGGGAACGATGCCGGTCGCCACGGCCAGCAGCGCCGCCATCAACACGCCTTCCGCGATGACGGTCGCGGGCATGTTCACGACGCCGAGCGTGTTGCGCAGCATCGGGAACAGCAGATCGGCAAGACCCAAGCCGAGCAGCGCCGCGACAACGCACAGCGTCAGCGATTGAACCAGCACCAGTACCAGCATTCGCGTATCGGAAAAGCCCAGCGTCTTGAGTACGGCCAGTTCCGGCACTTGCTCGCGCACCGCTTGCATGACGGTGCTGCCGACGGCAAACAGCAGCGCAAAAAATACAGCGAACAAGATATACGTCACGATCAGATTGATGTCTCCGATCTGCTTCATGAAGGACTGCTGGAATTCCTTCTCGGTTTGCGTCTTCGTTTCGTCGGGTGAGTTCGCGAAGCGCCGGTCGATCTCTTGCGCGATTTGCGCCGATTGACTGGGGTCCTTGACCTGCACGATGTACCAGCCCACTTTGCCTTTGGCAAAGCTACGCGCCTCGTCGAAATACTTGTAGTTGAAGAACATCGCGTCTTCTCGTGAGCGCTCGTTCGGATCTTCATAAATGCCGACGATGGTGAAGTCCCAGTCGGAGTTGCCGTCTGCCGCCTTCACCCAGATCGTGGAGTGAAGCGGAATGCGATCGCCGATCTTCCAGCCGTACTTCTTCGCGAGTCCCGCGCCGATGATCGCACCGTCGCGTGTATGTTCTAGCGCCGTGAGTTGATCCTTCGGCACGATGTACTCGGGGTGGGCGGGAAACTCGCGCTCGGGCTCGACCGGGAACGCAGCGATGAAGTTTTTGGGATCTTGATAATATGGCCCGAACCACGATTCGTGCGATACACGCTGCACGCCCGGAATCGTTTCGATCTGGCTCATGTACGCATAGGGCAAGCTCTCGGTGATCGAGATTTTGTTGGTCACCACCAAGCGATTCACGTTCGAGCGCTCGATCGTTTGCTTGAAGGCTGAGTTCACGCCTTGCAGCATCCCGAACAGCAAGAATGCAATCAAGATGGAGAGCAACGTCAGCGACGTGCGCACCTTCTTGCGCCAAAGCATCGCCCATATCAGCGGAATGAATTTCATCGTGTGCGCCCTCTCGTCAGGCTTCGGTCTTTTGCCGCTCTTGAACGAAGCGTCCCTTGTCGAGATGCAGCGTGTGCGTCGCATAGTCGGCCGCTTTTTGATCGTGCGTGACCATGACGATCGTCTTGCCGTACTCGCGATTGAGCACCTGCAGCAAGTGCAAGATCTCGTCCGCTGTCGCGCGGTCGAGGTCGCCCGTCGGTTCATCGCAGACGAGCAGCTTCGGGTCGGAAACAAGCGCGCGCGCGATCGCCACGCGCTGCGCCTGCCCGCCCGAAAGCTCCGAAGGCTTGTGCTTGGCACGATCCTCCAAGCTCACGACCGCGAGCGCCGCACGCACGCGCTTCATGCGCTCGCCCTTGGATAGCGAGGTCAACAGTAGCGGCAATTCGACGTTGCGCTCGGCGCTCAGCATCGGCATCAAGTTGTAGAACTGGAACACGAAGCCGACGTTGTTCGATCGCCAACGCGCCAGCGCACCGCCGCGCAACTGATCGATCCGCTCCCCGGCGACGATGATTTCGCCGCTCGTGGGGTGATCGATGCCGCCGATCAAATTGAGCACCGTCGTCTTGCCGGATCCGGACGGGCCCATCAACGCGACGAAATCGCCATCGGCCACTTGCAGGTCCAGATGGTGCAGCACTTCGACGAGCTGCTTGCCGCGCGTGTACGTCTTCACGACGTTCTTAAGAGACACCATGGCAGTCATTGCTTCGCTCCTCGTTCGAATTCGATCTCGATCTCGATCTCGACCGCGGGATCGATAGCGTCATCGGCTCGAACATCCGTTGCAGGTTTATCGATCCACCACTTTCACATGCGCGCCGTCGGACAGTTTCGCGAAATCGCCCACCGCCACGCGCTCGCCTGCCGACAGGCCCGCCAACACCGTCTGTGTGTCGGTACCGCGTGCACCGAGTTTGACCTCGCGACGCTCGACCGTGTCGTCGTGCAGCACGAATACGACCCCCGTCGCCGAGCCCGCGCTCGCCTGCACCGCGTCGGGCGGGAGCGCGACCGCACCGGCGCTGGGTGCGCCATTTGCGGCCTTTTCCGGGCGGCTCAAGAACGACACCCGCGCGCCCATTTCCGGCAAGATACGCGGATCGCGCGATTTGAAGCCTACGCGCACTTTCACCGTAGCCTTGCTGCGATCGGCCGTCGGCACGACCGCGATGACGTAGGCGGGGATGTCCCAGTCGGGATACGCATTGAGCTTTAATGTCGCCGGTTCGTCGGCCCGCACACGGCTAATGAAGTTTTCGCTGACATCGACTTCGACTTCGAGCGAATCCATATCGACCAGCGTGCAAATACCGCTGCGTGTGAAGCCACCGCCCGCGGACAGCGGCGATACGATTTCGCCGGGCTGCGCGTTCTTAGTCGTCACGACGCCGGTAAACGGCGCGCGTACGGTCGTATCATCGAGATCGCGCTGCGCGACCGCAAGCGCGGCACGGCGCACCGCTAGGTTGCCTTCGGCGACGGCCACGTCGGTTTGCTTCGCATCGTAGTTCGCCTTGCTCTGGTCGAGCGCCGTCTTGCTGATGACACCCGCGGCAGCGAGTTTGCGATCGCGTTCGTAAATCGGTGTGATATCGGCCGCGGCCGCCTTGGCCTGCAGCAGACTGCTCTGCGCCTGCGTCACACCGGCTTTTGCTTGCAGCAGTTCGGCCGTTGCATTGCGATCGTCGAGCTTCGCCACGACATCGCCCTCCTTGACGTGCACGCCTTCTTCAATGAAGAGCTGCGACAGCTTGCCCGTGATCTTGGCCGATACCGTGGCTTGACGGCGCGCGACGACATAGCCCGAGGCATCGAGAATCGACACCCCGCTTTGCGCCCCCGCACCCGATGCGGCGGGCCGCGCAACGGCGACTTTTACCGCTGGCGCAGCCGAACGCAGCGTCAAGAACGCGGCGGCTGCGCCAATCGCGATCAGCACGGCGATGAGCGCGGCGAGCCACCAGCCGCGCCGGGACGATGTGCGCTGCGCCGGCCGCTCATCGCGATCGATCCGCAATTGCCGCAACAACTCCGATTTATCGGTCATGTAATCGACTTCCGCGATATGAATGAATGACTTCGGCGCTCGCTTGCACAGCCTAGCGCTGGGCCGCTACGGGTTCGGCCGCCTGCTTCCAATCGCCGCCCAATGCGAGGAACAGCGCGGCCGTATCCTGGTAGCGAGCGGCCAGCGCCTGCACATAGGCCACCCGCGCGCGTTGGTACTGTTGCTGTGCGACGAGTAATTCCAGATGGTTCGCGCCGCCGAGCCCAAAACGTTGCTCGATCAAATGCAAGCTGTCGGTCGCCGCCGTTTGCGCACGATATTGCGCCGCCAGCGTTCGCGCATCGGCATCGAGCGCACGCAAGGCATCGGCGACATTCTTGAACGCGAGCAAAACGGTTTGTCGATATTGCGCCAGCGCTTGATCATAGGCGGCAATGGCCGCGCGCCGCTTCGCATTCAACGCACCGCCTTGAAACAACGGCTGCGAGACACTTGCACCCAACGAAAACACGTTGTTGTTGAAAATCGATCGAAACGATGAACTCGAGTCGCCGTAGCTGCCCGAGAGGCCGATCTGCGGAAGCATGTTCGCCGTGGCGACGCCGATTTGCGCGGTGGCTTCGTGCAGTTGCGCCTCGGCGCGCCGGATATCGGGCCGCTGGCGCACGATTTCCGACGGCACCATCAGCGGAATGTCGAGCGGTAGCTGTAGTGAAGACAAATCGAACGGCGCTTCCGCGTATTCGCTGGGCGCTTTGCCGAGATAAACGGCAAGCTGGCTGCGCGCGGCCGCGAGCTGCTGCTCCAGCGGCGGCAACGTGGCCTGCACCGAGGCCCAGTTCGATTCTTGCGACAAAACGTCGGAGCGCGCCGCCCCCCCTAATTCGAACTCCTGACGACCGAGATCGACTTCGTGCTGCGCCGACGCGATGAGCTCCTTCGTCGCATCGATTTGCGCGCGCAGCGACGCTTCGAGCACGGCAGTGGTCACGACGTTAGCCGCGAGCGTTTGATACGTGGCCTGCAACTCTTCGCGCTGGGCGTCGCGCCCGGCTTCCTGCGCCTCGATGCCACGGCGTACCCCGCCGAAAACATCGAAGTTGTACGACAAATTCACCGACGCGTTATAGAGCGTGAATAGAAAATTGCCGAATCCCGGAAACCCTTGCGATGCGCCGTTCAGCTTTTCTCGCGTTACGCCGATGCTACCGCCCACCGAGGGGAACAGCCCGCCGCGCTGTGCATTCACTTGCTCCTGCGCGACCCGCAGCGCCGCTTGCGCCGAGGCGACCGTCGGACTATGGGTAAACGCTTCGGACACGAGCCGATCGAGTTGAGGCGATCCATACGCTGTCCACCACTGCGAAGAAAGCTCGGCCGCGGGGTCGAAATGTTGCGCCGCCCCGCCAGCGACCGGCGTGGCTTGCGTTTGGGCAGGCAACGGCTGCGGCATGAGGCCCGTAGCGGCGGGTGCTGGGGGCGGCTTGAAGTCGGGACCGACAGCGCAGCCGCCGCATGCGAGCGCGACGGCAAGCAAAACGATCGCCGCCGCCTTGCGGCCACACAGCGCGCTCAGTTCGCTACGTTCGCCTTTGGGCCTGGATCGGCGCAGTTGGCCACGCTCGTTGTTTTCCATTTTCCGAATGGGGCTATGCGACATTCGTTCCCCCGATTCCGCAACGGAGGAAAGACGAAGGATGAAGCGGCTATCGGGCAATACAATTGCGGCAGAGAGTATAGCGCCCGCTTTCCTTTATCGATAGTCGAACTGCGCAACGGGCTGCGGACAATCTATTTAAGCGCCGCATCGCCTCCCCGATCGACATCTCAAGGCGTCACAAGACGTGCGCCGAGCGGGCTGCGCCCGGCGTTTCCTACGAAAACTTGTGGTCGGTGCGCGCAACGCTAGCTTCGCCTCGGCGTTCCGGCCCACATCGATTCACCGA
>Ga0157370_10005005_pt1 | contig 14994 bp, 15 predicted proteins | sample C35metaG_FD_113463 | JGI IMG/M metagenome (GOLD analysis project Ga0157370, IMG submission 113463) | Corn rhizosphere microbial communities from Kellogg Biological Station, Michigan, USA - C3-5 metaG | ecosystem: Host-associated > Plants > Roots > Rhizosphere > Soil | place: USA: Michigan...
GGCATGCTGGAGACCCAGAGGCGCTCGTCGCCCAGCTGGTCGAGCACGCGGTAGGTGAACTGGTGGACCCGGGTCAATTCCTCGAGCGCCGATTCGACGCCGGCGTGCACGCCCGTGATGAGCTCGAGCTGCGATTCGCTGAAGTCGGTCGTGATGTGCGGATGCGTGAGCGCCGAGCCCAGCGCCGCCGGATGCGGCGTCAGCGCGAGCTTGCCGTCGGGCAGCGCGCGCAGGCTTTCCTTCTCGATGCCGCGTCGCATGCCGTGGAGGCGTGCGGCTGAAAGTGCACCCAACCTCTCCTGCAATCTGTTGCTCATATTGTTATGACCCATCAATCTTCTGAGGGGCTGGAAGGTAGCACGGGAGAGCGGGCACTGCTTGCGCAGGGAATCCCGTTTCCGGCTAGGTTCTCGCCCGCTATTTTTTTGATAGCTCCCTGCATAGGCACCATGCGGGCCAAAGGCCTTTTCAGTAGAGAAAAATTCGGGTCAGGTGTGGCCGGCCCGCAGGTCTATCTCGTCCGACTGGTAGACGTGGATCTCCGGCGTGCCGTCGGCCATGGCGGCCAGCGCCTTGCCGAAGGCGCGCGAGGCATCGACGCCAAAGTGCGCCTGCAGTGCGGGCATGTCGCTCCAGCGCTCCACGAAGGTCAGGCGCAGCGGGTCTTGCACGTCGGTCGTCACTTCGTGCGAGATGCAACCGGGCTCGGCGCGCGAGCGCAGCACGTGCTCCACGCTGATGGCCAGCATCGCCTGCAGGGTGTCGGGCTTGGCGAGGGCGTGTCCGATGACGAGGATCATGGGCTGTCTCCTTCTCTTTTCCTTTTCCGTCTGTCGCATGGCTTGCCGAAGCGGCCTGTTCTTCAGCCGAGCACGCGCAGCAGGAACGCATTCAGGTCGTCGATTTCTTCCATGCAGACCGAGTGCGCCATCGCGTAGTCGTGCCACTCGACGGTATAGCCCAAGGCGATGAGCGCGTCACGCGACTGCGTGGCCCTTGCCAAGGGCACCATCGGGTCCTGCCGGCCATGGCCGAGGAACACGGGCGTCTCGTGGTTGGCCGCATGGCGCTCGGCCGCGGTGCTGGCCGCCAGCGGCAGCCAGCCCGAAAGGCCGACGATGCCGGCCAGGCGCTCGGTATGGCGCAGCCCGGTCAGCAGCGCCATCGCGCAGCCCTGCGAGAAGCCGGCCACCACGATGCGGTTGGCGGGAATGCCCCGGGCCTTTTCGTTGGCGATCAGCGCCTCGATGGTGGCCTGCGAGCGGCGCAGGCCCGCGGCGTCTTCCTGCACATTGAAATCGGGGCCGGCAATGTCGAACCAGGCCGGCATCTGGTAGCCGTTGTTCAGGGTGACCGGAATCACCGGCGCGTTGGGGAACACGAAGCGCACCGGTCCAACCTCGGAAAGGTCCAGCTCGCTTGCAATCGGCACGAAGTCGTTGCCGTCGGCGCCCAGGCCGTGCATCAGGATCACGGAGGCGGTGGGGTTCGGGGCGGTTTCGATTTCGATGGGAAGGCGGGACATGGTCGGGCAAAGGTATTCAAGGATTCGGATGGCCTCACCTTAGCGCATTCGGGCGGTCGGCTGACTTGCGCAGCGTGCCTTCGCGCCCAAGATGGGCTGAAACAAAAGGAAAGAAGCGCGTGAGCCATTCCCCTCCCCTGGTCGAGATCAAGCTGTCCGGCGTGGTGCTGGTCTGCGGCGATTGCGAAGAGCGCAGCGACGGCCCCACGAAACTCAAGGCGAAACAGGTCCGCAAGGAACTCAAGCGCGATCTGGTGCATGTGCCGGGGCGCCTGCGCGTCGTGCAATCGACCTGCCTGGGCCTGTGCCCCAAGAAGGCGATGGCGCTGGTCGCCGTGGCGGGCGGGCATGCGCCGATGGCGGCCGAGGCGTGCCGCGACGACGATGTCGCGGATTTCGCCAAGGCGCTGGCCCGCTCGATTCGCTAGCCGGCTGGTTCGGCCTTGATGCCGGTCGCCTTCACGATCTGCGCATGGCGCTCGTACTCGGCCGACACCTGCTGCCGGAACTGCCGCTGCGGAAAGCCCGTGGCCTCGATGCCCTGCAACGCGAGATCGGCGCGGGCAGCAGGCGTCGGCACGATGCGCCGGGCATTCAGCTGCATCCGGGCATGAGCACGCGCTTCAAGCCGGCATTGCACGCAGCGCATCGAGTTCGCGATAGAAGCCATCGACCTGTTGCTGTGCCGTGTCCTGCATCGCCGCGTTGCGGCGCGCGCAGCTCACGGCATCTTCCATCGCGCCCGCTTCGCCGACCTTGCGCGAGGCGTCCTGCACGAAGCGGCACATGGGGTAGCGGCGCTCGCCGAAGGCTTTCAGGGTATCTTCGTTGATGCCGTTCGCCGCGAGCATCCGGGCCAGCACCACCGCGTCTTCCACGGCCATCGCGCCGCCCTGCCCCATGAACGGCGTCGAGGCGTGCGCCGCATCGCCGATCAGCAGCACGCGGCCCGCGTGCCAGGGCAGCGGCGCCTGCACCTCCTCGACGGCGGTATAGAGCACTTCCGAATTCGCCGAGAGCTCGTCGAGAAACCGCCGCGCCGGCCCGCCGAATTCCGCGAACCGCTCGCGCATCAGCGCGGGCCATTGCTCCCGCGGATACCAGCGGTCCGCAGGCTCGCTCACCGTGCCGAAGATGTAGAGCCTGTCGTCGCTGATCGGCATGATCCCGAGCCGCTTGCCGATGCCCATCATCATGATCTTGGCGTCGAGCGTGCGCGGCCGCTCGTGCACGCTGCGCCACACGCCGAAGCCGGTGTAGCGCGGCATCACGGGTCCGCACACGGCCTCGCGAACCTGCGAGCGGATGCCGTCGGCGCCGACGACGAGATCGAAACGCCGCGTCGATCCGTCGGACAGCGAGACCTCCGCGTGATCGCTGCCGCTTGGCGAATGGATCTTTTCCACCGTCGTCGCCAGCCGGATATCGACGCCGAGCGCATCGAGCCGGCCCGCGAGGATGCGGTGCATCTCCGCGCGCTTGATGCCCAGGATCGGCGCCGCGCCACCTTGCGAGCGCGGATAGAACACATCGACGATAGGCGCGCCAAGGTGGTCGAGGTAGACATTGCGCCCATCCGCGATGCCGAAGCCCGCATCGAGGATCTGCGGCAGCACGCCGACGCTGCGCAGCGCCTCCAACCCATTGCTGTAGATGAAGATGCCCGAACTCTGGAAGCGCCATTCGGCCTGCTTCTCGACCAGCGTGACCCGCATGCCCTTGGCGGCCAGCGCGATGGCGGCCGAGCAGCCCGCGATGCCGGCGCCGACGATCAGTATCTTGTGATGTGTTGTTGTTGCGGTCATGGGCAGCCTCAGAGTTGCGTGCGCACGGACCACAGCTCCGGAAAGAACCGGTGATCCACCACGCTGCGCAGCCACCCCACGCCGGCAGAGCCGCCCGTGCCCGGCTTGAAGCCGAGGATGCGCTCGACCGACACGAAGTGCCGCCAGCGGTATTGCGAGAACACGTCGGCAATGTCCATCAGCGCTTCGCCGAGCCGGTAGAGATCGTTCTCCGGCGTCGGATCGCCGTACACCCAGAGCCACGCGGCCTCGACGCCCGGGTTCACCGCATAGGGTGCCGACCAGTCGCGCGACAAGGCCTCGGGCGGCACCGCGATGTCCCGGCGGTGCAGCAGCGCGAGCACATCGTCGTAGAGGCTCGGCGAATTCAGCGCGCGCTCCATATAGGGCCACACGTCGGGATTGTTCGCATGCGCGCGCGCGAGCGGCACCGACTTGTTGCCCAGGACGAACTCCACATGCCGGTACATGTACGACTGCTGCCCCGAGGCGATGCCCAGCGTGTTGCGGAACTGGTTGAATTCGTGCGGCGTGATGGTGGAGAGCACGTCCCAGGTCTTGCCCAGGAACTCCAGCAGCGCGCGCACCCGCGGCACCAGCTGCAGCGCGCCGGCCACGTCGTCGGCGCAGATGCGCGCCTGCATGTTGACCAGCTCGTAGTGGATGGCCTTGAAGGTCAGTTCCTTGCAGTGCGTGATGCACATGAAGACCATCTCGTCGTGGCCTTCGCTGCGCATGTGCTGGATGCTCAGCAGCAGGTCGTTGCGCTGATGCTCAAGGTACGGGTTGCTGCGGCCTTCGAACTGGAGCAGCGGCTCGCCGTCGGTGTTCTTCACCGTGGCTTCGCGTTGCTGGTTGTCGCCGGACGCGATCGACTTGACGAGGGAGTTTTCGAGCGCCGGATTGCGCACTTCGGGAATGACTCGGTGGCGTTGGATGGGCATGCGCCGATTGTTCGGCGCGCCTGCGGCCGCCTCAACCTCCGGCACGCCGGATTTGGGCACCGATCGTCCGGTGCACGTTGATCAGTTGGATTCGGGGCTGCCGTGCCGCCGCGCGTAGGCGCTGGGCGTCATGCCCGTCCAGCGCTGGAAGGCGCGCGAGAACGCCTTTTCCGAGGCATAGCCCACCGCCTCGGCCACCTGGTGCAGGCTCAGTTGCCGGTTCTTGAGCTTCTCGGCCGCCAGCGTCATGCGGTAGGAGCCGAGGTAATGCATCGGCGTCACGCCCACCAGCGCGCGAAAGCGCTCGCTGAAGATGGTGCGCGACAGATAGCTGGCCTGCGCCAGCGTGGCCACCGACCACGGGTGCTCGGGCCGCTCGTGCATCAGCGACATCGCGCGGGCGATGCTTTCGTCGTCGAGGCCGCGCAGCTGGCCGGCCTGCTGCGCATGGTCGGCCGGGGGCTGGGCATACAGGTGCTCGCAGAGGATGTGCACCAGCAGCAGGTCGGCCATGCGCGCCGCCGAGAGCTGCCAGCCCGGCCGCTGCGCGATGGTTTCGTTCACCAGCGACTCCATCGCCTGCGCGAGCGACGCGGTGGTGGGAATCTGCGCCCGCCGCAGCACGATCAGCGGCGGCAGGCTGGCCATGATGGAGCCCAGGCCCTCGGCGGGCATCCACAGGTGCAGCGAGAACAGCTCGGTCGCCGCGCCGCCCCCGCCGTGCGAGAACACGATCGGATGATCGCCATGCCGGCCGACCGAGTGGGCGGTGATCAGGTCGCGAAAGGGTTCGGCCTCCAGCCCCGGCGCGGAGGACACGGTGTGCGCGCCGCCCTGCGGCAGCATCGCGATGTCGTGCGGCGCCACGGCCACCGGCTCTGCGCCGTCCACCGCAATCCAGTACGGCGCGCCGGTGCACATGCGGATCAGCGGGCCATCGACGCCGGTCGAATGCAGTGCCCACGGCGCGGAAAGCGAGAAGCGTGCGGTGACCGCGCGTTCGGACTTGTACGTCGCAAGCACATGGCTGAGTACGTCGCCGCCCCGCTCTGTGTCCATGCTGTTCGTGTCGCCCGGTGATCTGGAATGCCGGCGATTATCTGGCATGGCAACCGGGCGGATTGCAGGCGATTTTTCGTTGCTTTACACAAGCGGCCCGGGGATGCAACACAATGGCGTTTCCCATGAAGACCCCGACCCCGCACCCGAAGCCCCCGCTCGCCGCCGCTGCCTTCGACAGCGAAACCCTGTTGCGCGAAAGCGGCCTGCGCGTGACACGCGCCGCCCAGACGGTGCTGGAGCTGCTCCGGCACACCTCCCAACCCCTGACGCACGAAGAAGTGGCCGCGGCCTACACCACCGCCACGGGCGAAGCCCCCGACCGCGTGACCATCTACCGCGTGCTCGACCGCCTCGTCGAAGCGGGCCTGTGCGATCGCCGCGTGGGCGCCGACCGGGTCAACCGCTTCGCATGGCACGTCGAGGCGGCATCGGGCAACACCTTCGAATGCGACCAGTGCCACAAGGTGCTGGCGTTGCCGTCGGACCCCGAACTGCCCAAGGTGATGGGCCGGCTCGGGCGGGCGCTGCGCAAGCAAGGCATCGACACCCGCCACACCGCGCTCACCTTGCACGGCACCTGCGGCGACTGCTCGCGATAGACCTGTTCAGACGTTCCAGGACGGGAACGGATCGGGCAGGTTCTGCCACCACGAAGGGCCGAAGCGCATTTCGCTTTCGGTGAGCAGGCAGGCATCCAGCCGCGCACGCAATGCCGCCTCGTCCATGCCGATGCCAATCAGCACCAGTTCCTGCCGCGCATCGCCCGTGGCGGGGTCCCAGTTGTTGGTGATCAACTCCAGCGCGTCGAGGTCGGTCGGCCAATGCTCGCGCGGCACCGCCGCCCACCAGAAGCCCGCAGCGCCGTAGCGGCAGGCGCCGCCGGCCTGCGACCACGAACCGGCACGCGTGGGGCGGCTCGCGAGCCAGAAGAATCCCTTGGAGCGCACCACGCCCTCCCACTCGCTTTGCACCAGGTCCCAGAAGCGCTTCGGATGAAACGGCAGGCGCGAGCGATAGACAAAGCTGCGAATGCCGTATTCCTCGCTCTCGGGCACATGCTCGCCGCGCAGCTCGGCGAGCCAGCCCGGCGCCTGCTCCGCCTGCTCGAAATCGAAGAGGCCGGTGTCGAGCACGCGGTCTAGCGCGACGCGGCCGAACTCCGACACCTCGATGCGCGCACGCGGATTCAAGCTCCGCAATATCGCCATCAGCCGCTCGCGCTCCTCGGCCGTGACGAGGTCGGTCTTGTTGACCACCAGCACGTCGCAGAACTCGATCTGCTCGATCAGGAGATCGACCACCGTGCGCGTGTCTTCGTCGCCGAGCGACTGGCCGCGCTGGCCCAGGCTGTCGGGCGAGCCGTAGTCGCGCAGGAAGTTGAAGGCATCGACCACCGTCACCATGGTGTCCAGCCGCGCCACGTCGGCCAGGCTCTTGCCGTCCTCGCCCGCGAAGGTGAAGGTCTCGGCCACGGGCAGCGGCTCGGAGATGCCGGTGGACTCGATCACCAGCTGGTCGAAGCGGCCCTCCTTCGCGAGGCGGTTCACCTCGATCAGCAGGTCTTCGCGCAGCGTGCAGCAGATGCAGCCGTTGCTCATCTCCACCAGCTTCTCGTCGGTGCGCGAGAGCTGCGCGCCGCCGTCGCGCACGAGCGCCGCGTCGATGTTGACCTCGCTCATGTCGTTGACGATGACCGCCACGCGGCGCCCCTCGCGGTTGTGCAGGATGTGATTGAGCAAGGTGGTCTTGCCGGCGCCTAGGAAGCCGGACAGGACGGTGACGGGGAGGCGTGAGGTCATGGGGCGTACGCTATATGTGCAACAGAATTGCATTATATTGACCAATCGCAACAAGGTTGCGATTCAGGCGCCCCAGGGGCCGAAGACATCGGAAGCCCGGATGGTGTGCCAGTCCTCGGGCAATTCGCCATCGCTGGAAATCACCCCTCCGCCTGCGGTCCGGGTCCGGGGGAGGATTTCCGCCACACCGGGCACCCCGTTTCGCGCGGGGACTGCCGCCGGGAAACGCACCGCCTCCTACAAACAAGGGAGGCAAGACGTCCGCTTTTCGTGACAATGTGCAACTCAAAAGCCTGTCACACAAGCACAACAGAATCAGGGACGGCAAGCGATCGAGCCATCCGTTGCGAGGAGAGTTTCATGACTTCCAACGACGAGCGCAAACTGCATCCGCGCCTGCGCCTCCTGAAGAACCGCAGCGATCCGGTCAATGCGACCGGCGCCCTGTTCTCCGCCCGCATTGCCAGCGGGATGGTCCTGGATGCGTCGTCCCTCGGCACCGACGCCATGCGAACGCTGCAGGCCTGCGAGAGCTTTGCATGCGGCGAATCGGCGGGCGACACCGTTCCCGTGCGAGCGCGCCCGCCACGGCGTCCGAAGCTCACCGAGACCGGGCTCGCGAGCGAAGCCTATGTCAACGTGTTCGTCGAGACGGTCAATGCGGAGCCCGGCACGCCCAATGCGGCCGACACCGTCGCGGGTGCGATCGAAGAGATCGTGCGGCATGCGGTGCTGCCTGCCGAGGTCTCGCGGCAGGTGCTCCCGCGGCGCAACTTCATCTCGGCCACCGTCCCGGTGGAGTCGCTGCCGGCCATCTCGGCCATTCCGGGTGTCACGTTCGTGCATTCGGCCGAATCGCTGAGCTTCTCGCTTCCGCTGGCCGTGGCTGCCAAGGGCGCCAGGCCCACGCCGCGAACCGTCCAGGTGGCCGGCAAGCGCCAGACCGGCGAAGGGGTGCTGATCGGCATCATCGATGTGCAGGGTTTCGACTTCGCCCATCCCGATTTCCTGGACGACGACGGCAACACGCGCTTCGTGGCGATCTGGGACCAGGGCGGCGACTTCCGCGCCCCACCCCACCCCTACCGGTACGGCGCGGAGTTCACCGAGCAGAGGCTGCGTGCCGCCGTGGCCGCAGGGCGTTCCGGAGGAATTCCCGCGGTCGATCTGGAGCGCCAGTCGCAGCGGATGCCGGGGTCGCACGGCACGCACGTCGCCAGCATCGCGGCGGGACGCCACGGCGTCTGCCCCGGCGCGAAGATCGCCGGCGTATCGATCTCCCTGCCGATGCCAGCGGACGAGCGCGAGGAAAGGCGCTGGACCTTCAGCGACTCTTCCCGCATCGTCGACGCCATCGAATACCTCTATGCGCAGGGCACGCGGCTCGGCCTGCCGGTGTCCATCAACATCAGCCTGGGCACCAACGGCGGCCCGCACGACGGCTCCAACGGGCCGTGCCGCTGGGTCGATTCGTCGCTGAGCACGCCGGGGCGCGCGATCAGCATCGCCGCCGGAAATGCGGGCCAGGAGGCCGGGGCGACGCCCGACGACCTGGGGTGGGTCATGGGGCGCATCCACACCATGGGCCAGGTGAAGTCGCGCGGCCTGAGCACGGACCTCGAGTGGGTCGTGGTGGGCGACGGCATCGCCGACGTCTCCGAAAACGAGCTGGAGATCTGGTACAGCCCGCAAGACCGCTTCACCATCGCCGTACAGCCGCCGGGCGCCACGACGTGGATCACGGCCGGCCCGCGGCAGTTCGTCGAGAACAAGCGCCTGGAGAACGGGACTGTCCTGTCGATCTACAACGAGCTGTACCACCCGGTCAACGGCGACAACTACATCGCCCTGTACCTGTCTCCCAACCTGAATCCCGACACGTTCGCGCCGGTGGCGCCCGGCGTCTGGAAGATCCGGCTGCACGGCGACGAGATCCGCTCGGGCCACTTCCACGCCTGGATCGAGCGGGACGATCCGATGGAGCTGGACCGCCGAGAAAACCTGCGCGCCTTCCGCTTTCCCTCGTTCTTCTCCAGGACGAGCAACGTCGACTCGCACTCGATCGGCTCGCTCGCCTGCGCGCATCGCGTGCTGGGGGTGGCGAATGTCGACGCGGCGGCGGGGCGCATCAACGTTTCCAGCAGCCAGGGGCCGACCCGCGAGGGCCGCAGCAAGCCGGACATCGCGGCGCCGGGCACCGACATCGTGGCGGCCAATGGGTTCGGCGACGACGAGCTCTGGGTCCGCATGACGGGCACCAGCATGGCGAGCCCCTACGTCTGCGGCGTGGTGGGGCTGATGCTCGCCGCCAAGCCGACGCTGAACGCCTCGCAATGCCAGGGCATCCTCAAGCGCACGGCCAAGCCCCTGCCTTCGCACGGCTACGAATGGCGCAACGATGCGGGATTCGGGGTGATCGACGCCGAGGCCGCCATCCTCGAAGCGCTGGTGTTCGACCAACGAGACGAACGCAGGTGAAGGGAGGAACACGCCATGAAGATCCATGTTTTCCAGTCCGAGCAGGGTGACTGCCTCATGGTCGAGGACGCGGCCGAAGCGCACCGCATCCTGTGCGACGGCGGCACGCCGACGGCCATGCGCAGGAACATCGCCACCGAACTCGGCACGTGGCGGGAGGCGGGCAAGGCGATCGACCTCGCCTACATCTCGCACATCGACAGCGACCACATCGGGGGTATCGCCGTCCTGCTGGACCTGATGATGCAGTGGAAGGTGTTCGACTTCCACCAAGAGGCGGGCGACCCGTCGTCCGAGCCGCAGTTGCCCCGGACGCCCGAGATTCATCGCATCTGGCACAACGCGTTCCGGGACCTGATCACGGACAACGTCGGCGACATCGAGGAACTGCTGGCCGCCAGCGCCCCCATGCTGCAGGCCAGCCAGGTGCCGGACCTGGTGCACCTGGGCCACGAGTACGCGCAGATCGCGACCTCGGTGAAAGAAGCGCTCACGGTGTCGCGCCTCATCAAGCCGGAGCGGCTGGACATTGCGCTCAACGCCCTGGAAGCCACGCCGGATCATTCGGGCAAGCTGCTGATGGCGCGCCCGGACCAGGCGGCCGAGACCATCGGAGGACTGACGGTCAGCATCCTGTGCCCGACGCCCAAGGAGCTCAGGGCCTTGCGAAAAGGCTGGGGCCACTGGCTGCGCGACAAGAAGAACCGCCAGACCGCCCGCGAGGTCCGCGACCTCTACGCCGGCCAGCTCGAGGCCAGCGCCGGGGCCCATGGCCTCAACCCGATCGACCTGCACGAATGGGAGGGCGTCGCGGCCTACAAGAACGTGACGGCGCCCAACGTGGCCTCCACCGTGCTGCTCGTGGAGGAGGACGAAAAGACGCTGCTGCTGACCGGCGACAACCACCCCGACATGATTCTTGCGGGCCTGAAGAGCGGCGGCCATCTGGGCGAAAGCGGCGGCATCCACCTCACGGTGCTGAAGTATCCGCACCATGGGTCCGAGCACAACGTCTCTTCCGATTTCACCCGCAAGGTATCGGCCGACCACTACATCTTCTGCGGCGACGGCTCCAACACGAACCCGGAGATCGAAGTCCTGGAAGAGATGCTCGCGGCGCGGGTCGATCCCGCGGGCAAGCGGGCGGTGGCCCCCGAAGCCGCGGGGCGTTCGTTCAAGTTCTGGTTCAGCACGTCACCGGCCCTGCAGACGCCCAGCGCCAAGCGGGACCACATGAAAGCCGTCGAAAAATGGGCCCAACGCAAGGCCGCCCAGCATGCAGGCGTGTTCAGCTTCGAGTTCAGCGACACCCCCTGCATGACCATCGCGCCCTAGCGCGCATGCCAAGGTGCCGGCGCTCTACATCTCGAAGGCCTTCACCTGCCTTCCGTCGATGTCGGTGAAGCCGTACGCCTTCGCCAGATCGGCCACGCGCAGCACCTCCCCGGTTCTCGCCATCACCTGCGGGTCGCCCGCCAGCGCCGCCACCGCACGCCCCAGGTAGCGCGGCGACTCGGTGCTCGCAAGCGCCGGCCGCTCCCGCCAGTGCGCCTCGTCGGTCTTGTGGCCGGCCAGCACGAATTCGGTGCGCATCCAGCCCGGCGACACGGCGACCGATGCCACGCCATGCGGCTTGAGCTCCTCGGCCATGCCGAAGGCCAGCCGCGTCATCGAGGCTTTTGCCAGGTCGTAGAAGAGATTGCCCTTCATGTAGCGGCCGCGGTCCCAGAAGGTGGTGGTCACGATCAGTCCGTGCTTCTGGCGCACCATCAACGGCGCGGCCGAGCGGCTGGCCACGAGGTGGTTGCGCACGCCGCGGTCGAACATCGAATCCCAGTTCGCGAGCGGGTGTTCCCAGAAAGGCGCATCGAACACGCCGGTGAAGGTCTCGTGGCCACCCCATGCGTTGTTCACGAGCAGGTCGATGCGGCCGGCCTCGCGCTCGACCTGCGCGAAGAGCGCCTTCACATCGTCTTCATGGGTGTGGTCGCAGCGCACGGCGATGCCGCGTCCGCCCATGCGCGTGACCTCGTCGGCGGTGTCGTCGATGCTGCCGGGAACGGCCGGCAAGTCCGACAACGCCAGCAACTGGCCGTAGGTGTCCGCGGGTTGCGCGCGCGTGCTGCGGCCGGTGACGTACACCGTGGCGCCGGCCGCGCCCAGCTCCATCGCGATGCCGCGCCCCGCGCCGCGGCTGGCGCCCGTGACCACCGCGATGCAGTCCTTCAGCGGGCGGTTCGTGTTCTCGTTCTGCGTCATCCAGTGCTCCTTGGTTCGAACGCCGACGAAGATAGTGCGCCCTCAGCCAGGCGTCTTGGAAGAACCCGAAATCGCGTGCCCCATGAACTCGGTCGGCGTGACGCCGCAGAGCGCGCGGAATTCGTTGACCAGGTGCGACTGGTCGTAGAAACCGCTCTCGACCGCGACGTCGGCCCAGGCGGGCGCGGACTGCAGCCGCAGCGCGCGCAAGCAGTCGTGCAGCCGCGCGAGCCGCGCCCAGGCACGCGGCGACAGCCCGACGTGCGCATGAAAGAGCTGCTGCAGCCGCCGCTCGCCGACACCGACGGCCGCAGCCACATCGCGCAGAGGTTTCCGGCCGCCCGATTCGGCGATGAGGCGGGCCGCGCGCGTCGCGGCGGCGTGAACGGCACCGCCGCCATCGCGCAGCCGGCGCTCGAGCGCGGACTGGAGCAATGTCGCCCGCGCGGCATCGTCGGGTGCCTCGGCCATGCGCGCCAGCAGTTCGGCCGCACCGCCCTGCCAGAGTTCGTCCAGGTGAATGGCCCGGCCCGCAATCTCGCCGGCCGGCAGGCCCAGCAGCACGGCCGCCGCGCCGGGCCGCAGCGTGACGGAGATGCCCTCCACGGTGTCGCGCATGCGCACCACGACCGGCGCGGCAGCGGCGCCGATCGCCTCCACCGGCAGCCCGGCCCCATCGCCCGCGGAAGGCGCATTGCCGAGGTTGAAGACCAGGCGCACCGCGCCATCGGGCAGCACGCGTTCATGCACCTCGTGCCCCGCGGCGAAGGTCTCGCGGTACAGCAGGATGTGGGAGACATGCGCCTGCAACGCCGCGCGCACCGGCATCGCGCGCAGCGTTCCGGCGGGCACACCCGATTCCGGCCCGTGCAGCGGGTCGTCGTCCAGTCGAAGGAAGAGGCGTTCGCCCATCGGCCGATTGTGTTGAAAAACCCGGCCGGGCGCGAGTCGGCCGCGCTGGCGGAAAATCGTCCGCTCGCATGTCTTCCGCCACCGCCCTCCCCGTTCTCTATTCGTTCCGCCGCTGCCCCTATGCGATGCGCGCCCGGCTTGCGTTGATCGCGAGCGGCACGCACTGCGAGCTGCGCGAGGTCGTGCTGCGCGACAAACCCGCCGAGATGCTGGCCGCATCGCCCAAGGGCACCGTGCCCGTGCTGGCGATGGCCGACGGCACGGTGATCGAGCAGAGCCTGGACATCATGCGGTGGGCCCTGCGGCGCAACGATCCGCAGCGCTGGCTGCAACCCGAAGCCGGCACGCTCGACGAACTGCTCGCGCTGGTGGCCACCTGCGATGGCGACTTCAAGCCGCAGCTCGACCGCTACAAGTACCCCAGCCGATTCGACGACGCGGAACATGCGGCGCGCGAGCGCGGTGCAGCGTTCCTGCGCGATCTCGAAGCCCGGCTCTCGGTGTCACCTCATCTGGCCGGCGCGCACGCGACTTTGGCCGATGCCGCCCTCATGCCCTTCGTGCGCCAGTTCGCGATGGTCGATGCCGCATGGTTCGATGCGCAGCCCTGGCCGCGCCTGCACGCCTGGCTGTCCGCGTGGACCGCCTCGGATCTGTTCGCCCGCGCCATGTTCAAGTACGCGCCGTGGAAGGCGGGGGAACGGGGCATCGACTTTCCCGCGCCCTAGACGCCCATCGCAGCCGCCGAAGCGCGCTGGATGCATTCGATGAAATGCTGCGCCGCCGGCGTCGACCGCTGCCCTCGCCGCCGCACCACGCACACGTTCAGCGTGGGGAGCGTTTCCACCACGTCGATGCGCCGGATGCCGTGCCGCTTGAACGTCAGCTTGACCAGCGGCTCGACGAAGAGGCCGATCAGGTCCATGTGACCCACGAGCCCGAGCGCCACCGTGACCGACTGCCCCTGGATGATGCGGGCCGGCGGCGGCAGGCCCAACGGCGTGAAGAGCGGCGAGACAGCCTCGCGCCCGCGGTGGTCGTCGCCCGGGAGGATCCATTCGCCGGCGTACAGGTCGTGCAGCGACCGCGCATCCCGCAGCGGGTGGCGCTCGCGCAGGCCCACCACCAGCCGCACCGGGAACAGCTCCAGCGCCTCGAACTGCGCATCGAGCGTGCCGGGCACCACGTGGGCCACCGCGAAATCGAGAAACCCGTCGCGCAGCCGCGCGAGCATCCAGGGCAGCACCGCCTCGCTGAACTGCACATCGACCGCGGGCAGGCGCATGTGGAAATCCTTGAAGGCCGCGGGCAGCACGGTGAGCGCGAACGAGGCGCTCACCGCCATCGACACCGAGCCGGTCGCGCCGTCGCGAATCTGCGCGATCTCGTCGCGGGCGCGCGCCATGTCGGCCAGCAGCAGCCGCGCGCGCGGCGCGAAGGCCTTGCCGAACTCGGTGAGGCGCACGCCCTTGACGCTGCGCTCCACCAGTGGCGCGCCCACCTCGCGCTCGAGCTCGCGCACGATCTTGGTCACTGCCGGCTGCGAAAGCCCCAGGACGCGCGCGGCGGCGCGGATGCTCATCTGCTCGACCACCGCCACGAAGGCGTGCAACTGATTGGGCTTCATCGCTCAAGGCACCGGGTTATGACAACCAAAAGTTATCGTTATCGCCCAATTATTGTCTTTTCATGACAGCACCAAGTCTCTAGCATCCGCCGCGGTCGAACGACCTTCCAACCAGATCACACACCAAAGCACAACTGGAGAGACATGAGCATCCCAAGCACGCAGCCCTCGTCCGCCCGCAGGCGGCAGACCATCGTGGCCACCACCATCGGCAACGGGCTCGAGTTCTTCGACTTCACGGTGTATGGGTTCCTTGCGCTCGTGATCGGCAAGCTCTTCTTTCCCACCTTCAATTCATACGGCCAGCTCTTGCTGACGGTGGCCAGCTTCGGCGTCGGTTTCATCATGCGGCCGCTGGGCGGCATCGTGATCGGCGCGTATGCCGACCGCGCGGGCCGCAAGAAGGCCATGACGCTCACCATCTTCCTGATGGCGCTGGGCTGCGCCATGATCGCCTTCACGCCCACCTATGCGTCGATCGGCGTGGCGGCGCCCATCGTCATCGTGCTGGCGCGGCTCATCCAGGGCTTCTCGGCGGGCGGCGAAGTCGGCGCATCGACCACGCTGCTGGTGGAGCACGCCA
>Ga0157370_10005006_pt1 | contig 14990 bp, 8 predicted proteins | sample C35metaG_FD_113463 | JGI IMG/M metagenome (GOLD analysis project Ga0157370, IMG submission 113463) | Corn rhizosphere microbial communities from Kellogg Biological Station, Michigan, USA - C3-5 metaG | ecosystem: Host-associated > Plants > Roots > Rhizosphere > Soil | place: USA: Michigan...
ACCAGGTTGATCTGCTCGGAGAGCTTGCGGTCGATCTCGGCGATGATCGCCTGCACGGTCTTGTACGCATCGGGCGATATGCTGACGCTCGACGCAAGCGCCTGCTCGGCGAGCGTGCGCACCGCCGTCTCGACCGCTTCCCGCGCCTGGTCGGTCTTCGGCTTGAACTCCTTCTGCAGCAGCGTCGAAAGATCGCTGGTCTCGAGCGCCTGCGCTTGACCTTCGGTTCGTCCCTGGGTGGTCGCTGCCATATCGATGCTCCGATGAGATCAGGATGAAGACTTCTGCGCTCCGCCGGCGGCTGCCGGCTTCGCCCCCGGTGCATTCGGAACCGCGGCGAGCGTCTTCAGCAGGCTCGGGTCCTGCAACACCTTTCCGATCAGCTCCTCGGCGCCGGTCTTTCCATCCATGTAGGTGAGAAGGTTCGCGAGCTGCGTCCGCGCCTCGAGCAGCTTGCCGAGCGCGCCGACCTTCTTCGCGATCGCCGCCGGCGAGAAATCATCCATGCTCTCGAACGTGATGTCGACGTTCAGGTTGCCCTCGCCGGTCAGCGTATTGGGTACCTGGAATGCGACGCGCGGCTTCATCGCCTTGAGGCGCGCGTCGAAGTTGTCGATGTCGACGTCGAGGAACTTGCGATCGGCCACGTCGGGCAGCGCCTCGGCGGGCTTGCCCGACAGATCGGCCATGACGCCCATCAGGAAGGGCAACTGGATCTTCTTCTCGGAACCGTAGATTTCGACGTCGTATTCGATCTGCACGCGGGGCGCCCGGTTGCGCGCGATGAACTTCTGCCCACTCTTTCCCTTCGCGACCATCGATCTCTCCTTCCTCGCTGTGGCCGCAGGCACGGAAGCCGGCGACCGATGTACCCAATGCCGCGTTAACCCTCTGCCGGCTTGATCCCCGCGATCGCCTCGATCTGCGCGATGCTCTCCGGCGCCATGTCGCGCATGATATCCATAAAGCCCGAGCCGATCAGCCGCTGCGCCCGCCGGATCAACAGCGGTGCGGGGTTCGAAGGCTCGCTTCGCGCCAGGAACTCGCAGACCGCATCGAGCGCGCGCAGCGCATCCTGCCGGCTTTGCACGACGCCGAGGCTTGCGCCGTCGCCCACCGGCGCATCGCCGACGCCGGCGGTCTCGGACGATCCGTCGCTCGCCTGTTTCGGAGACACGATGAGGCGCCCGAGCGTCTCCAGCAACGTGCGTGCCGTCTGCAGGTCGGGAGCGTCGACCGATCCCATCCGCTCGACGGCGAGGACCTGGATGGCGCGGCAATGATCGAGCGCTTGCGGGATCGCGGCGAGGCCGCTTGCATCGTTGCGCTCGACCGCGGTCCTGACCGCTTGCATCAGTTGCGCCTCGGTCATTCCGGATGCAGCCGGATCGCGCTTGAGAATCCCTTCGGCCGTACGCACGCTGATCGCGCCCACCGGCGTCGAAATGACGCTCGCTGCGCGCAGGTCGCGCAAAAGACCGGCTTCGTCGGCGAAGCCCGACAACGCATTCGCGCGCATGACCGGATCGGGCTCGCCGTCGACCGTCAGTCTCGGATGGGCTTCGTCCCAATGCGCCTCGAGGAGGCGGCGTGTGAGCTCGACTCCCCTGGCGAACCCGGGCAGGCCGTCGATCCTCGTCAGCGCACGCGTCAACAGCAGCGCCGCGCGCACGTCCTTCGTCCGGCGCAGCAATTCGCTCGATTGCTCGAGCACGCCCTTCCAGTCGGGGTCCTCGGCCGGAATGATCGTGTCGCCATACTGCTGCTCCGGCTTTCCGGCAGCCGCATTCATCAACGACATGAACGCCTCGTCGTACTCGAGGTTGGGGCCGCACGGCGGCTCGACCTCGGTCTCGCGAAGCCATTCGTCGACGTTCATCGCATCCATCGCGCGCTTGCTGCAATCCGATATGGCGGGTCGATACTCTAGCCCTTCACGATGTTCGCGTCACCACCCGCGGATCGGGACTATTCGCGAAAGCGAAGGGGAACTTCGGTCGAGCCCGACGCCGTAACGTCGATCTCCCTGCGGATCACCGGCGGATTTTCCTGGTCGTTGCGAGCCTCGATATGGTGCCTGCCCGGTGAGAGCTGGAGCTCGCGCGAGGGGGGGCTCGGACCGACGAGCGCGCCGTCGACGTAGACATAGCCGAACGGCTGCACGCGAATGTGCACGGTTCCCGTCGATGCGCCGGCCGCGCCGGAGGCGCCGGACGCTTTGGATGCCGCCGCTGCGCCTGCCGCCGCTGCGCCTGTTGCCGGCTCCGTGCGAGGCCGCTCCTGCGGTTGCGCGGACTTCGCAACCGGCGGCGTCGGGGACGCTGCTGGCTTCGCCGTCGAGGCCGTCTCGCGCGCGTTCTCACGCGATTGGCGCATCAGTTGCTGGATCCGAACCGCCGCTTCCTGCGCGTAGCGCGATTGCGGAAAGCGGTGGCGAAACGCGCGGAGGTCGTCGATGTTGTCGGTGCTGCGCAGCGCAGCCCAGCGCCGCTCGTCCTCGGCAATCGCGGGAGGCCTAGGCTTGGGCGCCGCTTCGCTTCCCGGCGCAGCGCTCGACGGCTGTTCGGAGTTGCTCGCCGGCGGCGGCGCGGGTGCCGATTCGGGCGGAGACAGCGCTTGCGCTGGCGTTGGTTGCCCTGGTGGTGGCTGCGTTGGTTGCGGTTGCGCTGGCGGCGCCGCTTGTGCCGGCGGCTTCGGCGATGATTGCAATGGCGGCGTTTGCGGCGACGGCGATGATTGCGTTGACGATGACGATTGCGGCACGGGCGCCGACGGTGACGATTGCGATGGATTCGCCGGTCTGCCTTCAGGCGAAGGCGCTGTCGTGACAGCGCCCGTCTTCGCGACAACCGGTGGCGCCGCGGGCTCGAACGGTCTCGCGATCAGGAGCCATCCGACGACGGCAACGACGACGATCCCTGCAACGAGCGCGATGGGACGCCACGGCATCGGCTTCGCCGCATCATCACGGAAAGGACGTGCATCGGGTGCGGGCGGCGGCGCCGCGATGCGCTGCGGCGTCCCGGTGGCTGCCTTGGCCGGCTCCGGTGTCGCGCGCGGAGCCGCCGGCGGCGAACGTCGCAGCCCGGGGACGAGCACCGTACGATCCGCTTCTTCTTCCGGATCATCGGTCGCCGCGAGACTGTTCGCCGCGTCGATGCGTTGCCCGGATCGCGTTCGATCTTCGCCCGATGTTTCAATGCCGCGCGCCTGCGATGGATCGCTCGCGACATCGCGAACGGCAGCCGGCCGGGCATCCATGCCGAGCAGGCTGCGCCATTCGGCGATCGACTGCGGCCGCGCTTCGGGCCGCACGGCGAGCCCGCGATCGATGCCGGCGAGAAACGGCTGATCGAAGCCTGCGATGCCCCGGGCCGCGAGGGGCTCCAGCGGGTCCTTGATCACGCGCGCGACCGCCGTCGGCGGCGGCTTGCCGACGATTGCGCCGTGCAGCACGGCCGACAGCGCGTAGACGTCGGTCCACGGCCCCTGCTTCAGGTCCGTTTCCTCGGCGTACTGCTCGATCGGCGCGTAACCCGGCTTCAGGATCACCGTGAACGCCTGCGTCATGTCGCCGATCGTCCTGCGCGCCGCACCGAAGTCGAGCAGGACCGGCTCGCCGTTCTCGAGGATCTGGATGTTGTCCGGCGCGATGTCGCGGTGATAGCAGTGATGCGTGTGCAGAAGGGCCAGCGCATCGAGCAGCGGCACGAGCAGCCGCTTCAACCACGCCTGGCTCGCCTGCTCGGGATGCTCGCGCAGGATCTCCTTGAGCGTGCGTCCCTCGTAGTGCGGCATCGCCATGTACGCGGTGCCGTTCGCCTCCCAGAAGCGATACACCTTGACGAGCGCCGGGTGATCGAACTGTGCGAGAAGACGCGACTCGTTGATGAAACTTCGCAAGCCGGCCTCGAACGTCTGCTGATGCTGCGCCGAGCGCACGGCGACCGTCTGGTCCCCGCGCCGGCTCGCGAGCGCGCTCGGAATGTATTCCTTGAGCGCGATCGACCGGTGCAGCGTGTGATCGAACGCGAGATAGACGACGCTGAAGCCGCCTTCGCCGATCACGCGCGTGATCTCGAACTCGTTGATGCGCGTGCCGATCGGCAGCGCATTGCTTGCGAGCAGCGGCGCGCCGCTCGTTTGCGCGGTCACGCCCGGCGATGTCACGTTGCCCGGCATGCCTCGCCGAACAGCGTCACGAACAGGTCGGCCTCGAGCGATCCGTCGTGCACCAAGCCTGCGCTCGCGCGGTTGGCGCCCGTCCACCAATAGCTCGTCGTTCCCGCCGGCTCGAAACGCTGCGCGAGGTCGGGCCATGGAAACGCCGACTGTGCATTGAGCGGCACGGTCGCGAGATCGCCGCTTTCGATGGCCAGATCGTCGAGGACGCTGCCGATGTCGTCGCCCGATTCACTGCCGAAGACACGCAGCGCAATCTCGTCGAGGCGTTGATCGAAGTCGTCGCTGCGAAGCGTCCGAAGCGACTGCTCGACGAGCCGCGACACGTCCTCGCCGGCTTGCGGCAACGACCGGATCCATCCGTTCGGCTGCGCGGGCAACGGGGCCACGATGCCGAACGGAAAGCTGCGCCCGACGCGGTCGCTGCTCGCGGCGACGACGGCAAGGCATGGTTGCGGCGCGATCGCCTCTGCGGGCAGCAGCGTTCGCCACACCGGCGCCTTCGCATAACAGCTTTGCCACGCTTCCGGCATCCGCTCGCGCAGCGCCGTCATCCCCGACTGGAACCACCGGTCCAGCGCGGCGATGATCGGCCGCGACAGGCGCCGCGACACGAAATCGCCGGCCGCCGGGCTCTTGCCGTACCAGCCGAAGGTGACTGTCTCGGGGTTGCCGTCGATCACGATTTCGGCGGACAGCGAAACTGCTCGAGCGCCGGCAATTGCAGCGGATTGGCGACGCTTTGTGCGACGACGTCGAATTCGGCCGGATGACCGCCGAGCATGAACGTCGCGCGGATCGCTTCCGGCCGATCCGTGGCGAAGAGCCGCGCACGGCGGAAAAGACGATGCAGCGCCCAAGCGCCGCTCGTATCGATCGTCCCGCCCACGTCGGGCACCGTGGAAAGGCGCACCGAATGAGCGCCGGCGGGCGGCGGCCAGCGAATCGTGCGCGGACCGGGCGATGCCGTCGAAAAGGACATCGGCTGGCCGTCGATCGTCAACACGACTTCCTTGATCGCGGGATCGAGCGTACGCGCACGAAGGTCCACCTGGAACGAAGGCTCGCCGCTGCCGCTCGCGAAGAACGCGTCGCGAATCTCGGCGGCCTGCATGAAAGCGGCGAGGCCCGGAATCGACGTGACGCCGCTTCCCTCGCGCAGCTTCCACGGCCGCGTCGACATGTTGACCTTGTCGGCCAGGTTCTTCTGGAAGTATTCGTCGAAGATGCCGTTGGGCCGAAAGAGCGCGGCGAAATCGGCGGCGCCGACGTCGGTCGACGAGTCGCGGAAAAACGGAAAGCGGCCGTCGATGCGGCGGTGGCACGCATCGCCGACGGCGCCCCCGATGCTCGCGGTGAGCGAGCTCTTCGCGATCTCGGTGGCCTGGCCCGATCCGGTGCCCGCGAGTCGAACCAGCACCCGGCGGACGAGCTCGGGATCGGTCGACGTCTGCGCGAGCACGATCGGCTCGCGATCGGGCGGCGTGAGGTTCGCGTCGCGCGCGCTTTGCAGGCGCACGAAGTAATCGGACAACGCGCGAAACGTCGCGAGCGTGTCGTCGATCGGCGGCTTGCCCTGTGCAGGCTGCGCGACGAGCCGGCGCAGGTCGGCGAATTGCGCATCGACGATCTGCTCGGGCCTGTTCGCGCGAGCATCGCTTCCGCTTGCCGACCCGAGGTCGATCGAGGTCCGGCTCCGCGCGATCTCCTTGCCCTTGTTGACGATTGCTCCGGCGGCGTTCTGCACGATCGAATCGTTGCCGGCCTTATCGGCGGGCATCAGCGTCGTCTCGCGCACGATGGCGCGAATCAGAACCGGCAGCGGCGAATCGGGGCTCGCGAGGATGCGCGTGATGCGAATGCTGTCGGCGAGCGTCGGCGTCGGGCGCAACTCGATGTCGTCGATGAACTTCTTCCATTCGGCGACGTATTCGTACATGTACAGCTCGCGCACCTGCCGCACGAGGCGCGCATCGAAACGGTCGCGCAATGCATTGGCGCGCTGGGAGACCCCACTGCCGCCGCTGTCGCCGAGGACCCACGCCTCCTCGCCGCCGATCGAAAGCGCGAGCTTGTCGGCTTCCTTGCTGAAGCCGTCGCGATAGCCGTTGAAAGTAAAGAGCCCCGGCACGCCGCGAAGCTCGGTCTCGCCGCTCACGCGCCGGAAGACCTGCGTCCCCTTGTCGCCGGAATTCTCGGAGAGCTTGAAATCGGGGAAATTGCGGCTCGCGAGCTCGGCCTTGATCCGCTTGTAGATGCGCTCGGCCGGCGAGACGCGCGCCAGATGCTGGCGTGCATCGCGCACGAGCGCATCGTCGACGACGTACGGCGACGACACCGCCTTCGCATCGAGCAGCCCGTGCAGATGCCGCGCGACCGCGTCGCGCACATCCTTGCGCTCGCTCGACGCGGCGTCGTATTCGCCGGCGAGGTCCTCGGACAACGACGCGACGAGCGCATTGGCATCGTAATGCGCGGCGTCGTGCAGCATCAGGTACGCCTTCAGTCGACGATAGACGAGGCCGAGGTCGTCGCGGTCGACCGCGTCTCGCAGCGACGCTTCGGCGTAACGCGCGACACGCGGCAGGAACGCGTCGCCGAGGAGCTGCTGGTACGTGGCGCTCGCCGCCGCGTCGAGCTTCCTGCCCTGGTAGAGCCCGAAGCGCCAGCCGAGCGGCGGCGCGTCGGCGGGAAACGCGTCGGGCGTCGCAACGCGACGCGTCTCGTCGAGCAGCGGCACCACGCTGCCCGGACGCTCGTCGGCGACGAACTGCGCCGCGTGATCGCGCAGCGCGGCGACGCGCGTGGCGACGTTCGCAAGGTAATCGGAGTTGTGGCGATAGCTCGTCGACCAGCCGATGACGAGTCCGGCGAGGACTGCGGCAACCGCGCCATAGCCGGCCAGGCGAAGCGTGTTGCGCGTGCGCTCGCGCCGCCAGTCGCGGCCGGCGAGATGCGATTCGGCGAAGATGACGCGCTCGAGCAGGTTCTGCAGGAAGTAGCTTTTGCCCGTCGCGCGCGCGACCGGCGAATCGACGCGTGCGTCCACCTTGAACTTGCGCTCGAGCGCACCGAGGACGCGGTCGAATGGCGTGCCTTCCTGCGTGCCGCTCGTGAAGTAGATCCCGCGCATCAGCGGCGCGTCGCGGAACTTCGATTGGGCGAAGAGCGGCGACAGGAATTGCTCGACGACATCCTCGAGTGCTGCGAACTCCTGCGGGAACGCGTACGCGAGCGCGCGCCCCTTGAGGTCGCGCTTGCCGAGCAGCAGATCGGGCACGCCCGCGTACAGCCTGCGCGTCAGCAGCTCGAACTCCTTGCGGAACGCGGGCACGAACTCGAAGGCGCCATCGCCCTCGCCCCGATAGGGAAACGTGAAGCCCCACACCTGCGCGCGCTCGTCGCGCGACAGCGGTTCGAAGTAGTCGGTGAACCCGGCGAGCAGGTCGACCTTCGTGACCAGCACGTAGACGGGAAACTGGATGCGCAGCGCATTGCGCAACTCCTCGAGTCGCTGCTTCAGCATCGACACGTGCAAAAGGCGCTCGGCGGGCGTTTGCGACAACAGATCAGCGACGCTGACGGTCAGCAGCACGCCATTGATCGGCTGCCGCGGACGGAACTGGCGCAGCAGCTTCAGGAAGCCTTCCCACTCCGCCTTGTCGGCCGCTTCATTGCTGTCCTGCGTCGTATAGCGGCCGGCCGTGTCGATCAGCACCGCGTCGTTGGTGAACCACCAGTCGCAGTTGCGCGTGCCGCCGACGCCGCGAATGGCCGCCTTGCCGAACTGCTCGGCGAGCGGGAATTGCAGTCCCGAATTGACCAGCGCAGTCGTCTTCCCGGAACCGGGCGAGCCGACGAAGATGTACCACGGCAACTGATAGACGTACTGGCCGCCGAGCTGCGCGACACCACCGGTCTCGCTCCCGCGGAGCTTCGCGTGCTTCAGCACGCCGACCGCCGTCTCGAAGCGCTGGCGCAGCTCCAGGACCTCCTCGGCGCCTTGCGCGGGCGCCCCCGGCGATGCCGGCGCCGTCGATTGCGCGAGACGACTGAGGAGACGCGCGTTCATGTCCTTCTGCCGCCACCAGCGCACGACGAGCCACAGCGCGTAGAGCGCGAGCAGGATCGCGATCAGCGTCCATTGCGCGGCATCGGTGGCGAGCGGCTTCGCGTCGCCGAACGCGACGATCGCGCCGCGCCACCAGACCAGGAACGAGACGAGGAGGAGGCCGACGAAAACCCAGAACGGCTTGCTCGTGAAGAGCGCGGCGAAACGTCTCATTCCGCGGGCTCCCCGGCGTTCATCGTGGCGCGTTCAACTGCCGCTCGATCTCGGCAGGCGAAAGCTGGAGCGTGATCTCGACGCGACGGTTGCGCGCACGGCTCGCCGCGTCGGTATTGGGGACGATCGGGTCCGCTTCGCCGCGTCCCTCGGCGCGCATGCCTTCGTGCCGCTTCATGTTCTGCTCGAGAAGCCGCATCACGTTGTCCGCGCGTGCCTGCGACAGATCGACGTTCGACTGGAAGCGCCGCGTGTTGATGCGTACGTCGTCCGTGTAGCCGCGCACGACGACGTCGCCGTTGACTTCGTCGAGCGCGGCGGCGACGCGACGCAGCGTCGGCAGGAAGCTCGTCTTGATGTCGGGCGAACCCGAGTCGAACAACGTCTCGCCGAGAAGCGTCACCTTGCTGTAAGTGGGCTCGTCGGCGACGTCGACCAGGTGCTGCTCGATCTCCGGCTGCAGGAACCTGCGCAGGCGCGCGGGCGGTGGCGGCGGTGCCTTCAGCGGCGCCGGCGGGGGCGGCAGCTTGATCGAATAGATCGACGCGACGACGGGATCCGAGCGGGTCGAAAGGCGCGCATGGAACCAGTAGTAGATGCCGACCCCGAGCACGAGCGCGAGCAAGGCCACGATCCAGAACGGGACGAGTCGCAAGCCGCGGCGGCCCGTGTCCGCGGCGCCCTGCCAATGCAGCGCGAGCGGCCGTTCGGTCTCGCCGCGCGCGGTGCGAATGATGTCGGCAAGCCGCTGCCGCAGCGTCTCGAGCTGCGTGCGCCCGTTGTCGACGATCCGATAACGCCCTTCGAAGCCAAGCCCGAGGCAGGCGTTCATGAGCTCGAGCAACTCGATGTGCTGCTGCGGGTTCTGCGCAAGGCGCGACAGCAGCTGGAAGAACTTCTCGCCACCCCATGCTTCGTTGTGGAACGTGACGAGCAGGCTGTTCTTGCTCCACACGCCCGAGCCGCCCCACGGCGTCTGCGCGACCGTTTCGTCGAGCGCCGTGCACAGGCAATAGCGGGCGCCGATGATCGTCTCGTTGCGGATCCCCGCCTGCTTGGCGCGCGATTCGAACAGGTGCACCTGCGCGATCAGGTACTCGCGCAACGCCGCCGGATCGGGATGCATCGGCATCGCGCGAAGCTGCGCAATCAGGTTGAGCAGCGGATTGGCCGCAGCGAGGAGCGGCGTTGCGCCGTGGACGAACTCATCCTGCTCGGGCGCAAGCTTCGCGCTCGGCTGCGCCGCGGCTAACACGTCGAGGGCGGCGGGATCGTCAGCCATGTCGAACCTGCAGGCGGCCCGCTACCGGCGGATCGCCCAGAACTCGAGCACAAGCTCGGGGAATTCACCCGCGATGTGCATGCCCATGCCGCCCGAGCGATCGAGCTGCTTCCAAAGCTCGTGCGTCGTGTCGAGCTCGAAATAGTTGTAGCCGGCATTATAGGGAAGCTGGCGCGGTGCGACAGGCAGCGGGCGCAGCCCGACGCCCGGCAGATGCAGGTTGACGAGATCACGGAGCTTCTCGACCGGACCGATCTTCACCTGGGCAGGAAAGCGCGCACGCACGACTTCGGGCGGCACGGCGGCGGACACCGCGAGCACGAACGACGCGGTGCGCACGAGGTCGGGCGACGGCATGATAGCCACGCGCACGCCGTGGCTGCGGTCCTGCAGCTCGATCGGGATCACGCCCTGCTCGAGCACCATCGACAGCGACGTGCGCAGGTCCGCCATCAGCGGCGCAAAGCACGAGGCGAGATTGTCGTGGTCGTAGGCGGGATAGTTGCCTGGACGGCGGTTCGGCCGCGTGTGCGTGCAAAGGTCGCCGGCGAGCTGCAGCATGCCCGCGAAGAGCCGCTCGGGGTGCAGCGTCGGTACGCTCGTCCAGTGGCGCACGACCGGCTCCCAGCGGTTGACGAGCTCGAGCATCAGGAAGTCGCCAACTTCGGAGATGCCGCCCTTGCCCGGATGCGCGAGCCGGGCGGCGAGCGCTTCGCCGCGCTGGTGCAAAAGGCCTTCGAGCTCGCGCGTGAAGTTGCCGAGAACGTCGTGCAGGCCGGACGCGAGGATCGGCGGGATGAACGCGCGATCGAGCACGACCTGGTTGTCGGGGCGCCGTTCGACGACGTGCGCGACCTTGAGTCCGATCGATGCATCGGTCACCTCGCTCTGCCGCACGAGCCGCAGCCGCATTTCGCCGAGTTGCACGATCGCGGACTCGCCGCCGCTCGAGTTCACGTCGGGGACGTCGCTTTCGCTCACGCGAAAGCGGGCAAGCGAACGCGGATCGTCGGTGAACGTCACCGCTTCCGCCTGCTGTCGCGCGAGCGGAATCGACAGAAAGACGAGCTGATCCTTGTCCGCAGGGGCGATCTCGAGCGGCTCGGGCGCAGCGCCGTGCGCGGGCACGTGAAACGGCGTGCCGTCGGGCAGGATGCCCTGGGCCGATGCGATCGCGATGCGGCCGAGCGCGAGCGCGTCGGCATCGAGCCGCAGCTCGCGAAAGCCCCAGAAGAAGCCTTCCATCGGCAGCGCCCGCGCATGCGCGAAGAACTCGAAGAAGCGCTCCTGCTGCTGGAAGTGCTGTGGTCGCAGGAACATGCCTTCGGACCACACGACCTTGCTGCTCCACGCCATGCTCGCGCTCCCCTGTTGCCTTCGTGTGATCGAACCGCGGATGCTCCTGGACACAGATGACCGGGCCGCGCAGCCGCCGGCTCGGCGCGACCCGAGCGTAGTTTGCCAAGCATGCGGGCGGCAGGGAATACCGATGTGCCGGTCCCAGGCAATTTCGTGCCGATTCAAACAGTGCAACCGTTCCGGCACAATGAATTGACACTCCTGTCCGCCACAGCGTAGCGTTACGCGCCGCGCGGTCGTGCACGGACCGCAGAACACGAGACCTCCGGAGGGGAGGCGGATTGCGCACGCATTCAACATGCATTCGCGCACAGCGAGGCGTTTCGCACTGGCACGGCTTCACCATGGGTGTGCTGGCTGCACTCGTGTTCGTCATCCCAGGGATAGCCTCTTGCGCCAGCCCGCGTCAAGGTCCGCCCGCCATTGTGTTGGACCCTGGTACGCACACGGGCCCGATCCGCCGCCTTGCTAAGAATCAGGCGGAAACGATCCTCGTGACCGCATCCGACGACAAGTCCGCGCGACTGTGGGATCTTCGGAGCCGCAAGCTGCTTGCCACGTTGCATCCCCCGATCGGTCCTGGGCCAATAGGTCGCCTGTACGGTGCGGCCGTATCGAATGATAACCGCATCGCACTGGCAGGTACGACCGCCGCGAAGGGCGGCATTCATCTCATCTACTTCTTCGACCTGCCAAGCCACGCGGTCGTCGGGTCGTTCGATGCGCGCGGCGGCAACATCAAACGCCTCGAGTTTTCGCCCGATGGCGAATTGCTCGCCGCGGCCTATGCCGACTCTCCGGCGGTTCGGGTATTCAACCGACGCGGAGAGCTCGTCTACGAAGAGGCGTTTCGGGGAGACTCCTACTACCTCGCCTTCTCCTCGCTGGGACAGATGGCGGTTTCTGTAAGTGACGGGACCGTTCGCTTGTATGCGACAGCGGGCAAGCGGGTCACCCCGATTGGCACGATCGCCACGATTTCCAATGATCCGAGGGGCGTCAGCTTCTCACCCGACGGTCGGCTGCTGGCGGTCGGCTATCTGTCGCGCCTGGCGTCCGGCCGAGTTCGCGTCGACGTGTTCGAGGTGGCAACGCACCGTTTGGCCAAAGCAATCGAGTTCACCGACGTCCCCCGTGGAAATCTGATGAACGTCGCATGGCAGTCGGATGGGCACGCGCTTTATGCGGCGGGAACCGGCTATCGAGACCGGAATCAATTCATTGCCGAACGAATTTCATGGCCGGAGGGCGCCTCGATCCCGATCGATGTCGGTCGCGACTCGGTCCTCGACCTGATCGGTTTGCGCGACGGAACGATCGTATTCGCAACGGCCGAACCGAGTTGGGGAACGATACGCGACGATCGCCTGATCGCTGCCATTCCAACCGCGACAAATCGATTCAACGAGGCGTCGACGTTGCGGACGAACAGCGACGCGCGCGTCGTTAGCTGGGGAAACGAAGCAGGAGGCAATCCCGTTCACTTCAACTTCGACAAGCGCCGGATAGACGACGGCAGTGGCGACGTCGGAGAGGCGGCCCAGCCATCGACAAGAGGCCCCGTCGTTGCGAATTGGGAAGACAACTACGAACCGACGATCAACGGCACGCGCATCCCCCTCGAGGCTTCCGAGGTTTCGCGGGCGGTTGCAGGACTTCCCGACGGCGTCCTGCTCGGCACGAGCCGGGCGCTTCGGGCGTTCGACGGGAACGGCAAGCAACGATGGGTGCGATTTCTTCCGACCGAGACTCGTTCCATCGTTCTCTCAGCTGACGGGGCCGTGGCGGTTGCTGGAATGCTCGACGGCACGATCCGTTGGTGGCGCGTCTCGGACGGCGCGCTTCTCATGTCGTTCTTTGCAATGACCGATCGCCGTTGGGTTCTGTGGACCGAGCGCGGATATTTCGACGTGAGCCCCGGCGGAGAAGATTTGATCGGATGGCTCGTGGATCGTCCGGAGGGGGACCGTACCGACTACTACCCGATATCGCGATTTCGTGAACGCTATTTTCGTCCCGATGTGATAGATCGCATTCTCGTCGATCGCGATACCGACGTCGCGCTCGCGCATGCAAACGACGCGCGCCGCGCCGCCGCAATATCCGAGAACGATCAAGCGCGGGAAACTCTGGAAAAACGGATTGCACCGACGCTTCCCGACAGTGCGTTGCCGCCCATCGTTTCCGTTGTTACACCGGCCGATGTCGAACTCGGTGATTCGGCGATGACGATCGGATACACGCTGTCATCCGATCATCCGGTGACCTCGGTCACCGTCCGTGTCAACGCCCGCTTGCAGGACACCACCAGTCAGGCGGTGCCGGCAAGCGATGGCAAGACGCTCGGGAAGCTGACGCTGACGGTGCCCGAGGACAAAGGCACCGTGCAGATCATCGCGACCAACCGATACGGCGCCTCGCCGCCGGCGGTCGTCAACTTCATGCTGGTTCCAAAAGCTGGGCACCGACCGGGCGTGCATGAGGATACGTCGCGCCTCTATCTATTGAGCATCGGCGTCGGCAGATACGCCAATCCCAGATACGCTGTGCCCACGGCCGCGACCGACGCGAGAGCGTTGGTGCTCGGTCTCGGCTCGGACACGCAAGCGAACCCGACCGTCGTCTCCAAGTTGCTCGTTGACGGGCAAGCGACGCGCGCGGCGATCCTCCGGGGGGTGAAATGGCTCGCCACGACACCCACGCAGCGGGACGTCGCGATGCTTTACTTGAGGGGACGTGCAGTTGACGACGTCGTCGACACCTACCATTTCCTTCCCTACGATGCGGACCCCGAAAACCTTCGCGACACTGCGATCACCGAGGAAGAAGTCGGCGCGGCGCTGAGTTCAACCAAAGGCAAGGCGATCGTTCTCCTTGATACATGCCACGTGGGCGAATCGCCGGCACTGGGGGCGAAAGTCGACCTGGGTCGCATCGCCAATAAATTCTCGAGTCCCGAGTTCGGCACGGTGGTTCTTGCTGCCTGCGACCGTCGGGGTACTGTAGCCGCAGGCAAGGCGTCGACCTTCGCATCGGCAGTTGTCGAAGGCCTCTCGGGAGGCGCCGACCAGCGCCATCGCGGCTACATTACATACAGCGATCTCGGCGTTTTCGTGAGCGGAAGGATCAGGGAGATGACGTCCGGATTGCAGTCACCGTTGATGACCGCGCCGGTCGGGCTGCCCGATTTTGCACTCGTTCGGCTTCATGCAGCCAAGAAGTGATTGGAAGACAAGCACCGCCGAGGATTATCGAGCAGCTCGTAGGGGAGCAACGATGAAGTGCCGGGAACGATCATTCGCCACTTGCTGCAAGTGGGTGGCGGTTGTCTTCGCCTTGACAGGGGCGGTCAGTGCATGGGCCGACAACTGCCCGGTCGTCAAGACCGGCTTCGCGGGCGACATCAACCAGGTCTATGCCAATGACTACGGCGGCGGCGGAGGGAGCGATTCCAGCAGCGGAAGCGACAGCGGTGGAGACGCAGGGGCCGGCGCAGGCGAAGGAAAGGTGGTGAGGGGCTTGATGACGGTAACGCGGCTGTCCGACGGCCTGGTATTGGGCTCGGCGCTCACCGACAGCGCAATGGGTCTGGTGACGATCCGCGTTTGCGAAGGCGATCTGCCGGTACTCGTCACATTGTCCGGACAAGCCGGCGCCCAATACTTCGACGAAGCAACGGGCGGTCTTACCGATTTCGGCCCGGGCAAGATGCTTCACGCGTTGATCGATTCGTTCATCGAGAACATCGCGGTGTCGCCGCTCACCGAGGCAGCGTACCGCTATGCACGCAACAATTACGTATTGAACGCTGACGATGTACGAGCGGGACGGGTACCTCTCGCATCGAGCGGCAATGTCGTCGGCTTGACCCTCGAACGAGTG
>Ga0157370_10005009_pt1 | contig 14976 bp, 12 predicted proteins | sample C35metaG_FD_113463 | JGI IMG/M metagenome (GOLD analysis project Ga0157370, IMG submission 113463) | Corn rhizosphere microbial communities from Kellogg Biological Station, Michigan, USA - C3-5 metaG | ecosystem: Host-associated > Plants > Roots > Rhizosphere > Soil | place: USA: Michigan...
CTTAAAAAGGATATGCAGGGTAAGGATAGGATGGTGAGTTGTAGTCTATAATATGTTGTCTGTTAGTTCCTTGGGTGGAATTGAGTGATGATGCCCTGCAAGTAATCTCTATCGAGGTGGGTATAGATTTCTGTAGTGGCGATATTGGAATGTCCCAGCATTTCCTGCACTGCACGTAAGTCTGCACCACCTTCTACCAAATGTGTTGCAAATGAATGTCTTAAAGTATGTGGGCTGATACTTTTGTTTAGGCCAATACGCTCTGCCAGGCTCTTGATCATGGTAAACACCGATATCCTGGACAGACTTGTGCCTGTTCGGTTAAGAAAGATAAAATCTTCGTTCCCTTTTTTAATATTGAGGTGTACTCTAATCTCTGTGATGTAAATACGAATGAGATGAAGCGCAGTGGTGCCTATGGGAATGATCCTTTCTTTGTTTCCTTTACCGGTTACCTTAATAAACTCGGATTCAAAGTTGAGGTCGGAAATTTTTAAGCTGGCCAGTTCTGAAACACGGAGCCCACAGCCGTACAGTACTTCTATAATGGCCTTGTTTCTCATGCCTTCGGGTTTTGATGCATCAATTGCTCCAATGAGTTCATTAATTTCGTGAATGGTTAACACGTCTGGGAGCTTTCTACGGATCTTTGGGGTTTCGAGTAGTTCTGAGGGATCACTCTGGATAAGATTTTCCAGCAGCAGGTAGCCGAAATAAGCTTTTAAACCTGAAATGATCCTTGCTTGTGTATTGGGAAGTACACCGAGTTCATGAAGCCAGACCAGGAATGCCTTTAAATGTCCGGTATGGATTTCTTTAAGCTGCAGATTGAGGTTTACCGCATCCAGGTATTGGCTGAGTTTGGCGACATCGTTCAGATAGGCGTCAACAGAGTTTCCGGAAAGTGCACGTTCCAGTTTGAGGTAGCTTTTGAATTCTTTTAGGTAGGGATGGATTATCACACAAAAATTTTATACTGTAAATTTTTACCATTATGTTTGACGGGATGAAGATACAAATTATAAATGGACCAAATTTGAACCTTTTAGGGGTAAGAGAGCCTGGTGTTTACGGTAACGAGAGTTTTGAGAATTATCTGGCGCGGCTGAAGGAACACTATAAAGAGGTTGATATTCATTATTATCAGAGCAATGTAGAGGGAGAGCTGATCAACAAACTGCATGAAACTGGTTTTTCATTTGATGGTATCATTTTGAACGGAGGGGGCTATACGCATACTTCTGTAGCAATATCTGATGCGATTGCAGCTATAAAGACCCCGGTTATAGAGGTGCATATTTCTAATATATACGCGAGAGAGGAATACCGCCATGTTTCCATTACGGGCAAAAACTGCAAAGGTATTTTAACCGGGTTTGGAATGGACGGTTACAGGTTGGCTATAGAGCACCTGATCCATTCATTATAGGATTACTTGAATTCGATACCGCTGAATTTTCTGATTTTCTTAATGAAAAAGCTGTAAACAATACTGGCATGCAATACGCCTGTATGCTGTTTATAAGGCATCTGTTTAGCTGTTCTTTTTTTGCGTGTTGCAGAAAGATGTTTGAAGAAGTGAAAATGGGCTTTGGATACGGCCATTGCAAATTTTACTTCTCCTTTTAACAGGAAATGGAGCAATGCGGCAAAATCAATAAAAAAACGGATAAATATTCTAGAAAATACTTCTGGTGCGGGAAGGTTTTTTTGCATGATCATCAGATTATTCCTGAAATTTAAATAGGTTTTAAATGGGTTGGTGGCATTTAACGAGCCACCACCTACGTGATAAACTTCGGAGTCCGGGCAGAACATGATGGTATAGCCCAGGTTCTTTAGTCTCCAGCAGAGGTCAATTTCCTCCATATGGGCAAACAGAGCTGCATCTAATCCTCCCGTTTCTATCCAATACTTGCTTTTTATAAAAAAAGCAGCACCGCTGGCCCAAAAGATTTCAAGTGTATTGTTGTACTGTCCCTGATCGTTTTCTATGGCATCAAAAATTCTTCCACGACAAAATGGAAAGGCGTATTTATCCAGGAATCCGCCTGCGGCTCCTGCATATTCAAATTGATTTTTATCTTTCTGCCATTTGATTTTTGGTTGTGCTGCTGCAATGTTCTGGTCGCTTTCCATCAGGCTGATGACCGGTCGGATCCAGTTTTGCGGTACTTCTACGTCTGAATTTAAAAGGATGAAATAGTCTGCTTTGACTTGTTCGAGAACTTTATTGTAGCCACCGGCAAATCCGTAGTTCTGATCATTCTGTATAATCTGAATATCCGGGTAATTTGTTTTAACAAAATCTACGGAGTCGTCTGAGGAGTGGTTGTCGCCAACGATGATTTGAAGGTTCGGGTATTGTGATTGGACAACACTGGGCAAAAACTGCTCTAACAATGCTTTTCCATTCCAGTTTAAGATAACAACTGCTACACTTGGCTCCATATTTATGCTGATTGTTGTTTGTGCTTCCATCTTTTGTGACTCCATAACCAGTATTGTGGTTCTGCAAGTATACTCTCAGTTAGTAGTTTAAATTGTTTTTTTGTGATTTCGTACTCTGCGGTTTTCTTTGGTTCTTCCGACAGCAGGACGCAATCCAATTCATAATATCCTCTTTTGAGTATACGGACTTGTATGTAAAAAATTGCCCTGTCGGTTTGAACTGCTATTTTTTCGGGCCCTGTATAGACCGCTGTTGGTTGATGGAGAAAGTCTATCCAATATTTGGCCTGGTCTGTTTCTGGTGTCTGATCTGAGGCCAGGCAAAGCACGGAAGGTATATTTCTTGAACTGGCTAGCACCCGTAGGGTTTGTTTCATAGACACCATGGTGTTCCCGAACCTGGAGCGCATTTTGTGAAACCAGATGTCGAAGGCTGGGCTATGGAGAGGTTTATAAACCACGAGTTTTGGACTGGATACTTTGATTCCGAAGGCCAGCATTCCCCATTCCCAGTTTCCATAGTGGGAAGAGCATACGATCACGCTTTTCTTACTGGCGAGTAAGGCTTCAATATGATGGAGATTTGTGAATTTGCATCTTTTTTCCAATTCTGCTTTACTGATCAGCGGCATTTTTATGATCTCAAAGATCAGGTCGCACAGAAAGCGGTAGAAGCGTTTTTCTATTACTTCAATTTCGGTTGTGCTTTTACCGGGAAAGGAGCGCTCCAAATTATCGCGGACCACATTTTTTCTGTAGCCTGTAATATGATAGACGAAATGGTATAAAGCTGTTGATAAACAATATAATAGGGGCATTGGCAATAGAGCAATAAGGTATAAAAAAAATATACCCATATAAGAAAACCCCTTTTTTATCATTAATTTGGCGAATTGAGAATGCAAACATAAATTAACAAATGCAAAGTCCGGCAACATTTCCACTTTTTTATCTTCCGCCCGTAGGGTATTTTTCAGCACTTAATGCGCATGATTTTAATTTTATAATAGAAAGATTTGAACATTTCCCTAAGCAGACCTATAGGAACAGAGCTAAAATTGCCTCACCAAACGGGAGTCTGGATTTATATGTTCCTGTAGTTAAGGGTTCAAAAGTGCATACGGTTTATAAAGATGTCAAAATAAGTTACGATTTTAAATGGCAGCGGCTTCATTGGCTTAGTTTACAGACTTCCTACAGGAATTCTGCTTACTTTGAGTACTATGAAGATGAGCTTTCCCGTTTTTATACGCATAAATTTGACTTCTTGTTTGATTATAACCTGGAAATCTTTGAATGGATTCTGCAGAAGCTAAAAAAGCCTGCAGAATTGTCTTTTACGGAAGAGTACATTAAAAATATAGGCGCGGAACTGGACTATAGGGACAGGCTGAGTTTTAAAAACCCATCTCTGGTTCATCCGGCTAAGCCTTATTTCCAGGTTTTTGAAGACATGACTGGTTTCATTGAAAACCTGAGTGTGGTGGATTTGTTATTTAGCCAGGGCCCTCAGGCAAAATTATTTTTCTAACACATATGGGAAAACGCATTAAGTCAAAAAGAAAAAGAAAGCATTACGCTTTGCCTGTGGTGGGCTCCAGCCCGGGGCAGGTCTATATTGATGAGCATTCGCTGATACCAAAAGTGACCATTCACGCTTTTAACGCTGGCGAATATAAGATTGAGGAAACCAGTTCTATTGAGCATTTAAGCAAGGTCTTATCGGATAAGAGCCTAACTTTTTGGGTGGACATCAGAGGTTTCAAATCTGAAGCGATGTTTGAAACACTGACACGTGATTTTAACGTAAATAAACTGGTATTAGAAGATATTACCAGGACCTATCAGAGGCCAAAACAAGAGGAATACGATACCTATGTTTTTGCAGTCAGCAGGATGTTGTTTTTTGATGAGGAGAACAACCTGGAGAATGAACAGATATCTTTCATTTTGACGGATAATGCAGTTTTTACTTTTCAGGAAGGTTATGAAAACTGTCTTGATCCTGTTCGGAACCGTTTAAAAGCAGGTAAGGGCAATATCCGGGTTTCTGGCAGCAGCTACATCATGTATGCGATTATGGATGTGGTGATTGACAAATACTTTGAAATTCTGAACATTTGGGGAGAAGATCTGGATCAGATTGAAGACCGCCTGATTGATAAGCCCGACCGTTCGATTATGTATGATATTCAGGCGGTGAAAAGGAATTTGATTGCCATCAGAAGGGTTGCCTGGCCTGAACGTGATAAATTGAATGATTTTTTAAGAAGTGACAGCCCGTTGATAACGGATCAGACTAAATTATACATTCGGGATGCCTACGACCATTGTATCCAGATTATCGATATTGTAGAATCTTTAAAGGAGATTTCGGCCAGTAATCTGGACATGTATCTCTCCATCATCAGCAACAGGATGAACGAGATTATGAAGGTTTTAACCATTATGTCTTCGATCTTTATTCCTTTAACCTTTATAGCTGGGATTTACGGGATGAACTTTGCCCGGCAGGATCCTGTTACCGGAAAGTTGATGCCTGATAACATGCCGGAATTATATGCGCAGCATGGTTATTTGTATACCATGATCATTATGGTGGTCATTGCTGTAATACAGGTCATTTATTTCTGGAGAAAAGGCTGGTTTAAATAGCCTAAGAAGGGGATTTAAGCCAAATTATTTTTACATTCGCGATACATGCAATCTTTTGACCTGGATAAGACCGATGTATCTAAGATAAAATCGGCATTAAGTAGTGGTAATGACGAACGCTTAAAAGCTGTTCTTGGGGAATATCATGCCTCTGAAATTGCAATTTTATTTGAAAGCATTACTAAAGAGGATCGCCAGCGGATCATTAATCTTCTACCAGTAGAAATCGCTTCTGAGGTAATTTCAGAGATGCATGAAGAGGCGCACCCTGAGGAACTGCTTTTACAGTTGCATCCGGAAAAACGTACGGAGATTGTTGAGGAGCTGGATTATGATGATGCGACGGATATCATTTCGCAACTGGAGGAACATGAACAGAAGGAAATCCTGGGTGATCTGAGCGAGGATGATGCATCAGAGATCAGGAATTTGCTTCGTTACGATGAGGATACTGCGGGTGGTTTGATGAATACGGAGTTCATCCGGATCAACCTGAACCTCACTAAAAAGGATGCGATTGAAGAGATCATCAGGCAGAGCGAGGAGATTGAAGAGTTCTATACCATATTTGTGGTAGATGACCATAATATTTTCCGCGGAATTGTTTCTCTGAAAGATATTATCAAATCGAAGGGCAATGTACATATCACGGAACTGGTTAAAACAGAAGTGGCCTGGGTATATCCGGATATGGACCAGGAAGAGGTGGCCCGCTTAATTTCACAATACAACATTACCAGTATTCCGGTAGTTGATCATGAGATGCATCTGCTTGGAAGGGTTACATTTGATGATGTTATTGACGTTCTGGAAGATGAGAATACAGAGGATATCTTAAAAATTTCGGGGGTATCGGAAGATGAGGAATTAAGTGGAAACTGGATAGATGCGGTAAAATCAAGGTTACCCTGGTTAATCATTAACCTGGCTACAGCTTTTCTGGCTTCGGCGGTGGTGCGTTATTTTGAGCCTACACTGGAAAAAATAGCGGTTCTGTCTGCCTATATGACCATTATTGCCGGAATGGGAGGAAATGCAGCTACGCAGGCGTTGGCGGTTACCGTGCGGAGGATCTCATTGTACGATTTAACGGATAGTCAGGCATATCGTACGGTATTGAAGGAATTTACGGTGGGTTTGATTAATGGTGCGGCGACTGGTCTGATTGTATTGGTTTTTGCGCTGTATTTTGACAGCAATCCTTTGCTCGGTGTGGTGATTTTTCTTGCAATGACTGGAAATCTGGTTATTGCCGGTATTACCGGTGCTGGAATTCCGTTGATATTGAAAAGGGTAGGGATAGATCCGGCAATTGCCTCCTCTATTATTATTACTACGTTTACAGATGTTTTTGGTTTTTTTCTGCTCCTGGGATTGGCGAGTAAATTGTTGTTATAAAATTCAGGCCTAAGTTTTCTCAGGCCTGAACATATAGGTTTTAAAGGGCTGTTACTCTCGTTTCTATATTGCCTTTGGTTGCTTTGGAATATGGGCAGGCCCGATGGGCTTTATCGGCTAATTGCTGAGCTTCCTGCTGTGAAATTCCCGGGATATGTACATCCAGATCTGCAGAGAGTACAAATGAATTTCCGTCTTTATTAAAGGAGACATGTACGTTGACGGTCGCTTCCGAAACATCTACGCCATCATGCTTGGCTACAGAACCCAAAGCGCCCAAATAACACGGTCCCCATGCAGCTGCAAATAACTGTTCAGGATTTGTTGCTCCTCCTTGTCCACCCATTTCTTTTGGCTTTCTAAGATCAAATTCTATCTGTCCGTCGCTTGATTTAATATGCCCGTCGCGGCCACCTTTGGCCAGTACTGAGGCCGTATATACTTTTTCCATAATATTAATTTCTATACTAAAGGAACAAAGTATGCGGGTACTATGTTTTTAGAATCTGATTTTTTCGCTCAGTTTATAAATATCATAAGCTACTTTCTGGATAAGATCGAGAAGGTCGCTGATTACCGAAGAATCGTCTTGAGGAATAGGACCAGTAACTTCATCCTTAATTCTGATCAGAGGAACATTACTGACTTCAGCTTTATGGTTTGTTAAGATTTCTGCAGAGAGATTGATCAGATAAATGGTGTTTTTGATGACAGGTTGTAATTCTTCAAAATTCTTGAAGCTAAACTTATGTTCTTTATTATATAAAGAAAGTGTAGCGGCGTAAGAGGATAGAAGGTGGTTCAATGCTGTGAACTGATGCATTTCCTTCATCAGGATTTGCTTGCTCTTAGGCTCAGAAAACATTCTTTGGAAGAGTGAGGCCAGGTTTGCAGAGGTTACGTATACTTCTTTTCGTGCAACTTTATAATTGGTGAGGTTCTGTTCTTCCTGAAAATACAAGCTGGTGACCTGCTCAAAATAGTTTACATTAGCTTTTAGGGTATCGATCATGGCTTCTTTGAGTTTTTCATATTCCCAGTTTGGAAAAAGAAAATAACTCGCTATCAGAGCAATACCGCAACCAATAGCAGTGTCTATGATCCTTTCGCTGGCTATTGAAAGACCTCCCATACCGAGGAAATCAAAGAGTACCAGGATATACGGTGTCATAAAAAGAACACTCACAACATAATTTTTGCGCTGGAAGCTGTAACAGGCCACCATACAAACCAGCAGAATCACAAAAAGGACATGTCTGTCATGTACAAAGGTAAGAATGAGCATTCCAACCAGGGCGCCAATGGTGGTACCAATGATTCTTTGGTAGTTTCGCTGCTTGGTAAGGCTAAAACCTGGTTTTGAGATCACCAGAATGGTAAGCAGTATCCAGTAACTATGAGAAGAACCCAGGGATTTAGAGACAATATAGCCGATCAGCATAACGATGGCGACTCTTATCGAATGCCTGAAGGTTGATGAGCTGAAGGTCAAATTCTCCAGCATCAATTTTGGATCTATATTTTGCCTGGTGATGAACCTTTCGGTGTCTATTTGCCTGGCTTTAAGGTTTTTCTTCTCGTTTTTATTGAAGTAGCTGTTGATGGTTTTAACCCTGGCCAGGATATTCTCGATATTGACTTCGATGTTTTTTAGCGCTACAATGCCCAGAGTATTGTATTGACCATCCGTATTATTAGACTCTAAATCAATGATTTGTGCTTTTAATTTAGCGACCTGTTCGATCAGGAGGGTAGGCAGGCGAGGGGTACCACCTGTTTTTAAAGAAAAGGCAATCTCGTCTAATTCATCTGCTATTTTATTGATAACCAGCTCGTAACTGGTCAAAATGCCAATAGAATCGAATTGTTCATGCAGGCGTTTGTAATTGTAATAGGTAGACATGATTTGCTCAAATAAATCAACCATATCAACAAAAACCAGCAATAAAAAGCGACCTTCAGGTGTCGATTCTCTAACAATTTCGCGGGTTTTGAACAAAACTTCTCTTACAGCATCTTGTTTTTCATTAACGAGAACCTGTTGTTGAAGCAATACTGCGTAATGATCGTCATAATTGATGTTCTCGTGGTAAAATTTTGCTTTTGCCCTTAAAAATGAAGCAACTTCATATATGGAGTCACTTAAGGTTTGTTGTACAACACGGTATGGACGAAGTCTGTAGATGGAATAGCTGAGTAAGGCATACCAGGAGCCGCCACATAAAATCAGCCCGCCGTAACGTAAAACTTCCTGCCACGGCCTGATGTCGTCAACACTCAGAACAATGACCAGTAAGGACGCCGTTCCAATTGCAGCCGCACGGGTACCGTACAGGAAGAACATGGAAAATACAAAACTGCCCAGAGCGAGCAGAATTCCTGTAAAATAAATATTTCGATTGGTTAAGCCGACCAGTATGGACAATACAAAGATTAATCCTGTGGTTACAGCCATTGCATTTCTGCGGTGTACAATTGGTCCTGGTGTATCTACAACGCTAACACATAATGCACCTAGGGACAGCGTCATTCCAAATTTAAGCATTCCAAACTGAGCCAGGATTAATGACGGGCATAAAACTCCAAAAGTGATCCGAAGTCCATCAGCAAAATAAGTACTTAATAAAAAATCATGTATATTTCTTATTGGCTTCTGAAACATGTGTGGTGTATGTGTTTGTTATAGCGTCTGAGAACAATCTTTATGCCGGTTTGTTTAATTACAAATATACATCATAATTAATATTATGTTAAGTACGTTTTTATCTGCACTATCCTTCTGCCGTATTTACTCTAAAATTCTTCTAGTTTCCTTTTAAGCTCCTGTGCTTTGTCTAATCTGTTTTTACGGGTATAGATATCAATTAAGAGTTGTACTGTAGGTCTGTCATTGGGATTGATCTCATGGGCTTGCAGTAATACGAATTCAGCACGGTTGATTAATGCAGAGAATTCCTGTGCGCGTTTTTCTTTATCGCCTTTTAAAGCATCATTAGCATTGTTGACATAAACAAGTCCCAACTGGTACAATGCGTCAAAATAATTCTGATCAAGCGCGAGTGCTTTTTTATACGCCAATTCTGCTGTAGAATTATTGGAACTGATCTGGTATAAATAACCGTACAGAAAATACAGCAGTTTATTTTTGGATTCTATAGTGAGTGATTTCTCAATGACCTGCTTGGCCTGATCGTAACGCTCATTGTCGAGCAATAAGTTGATGTAGTTGTTATTGAGGTATATATTGTATGGATTAACTTTCAATCCATCTTCAAGAATTCTGATGGCTGCTTCCTGTTCAAATTTGGAAGTATATATTCCTGCCATGGATTGGAATACGACAGGATTTTTAATGCCATTGTCTTTTGCGCGTTTAAAATAAAACAATGCACTGTTATAATCATTGATATTTTGAGCACTTAGAGCTGTATTGATTGAAATGACAGTGTCTTTTGGGAAAAAATCACTTACTTCTTTCAATAAAGTAAAGGCTGTTTTGAATTCATTGTTGGTATAGGCTTTATTTCCTTTTTCCTGTTTCTTTAGGATGATGTTGTAATTTGCTGCATCTGTTAATGCTGTATTGCTTTGAAACTTATCCAGTCTTTTTGCAGAATCTAAGGTTTCTACCGCGGTGGCGTAATACTTCTCAGAATTGGTTTCGTCCTGATCAATCAGGGCGACATATGAACTCAGATAAGATCTGATGGCCCAGGTTTCTGGCCAGTTTTTTGTTTTTTTGTCTGTTTGAGCGCTTTCTGTAGCCTTTAGCCCCTCTCCCACAACGGTCATCTGTTTACTCTTATCCATGCCACTGGCTATAGCTACCTGAAGTTTTCCAACGGCATTCTGTGCTATTTTGATCTGGCTTGTCTGACCAAAACTTTGATAAGATATAAATACTGAAGTTGCTATTAAAAAGAAGGATCTGTTTTTCATTCGTATATATTTTTTAACGGTGATGAAGCCACCACGTGCTACCCTTGGGTTTTGAACAAATTTATATAAAAAAAAAGAGGGATGAAATTTATCCCTCTTTTTTGTACTGCTTTACTAAAAAACTATGGTTTTAATTCGTCTAGTTTTTTCTTAACAGCATCATATTTTGCAGTTTCATTTTTAAAAGCATAAACTCTTTTCAATGCTTCCAAAGCTGGTGCGTATTTAGGATCCAGTTCTGATGATTTTAAATAGAAAGGCAATGCTTTATCTAAAAGCGCTGTGATCTGCGTAGTCAAAGCATTAGATTCCTTTACCTTTTTAGGATCTATTTTATTTTTTTTGTTTTGGATCTCTACAGCTTGCTGATAGTAAACATCACCTTTAAGGTACTGATAAGTCGCATTTTTAGGATCTTTCTCAATCAGTTTGTTTAACATCTCTTCTGATTTAGCGATATCTCCTTTGTTGATGTACAACTGAGTTTCAATTTGGATAAAGTTCTCTGCATCAGGAAATTTAGCAGACGCTTCTTTTAACAGAGCGATCGCTCCTACAGTATCCTTAACCTCGCTTAATGATAAATTAATGATCTCAGAATACAAGTCTTTAGCATTAGGTGTATTGAAATCAATGATCTTTTTGAAATTTCTAATGGCTTCAGGATAATTTTTGATATTTCTGGCCATGATACCTGCATTCAGGTACATAGACGTATCGTTAGGATTTTTGGTTGTAGCTTCGTTGAAGAATTTCAAAGCTGAAGCAAAATCCTGTTTGTTATACGCTGTAAATGCGCGGATTTTAATTGCATTGGTGATATTGACTTCCGCATTTGCGATATTTGATTTCTCATCACCTTTTGTATCTAATTCTTTTGCTTTAACCACAGCTTCTTCAGCGATTTTCTGATTGGCGATGGAGTTGTCAAAATGTAAGCTGTCTGAAGCAGCAATAGCAGAAGCAAATAATGCACGATAGCTCCATGCTTCAACCATGTTTTTGGATTTTTCGTTAGCTATAGCATTATCCGTATGCTTTAATCCGGAGTTTAATGCAGCAAGGGTTTTGTCCAGTGCTGGTTTCTGGCTCATGGTAATCTGGAACAGATTCCATTCTTTTTTTGCATCGGCAACTTCACTCTTTTGTGCATTTGCAAGCGTAGCAGCTCCTACAAACAGTATACTAAAAAGTACTTTTTTCATATTAAATGATTGTTTTTAATGGTTATGAGGCTATTCTTCGTGTAGAATAGCCTCATTTTTATAGTTATCGAAATTAATTATTCACTTTCAGTGTCTTCAGCTTCGGCAGATTCATCTCCTTCTTCAGCTTCCGGTTTTGTTTCACCTTCTGCAATTTCAGGTGTTTCTGTTCCTTCTTCCCCCTCTACAATTTCTCCTTCAACAACTTCTTCCTCCTCTTCTTCGTGATCAATTCTGGCAACTGATGCAATCTCATCATTTCCTTTCAGATTAATCAAGCGTACGCCTTGAGTTGCTCTTCCCATGACACGAAGACCGCTCACTACAATCCTGATAACGATACCAGATTTATTGATGATCATCAGGTCATCGGCATCTGTTACATTTTTGATAGCGATCAAATCACCTGTTTTCTCTGTGATGCTAATGGTTTTTACACCTTTACCACCTCTGTTAGTAACGCGGTAATCTTCAATATCGGTACGTTTACCATAACCTTTTTCTGAAACGACAAGGATCGTTGCTTCCGGATTATCCACAGCAATCATGCCAACTACCTCATCTTTATCATGTCCTAAGGTTACTCCCCTTACTCCTGTTGCAGTTCTACCCATAGGTCTAACAGTAGATTCGTTAAAGCGAATTGCTCTTCCTGAGCGCAATGCCATTAAGATTTCACTGCTTCCGCTGGTTAAGCTCGCCTCCAGTAACTGATCACCTTCATTGATGTTGATGGCGTTGATACCATTTACCCTTGGTCTGGAATAAGCTTCAAGAGATGTCTTCTTGATCGTACCTTTTTTGGTACACATGATGATATAATTGTTGTCAAGGTACTCCTGATCTTTAAGATTTTTAACCTTGATATAGGCCTTGATTTTTTCCTCTTTCGGAATATTGATAATGTTCTGGATGGCTCTTCCTTTACTTAACCTTGAACCTTCAGGAATTTCATAAACCCTTAACCAGAAACAACGACCGCTTTCTGTAAAGAAAAGCATATAGTTGTGGTTAGAAGCAATCAATAAATGCTCTATGAAATCTTCATTTCTGGAATCACTTCCTTTTGAACCTTTACCACCCCTGGCTTGTGTTCTGTATTCTGTAGCTGGTGTACGTTTAATATAGCCTTCATGAGATATCGTAATAACCACGTCTTCATCCTCAATAAAGTCTTCCATACTCATGTCTTCAGCAGAGTGAACGATATGAGTTTTTCGCTCATCACCATATTTCTGACGAATTTCATTCAATTCATCTTTAATGATCTGCATCCTTAAGCCTTCGTCAGCTAAGATAGATTTTAAGTATTCTATAGTTTTTTTCAGTTCAGCATACTCATCTTTGATCTTATCGCGCTCCAGTCCTGTTAAACGACGTAAGGTCATATCCAGGATAGCACGAGACTGAATGTCGCTCAAACCGAATTTCTCCATTAAACCAAGGCGGGCCTCATCTGGTGTTTCAGAAGCACGGATTAATTTAATAACTTCATCTAAATGGTCTAAGGCAATTAAATAACCCTCCAGAATGTGTGCTCTTTTCTCTGCTTCTGCAAGTTCAAATTTCGTACGGCGAATCACAACATCATGTCTGTGGTCTACGAAGTGTACAATCAGATCCTTTAGATTTAATAACTGCGGTCTTCCTTTAACCAAAGCAATGTTATTTACACTGAATGAGGTTTGTAGGGCTGTTTGTTTAAATAAGTTATTTAATACAATTGAAGCGTTTGCATCACGTTTGATCTCATAGACGATACGGATACCATCTTTATTCGATTCATCTTTGATGTTAGAGATACCTTCGATTTTTTTCTCTCCAACCAGTTCAGCCGTACGCTCAATCATCATGGCTTTATTAACCTGATAAGGGATTTCAGTTACGATGATCACCTCGCGGTCTTTCAGCATTTCGATTTCAGCTTTGGCGCGCATTACGATACGGCCACGTCCAGTTTCAAAAGCCTCTTTAACACCAGTATATCCATAAATAATACCACCTGTAGGGAAATCCGGAGCTTTTATAAACTTCATCAGTTCCTCTATGGTGATGTCTTTATTGTCTATATAATTTACAGTCCCATCAATTACCTCAGTTAAATTGTGCGGTGCCATATTGGTGGCCATACCTACAGCAATACCAGATGAACCATTGACCAGCAGATTTGGAATCTTAGCTGGCAAAACGGTTGGCTCCTGTAAAGTATCATCAAAGTTCAACTGGAAATCTACGGTATCTTTATTGATATCGGCCAGCATTTCTTCTGCGATTTTGGAGAAACGAGCCTCCGTATAACGCATCGCTGCCGGTGAATCTCCATCTATGTGTCCAAAGTTTCCCTGTCCGTCTACCATCGGGTAACGTAAGCTCCAGTCCTGGGCCATACGAACCATCGTAAAATATACCGATGAATCACCATGCGGGTGATACTTACCCAGTACTTCACCCACGATACGTGCAGATTTCTTATGCGGTTTAGTGCTTGTTACCCCCAGATCGAGCATTCCGTATAAAACACGGCGATGTACTGGTTTTAATCCATCTCGTACATCAGGTAAAGCTCTTGATACAATAACAGACATCGAATAATCGATATAAGCAGACTTCATCTGCTCGTCTATATTAATTTTAATAATCTTGTCGTCTTCCTGATTTTCTAAATCTTCTGCCATAAAGTAATGTTCGTTAAAAACGATTTAAATAAGGTAATGTTATAACCTTGCGAATTTAATAAAATATTGCCGTTTAAACGTATTGTGGAAAAATATTAAACCCAGTTAATGCCTTTTTTGAGTTTACTTAAAGTGTCAGCTTCGGCCGTATTTTCTTCTGGCTGAAAGTTATAGATCCATTTAGCTAAAGGAGGCAAACTCATGAGTATAGATTCTATCCTTCCGTTAGTTTCCAGGCCGAATTTGGTGCCGGAATCATAAACAAGGTTAAATTCGGCATATCTGCTTCTTCTTATATACTGCCACTCCTGCTCCTGCTCCGTATATTCCTGATCACGGTTACGGTCAATGAGCTCGGTGTAGACCGGAGCAAAAGTGTTTCCTACCTCCACCGAGAAGTTTAAAAGTTCGTCAAAAGACAGGCCGGTATTCTCCGGTTTTAAGCGGTCATAGAAAATCCCTCCGATTCCCCTGGTCTCTTCCCTGTGTTTAATGAAAAAATAGTCGTCAGCCTGTTGTTTAAACTTGCCGTAGAAAGACGGATCAAAACGATCACAGGTTTGTTTCAGCAAATGGTGAAAAAACCTTGCATCGGTATCTATCACATAATGCGGAGTCAGATCGATTCCTCCACCAAACCATCTGGTTTGTTC
>Ga0157370_10005010_pt1 | contig 14973 bp, 16 predicted proteins | sample C35metaG_FD_113463 | JGI IMG/M metagenome (GOLD analysis project Ga0157370, IMG submission 113463) | Corn rhizosphere microbial communities from Kellogg Biological Station, Michigan, USA - C3-5 metaG | ecosystem: Host-associated > Plants > Roots > Rhizosphere > Soil | place: USA: Michigan...
CCGCCGCCGAGCTCGACGATCGCTCGCCCGATTCGCTTCGGCTCGACGCGCGCGACGAGGCCGCGGCGCGGCGCGGCGAACAGCTCGCACTCCGCGGCCTGCGGCAGCACCGCCGGGTCGTCGACGACGCCCGGATTCCCGCCTTGCGCCTCGATGATTCTCTGAAAGCACTCCGCGGCGCGGCCGGTGCCGATCGCCTTCTCCATCTCGCGCCGCGCCGAGTCGTGATCCGGCGCCGCGCCGGCCAGCACCAGCATTTCCGCGCCCAAGGCATACGTCACCGCCATCAGATCGGGCGGCCCCTCGCCCTTGAGCGCGGCGACGGCTTCCTCGACCTCGAGCGCGTTGCCGCAGGCGCGTCCGAGCGGTCGATCCATCGCCGTGACCAGCGCCACGCACGGACAGCCGTGATCCTCCCCGAGCTTGATCATCACGTCGGCCAGCTCGAGCACACGATCGAGCTCGGGAATGAACGCGCCGCTTCCTCGCTTCATGTCGAGCACGAGTCCGGTGAGATCCTCCGCGAGCTTCTTGCTCATGATGCTCGCCGCGATCAGCGGAATCGACTCGACGGTCGCCGTCGCGTCGCGAAGCGCGTACATCTTCTTGTCGGCCGGCGCGATCTCGGGCGACTGCCCGATCATCGCGCACCCCAGCGTCTCGAGCTGCGCCGTGGCTTCGGCGAGCGAGAGGTCGGTGCGAAAGCCGGGAATCGACTCGAGCTTGTCGAGCGTGCCTCCCGTGTGGCCGAGCGAGCGTCCGGACATCATGGGAACGGCGACGCCGAGCGAGGCAACGAGGGGGGCGAGCACGAGCGAGACCTTGTCGCCGACGCCGCCGGTGGAATGCTTGTCGCTGCGTGCCTTGCCGATGTGCGCCAGATCGAGCCGCTCTCCGGACTGCAGCATCGCCTCGGTCAACGACGCGGTCTCGGTCCGGTCGAGGCCTCGAAGAAAGCAGGCCATGAGAAGCGCGGCCATCTGATAGTCGGCCACGTGGCCCTTGGCGTACGCGAGAGCGAGCGCGCGCCATTCCCCCGGCTCGATGCGACCACCATCTCGTTTTCGTTCGATCAAACGATGAGCGAGCATTGACCGCCGTGACGGGTATTATTTGGCATGAGACTCCGCATCGTCCTGGCCGCGATCGCGCTGTCGGCGGCCCGAACCGCCCAGAGGCAGTCCGCGGCCGAGCACATCGCGCTCGGCGACCGCGAACACGCCGCGCTCGATGCGGCCGGCGCCCTCAAACATTACGAAGCCGCGCTCGCGGTCGCCCCCGACAATTACGACGCGCTCATCAAAGCGGCCTACGACGCCGTCGACCTGGGCGAGTTCAACCCGAACGTTGACCAGCGAGCCTCGTTGTACCGAAGGGGAGAACAGTACGCGCGGCGGGCCGTCGCTGCAAATCCCGGCGCCGCCGAGGCACACTTTCAGCTCGCCCGTGCGATCGGGCGGAACGCGATGACGATGGGCGCGCGCGACCGGGTGAAGTACGCGGGGGAGGTTCGCGCCGAGGCGCTCGAGGCGCTCCGGCTCGATCCCACGCACTCGGGCGCGCTGCACGTGATGGGCGTGTGGAACGCCGAGGTCATGCGCCTCAACGGTCTCACGCGCTTGATCGCGAAGAAATTTCTCGGCGGCAAAATTTTTGGCGAAGCGAGCTGGGACAACGCGCAGCGATATCTCGAGCAGGCCGTGGCGCTCGATTCGACTCGCATCGCGCACCGGTTGGATCTCGCGGCCGTCTACGCCGATCGCGGCAAGAGGGCCCAAGCGATCGAGCAGTACGAGTGGATCGGCCGCGCCGCGCCGGCGGACTTCAACGACCGGAGCTACAAAGCCGAGGCGGCGCGACGGCTACGGGAGCTGCGTTGATAGGTCAGTCCGCCGCCGACTCCTGAGATCGTTGGCGGCGGCGCCTCAATGCCTGGCGGCCTCGGCGGGCGGCGTGCGACAGCTCGTCGCGGAGGTCTTCCCAGGCGTCGGAACCGCGGCGCCCCAACCGGCGGCTCTGGCGGGCGATGACTCGCCGGGTATCTCGTCCGGCCTGCGGAGCGAACAGGAGCGCCGTTCCGGCCCCGATGGTGAGCCCGATCGCGATGCCGGCGGCGAACGCCATGAGGCTGTCGCCGCGCCCGCCGAACGGCGACTGGCGGCTGGGCGGCGGCGTTGTCCTAAACCCGCCCCGGCCCGACATTTCGGCCGATCCGAGCGGTTCGATGGTGGCGTGGCGTTCCCGCGACGCAGGCCCGGCGTAGGACATCGGGTTATATCTCCTTTGGTCCGTGGTAAGAAACTTGCGGCTTAGCTCGCGAAACACAACGTTCGTTTCGTCGATCCGGATCGGTCATGGGCTGCCCCGCTCGATCCCTCCGATTGTGATGCACCGTACACAGTCCATCATCACCCGTCTCAGCGCCCGCTGCGGACGACGGTTCGTCCACTATCGACGGTGTGAGGATCCGCATGACCGGTAATGGCAAAACGGGAAAAACCGTTCTTCTTGTCGAAGACAACGAAGACAACCGCATCGTCTATTCCACGATTCTTCGGCATTTCGGCTACTCCGTCACCGAGGCGCTGAACGGGGAGGAGGGGATCGCGAAGGCCCGCTCGGAGCGCCCGGACCTCATCCTGATGGACATTTCGATCCCCGTCATCGACGGGTGGGAAGCAACGCAGGTGTTGAAGCACGATCCGCAGACGCGGGGGATCCCGATCATCGCGTTGACGGCACACGCGCTGGCATCGGACAGAGAAAAGGCCATGGAAGTCGGTTGCGACGGCTATCTCGCCAAGCCGTGCGAACCGAGGGCGGTCGTCGCCGAAGTGCAGCGTTTCCTCGGGAAGGGCGATGGAAACACCCCGTGACAGCGAAAGCGCGCGCATCCTGATCGTCGACGACCACGAGGACAACATCGAGCTGCTCCGGGCGCGGCTCGAGGCGTGGGGGTTCAGGACCGAGAGCGCCGCGGACGGCGAGCAGGCGCTCGACCAGATCGAGGATTCGCCGCCGGACCTGATCCTGCTCGACGTCATGATGCCAAAGATCGACGGCATCGAGGTCGCGCGACGCGTGAAGGGGAATCGCAACCTGCCCTTCATCCCGATCATCATGCAAACGGCGCTCGACGCAACCGAGAACAAGGTCGAGGGGCTCGAGGCGGGTGCCGACGACTACATCACCAAGCCCATCGACTTCGCCGAGCTCAAGGCGCGCCTCAACTCCATGCTGCGCATCAAGCGCCTGCAGGACGCGCTCGAGGAGCGGGAGCGCCAACTGCTCGAGGCAAACGAGCGGCTGCGCCACATGTCGCAGACCGACGCCCTCACGGGCCTCGACAACCGTCGCTACCTCGAGGAGCGGATCGACGAGATGTTCGAGCATGCCCGCCGGCTGAACGAGCCGTTCTCTTGCGTGATGTGCGATCTCGACCGCTTCAAGAGCGTGAACGACACGTACGGTCACCAGGCCGGCGACGCGGTGCTCAAGCAGTTCGCCCGCATCCTCCGCAACGAGGTCCGCGAGATCGACCGGGTGGGACGCTACGGCGGCGAGGAGTTCATGCTCCTCCTGCCCGGCACGGTGCTCGACGCCGCCGTGACGTTCGCCGAGCGGGTGCGCAAAGAAGTCGAAGGCCGTACATTCAACTTCGACGGAACGAAGATTTGCCGGACGGCGAGCTTCGGCGTTTCCGCATGGCCGCACCCGCGCATCGACAACTGCGATGTGCTCGTGCGCGCCGCTGATGACGCGCTGTACGTCGCGAAAGAGACGGGCCGCAACCGGGTCGTTCGCTTCGACAGCGAGGAGTTCAACGAGCACCTTGCGGCGGACGATGGATCGAACCAACCAAGAAACGCTGTCACAACGTCCCGCGCTGTCGATGAAGGAATCCGATGGGAGAGATGACGACGTCACGCGCCTCCGGGCCCGCGTAGCCGAGCTGCAGAGCGAGCGCGACCACCTCGTCGCGATCGTCGACATTCTGCAGGAGATCTCGTCCTCCCTTCATTTCGTCGACATCCTCCAGACGATCGCCCGCAAGCTCGGCGATGCCTTCGGGCTCGACCGGTGCGCGATCTTCCTGTCAGGAGAGCACAACGAGGTACGCCTCGTGGCGAGCTACGAGGATCCGACGATTCGAAACCTCGTCGTCGACCTCGATCGGTATCCGGAGCTCAAGAGGGCGTTCGACTCGGGCGAGACGGTGTTCATTCCCGACGCGATCTCCGACCCGTCGCTGCGCAACATCAAGGCGACGCTCGACACGCGCAACGTGCGCTCCATCGTCGTCGTGCCCATTCAGTGGCAGGGCACGGTGATCGGCGCGATCTTCCTTCGCACCGACCGCGACGCACAGCCCTTCTCCGACGGCGACGTGCGCTTCTGCCAGGTCGTGGCGTCGCTCACCGCCAAGGCGCTCCGCAACGCGCATCGGTTCGAGGCACTGCTGCGCAGCCAGCAGAACGCGTCGCAGGAGCAGCACCGCTCGGAGCTCCAGCGCGTGGCGCTCATCGCCTTCATGCGGCGGTTGCTGCAGCGCTACACGAAGTCCGACGACCATGTCTGGGCAGAAACCCTGCTTCCAAAAGCATCCGACGAGGAGCTCGAGCGCCTCGTCACCGTCGCGATGCAAGTCATCGACGAGGAAAGCAAGGGGTGACGGCACCAGGGTCGATTGGTGGCTGACATGCCCGACCCTGCTCTCGCCGCCCGCGCCAACGCGCTGCGCGAGCAGCTCGAGCGCGCGTCGCACGAGTATTACGTGCTCGACCGCCCGTCGATCTCGGACGCCGAGTACGACAAGCTCTATCGCGAGCTGCTTCGCCTCGAGGAGGAGCATCCAACGCTGCGGACGGCCGATTCGCCCACACAGCGGGTCGGCGCGGAGCCGGCGAGCCAGCTCGTCAAGCACACGCACCTGGTTCCGATGTTGTCGCTGGCGAACGCCTTCACCGACGACGAGCTGCAGGCGTGGGAAGAACGTCTGGTGCGCATGGCGGGCGACGACGTTCGGCGCGCGGGCTACAACTGCGAGCTCAAGATCGACGGCGCCGCGATCAGCCTGACGTATCGCGAAGGCGTGCTCGTCGAGGGCGCCACGCGCGGCAACGGGATCATCGGCGAGAGCGTGACGGCGAATCTGCGCACGATCCGCTCGATCCCGCTCAGGCTTCGCGGATCGGACCACCCGTTCCTGATGGAGATTCGCGGCGAAGTGTACATGCCGTTCAGCGGCTTCGAGCGAATGAACGAGGAGCGCGTCGCCGCGGGAGAACCGGTGTTCGCCAATCCGCGCAACGCCGCGGCGGGCGCATTGCGCCAGCTCGATCCCAAGATCACGCAATCGCGGCCGCTCAGCTTCTACGGCTACGCCGTCGCGGTGCCCGAGGGAGACGGGTTGTCCGTCTCGACACAGAACGAGCTGCTCGATCTGCTCGAGACGTGGGGCGTCCCGGTGGCACCGCACCGCCGCTGTTGCGTTCAGCTCGCCGAGGTATACGAGTGGGCGAGCGACGTCGAGCACAAAATCCGCGGCTCGCTCGACTTCGCGATCGACGGCGGGGTGATCAAGGTGAATGCGTTGTCGCTCTGGCCGGAGCTCGGCGTGATCGGCGGACGCGAGCCGCGGTACGCCATCGCGCGAAAGTTCGCCCCCGACATCGCCGAGACGCTGCTTCGCGCCATCGAGGTCAACGTCGGCCGCACGGGGACGATCAATCCGTACGCGGTGCTCGATCCCGTGGAGATCGGCGGCGCGCAGGTCAAGCTGGCGACGCTTCACAACTTCGATCTCGTCGCGCGCAAAGATCTGCGCGTGGGCGATATCGTGCAGGTGAAGCGGGCCGGTGAGGTGATTCCGCAGATCATCGGGCCGGTCCCCGACAGGCGCGACCCGGAGCATCCGCCCGAGCCGTTCGCTCCGCCGACCCATTGCCCGTCGTGCAAGACGCAGCTCGTTGCCGGCGCCGAGTTGGGAATGCTCTACTGTCCCAACTTCGAGTGTCCGGGCCGGCAGCTCGAGAGCCTGGTCCACTTCGCGTCGCGCGGCGCCATGGACATTCGCGGACTCTCATACGCGCGCATCACGCAGCTCCTCGACGCCGGTCTCGTGCACGACGCGGCCGATCTCTACGACCTCCAGGCGTCGCAGCTCGTGAAGCTCGAGCGCTTCGCCGAGAAGAGCGCGCAGCAACTGGTCGAGGCGATCGAGGCGTCCAAGGCGCAGCCGTTGTCGAAGTTGTTGTTCGCGCTCGGCATCGCCAACATCGGCGAGATCGCTGCCAGGCAGATCGCCAAGCACTTCGGCACGATGGACGCGATCGCCACCGCGACGGTCGACGACGTATTGGCCATTCATGGAATGGGAGATACGCTGGCCGAATCGCTGGTGTCATGGTTTGCCGATAAGAAAGCTCGAAAGTTGATCGAGCGGCTGCGCGAGCGCGGGCTCACGTTCGACGAGCCGCGGACGCAGACGGGCAGTGCCCTGAAAGGGGCGACCGTCGTCATTACGGGGACGCTGCCGGCGCTCTCGCGCGAGCAGGCCGCCGCGCTCATCGAGAGCAACGGGGGACGCGTCTCGAGCAGCGTCTCGAAGAAGACCAGCTTCGTCGTTGCGGGACAGGAGGCAGGGAGCAAATTGGAGAAGGCGCGCCAGCTCGGCGTCGAGGTGATCGATGAGGCCGAGCTCCTTCGTCGCGTTGGCGGATAACCCCCCCCGAGGAATCATCTCGATGTCACAGTCGATCGACCTGCCGGCAAATGCCCTCGTCGCGCTGACGCGTCAGTCGCTGATCGCGCTGCGCACCGCGCTCTTCCGAGACGCCGGCGCGAGCGCCGTGTCGCCGTTGCAGGAAGCGGGCTTCGCGGGCGGCGAGGGAATGTACGACGCGTTCACCCGCTGGCTGGCGTCACGGGGACTGCCGGCGCCCGACGCGCTGGCCGCCGCGGAGTTCTCCATCCGCGCCACGGACTTCTTTCGCGAGGCCGGATGGGGTGGAATGGAGGTGGGTGCGCTCGACGGCGTGGCGACGATCGACTCGCCCGATTGGGCCGAGAGTGATCCCGATTATCCGCTCGACTTTCCGGGATGTTATTACTCGTCAGGTATGCTGGCCGACTTTTTTGGACGCTTGGCCGGCGAGCCGCTGGCCGCGATGGAAGTCGAATGCCGCTCCATGGGAGCGCCGCGCTGCCGGTTCCTCGTGGGAAGCGCCGACCTGCTGCAGCACATCTACGACGAGATGGCGCGCGGCGTGTCGTACGAGGAGGTCGCGACCGCCGGTTGATTCGCGCGCGGTCAGCGCGCGTTCAGCGAGCCTTCAGCGCCTCGGCGTACAGCGGATTCGGAAGCAGGTCGCCGTCGATGAGGACCTCGCGGTCCCACGGCAGGATGATCGTGCTCTCGGTGGCCAGCGCGTGAAAGTCGGGCGTATAGGATCCGGTCTGGAACGCGACGGCCGTACGCACCTCAGCGGCACCGGCGTTGACCATCGCCGCGACGGCAAGCCGGATCGTGTCGCCCGTGTCGCAAGTCTCATCGACGATCAGAACGCGCCGGCCACGCACGGACGGCGGAGCGGCGCTCAGAACGGCCGGCGTCTCGCGGACGGTCTCCGCCCCGAAGCGGCGGCTGACGACCATGGAGTGGAACTCGCGACTCAGGATCGCCGCGACCACCGCGCCCGGCACGACTCCCGCTGTAGCGATCCCGACGACGACTTCCGGGTCGTAATCGCGGGCGACCTTCAGGGCCAGAGCGCGCGAGAGCTCGCCGAACAGCGGCCACTCGACCTCGAAAACGCCCTTCGAATGCTCGACCGTCGTGCGGCGTGGCGACATGGAGGTAACCTATCTGCGCGAGGATGAGCGTGGAAGCACGATTCCAATCGAGTGAGGGCATGCACTCGATCGCCGATCGAATACGCCGTTGCTCGCATTGCGGCGACCGAATAGCTTTGCCGCAAGCCCGGTCGTTCCTCCGGCCCGCCTTGAAAAGCGTGAGAAGGCTGAACAGGCGCTCGGTTCATCGTTCCTCTTCCCCTCCCCAACACTCTCGAGTCGTATGTCCTGGTGGAGTCGCCTGCTAGGCGGGAAGTCCGGCGGTAGCCCGCGGCCTCAACGCCTGGACTACCTGAGTGAGGCGATGGCATTGGAGCGACAGGGAGACTACGATGCCGCGCTGACGTCGTATCGCCTCGCCCTGCGCGACCGACCGAACGACACGAAAATTCTGCAAAACATGGCGATCGCGTTCACGAAGACGAATCGTCCCGAAGAGGCCATCCGCTGCTATCGGAACGCGCTCGAATTCGCGCCGCATCTCTCCGGCGCGCACTACGGTCTCGCCTTCCTGCTGCTCAAGCGCGGCGACCGGGCCGGCGCGGAAAAGCATTTCGAGGCGTTTCTGGCCAAGCCGCCATCGAGCCTCGAGGCCGAGCGGTGGGTGCGCCACGCCGAATCGACGCTGCGAACGCTTCGCAGTGGCGAAGCGGTAGCCGAAGAGCCCGAGCAATAGCGTGGGCAAAGTGCTCGCGATCGTCAGCCAGAAGGGCGGCGTCGGGAAGACGACGACCGCCATCAACCTTGCCGTCGCGCTCGCTCGCCGCGGCAGAAAGACGCTCCTGATCGACGCCGACCCGCAGGGATCGGTTCGCTACGGCCTGGGTCTCAACGCCGCGACCACGCGCATCGGCCTGTCCGATTATCTCGCCGGCACGCACGGTATGCATGAGGTCGTGAAGACGACCAACCTTCCCTGGCTCCGCGTCGTGTCGGCCGGCGGCGTCACCGAGAGCGCCGCGCACGACAGCTACCAGCATCAGTTGGCGCAGTCTCCGCTCACCGCGGAGCTCTTCCGCCGGGCGCGCGATCGCGGCTACACCGTGGTCGTCGACACGCCGCCAGGGCTCGGCCCTGTCGTGCATCGGGTACTGGCGTGCAGTCAGCACGTGTTGATCCCGCTGCAGTGCGAGCCGCTCGCGCTCCAGACGACGACGCAGATCCTGCGCGGCATTCGCGCGGCGCTGGCCGAGAATCCGAGCCTCCTGCTCGAGGGCATCCTGCTCACGATGGTCGAGGCCGGGAACCCGACGAGCGAGCGGGTCGCGACCTACGTTCGGGAACAGCTGCCGGCCGGGCTGGTATTGGATGTCGTCATACCACGAACGGCGGCCTCGGTCGAGGCGTTCGCCGCGGGGCAGCCCGTGGTGTTGCGGGCGCCGGACGATGTGGCCGCCAAGGCGTATCGCGCGTTGGCCGACCGGATGTCAAGGAAACTCGAGTGATTCCACGGCTCGCCACAATGCTGGTTGTGATTGCCGCGATCATCGGCGTGGCGTGCGTCGACATGTCGGCGCCGACCGGTCCGGCGTCGATCTCGGTGCTGCAGCTTCCGTCGCCCTCGGTGGTGGTCGGAGACGTGATGCGCGACAGCACCGGTGCTCCCGCGAAGTTGGGCGTGATCGCCTTCGACGCGAACGGCACGCCGACCGGTGACGTATCGGCGCAGTTCTTCGTGACCGACACGGGTGCGCCAGCCAAGGTCGATCTGGACGGCACGATCACCGGCATCCGAGTCGGGACGGTGCACGTGGTGGGGCAGATCGGCGCGCTGCAGACGCCCGTGGCCGCGATTCCAGTCAGCGTGGCGCCGACGCACATCGCGCCGGCGGTGCCGAAGATCGACACCCTCATCGCGCCCCTCTCGGCCGACTCGACGCAGCGCGGTACGATGGCAGCGGGCGTCGTCGTGTCGGGCGATACGGGCTCGGGGGCGAACGGGTTCATCGTGAAGTACACGCTCGTGCACGCGCCGGACACGACCTCGACCTCAAAGACGCCGGCAATCTTTCTCGCCGACGACCTGGGCCATCCGTCGACCGTCGACACCACCGATGCGAGCGGGCACGCGAGTCGGAGCGTCGTCGTCATCACGGCGTTTCTGCGCGACACGAGCTTTGCGCGCGGACGGGTCGACAGCGCCGTCGTAATGGCGCAGGCATCGTACAAGGGCGCGCTGGTGCCGCCCTCGCCCATTCGGCTCGTCATTCCCATCGTAGTCCGGTTGAAACTCCCATAGCTCGGCGGGACGACGGCGAGTTACCGCGCCCATCGTCGCCCGGTATCTTGGACGCCTGAGCTCATCCCAAAGGAGTCCAGATGATCGCGACTGGCGGCCCCCGCAACTCGACGCCGGGCACGTTGAACCAGCTCTTCCTGGACGCGGTGGCGAAGTATCGCAAGCCGGACGCCCTGCAGGTGAAGCGCAACGGCCGATACGAGCCGATCTCGCACGAGGTGCTCGCCGACCGCGTGCGTCGCGCCGCGCTCGGACTCGCGGAGCTTGGCGTTCGCCCCGGCGACCGCGTCGCGATTCTCTCCGAGAACCGACCCGAGTGGGCGATCGCCGACTACGCGTGCCTCACCGCCGGCGTCGCCGACGTGCCGATCTACCCAAACCTTCCGAGCGAGCAGGTCGAGTACGTCCTGCGTGACTCCGGCACCGTGGCCGTGTTCGTGTCGCGAGCCGACCAGTCGGCGAAGGTTGCCGCCGTTCGTGAGAAATGCCCGGCGCTACGGCACGTGATCACCTTCGCCGAATCGGGCGAAGACGCCGACATGACACTCGCGGCGCTCGAGGCGCGCGGGGCGGCAGTCGACACCGAGCCTCGCCGCGTGGCCTACCGCGCGCGCGCACTGGCCGTTCGTCCAGGCGACCTGGCGACGCTCATCTACACGTCGGGCACGACGGGCGATCCCAAGGGTGTGATGCTGACGCACGACAACATCTACTCGAACGTGATGGCGAACGCGGCGGCGATCCCGTTCGCCGGCGACGACGTGTGTCTCAGCTTTCTCCCGCTGTCGCACATATTCGAGCGCAACGGCGGCCATTATCTCATGTTCCACACCGGTACGAGCATCGCCTACGCCGAATCGTTCGATACCGTGGCGCTCAACATGACCGAGGTGCGGCCGTCGCTCGTGATGTCGGTGCCGCGGCTGTATGAAAAGATCTACGCGCGCGTGCTCGACAACGCACTGTCCGGGGGCGCCATCAAGAAGCGCATCTTCTTCTGGGCGCGCGGCGTGGCCGACCGGTGGGCCGACGTGACCCTCGCCGGCGGTACGCCGCGCGGCGCGCTGGCGCTGCAATACCGGATCGCGCAACGGCTCGTCTTCTCCAAGCTCAAGGAGCGGACGGGCGGCCGGCTTCGCTACATGGTGTCGGGCGGCGCGCCCCTCGCGCCGGAGATCAACAAATTCTTCTACGCCGCCGGTCTCGTGATCCTCGAGGGCTATGGGCTGACGGAGACGTCGCCGGTAATCGCCGTCAACACGCCGGCGGCGTTTCGCATCGGAACGGTGGGCAAGCCGCTTCCCGGCGTCGAGGTGATGATCGCGGCGGACGGCGAGATCCTGACGCGCGGGCCGCACGTCATGGCGGGCTACTACAACAAGCCGCAAGCGACCGCCGAGGCGATCGACGCCGACGGCTGGTTCCATACGGGCGACATCGGCGAGCTGCGCGACGGATTTCTCGCGATCACCGATCGCAAGAAGGACATCATCGTCACGGCCGGCGGCAAGAACATCGCCCCGCAGCCGATCGAGAACAAGATCAAGACCAACAAGTACGTCTCGCAGGCAGTCATGATCGGCGACAAGCGGAAGTTCCCGATCGTGCTCGTCGTGCCGAACTGGGAATCGCTCGAGAAGTGGGCCAGGCAGCACGACATTCGCTGGACCGACCGCGCGCAACTGCTCGACATGCCGGCCGTCCGCGCGCAGATGGAGAAGGAAGTGATGTCGGAATGCGAAGGCCTGGCGCACTTCGAGATGCCCAAGAAGCTCGGCCTGCTCGAGCACGACTTCTCTCTCGAGCGCGGCGAGTTGACGCCCACGCTCAAGGTGAAGCGTCGCGTGATCGACAAGACCTACAAGTCGCTGATCGATTCGTTATACGAGAGTGAAGAGCGGAAGGGCGAGGCCGTTCACGCCCCCTGAGACCCGGCGCTCCGAACGAGCGCCGGCCAGGCGTCGCGAATGCTCGGCGTGGCGGGCTGCCAGTCGCTGTTCTCGCGGAGCTTCTGGCTCGAGATCCGCTGCGATCGGGCGAGCAGCTCCATCATCGAGCCGCCGAGCTTCGCCACCCAGCCCGGGATGGTGCTCGGCGTCTTGACCCCCAGCGCTTTGGCCAGCGAATCGAGCCATTCGCGGCGCGTCAGGGGCTCGTCGTCGGATACGTTGTAGGTGCCGGCCGGGACGTGGATCGAGGCGACGACCGCCGCCGCCGCGTCGTCGTGCGACACGCTCGAGGTGTAGGCCTCCGGCGGTCCGGGGAGCGGACTCGAGCCCCGCTTGACGCTTTCGATCATCTCGCGCGTCGCGAAGCTGTCGGGGCCGTAGAAGTTCGCGAATCGGAGCACGATGCCGCGGCCGCCATGCTTGGTGAATTTGTTTGCCGCGCCTTCGGCGTCGAGCACCGAGCGATTGTAGTGCGCGGGGCGCACCGGCCACGACTCGTCGATCCACTTGTCGCCGCCGTCTTCGTAGATCGGCGCGTAGGATTCCTGGATGAAGCAGTCGGCGCTGCCCGAGCGTGCGGCTTCGGCCAGATTCGCCGAGACGACGCGGCGCACGCGGTCGTTTTCGCGCCAGGCCCAGGGCAGCACCATCTTCTTGGTGCTCGACGGAACATGGGTCGCGAGGTTGATCACGACGTCCTGCTGGCCGACGGCCCGGCGAACGTCGACGAGGTCGTACAGGTCGACCAGCACCGGAGAGGCGCCTTGCGACACCAGACGGGCGTGCGATTCCTCCGAGCGGGTCGCCACCGACAGACGATGCCCCGCGGCGGCGAGCGCGGGCACGACTCGGCGTCCGATCACGCCGGTCCCGCCCGCGACGAAGATGCGCAGCATCAAGGTCTGTTCTCTCCCCGCTGATTCATAGTGAGGATAGTCTAGTCAGCGAGGACGTCGCGCTGGAAGGATAGGCGCGCTCACGAACGGCACGGCGTCGAGCCGGGCGACCCACAGCGCGTCATCACGGGTAATCTCGACCAAGTTGTCCGGCAGCGCCATTGCGGCTGGACCAACCATCCGTCCACCGCCCCGCAGCGCTCGGATGAGCGAGGCGGTCATCGCGGACCCGGCGCCGGCATCGGCGGCGACGGCGTTGACCGATGACGACGCGATCGGCGCCACCGGCGACAGGACGATCGAGACGCCGTCGCCCGAGGAGATACCCTCGGGCGGATTCACCAGCAGCAGCGGCACCGGCGACAATCCGCGAAGCACCGGCGCGTACGCACCCCACGAGCCGTGGAGCACGGCGGTCATCCGCGGCTCAACCAAGTCGAGCGCGGCGGCGAGACGAATGACATCGTGCTCCGATGGCGGGCGGTAGACCGGCCGCGCGACGTCGCTGGCGAAATGGACCACGCCATCGCGGATCGGATACTCGGCCAGGCACGACGGGCACCCCAGGGTTCCCTCGATGATGTCGCGGTCTTCGGCGCGATCGATCGAGGCGACGAGCCACGTGTCCTCGTGCGGCCGAACGCAGCGCAGGACGTCGACGAGCGGAATGAACATTCGCGGGAATCAGGAGCGCGACAAGCGCATCTCGTCGATGTTGACGTCCGGCGGTTGCGTGACGGCGAAAACGACCGCCGCCGCGACGGCGTCGGGGGTGAGCATCGCCGCGCGCGGCACGAAGCCGGGGCGCTGGTCGGGGTTGACGTCGTCCCATAGCGCGGTGTTCACCGCCCCGGGCGAGATCAGCGTGACACGCACGCCGCTGTTCACCAGCTCGGCGCGAAGCACCTCGTGCAGGCCGCGCAACCCGAACTTGCTGGACGCGTACGCGCCGTTCTCGGGAAAGGCCACGTGATCGGCGATCGAGCCGATCGACACGATATGTCCGCGCATGCGCTCGCGCATGGCGGGAAGAAACGCGCGCACGAGCCGGAACGGCGCGATCAGGTTGACGTCGATCGCCTCGACGAAGTCCTGCGGGTCGGCGGTGTCCACGGTCGCCAGCGTGAACGTGCCGGCGCTGTTGACCAGGACATCCGGCGCGCCGCCGAACTCGGCGCGCGTGCGCTCGACGATGTCCTCGAGCGCGCGCGGGTCAGCCACGTCGCAGGGCATGGGCAGCGCCGCGGCGCCGATGGGATGCGCGGCGACGCTCAAGGCATCGGCGTCGCGCGCGAGCATGACGACGCGCAGGCCATGCTCGGCGAGGCCGCGAGCGACGGCGAGGCCAATGCCGCGGGAGGCACCGGTCACGAGGGCCGTGCGAGGCGCCATCACGCGCCGTCGTACTCGACGTAGTTGTTGGGCGTCTCCCAGAGCACGAGGCGCGTGAGTCGGGCCGGCGCGATCGCCGGCGCGATCACGCGCCACATCGCGACGACGATGTTCTCGGTCGTCGGGATCACGCCGCGCATGAAGTCGACTTCGAGATTGAAGTTCTTGTGGTCGACCTTGTCGATGACCTCGCGCCCGACGACCGCCTTGACGAAGCCGAGATCGACCACGTAGCCCGTGCGCTCATCGACCGGGCCAGTCACGGAGACGTCGAGGATGTAATTGTGCCCGTGCCAATTCGGATTGTTGCATTTTCCGAAGATCGCCCGGTTCTCCTCGTCGGACAACGCGGGGTTGTGCACGCGATGCGCGGCGTTGAACATCAGCCGGCGGGTGATCGTGACCTGTGGCATGGCGGTCCGTGGCAGTGAACGAGCGTGGCGACGGGACAACGAACGAGCCCCGCGGTTTCAACCACGGGGCTCGAAGGTTCGGTCCGGAGAGGGTTTTCTGAAGCCCGGTCGAATGTATGAGGTCCTCACCACCAACCTTTCGCCTTCCCCCGCACTGGGGGCATGACGTCGGTGATAGATTATCGAACCCACCCGAAGGACTTGTTGGCTCAAAAACGGAGTTCTCCGTC
>Ga0157370_10005011_pt1 | contig 14972 bp, 10 predicted proteins | sample C35metaG_FD_113463 | JGI IMG/M metagenome (GOLD analysis project Ga0157370, IMG submission 113463) | Corn rhizosphere microbial communities from Kellogg Biological Station, Michigan, USA - C3-5 metaG | ecosystem: Host-associated > Plants > Roots > Rhizosphere > Soil | place: USA: Michigan...
GCGATGGCTACGATGGGGCCGGAGACCTCCTTCATCGCCTGGTGCGCAGCAGCGCGTGCATCCAGCCCTTGCGCTATATTGCGCTCAACGTTTTCTACTACGACGATAGCGTCATCGACGACGATGCCAATGGCAAGCACCATCCCAAACAACGTCAATGTATTGATGGAAAATCCAAATAGATACAACCAGGCGAAGGTGCCGACAATCGAAACCGGTACTGCAACCAGCGGAATGATCGAAGCACGCCAGGTCTGCAAAAACAGAATCACCACGATGACAACTAGCAGTACGGCCTCTATCAGAGTGTGCTCTACCGCACGAATCGATTCACGTACAAATACGGTAGGGTCCCAGATGGGGCTGTAGGCCATGCCTTCAGGAAAGTTCTTGGAAAGCTCGTCCAGCTTCGCGTAGACCGATTTAGCGACACCAAGCGCATTCGCCCCTGGCGTCAGAAAGATGCCAACTGCCACTGCGTCATCATTGGTATCCGCGTGAAAGGTCATGGAGTAATCGCCGGAGCCGAGTTTTACCCGCGCCACGTCGGAGAGATGCACGATCTGGCCGTCGGTGCCGCTCTTAAGCACAATGTTGCCGAACTCCTGTTCACTGCGAAGGCGTCCGCGCACATTGATCGAGATGAGAAAATCTGCCGACTTGGGAGAAGGTGGCGCGCCAAGTTGACCGGCGGAAACTTGAACGTTCTGCTCACGAATAGCGTTGAGTACATCTGTGGTCGTAAGGCCACGCGAGGCAAGACGGTTCGGATCGAGCCAGATACGCATGGCGTAATCGCCGGAACCTATCATCTGCACGTCGCCAATACCAGGCAGGCGCGACAACTCGTCCTTGATATGAAGGACGGCGTAATTTCTCAGATACAGCGAGTTATAGCGATGATCGGGAGAGGTGAAGTCCACATACATCAACGGAGTGGGTGATTGCTTCTGTGTCGTGACGCCGAAATCACGCACTGCTTCCGGCAATCTCGACTGGGCCTCAGCAACGCGGTTCTGTACACGCACAGCGGCGGTATCTGGATCGACGCCAGGGCGGAAGGTAACCACAACCTGAAGGCTGCCGTCGGAGCCACTGACCGACTTCATATACATGATGCCTTCAACGCCGTTGATCGCCTCTTCCAGAGGTTCCGCCACCGATTCTGCGATCTCTTTCGGATTTGCGCCCGGATAGTTTGCCCGCACTACAACGCTCGGCGGTATCACCTCGGGATATTCGCCGGAAGGGAGAATCGGAATAGCAATCAGGCCAAGCGAAAAGATGATGATCGATAAAACGACGGCAAAGATTGGACGATCAATAAAAAAACGTGAGAAGTCCATGTTTTTAGATTCCTTAGTTTGCCGCTATCTGAGACGCAGCAGGCGATACGGGTGTGGAGGAAGCATCCATCGCGGTGTCTTTCGGCGTTACGGGCACGCCGGGATAGAAGATCTTCTGCAAATTAGACACAATCACCTTGTCGTTCGAAGCCAGGCCTGACTGCACAAGGCGAAGTCCACCGACGAGGGGACCAAGCGTGACATCTTTGCGCAGCGCCTTATCGCCGGGACCAAGTACATAGACATACTTGCGGTCCTGATCGGTCATCACGGCTTTATCGTCAATCAGCATGGCCTGCTGCTCAGACTGATTCTGGAGCTGTACACGCGCGTAAAGGCCGGGCGTGAAGGTGTGATCTGGATTGGCTATCACAACACGCGCACGGATAGTACCCGTCGACGGATCGACACGATTGTCCAGAAAGTCTATCCGGCCGGCATGCGGGAAGCCCGTTTCATTGGCCAGAGCCACCCGTACAGGATTTTCCGCATTTACCCGCTCGCCTTTGCCTGCACGATTTTTGTAGCGCAGGTAGCTCTGCTCGTCGCAATCGAAGTAGACATAAACAGGGTCCTGCGAAACCACTGTAGTCAACACGGTCTGGTCTGCCTGGGCGAGGTTGCCGACGGTGAGTTGGGCGCGGCCGACCCGGCCATTGATCGGAGACCGTACCTCGGTAAACGCAAGATTCAACTCCGCCGTCGCCACTGCGGCCTCTGCCGCGTGAACATTTGCGATGCTCTGGCTCAGATCGGAACTCCGGTTCTGGTACTCCTCGTGCGAGATCGCCTTGGAGGAGTCTAGTCTCTGCGCGCGCTGCTCCTGAATCTTGGCAAAGTCCGCCACGGCGCGCGCGTGATCGAGCCCCGCCTTTGCACTTTCAAGCGCATCGCGATAGGGACGCGGATCGATAGCGAAGAGCAACTGGCCACGCTTCACCGCGTCGCCTTCGTGGAAGACAAAACGATCTACATAACCGGTGACCCGCGGACGGACATCGACGTATTCAACAGCCGCCACACGTCCATTAAATTCATTCGATAGCCGTACCTTGCGCGACACGACGGAGGCAACACCAACCTCTGGCGGCGCATCGTTGGAAGCGGCGATCACCGACGGCTTGCAACCGATCACAAGGAGCGTTAGTCCGAGGGCACATACACCTTTCAAGAAGGGACGTATAAGAGCAGTTTGTTTTTCAAAGTTACGCAACGCGGTGTCTCCATATAGATGGGCGAAAGCATTTCAGGTATGAATTGAGGTGATTACTCACCGACTCAATCACCTAATTTCAAAGATATTTCTTGTATAAATAGTGGTTCGCAATATGTCAGAAACAACCTTGGAAAATTATTTAGATTCATTGGTGAAATTCCTCTCTGCAGAGGTCTTTGCGTTCGATGCTAAAGGTAGAGGCAGACGATTCTTTTTTAGTTACAGAAAAACGCAAATGTCATTAGAAATTACAGACTTCGGCAGCTAGCTACGGTGTAGTAAAGATGCGGTCGCTTTGCGCCAGGATTCAAGAAAGTTTCGACGCGGTCGAGTTTTCGTATAATGCTGCTGTGACAGGTATATCAAGTATTGACTTGGAAAATGAGCACGCTTGTCGAACACAAGCGGATCGATTACTCCTGCAACTTAAGGTCAATGGTCCGCAGACCGCGTCTGACCTGGCTCTTTCGCTTAGGATCACAGGCGAAGCCGTTCGTCAGCAGCTTCAAAAACTCGCCGCAGACCACCTGATTAAATTCCAATCCGAGAAAAAGGGAGTCGGACGTCCCTGCCAGAGGTGGAAGCTAACAAAGCTAGGCGAGGGAAGATTCTCCGATGCTCATAGCCTGACAACCGTGCAACTCATCCAGGGGATTCGGGAAAGCCTTGGTGAAGGAGCCCTCAACACCATCCTTCGTTTTAGAGAAGAGGAGATGGAGGGTACGTACCGCGCTGCGCTTAGAGATGCCAAGACTCTGTCGGCACGCATACAACGGCTTGCAGAGATCCGAAGCCATGAAGGCTATATGGCGGAGTGGCACGAAGAAGAAGATGGCACATTCCTGTTGATCGAAAATCACTGCCCCATTTATACGGCAGCCACAACTTGTCAGGGATTCTGTCGATCAGAACTCTCGCTCTTTCAAAAATGTCTGGACGGAGACAACATCCGCATGGAAAGAACTGAGCACATTCTCGATGGTTCAAGACGATGCGCCTACAAAATATGGCCTACCACACATAACGCTGAAGAAGCACCGCAATAGATCGGCTATGTTCGTCTCGGCATATATCTCCCAGTGAGAGATGCTGCCCGGGTGGTATTACGAAGATGGCTTGCGTTTGTCCGGGAGAAGACACATCCTGCGACTGGAGGCGTTTTACGTGCCTCACCTGCAATCCAAGGGCACAGAGGAGTCAGGAGCGTCCCGTGGATCGATTTTTACTGACACCTCATTGTCTCGAAACGACAGGATTGCTGGGCAATGAAGTCGAAGTTGCGTCTGCCCAGCCGTTGGAGCCGAGAGAAATGAAATTGACTACTTCACAAGACTCATCCAAACTTCTCGGGGACGCAAGCGCCAATCCAACTTCGCTCAAACAGTTTGAAATTAGGGTGGTAGTCTGAGTCGTCAGACCGCGGTACGGTCCGATGAACAAAGCAGCGAGCACCAGGTGAGCAAAGGCCAACCAGTCCGTCCCATATGCGAGGAATGGATACTGTCCATTTGTTTCAGATAGTGCATGATACACACGCGCTATCCAAGGCAGCAGATGGATGGTTTCAGCGGTTTGTCGAAGAGGCAAAGACTCGAGCATAGACAAAAGCCAATGGAGCTCGGTCTGTAACGGAAAGGCCGTGACTCCACTTATAAACAGACCTGCCATAAAGAGGACTATCCAGAATCGAATTGCTCGGAGATGGTTTCGCACCAAGGACTAAAATTCCCTTCCGAAAAACTGTCTGTATTTCGTTGGATTGGTTATATCGTAGTCTCCGCCTCAGTAACCGTTCGTTTGGCGTTGGGCGTTCGTGTTACCCCTTACAATCCCAACCCTGCATAGGAGGCGGTGGGGGCGGCGCCACTGTGCCCTTCATCAAATTCGAACTACCTTTGTACCAATCTACCTTTCGGGTAATTACCATCACCACCGCTAGCACCGCGAACAACATCAGGGCTCCTAGAATGAGCGCGTTGTCCTCGCTGATGAGTAGTCCGTACACTGCCGCATAGAGGGTAGTCAGCATCGCTCCGAACCCAACTCCGCGTGTCACGCTTCGCAGGACATAGGACAGATAGAACGTCAGCAACCCAATACAAGCCGCGCTGGCAATCAGATAAGACAGCGCAAACGCCATATGTTCCGAGAAGCTGACCAGCAACAAAAAGAAGATCGCTAGCCCAAATCCAACCAGTAGATACTGTACCGGGTGAATCGGCAGCTCTTTCATCATTTCGAACAGGAAGAAGCCGCCAAAGGTTAGCACGACAAACAAAATCCCATACTTCGTTGCACGATCGCTTAATTTGTACGGATCAATCGGAGTCAACAGACTCACATTCATCAGATCGATCGGCTTCACTGGGTTCGACTCCATCTGAACCTGTGTTCCTGTCGCCAAAGAAGAAACATCCCACACAGCCGAAAACCCATTTCCACCCACCTCACGTGCTCGCGGCAGAAAGCGTCCGGCAAACAGCGGAGAACGCCACGTCGAATTCACCTCCACATGATTCGAATCGCCTACTGGAGCCACGCTCAACTGTTCCGTCCCTGCCAGATCCATGTCGATCGAAAACTCCAGATGCCCATTCAGCTCTTTCATGCCATGCAGAGGTACCCGCAGATTCGGCTGCCAACCCATTGTCGATTCGGCTCCTTGGAGCATCGTCTCAGGCATCCCATTGATCACGACCGTCGGCGTCCCCACAATCCCGCGCACATCCTCAACAGACATCGCAAGGTATGGCTCACCCCACTCTACTGCTCCCGTCGTCTGTGGCGGCACAATCTCCATCGATCCCTTCAGGTGTCCCGCAAACTCATAAACCGTCACCGTATACAGGCCATGCCGCCTCTGCGTGGGCGTCAGTTTCCCGCGGACATCCAGTACATGAGGGAATGACGTTGCCGTCAGTCTAGCGACATGCTCAACTCTCTTCTTCACTCCTTTCTCGCCATCCTCCATCGTCACGGTCGTCTCTGTATACGGTCTAACCAGCACAGGCCCGATCAACGTTTGCGGCCCAGCATAGCTTGTCTCAATATTCTTTACCGCATTATCCCGGTACTTCTGTCGGTCGGTGATCGTATTGTTCACCATTGCCAGGGCAATCAAGATCACTCCCGTCACCACGCCAACAACCAGCAACTTAAACGCCAACTTAAAGTTCATCTCATCTCCTTTGAAAATCCATATGTCTTCAACTCATGCTTGAGACTTAACTTTGCAGTACAAAGTAAAAAATTATGATTATTCAACTTTGCATTGTAAAGTGACCTCCGAAAAATTTTTAAGACCGCGAAGGAACCAGACTGCGCAACTGGCTTGGGGAAGTCTCTTCTTTGCTTCCCTTCGCCGCATCTTTCACCACTTGTTCAAGCGTCGAGAGGTATTCGAGGTATCGTTTTCGCCCTTTAGGTGTGATACGGCAGATGGTCTGCGGACGATTGCGGTCATGGCCCTTTACAATTTCAACCATCCCTTCTGTCTCCAGAACTCGCAAATGCCGGCTCAGATTTCCGTCGGTCAGCGAGCAAAGCTGCTTCAAATCATTGAAGATTAGTCCCTTGGGATTCGTAATTAGCGACGTAAGCACACTGAGACGGGCTCGCTCATGAATCACTCGATCAAGGCCTTCATAGGCAAAGCGCCCTTCACTCGATGGAGCTTTAGTTTTCATCCGCACCCTCCGGTGTGACAACGAACAGAATTCCTGCCACCAACAACTGTCCTGCTCCAAAGGCAAGCCCCATGGTCCATGGAGCTAGTGCGCGGCTATCACCAAAAGAAATGCAGACCAGTCCCGTAAGCAGATACCACGCTCCTGCGGAGATCATTGGGCGCGGTAGAAAACGACAGGACGAAAAGATGCCCAGACTGAAGATCACCTGCCAAAGTCCGGGAAGCATCCAGAAGACTGCAGGGACAAAGCGTACGAGAGCAATGGTGATCAGTACTCCCGTGCCAACTGCAGGCAAAAATTGCTCAACCGCCATGTGGATCATCTCATCCGACAAACCCGAATGCATGCGGCGGGTGCGGGTGTACATCTGCACTCCGGTCAACGCAGATGACAACACAGCGGTAGAGATCCAAATACCCAGGTACGCCTGAATGTGATTGGCTGGATCCGTCAGCCATATCGATTGCGATGACGCAGCCAAAAATGCGAATATCCCCGTAGCGGCAATCGTTGCAGGTCCATAACCCCGAAACTGCGTACTATAGGCCATCTGCCTGCGTATGCTGCTGATGTCGCCAAGTGCCTTGTGCAGATCACTCATACAGATTAACTTTACACTGCAAAGTAAAGCAGAGGATGAGAGATGTGTCAATCACTGGGATATTGCATGTTTGAAAATAGGACTCTCCTCCACGCAGTCCGAAACTTTCAATATCTCTCCCATAACCAGCGTTTGCTAATGCATGGACAATCGTGAGTCCATCAACGCCTATCAGGCGGGAAGCTCGCCAAATCGGGGCACTTTGCTTGAAATAGGTTGATCAAAAAACCAACCGGCGCACCGCTCGAATCTCTGTTACTCGAAAAATTTGGTTTGCTTTTCGTGGCTATCCTTAGGACTTGTCCAATCTCGAACTATCTCTTCCATTGTCCTGCCTGTGCTGACACTATTCGCATGTTCTTCCAAAATTCCCTTGTCGGCACAACTATTGACAAACGAATCGGCTTGCTTGCAGAGGGTCCAGATAGGCCGTGGTGTATTTTTCGCGCCGTTCGTTCTGGTGAGCGTCCAGTTACCTTTCAGCTTTTCTCCGCGCAGCGTAAAGCTTAAAAAGCCTCTACGCAGGCCGTTGTCGATATCATCAGATTCTGGATGTGGCTCCCATGTTCCGCGATCCCAAAGCATAATGGGACCTGTAGGATGCAGGCCTTCGAACAGCAGGTATTCAGTCTTGTGATCCTCCATCTCGATGGCCCTACGAAGCTCTCCGACATGGCAACTTGGCCCCTCTGGGAGGGCCCAGCTCAACAACACTCCGTTCCACTCCAGTCTGAGGTCGTAATGGAGGCGTGTTGCATGATGCTTTTTCATGGCGTAGGCACGCTCGCGATGAGAGTGACGGCTGGTTTCTCCTTCCATTTTGCGACCTACTCCCTCAGACAAATCGAGTCTCTGACCATTTGTACATCGCTTCACTCAAATGAAGAAAGAGAACGAATCTACTAAAGAACGGGCAGAAAAATGGACAAATGGCAGATTGAACAAAAAATGACGCTCCGCTAAAATCCCGAATGCGCATTCAAGTTCCCTGATAGAAGGCTATAAATCCCTGTTACGGTCTCGAAAGCTCCCTATTATTTTGGAGGCGCGACAAGAGAAGTGAACGAATTTGCGAGTAAACACTGGAGATTTCAAGCAAACAGCCGAGTTTGTGGCGTGGGATTCCCTGCATTTCCCCTGTTAACGGGAAATTCACGCAGAGACGAGTTCGCTCAGAGCTGCATCCACCGCCATAGAGCCGATTCCTTTTAAATGTGCAGATTATATTGAGCTAAATCCTCGCATTTGGCCCTAACCTCGCAAATTCTTCCCATTCAGCATGCAAAACACTGGAAGATGGAACGGACTATTTTTGTGAGCCCGTATATCTCCATCGTGGACCAAAAGACTCAGGTTGTGTGCGAAGTGCTGGAAGCGAAGGATTCGGGTCTGCTTCCATGGTGCTGGAGCATTATTCCAACCTGACGCCGGACGGGAAAGGTGGTGCAGTGCGGTGCTGGCTGAAACCAGGATGCACCAGTCGTGTTCACGACTGGTGCACAGGCGGGTGGAATCTCTCTTTGTGGAGGGGTGGGGTATCCTGCCGCTGCTGCTCTCAGGACGAAGGACGATTCAGGACTAGCAAGCCGATCGTAAGAACTATTCGATCCAATAGGAAATGATACCGGCGACCTCACGATCGCCGGTATCGCCCGTTAGCTCGACAGGATTCGCCGCAGTTCTCCATCGGGATCATTGACCATGCGGCAGTCATTGTCGAAGACCATGGTCTGGGAGTGGTCCGAATCGCTCGGCGTCCACGCCAATCCCGGTTGACTTGGCTTTCCGGTGCGCGCGAAGGTTGCCCACGCCGTGGCCATCTTCTTCGCCAGCGCCTGCGCCTCAGGCGTGTTGCCCGTTCCCTGCTCGCATCGTTTTGTGTTGTCGAAGCAGAAGGCCAGCTCGGAGGTATGCCACGCCCCCGCAACGCCGTCCAGCATTGGCGACTGCCAGGTGAAGTAGTAGGAGTAGACTGGCGCGGCTTTGAGTTTGTATTTCATGTTTGCCATGCGCACGACGTTATTGCGTTGACCGATGCCGGCGACTCCGTATGAGAGGGTGCGGATGCTCTTTTGCGGATGCGCTTTCTTCATCGCCGCAATGAGTGTCGTTGCTTTGGCATCGCCCATGGTACGGGCGAGCGTTGCGTGCCACTCTTCCTCGGTGGGATTGGACGACATTCGATTGCCTTCTTCGCTGACCGAGCCAATCAACATTGGCACGTCCTTCGATACCTGCGGGGCTTCTTCGTAAAACGAGCGAACTGTCACGACGCGGCCATCCAGGATTGGTCCCCAGCCTACGCGCGGATGAGGACTCGGCGGCCCTCCCATCCCGAATCTCTGCCCCGGAGGATTAATCTTTGCAATCGCGGCGTTACCGGCTGCGAAGAGCTTCGACCACTCCACTTTTTGGAGCGACCCGATGTCGTTGGGTTGCAGACCCAGTTCCACCATTAACTGACGTGTCAACTCTCTCGCCTGCTCACTGCTCGGCGGATTGCCTCCCCCGCCGGACTGTACCGAGGCACGATGGAAGAGTCCTGCCGCCGACGGCATTCCCATCAGCGTGGTGACCTTCGAACCGCCGCCGGATTGTCCATAAATCATGACCGTGTCCGGATCTCCACCAAAATTAGCGATGTTCTCGCGCACCCATTGCAGCGAGGCGACAAGATCGCTCATGCCAACGTTGGCCGAATCGGCGTATTCCTCTCCTCCAACTTCGGAGACATCGAGAAATCCCAACGCGTTGAGGCGGTGATTCACGGATACCTGAACCACGTCATGATGGCGCGCCATCTGTGCGCCTTCGTGCGAGGGCAACTCATAGGATGAACCAAAGCTGAAGCCGCCACCGTGAAAATAGACCATGACCGGACGCTTGCCGGTCAGGCTGGGCGTCCAGATGTTCAGCTTCAGCATGTCCTCGCTCATCGGGCCGTCGTCCCAGTCCTGTAGAAAGGACTGCTCCACCGACGCGTAGCTGTGGAGATTTTGCGGACAGTTATCCCCATAGATGAGAGTGAAGCGTTCGTCCGTCCAGGGCTTGGGGGCCTTTGCAGGCTTCCAGCGATTCTCCCCGCCTGTATCTGCCCCGTACGGGATGCCCTTAAAGGTGAAGACACCTCCATCCAGGAATCCGCGTACTTTGCCGTACTGGGTCTTCGCGACCGCGGACCGGGGCGTTGAGCAGTTTCCGGGTCCCTGGTGCGCTGCTGTCTTAATGTTGTCAAGCGCTGCGGCCGGCCTGCTTACCGTCAGGCCAAGACCCGCTGCAGCAGAAAGACGCAGGAGATTGCGACGGCTGAGACCTTCACCTTGACGAGAATCTAATTTGGACATGAAACTCTCCTCTGTCTTGTTGTTCGGTTTATCTGAAGTTGTGATATTTGCAGGTTCTCGATTGCTTCAACCGGACCCGCGGCTTTCGATTAGCTAATCATCTGTTCAGAGAGGCGCGGCAGGCAGCCCCCATGAGTAAAGTGGCCGAGGGGTTCGAATACTAACCGGGGCGAGCCTTCTATAACTGGTCACACCCAGTAAGTCTGCCGCGAGGTAAAGATATTTGCCGATCACAAGTACGCTCTCCTCCTCATCAGCTGACTGCCTGAGCGAATACTGCTCACTCACAGCTGAAGTTCTTTGCATCCTCGGTATCGCCGCTGCCGTTGTATTTCGCGTACCTGGGGTAGGCACAGAGTGGACGGCTGCGACCCGGGAATGCCTTTCCGGTGGCAGTGATCGAATCGGGCGCATTTCCTTTCTCAACCCAATTCACCACCGCGGTCAACATATCGAAACGATCGAGAGATGGCCCACCGCCGCAGTGCGCCATGCCCGGAACGAGGAACATGCGGCTCCATTCGGCCACTTTCTCCGAGCCGCCATTGTCTGCCGCCAGTGACTTGTAGTACCCAAGTGTGTCGAGAGGCGAGAACCATGGATCACTGTCGCCATGAAAAAAGATGAGTTTACCGCCTGCACCGGAGAAGGTCGAAAGGTTGGTCGATGCTGGCTCGACGAGCGGATCGCTGGCGTGCAATGCCTCCTTGTCGACATCGATCGTGGTAGCAGTGGGATAGGGACCGAAGATGCCCCGCGCGCCCATCGCCAACAATCCAGGAACCCCGTTAGTCGATGTGATTCCCGAGTCATATAGGAAACCCGGATAGACCTGAGTTCCATACGCATCCTTCGGCCCCGCGAACGCCTTCTTGATTGCCGCCGTCTTCTCAGGCGCAATGCAGCCTTTGCTCTGGCCTGGCTTGCAGGCCAGCGTAGCGGGATCGAAATCGCAGCCAAGCGGATCGAAGATCATTCCATCTGCCACGCCATCGCGTGCATCGCACCGATTCATCAGCGCGCTCATGAAAAGCTTGCGATCCTCCGCCGAGAGAAATTGATCAATCTGCGGCGTGCCAGAAGCATCTTTTGGAGCCGCCTGGTTATATGCAATCGGAATCCACTTGCCGATCGCGAGGTTCGAGAGTCCTGTGCGCATTGCCGGATCGCCCGAAACAATCCCGTTGAACGCGGTGGGAAAGCGCTGTGACAGGATCATGCCTTCGCGGCCGCCCGTCGAGCAGCCAACGAAATAAGAGTACATGGCGGCCTTGGAGTAAAAGCGGTCAATAACCTGCTTTGCGACTCTCGCCACCTCCACGTTGGCTTCAAAGGCAAAGTCGAGGTAGGCTTGCTGGTCGCGCATAAAGGAAAAATCGAAGCCGCCTCCTTTTGCCTTGTGTCCCGTATCCGTGCTGGCCACGGCGAATCCACGGGCCAACGCCGGCTTCTCACCACTGAATGAAGAACCCAGGGGATAGCTGACAACTCCATTGCTACCGCCACCGCCCTGCATCATGAAGTCACCGTTCCATGCATCCTGAGGAGGCAGGGCCAGTTCAAACCCTATTCCGAATTCCTCGCCGCCGACTCCCTTACGCCGATGGATGACCCCATCGACGAGGCAATGCGCAGGCAGCGGCCCGATCACGCCTTCGTAGGGTACCGGGATTCTGGCACCGGCAGCCACCGGCTCGGCTCTCGTAATCTCGACGCCTTCCATTCGGAAGCTCTTGATTTCAGCACAGGACTGCGCGCGCTGTGCATCGGCAACAGATGCCGCCGATGCACACGACACAGCAAGAAGAATGCAGAAGAATTTCGGTAGTTCCATTGCTGGCCTGCTTTCTCATTGCAGGTACGTCGTTGTTATTCAGAAAGGCCTATACTCCTCCGCGTATTACTTGCAGCCCAGGGAGAAGCACAGGTTCTTGCTGAAGAACGGCATGACATGATTCTGGAAGCGATCTGCCACTGCGCTGGTATGTGTGCCGGAATAGATCTCAAAGCTGTTGGCGATGCCATATTTGTCGAGCACATCATGTAGCTTGGCTGTGTCGGTCCGCAAGCCGTCCTTATCGCCCACATCGATCGAAATGGCGCGGTACTGCTTGAGATTGCCGATGTATTGGTCGATGAAGACCAAAGGAGAATTTGCAATATATTTGGCCTGAATCTCCGGCCGCGGAATGCCGTCCTTGGTAGGCAGATCGAGATAGAGCGGCGGATTCTTTGGATTGGGCGCCCAAGCCGCCGCCGTGGCAAGCTGCGCCGCGGCAAAGCCCGGCAGCAAGGCAGCAGCTTCGGCGGGCGATTTCGCTCCAGCGATCTTCTTCTCGTTGGCGATTGCCCTCTCCTTCATCTCTTCAGGCGAACCAGGCCCGCCGCCCGCCATCGGCGACAGGCAGCAGGGGCTCATAATGTAAAGCGCGCCGAAAATATCCGAGTGCTTCATGCCAATCCGCGAAGCGCCGTATCCCCCCATGGAATGACCCACAAGGCCGCGGCTCAAGCGGTTTGGAATCGTGCGGTAATGCGCGTCGATGTAGTTGACCACATCATGCGCGATGAAGTTCTCAAAATCGCCGGTTGTGACCGAACTAGAGTACATTGATCCGTTGTAGATGGTCTTGGAGTCGGGAAGCACCACGATGACTTCTTTTGCGCCTTGAGCGAAGCTTCCCTCGATGGTCTGTGGAACATGAATCTCATGCGACCACTGCTCCGCGCCGATCGAATAACCGTGTAGCGCATATACCACTGGATAGCGACGATCTTTATCTTTCGCGTAGCTGGGTGGAAGATACACGATTACGTCGCGATCGACGGCATCCCCTTCGAGATTGCCCTCGAGATATGTTCCATGGATCTTGATGTTCTGCACCGTTACAGGCTTTGCGCCAGGTATGACGGGAGGAACAATCGTCTGGACCTGGGCTCCAAGGCCCGGCACTATCGTAAAGGCTGCAGCCAGTGTCATCGCAAGCAGGGTCTTCCGTGTTGTCATCACTATCCTCATTTCGAAGGGTTCAATTGTTATATTGCGTTTCAGCCTTCTGTATTTGCGATCTCTTTATCTCGCGCGCTTCTAGAGATTTCAGTGAGCCTACTGTGTGAGCGGAAAACGATAGATATTGACGCTGATGGGAGCAACCGAGATCGTTCCTGGTGTACCGCTCAACTGGGTCTCCTTCACCTTAATTTGCGGAGCCTGTCCAGCATGGTTGATGGCATCGACGCTGCTCCCCGTCAGTTCGGAGAGTTTTGCCGCCGCGGCCAGATGGGAGCCTGTGAGGCTCAGGTCGAATGTATGTGCTGATTCGGTCGCATTCACCACGGAGAGGACAAGATACTTTTTATCGGGGCTCAATGCGGCCAGCATATCGAGGGGATAGGTTGGACTGCCAGAGCTTTTCACCGGTTGATCGGGACTACCCGCCGGAAATTTCGGTGCGGGCTGCGGAGAATTTCCTGACAGCGCGACCGGGGTGGCACCGACGAAGTTATTGCCATATATCTGATACAGCAATCCCAGCGCATTCAGGGTCGAGGCGGTGCGGTTGAAATCGATTAGTGCAACGCCGGTAGTCTGGGCTCCCATCGTCAGGAAGTCGGTATACCGCATCATCTCATTGAGAATCATTCCGTAGGCAAGCGACTGCTTCAGGGTCATCCCGCCGAACGGACTTCCACCTCCGGGAGTGGGATTAAAGTAGGCGTACTCGTCGATGGACAAGGGAATCTTCTTTTCGACCATCTTCGGAAACCGTCGCTGGTATCCCTCATATTCTTCAGCCTTGAGGCGCACGGTATCGGCTGGATAACGAGCCGATTCGAGCAGCGTCTGATTGATCTTCACGTATGCATCGTCCGAGGGAGCATCCGGCCCCAGATTCTTTCCCTTTTCGACATCCCAGTGGTGGCCCCCGCTGGCGTACCAGTGCTCCGCGATGATATCGAAGTTTCCCCAGCAGTTTTTAAGGAACCCGCCAGTCCAGTCGGCATCCGATCCATACAACGGATCGAGGTTACCCACGTATTTTGCGCGCTCCGGACCGGGCACGTTGTCGTTCTGCAACATCATCGCCGACGCAATCAGGGTGATGGATGGATCCACCGCCCGCATGGCCTTGGCGAACTCATTATGTTTGAGCACGTAATATTTCAGATCGGTATGGCCAAGCTGCCATGAACCCCATGGCTCGTTACCGATGTTCCAGAGTTTGACATGGTAGGGCTCGGGATGGCCATTCCTTGCGCGCTGTGCCCCCATGTAAGTATTGACTGATCCGTTCATGTATTCGACTTCTTCAGCCGCCGAATGCGAATCGCCAAAACCGGCGTTTACGCTGATGTAGGGCTCGACGTTAATCAGCTTGCACAACGTCATGAACTCATCCAGGCCCAGGTCGTTCGGTTGCATGGCATTCCAGGCATAGTCGAAATCCGGTGGACGCTTATCGATGTCACCAACGATGTGGTACCAGATCAAGCCGGAGGTGTAGTTGCCTCCATACCGCCAGAAGCCCATGTTGATCTTGCGCAGAAGGGTAGTCGTGTCTTTTCGGAATCCCTGGACATTGTCAGCGGGCATCAGAGAGAGGGTGCCGATGTGGAAGTTGCCTGTTCCCGTTCCGGTGATTTCGATGGAGGCATCGTTAGCATCGGCCTTCGCTGTAAAGGCGAGCGGAATCTTCTTATATTGGCTGGAGAGAGCTCCGACCGATACGGTCTGCCGATCGCCCGCGCCCGTGCCCCAGATCAGAGAGACTTTGA
>Ga0157370_10005012_pt1 | contig 14970 bp, 17 predicted proteins | sample C35metaG_FD_113463 | JGI IMG/M metagenome (GOLD analysis project Ga0157370, IMG submission 113463) | Corn rhizosphere microbial communities from Kellogg Biological Station, Michigan, USA - C3-5 metaG | ecosystem: Host-associated > Plants > Roots > Rhizosphere > Soil | place: USA: Michigan...
AGCATGCATGCTCCCTTCATCTCGAGCCTGAGCTCCCGTTGGAGACACGCTCTTATGCACTTCGGGAAGTGCCAGAGCGTCACTCTTGAGTCGCGCTGAGAGCTCGGCGGCGAACTGTCTGACGCTTTCGGCAGGCCGCGTGTCGTGGTCGTGCGCCAGCGTAATGACGAGGGCTTCGTATCTGTCGAGCGCGGCAATTGTGGAATCGCGGGAGTCGCCGGCACTGAGCGACTTCAACAGATACAGCGCTGCGTCCGCAGATTCCGGTGCGGCTTCGAGCCAGCGTTCGGCTGCGGCGGCGCAGGCGGTCCATTGATTGTTGCGCGCGAGTGCAGGGATATGCGATTCACATGCGCGCACGAAGAGTCGGCGATAGCGATCACGCTCTCTCTCTGCCCATCGATCGAAATCGGTAGACATTCCGGCGCCCACGTCTGCGAGGAACGGCCCCGTATAGAGCTGACAGGCACGGGCGTGGTCGCCAGTCTCGCAGGCCGCGGCGAACTCGACGGCATCGATCGCGAGGCCGACGTGATTGGAGAGCGCCACCTCGCTGCTTCGCGCAGCAATGGAATCGCGGCCGAGCACCCGGCGGATGTGCGAAAGGGCATCGCTGACCGAATGCCGAGCGCGGTCGTTGTCCTCATCCCCCCAGAACATGGTGGCGAGCCGATCGCGGCTCAGTGGCTTTTGCGAGAGCGCCACGACCGCCAGAAACGCCAGTTTCCGCTGTCTCTTGTTGAGACCGGCATCATCACCAGCCCCGGAAACGAGGGCCAGACGCCCGAGTGTAATTAGCTGTAAGTGCTTTGGCGACAACGTGTTGACTCGGCGAGAACGGATTGAGAGCGGAGGCTTACATTCGCGTTCATGTCACACAAGGGTAGCCGACAAAGTACCTGCGCCGATGTGGGATCACCAGATCGGCCTTGTTGGATGCCCGCTTCAGAATCAGGAGAATTGATGCGAAAGACCTTTGTATGGGGCGGGCTTGCAGCCTCGATGCTGATCGCCATGCCAGTCTACAGCCAGGGATGGCTTGGGAAGGTGAAGGACAAGGTGAAGGAGCGCGCGCAGTCCAAGGTCGAACAGAAGCTGGAAGACGGTGCCGACACGACCGTCGGCCGCGCAATGGACCAGACGCAGAGCGTCATCGCCTGTCTCGTTACCGACCGGAGCTGCATATCGAAAGCGCGGAAAGAAGGAAAACAGATTGCGGTCACGGGGGCCGACGGCAAGGCGGTGTCGAGCGTCGACTCGGCCAACGCCGTGAACTCCGCTGTTACGACGAGTGGCGCCGGCGATGTGTCATCGGTTTCGGTAAAGCCTGGTGAAGGCGCATGGGCGAACTACGACTTCGTCCCGGGCGACCGGATGCTGTTTGCAGACGACTTCAGCGCTGACAGGGTCGGCAACTTTCCACAGCGACTCAAGTTCAAGGCAGGCAACATGGAAGTCGTCGAGTGGCAGGGTGCGCGCTGGCTCAGCGACGACGGCCAGGGTGTCCTGTCCATTCCGCTTCCCGAAGTACTGCCTCAGCGCTTCACCATGGAGTTCGAGCTCGCAGGCTCGGGCAACGCGATGTCGATCAACTTCGCGAACGACAAGCCGACGACCGGGTCGCGAATTGCGATCAACACGGACCACGCGTGGCTGCGTGGCGATTCCGTGGCGGGCGATGGAAGTCTTCAGGCGAGCACGTCGAAGACGCCCGTAACGATTCGGATCTCCGTAGACGGAGCGTACCTCAAAGTGTACGCGAACGAGCATCGCGCGCTGAACGTTCCGAATGCGAACCTCGGTCGCAGCAACCACATCTCCATCGACATGGATGGGTGGAGCGTCAAGGAGCCGCGCATGATCGGCAACATTCGCGTAGCTGCAGGCGGGCGGCAGTTGTACGACGCGCTCTCGGACAAGGGACGCGTCGCGACGCACGGGATTCTGTTCTCCACCGGATCTGCGGCGATCGAAGGTGAATCGACTCCGACGTTGAAGGAAATCGGAGACATGCTTACCGCGCATCCAGAGTTGAAGCTCACGATCGAAGGTCACACTGACAACGTCGGCGCAGCCGCTACCAACCAGACGCTGTCGGAGCAACGCGCTGCAGCCGTCAAGCAGTATCTCGTATCCAATTACGGCATCTCTGCCGACCGCCTGACGACGAAGGGCTTTGGCTCCAGCAAGCCTGCAACGCCGAACGACACGCCAGAAGGACGACAGAACAACCGTCGAGTCGAACTCGTGAAGATGTAACTGCCCCTTCCGGGCTTCATCCAGACTTCGGCAGTACAGGAATGCCGAGAGTCACCATCACTCACTCAACAACGGGAACCAATGCGTTCAATCGTTTCAATAGCAGCAGCGACTCTCGCATCCGCGACGATGGTTACATCCGTGTCGGCACAACGGGTGGGCCCGGCGCCGATCGGTGCTCAGCGCACAGCCGCGCAACGAGCGGAAGCCAGGCCGAACGGGGATAGCAACAAATCAAGACCAGCGACGTCCGGCAATTCGCTCAAATCGGGCGACTACGTGATGAGTCTGACACCGGCGGTCATCGACGGACATCCAGCCGGAAAGAGTGCCGGAACATCGATCAGTGATGTGAAGCTTGCCAGCAAGGGAAACGCGATAGATGTGACCGGTCCCGGTGGCGGAGTACTTCACGGGACGTTGAACGGACGCGCGTTCAAGGCGTCGGGTCAGAGTGGCGATGGCACCCTCACCCTCACCGGAATGGGCTTCAACAATAGCATAACTGGCTCGTTCACTATGAGCCTGAATGGCGGTCACGTAGCGAGCGGCAACTTCGCGCTGAGTGCAAACAGCGCAGCAAGTGGAAGCGGGACGATGAATCTGCGCGACTTCGATGACACGAAGAAGAAGGCATCGCCCAGTTGCAACTGGTGGTGCACGTTCAAGAGTTGGATCAGCATGTAGTAAAGCCGATCGCAATTCTGCATTGCGTGCTTCGATCACGCGGTTCGATCACTCACCACAATCACAATTACGGAGATAGCATGAACAAGGACAGAGCGATGAGCAACACCGAGCAGTCGGCGGACGAACCATCCAAAAATTCATCAAATACCGACAGGCGCGCATTCCTACGCACCGCCGCGTTGGTCGGTGCCACGCTCTGCTTCGCGGACGTAAAGGCACTGCGCGCAGCTGCAGTTCTGGCCCGTGCACAGGGCAAGCTGGTGTTCACCGAGGCCAGCTTCAACAAGTTCATTGCTGACGCGTTCAAGCAGTCACCCGCGATTCGCAATCAGATGGTCGCGGAATCCAAGGCGAATCTCACCGCCTTCATCAACAAGTATTTCACGTTGACGCCTCAGCAGAACAACAAGCTATCATCGCTGACCAGCGCAGACCTGCAGGCCGTCCGCGGATCGATCGACAACGCCGTGGCTATCAACGCGCCGATGAAGGTCACCTTCAACGCGCCGCCGACAAGCGTACCGCGTCCAAAGTTTGCGCCAGCATCAAAATTTGGAGGCGCACGTGCCGCGGCAATCTCCCTCAAGGTTCACGGTCCGAAAGGGGATCCCGACCAGGTGGAGATGAGAGAAATCGGGAAGGGCCCCATGGTTTACTCGATGGCGGTCGGCTGGAAGGGCGCCGTCACCGCGAAGAGCAATGGTGACGTAAGTGGCACCGTCGAGGTTAGTGGGTCGTGCTAGCGCGGCGGCACTCTATGAAATTGACGCGCCTGCTTCCCATTCTGCGGGGTTAGCGTGAGCACGCTGTCGGCGACTGCGAAGTGAGCAGTCGCCGGCAATTGGAAGGTTTGATCATTGGACAGATGCAGTGTGTCGGCGCGGACCACGTACTTCCCCTGCTCGTCGCCGACCTGCGCGTGCATGTGCATCGTACCGTTGTTGGCGAAGACGTAGTGTGCCGCCACTCCATCGCCGACCGTAATCACCCAATCGCCGACGATCGGTGATGACGCGACAGCAGTGCCTGTACGGCGCAATACGCGAGGTGGCGTACCTGTCCGCTCGCTCACGACCAGCGAATCACCGGCTATGGTAAACGTAGCCGTGTCGGTATGTGTCACACCAACGCTGGGTAGAGTTACGGTTTCGATCAGTTGGTTACCGTCGATCCGGTACTGGCCCTCCACTGCGAGTGCCTGGGCTAGATCGAACTTGCCATCGGGGTCGAATCGGAAGGTCTGGATCACCCCATTCGGCAGGGGTACATCAGCGCGCCACGTGCCCACGATCGTTTGAGACGAAGTTTGGGCTCCGATGGAGCTGCTGGCGATCAGTGTCAGGACGGCGGTGCCGATAAGTGGGAAGTTCTTCATTGGCGACATCACGATGTGGCTGTACGGCTGGTGGAGTCTATCTATCGTTCGTAAGAGAAAATGCTCGAAAAAAGACGACTTGACGGGCTCGGGTGAAACAAACCCAGTGCGAATGCCCGGTACGGTCCGTGCATAAGGGGAGGCCTCATGAGCAAGATTCTACGCGGGATCGCGGCGGGTTATGGTGCCAAGAAGTTGGGCGGCGGTGGATGCGGATGCGGGACGATTCTCATATTCATCATTCTCTGGTACGTGCTCGGACACTTCGGGATATTCAAGTAACCGTGCTAGCTTTCATGCATGGCCGAAGTAACGCTGGACCTGCGCGGGATTCCAAAGGATCAGGCATATAGCGAGCTCGCAGGTCACATCGATGCGGTGCTGGATGGCATCGACGACGAGATCGCCGAGATGGCGACTGTGAGTGCGCTGGTTCACAATGCATTTGGTTTTCTGTGGACTGGCTTCTACCGCGTGGTGACGCCAGACAAGCTGATGCGCGTCGGACCGTATCAGGGCACACTCGGCTGTCTGGAAATTGCGTTTGGACGAGGAGTGTGCGGAACCGCCGCCGCGGAGCGCCGTGCGGTCGTGGTGCAGGACGTCGACACTTTTCCTGGCCACATCGCGTGTGATGCGAGCGCGCGTTCCGAGATCGTGCTTCCGGTCATCAACTCGAGCGGCGACCTGATCGCGGTATTCGACATCGACTCGGAGAGCACCGGCACGTTCGACTCCAAGGATGAACGCGGCCTTACCCGGATTCTTTCGCGATTCGCGCGCTAGTGTGAATCGGGTGCCATCGCCGGATCAGACTCCAGCCGTGATGTTGCTGCCAACGTTGCTGGCGGCGCCGTAGGTTCGTTCCACATAGTCGTCGAGGATTTTCAGGAACTCGGGAACGATGTTATCGCCCTTCAGCGTTACGGCGAGCTTGCCATCGACGTAGACGGGTGCCTTGGGGTCCTCGAAGGTGCCTGGGAGCGAAATGCCAATATTGGCGTGCTTGCTCTCGCCCGGTCCATTAACGATGCATCCCATCACTGCGACCTTCATCTCGACGACGCCGGGATACTGCGCACGCCACGCCGGCATCTGCTCGCGCAGATATGTCTGGATGTCTTCCGCCATGTGTTGGAAGAAGGTCGACGTAGTGCGGCCGCAACCGGGGCAGGACGTTACCTGGGGTGTGAACGACCTCAGGCCTAACGACTGGAGTATCTGCTGCGCGACCAGCACTTCTTCGGTTCTGTCGCCGCCGGGCTTGGGGGTAAGCGAAACGCGGATGGTGTCGCCGATTCCTTCGCTCAGCAGAATCGAGAGTCCCGCCGTGCTGGCTACGATGCCTTTCATGCCCAATCCAGCTTCGGTAAGGCCGAGATGGAGCGGGTAATCGCAACGCGCCGCGAGGAGGCGGTAGACGTCGACGAGATCGTTGACCCCCGAGACCTTGGCGGAGATGATGATCCGATCGTGTCCCAGGCCTGTTTCTTCGGCGAGCGCCGCAGAGCGGAGGGCGCTTTCGAGCATTGCTTCGATGTAGACCGTTCGTGCGTCGAGCGGATCTGGGCGAGCTGCGTTCTCGTCCATCATGGAGGTGAGGAGATCCTGATCGAGCGAGCCCCAGTTGACGCCTATGCGTACCGGCTTTGCATTATCGACGGCGATCTGGACGATGGTGCGGAAGTGTTCATCGCGCCGCTTGCCGCCCACGTTCCCAGGATTGATGCGATATTTCGCGAGAGCACGTGCGGCGTCGGGGTACTTTGCGAGCAGAATGTGCCTGTTGTAATGGAAGTCGCCTACTATGGGGACATCTATTCCGACGTCAGCGAGCCGCTGGACGATTTCCGGCACGGCTGCTGCTGAAGCATCATTATTGACGGTGACGCGTACGAGCTGAGAGCCTGCGGCGGCAAGCGCCGCAACCTGGGCGACGGTACCACCGACGTCAGCGGTATCTGTGTTGGTCATGGACTGCACCACGACCGGATGGTCCGACCCGACGGCAACGTCGCCTACAAGGGCCGTTACCGTTCTTCTGCGCGGTCCGAAGGGCATACTGGAAAAGTAACCGCGGAGAGAAAGAGGATGACGTCGAGCGAACCGATGGCGGAAGCGGCGAAAACGCCGAAGAAGAAGCGCCGCTTATGGCTCAAGGTTGGTGTACCGGTCGCAGCTGTGCTGATACTTGGCGCCGGTCTCTGGACCTGGGGGACGCTGGGCTTCGTATACTCGTCGGGCGAGCGAACCGGTTATGTGAAGAACCTGACCCAGCGTGGGTGGCTCTGCAAGACATGGGAGGGAGAGCTTGCCGTGTCGCAGATACCGGCCCTGGCACCGACCCTGGGAGACACAACAGTGAAGGGCGGAGTCTTCGACTTCACCATCCGGAACGACTCGGTTGCGAAAGCGCTCCAGCTTGCGGATGGGAAGCAGGTTACCCTGTCGTATGGTGAGCACAGGGGCGTTCCCACTACCTGTTTTGGTGAAACCAAGTACTTCGTGCAGGGGTTCAGGGTCGCCCAGTAACCGTTGGCCGGAGCGCCAATCCGAAGGTAAAACTTGTCTATTGCCTAAAATTCCGGTCGCCAATATTTTGTGGCCCAGCATAGGATCGTCCTATGGATCTGTGCGGGGGATCTGAACTACCCGCAATATTGTCAGGGTAGGCGTTTCCTGCTTCCGGACAAGTTTCTATTCAGGAGTTAGTTGGAATGCGCACGACCGGAAAGGTGAAGTGGTTCAACGACGCGAAGGGCTTTGGCTTCATCACGCCCGATAACGGTCAGAAGGACTGCTTCGTCCACTACAGCGCCATCTCCGGCAACGGCTTCAAGTCGCTGCAGGAGGGTGAGGCGGTGGAGTTCGACATCGTCCAGGGGCAGAAGGGCCCCGCGGCAGAGAATGTGACCCGGATGAACGGGTAACGCGATCCTGAAGCAATGGCGAAAGAGGGGCGTCTCGAAAGGGGCGCCCCTCTTTCGTTTGGGGTGTTGTTTCTGTGTGTAGATAGGATACGCGCGCTCGAGGGCAGAGCAGCTTATCTTTTGGGCGGGCGTCCACGCCGGCGCGTCGGGGCGAGCTCAACGGCGCGAGCCAGACTCTCGAGCACGCCGGCCCGGAACTCGCCCAGGTCCACGGTTATGCGTAGTGGCGAATCACCAAGGTTGTTTCCATCTGGATCAGCCAGCAGGGCGGCGGCAAGGCGTACCGCGGTCGAGACTGGGACATTCAGGAGATCTACGAGGTCCCTGGTCAGCGCTATTTGTGTGATTGCGGCGAGCGAGAGTCGGCGGGAGACACCTTGTGACTCACTCTGTACTCCCGCTATGCGGTTATGGGACAACAGGTTATCGAGCCATTTATTGCTGACTCCGATAGCAGTTGCGGCAGTTGCGGTATTGTAGAGTGGCATAATATCCTAGTATGGGAGGATATTTAAAATTAACCTAGTGGATTAGGATAAATAGTATGAAGCACTCGGCACTGACTGTAGCAGTCCTGATCGGAATGAGCCTGGCCTCGTCCGCTGGCGCGCAGAGCTCAATCCATCTCGGGCTTGCTGGAGGTGCTGCGATCCCGACCGGAAAGCTCGATGGCAGCTATTCAGCCGCCGCAACCGGGCTTGCGACTCTTTCGATGGGGCCGCAGGAATCTCCACTCGGTATGCGGATCGACTATCAGTATGCCGGGTTCAACGGCAAGACGGTCGCCGGCGCGCGCGTCCCCGACATACACATAAACTCGTTGACGGCCAATCTCGTAATGGCATTCCGCGTGGGCTACGCCAAGCCGTATCTGATAGGTGGTGCGGGCTGGTATCCGCTTCGGCTGCCAGGCGCAACGAAGCGCGAAAATGACTTTGGCGTGAACGGCGGCGCTGGTGTCGCGTTCCCGCTCCCCCATACCGGCATTGGCGCGTTCATAGAGGCTCGTTACCACGATGTTAATCGCTCGGAGACGACGCCGTACACTTCCATTCACTACATCCCAGTGACGTTTGGAGTGATGTTCTAAACATCTGACGCACCAGTATGGCAAACAGGCGAATAAACGCATGTTCTTTGCGTTCCCGCGGAACCCTTCAATCGTCCTAGCATAGAAGTAAAGTGTTAGTGTCGCGCCGCGGATTTTCCAAATCCGAGGCGCGTTTGATTAGAACCTCTCAATGGAGTAATTCATGGTAAGCCTTTCAAAGTTTGCGGCAGTTGCAGCGATCATGATCTCGAGTGCAACTGTTGCAGGCGCGCAGAGTGTAACGAGTGCGACAAAACCGTTCTCGCTCGGTCTTTCTGGCGGCGCATCGATCCCGACAGGTGATTTGTCGAACAGTGTAAACACTGGGTACAACATTGGCGGTCACGTGGGACTCGGCTCGCCGGCGATACCGATCGGTTTCCGCGGCGATGTGAACTACGACAACTTCGGCGCGAAGGGATCCGGCAACTCCAACGCACACGTATGGTCGTACACGGCCAATGCGGTGTATGACATTCCGACGATGACTGGAATTCGGCCGTACGTCATCGGAGGTATTGGTGGTTTCAAGCCAGGCGTCAGCACGTCGTCGGGCGGCAGCACGTATTCCGCAAGCAGCGGCACGAAGTTCGGTTTCGACGTCGGCGGTGGTCTGACGATTCCGTTGTCCGGCTTCAATGCCTTCGTGGAAGCACGCTACAACCACTTCAACAATGACGGTGGTGGAAGCACCAGCTTCGTTCCGATCACGTTCGGCGTGATGTTCTAGTATCGCGGTAACGCACGAACAAACAGCCCCTGGCCTGAATGGCCAGGGGCTGTTTTTATTTCGGCTGTTGCCAGTCGCCCGTGATATCTATCCTGTCTTCTTCGGGAAGCGTGTGTGGCGGTGAGTCGTTGCGCTTGCCTCTATAGAGAATCACCTTTGCACGCTCGAGTGTGATGAGGCCGGCGTCGATCATCACATCTATCTCGGGCAGGATGGCTTCAATCTTCTCCTGCGTGTCCACGCACTCGATTACGAGAGGGAGATCGAACGCGAGCAGCTCCATGTGATCGGTTGCCAGGCGGCCACTTGCACCGTAGCCCATGACGCCGCGGAACACTGTAGCGCCCGCGTATCCGCGAGTGCGAAGCAGGTTAACGAGTGCCTCGTACAACGGCTTTCCTTCATATCTGTCGCGCTCGCCAATGTGAATGCGCATGAGTACGCGCTCGCCCTTGAGGCCACGCATCGTCATCGTCAGGCTCTGCTGCGGAAGGTGAGAGCAGATTGTGCAAGTGCAAAGCCGCCGAACGTCGCGACGAGCGACAGAACGACGCTAAGAGTTATGTAAAGGGCGGCGCGGCGATACTGGCCGCTCTCGAACATGACTGCGGTGTCGTACGTGAACGTGGAGAAGGTAGTGTAGCCGCCGCAGAACCCCGTCGTCAGAAAGATGCGCGTCTCTGGCGAGATCTGGTTGCTGCCAAGCGCGAGACGAAGAAGAAAACCAAGCAGCAGGCTGCCAGTGATGTTGACGATGAGCGTACCAACAGGAAAGGCGAAGCCAAACCGCTGCTGCAAGGCTGTGCCGATCACATACCGGCTTGCGCCGCCGAGGGCGCTGCCGGCGGCGATGTACCAGATCAACATTCGAGACGATAGTCGAGGGTCACGCTACTGAATTTCGCCGTCGAGGCGTGCTTCGGCTAGCAGACTGGACTGATCGCGATTGACATCAGCCTGCGCACTAACGACATCCGGCGACGGCATGTATCTCACCGTGCAGTCGTGTTTCATCGGATCTCCATCGACTGTACGCTTGTCGTTGGAGGATGATCGGCCGACGTAGCTGATCTGGAGATCATAGTGACGGCTCCAGAAGAATGGTGTGAGTGTGAACGACTCATTTGCACCGAGCATGTTGCGTGCAGCGACCTGTCCCTGGCGCTCCGCGACGACCCAGTGCTCGACGCGAATTCGGCCAGAGCGTGGATCTGGCCACGATGCGATGTCGCCGGCGGCAAAGATTCCCGGCGCGGATGTTTCCAGAGTCGCGCTGACCACAACGCCGTTATCGACGTCGATCCCGGCTTCCCGCGCTAATGCGACATCGGGGCGAACGCCGACCCCAACGACGACAAAGTCTGCCGGGAGCGAGGTACCATCAGCGAGCTGAACCGCATCCGATGTGATGGAGTTGACGCCCGCGCCAAGCATGAAAGTCACTCCCTTGCTCTCGTGCATGGCCTTCACCATGTTGCCGAGCTCGGCGCCGAGTATACGCTCGAGCGGCAGGGACTCCGGCGCAACTACTGTGACTGCGATGTCGCGCGCGCGAAGCGACGCGGCTACTTCCAGGCCGATGAAGCTTGCACCGATCACGACAGCACGCTTGCCTGTCTGTGTCGCTGCAATGATTGCCTTGCTGTCGTCGAGCGTACGCAGATAGTACACCGTGGGTAGATCTGCGCCAGGTACGGGAAGATGTACGGGAGAACTGCCCGTCGACAGAAGCAACGCGCTGAACTTTGTTGTCGCGCCATCGTCGGTGATGACGGTATGTGTCTTGGTGTCGATGCGACTGACGCGGCGGCCGCGAATCAACTCGATGTTGTGCGATGTGTAGAAATCATCGGGCCGAAGATTGACCCATTCCTCTTCTGCGGTGCCGGCGAGATAGTCCTTGGAGAGATTGGGGCGATCCACCGGCGGCGTCTGCAATTGGTCGAAGAGCTTGATCGGGTTCGTGTAACCGCATCTACGCAGCATTTCCGCGGCGGCGACACCGGCAGCGCCGGCGCCGATTATAACGATCGACGTCGGAGGACTGGAAAGTGTGCGCAGGTACAGCGACGGTGGCTCGATCGTATTGCGTACGAACACATTGCCGCCATTTTCCTCCACACGGTAGCACGAGACACGATCGAGTGCCGGGGCCCGTAAGGGCTCGCCCGTCTTGAGGCTGAAGCACGCGTGATGCCACGGGCAGCGGACGGTATCTCCGACGATGATTCCTTCGGCGAGCGGTCCGCCATAGTGTGTGCACGTCGCGCCGATTGCGTACAGGGACCCACCCGCACGAGCGATCAGAACCGGTTCGTTGCCTACGTGACCCAGGACCATGGCACCGTCTGCGACTGATGACGCGGGAATTCCCGCGGAGAGATCAGGACCTGCAGGTGATTCGTCGGAGGTGCCAGACATCGTACAACCTCGGTTCAGGGAATAAGTTGCAACCTGCGGACAACCGCACCAAGCGCCGCGCGTGCAGCGGTGATCTGATCATCTACTGCATCCGGGCCAGTTCCGCCAGGGACGTTGCGGCGAGCGACTGATGCGTCGGGGGAGAGCCAGTCAAATACGTCGTGATCGAACGATGCATGCGCAGCGGCAAATGTCTTGAACGGCATCCTGTCGAGCTCGGTGCCGCCCGTCTCGCTTGCGCGAATCAGACTACCGACAACGCCGTGCGCCTCGCGGAAGCTGATGCCCTTTGCGACGAGGTAGTCGGCCAGGTCGGTTGCCATCATGCTGGATGAGAGAGCTGCCCGCATGCGTTGTGCGTTGAACCTGAGCTCGCCGAGCGTGCCTGCGACTGCCGGAAGTACGAGCAGCATGGTATCGACGGAGTCGAACATGGGGCGCTTGTCATCCTGCAGATCCTTATTGTAGCCACTCGGCAGGCTCTTGATCGTCGCGACGATGGAAGTCAGGTTGCCGAGCATTCGTCCGGCGGAGCCGCGAGCGATCTCGAGTGCGTCCGGATTACGCTTCTGTGGCATCATGCTGGAGCCGGTGCTGAACGTGTCGCCGAAGGTGACGAATCCAAATTCGCTGGAGCCGTACAGGATCAGGTCTTCGCTGAGACGGGACAGATGCACACCGAGCATCGTCATAGCATACAGCATGTCGGCGACGAAGTCGCGATCACCCGTGGCATCGATTGAATTCTGGGAGATGCTTGCGAAGCCAAGCTCCTTGCGAATCTGATCCCGAGGTACGGGGAATGCACTGCCGGCGATTGCACCAGAGCCTAGTGGGAGGGTGGCTGCGGAGGCTGCGGCATTAGCGAGGCGAATGCGATCGCGCTCGAGCTGCCAGAAGTGGTTGAGCATCCAGTGAGCGGCGGAGACCGGCTGCGCGCGCTGCATGTGCGTGTACGCAGGGATCAGCGTCGTGCGCAATTGTTCTGCGTGTTCCAGCATTACACGCTGGAGGTCTTGAATCGCAGTGTCAACTTTGGCTGACGCATCCATCGTCCACATGCGTGTGGCGGTTGCTACCTGATCGTTGCGCGAGCGGCCGGTGTGCAGGCGTGATGCTGGCTCGCCGACTTCGATGTGCAGCATGCGATCGATCATGGTGTGCACGTCTTCGTCCGATTCTTCTGGCTGTGCGCCGTTGGCGAGCTTCTCTGCGACGACATCGAGCCCGCCGCGAATCTGATCGCGTTCCTCTTCTGTCAGCACCCCTGCTTCGGCGAGCCCTGACGCCCATGCCTGGGACAGTCGGATGTCGAACGGCCAGAGACGGAAGTCGGTGGCGATCGAGCGATTGAGTGCGTCGAGTGCATGTGCGGTGGGCGCGGCAAAGCGGCCACCCCAGAGTTTGTGGGAGTCGGCGGTCATTGGTTTAAGGTATCGCGTGGAACTTGTAGGGGCGGGCCCCCGCGCCCGCCCGCGTGACGTAACGTCGTTCTGGATTCGCGGCGTCGCCGGTTCGGGCATGGGGTTGCATGGCGCCCACGCGAACGAACGGTGATAGCGTGATTTCATGACGTGGGCAGGCACGGGGGCCTGCCCGTACGAGATCTCGGCAGGCAATGAGGCCTGCCCGTGCGAGATCTCGGCGGGCCGAAGGGGCGGGTGCGGATTCGGCCGCGCGGTCAGGCGGCCTGCTGATCTCCGCTTGCGGCCTCGGCGGCGCGTTCCTGGTCGCGGAGGGCACGGACGCGTGCGGAGAGGCCGAAAAGGCGAATGAAGCCTGCGGCGTCGCTCTGCTGGTAGACGTCGTCCTCGCCGAAAGTCACGAAGCGCTCATCGTAGAGGGCGTACGCGCTTTCGCGGCCGGCAACGATGGCGTTGCCCTTGTAGAGGCGGAGCGTGACCGAGCCGGTTACGGTTTCCTGCGTGACGTTGACGAACGCGTCGTACGACTCGCGCTCGACCGTCCACCAGCGTCCCTCGTACACCAGGTCGGCGTAGCGTGGGGCGATGAGGTCCTTGGCCGCGAGGGTGCGACGATCGAGCGTGAGCTGCTCGAGCTCGCTGTGCGCAGTGTAGAGCAGGGTGCCACCCGGCGTCTCGTAAATGCCGCGCGACTTCATGCCAACGAGACGATCCTCGACCAGGTCGATGCGGCCAACACCGTTGCGTCCGCCGATCTCGTTGAGAGTGGCGAGCAGGGTCACTGGTGACATTGCATGACCGTTGACCGCGACCGGAGTTCCGCGCTCGAAGGTGATCGTCACTTCCTCGGAGACGTCGGGTGCAGACTCGGGCGACTGCGACAGCATGAAGAGGTCGTCTGGCGGCGACTGTGCCGGGTCTTCGAGGCAGCCGCCTTCGTGTGAGATGTGCCAGATGTTGCGGTCACGCGAGTAGATCTTTTCCTTGGTCGCCGCTACGGGGACGTTGTGCCGCGCAGCGTAGGCGATGGCATCCTCGCGGCTCCGGATGTCCCATTCACGCCATGGCGCGATGACGGGAAGATCCGGTGCGAAGGCCGCATATGTGAGCTCGAACCGAACCTGATCGTTTCCCTTGCCGGTGCAGCCGTGCGCAAGCGCATCGGCGCCAACCGCGCGCGCGACTTCCACCTGACGACGCGCGATGAGCGGCCGGCCCATGGATGTGCCGAGCAGGTACTTGCGACCGTAGATCGCACCGGCGCGCAGGGTCGGGAAGATGAAATCGCGGACGTATTCGTCGCGCAGGTCCTCGACGTAGCACTCGTCCGCGCCGGAGGCGATAGCCTTGGCCTTGACGCCCGAGAGCTCGTCGCCCTGGCCAATGTCAGCGGCTACGCAGACTACCTTGACACCCGGGAATCGCTCCTTGAGCCAGGGGACGATGATCGAGGTGTCGAGTCCTCCGGAGTAGGCAAGGGCGATTTTCTTAGGTGAGAAAGACATGGCGGTGCTCTGTCAGGGTAGGAATGAAATTTTATGCGGTTAACATGTATAAATAGTCGCCACGATGGAGAATTGCAACTATCTCGCCCGGCTTGGCCAGGGAGAGCTATCTTCTGCGAATGGCCAACAAGCGCGAGCGGCAGAACGCCATCCTGGAGACCATAGAGAATCATCCGGTCGTGAGCCAGGAAGATCTCAGAAAACTGCTTCTGAGGCGGGACTGGGATGTTACGCAGGCCACTCTCTCGCGGGACCTGCGGGAGCTCCGGATAGCCCGGGTGCCGACGGCAGAGGGTGCGCGCTACGCGGTGACTGACGGCAACATCGAGGAGGCGCGCGTCGCGCTGGATACGTTGCTACCGCAGCTTTTCATGCGGATCGACGGAGTGAGCGAGATGGCGGTGCTGCGCACGGTGCCGGGCGGCGCGCAGCCCATCGCGAGCGCGCTGGATGGCGAAGGGTGGCCGGATATACTTGGCACCGTGGGTGGGGATGATACGATCCTGATCATCTGCAGGTCGGTGCAGGCGCGCGAGCGGACCGTGC
>Ga0157370_10005014_pt1 | contig 14964 bp, 14 predicted proteins | sample C35metaG_FD_113463 | JGI IMG/M metagenome (GOLD analysis project Ga0157370, IMG submission 113463) | Corn rhizosphere microbial communities from Kellogg Biological Station, Michigan, USA - C3-5 metaG | ecosystem: Host-associated > Plants > Roots > Rhizosphere > Soil | place: USA: Michigan...
GACGCTATGAGTCAATCGGCAGAAGATGGCTTCACACCCAAGCGACACCACGCCGACAGGAGAATCACCATGCAACAGTCCCACGCTTACAACGACCCGAGTCTGGCCCTGACCACCTCGATTCTCGATGCCAAGGCCCGCAAAAATCTGTCCTGGCAGGACCTGACCGACGGCACCGGCCTGGGCCTGGCCTATGTCACCGCCGCCCTTCTCGGCCAGCATCCATTGCCGGAAACCGCTGCCAAAGTGATTGGCGAAAAACTCGACCTGGACGCCGACACCGTGGCCCGCCTGCAGATCATTCCGCTGCGTGGCAGCCTCTCGGGTGTCCCGACCGACCCGACCATCTACCGCTTTTACGAAATGATCCAGATCTACGGCACCACCCTCAAAGCCCTGGTTCATGAGCAATTTGGCGACGGCATCATCAGCGCGATCAACTTCAAGCTCGACATGAAGAAAGTCGAAGACCCGGAAGGTGGCTCCCGAGCGGTGATCACCCTCGACGGCAAGTTCCTGCCACTGCGCCCGTTCTAACCAACACCCTAACCCCGTAGCAGCTGCCGAGCCCGCGAGGCTGCGTCCGAAGACGCAGTCTTCGCCAATCCAGGCGACTGCTTCGCAGCCGAACGCAGGCTCGACAGCTGCTACACACAATAGTGAGGACATCACCATGAAAGCGCTCATCGACGGCTTTTTGAAGTTTCAGAACGAAGCCTTTCCACAACGCACCGATTTGTTCAAACACCTGGCCACCACCCAGCATCCCGGCACGTTGTTCATCACCTGTTCCGACAGCCGTGTCGTCCCCGAACTGCTGACCCAGCAGGAACCCGGTGAATTGTTCGTCATCCGCAACGCCGGCAACATCGTGCCGTCATACAGCCCGCACCCCGGCGGTGTGTCGGCCACGGTTGAATATGCGGTTGCGGTGCTCGGTGTCAGCGACATTGTGATCTGTGGGCATTCGGATTGCGGCGCCATGACCGCCATCGCCTCGTGTAAATGCATGGATCACCTGCCGGCGGTCAGCGGCTGGTTGCAGCACGCCGAGTCGGCAAAAGTCATCAACCAATCCCGCCCTCACGCCACTGACGCGGCGAAGGTGAGTTCAATGGTCCGGAAAAACGTCATCGCGCAACTGGCCAATATCCAGACGCACCCGAGCGTGCGCCTGGCGCAAGAAAAAGGCCTGTTGAATTTGCATGGCTGGGTCTACGACATCGAGACCGGTTCGATTGACGCTCTGGAAGCCAGCAGCCGCACTTTCGTGTCGCTGGCAGAACATCCCGCTACCTGCGCTGTTTACGGCAAAACTGTACAAGCCGCCTGATGCGCCTCCCCAGCGCAGCGCTCCCGGCTTACAGGAGCGCTGCTGATGGGATCATCAGGCTCATTTGTCATCCGGTGGCCGACGCTCACTGCGTTCTTCGGCGTCAGGTGGTTCGGGAAAACTGCCGGGTGTGAATACGTGAGTCAGCAACTCCCTGGCATCGACATCGACAACCCCCTGAACCGAACGAGTCAGTGCAACGACCTTTTCACATTGCCGATGGGTAGTGACCCGGCCACTCAACGCCACCGTGCCCGCATGGGTTTTGACGTGAATTTGCAGTCCCAGGGTTGGATCGTCCATGGCCAGGACCGATTTCACCCGGGTCGTCAGCCATGCATCGTGGGCGACCGACTCCAGGTGATGAGAATATTGCTCGAAGGAACGAAGTTTCATGGTGTATCCCTCTTTCAGAACGAAGGAGCAAACACCTTAATTATAGTGTGCCCCTCGCCTAGCGTTTGACCGACAAAGCGGTCTGCGTCATGCGACTACGAACCGTGAACACCCCGTCTCCCGAGAGAATCGCGCTGCGCGCAAACAGCCGGCCGCTTTCCCAGTTCGAAAGCCCCAACTCCGGCTTGTTCAAGGCGTACTGCCCGTCGACCCAACGCGTGATGCCGTTACCGACAAACGGAGCATTGACCGCGTTGTAGAAACGCTCATGCGCCGCGTCATTCTCACTGATCAACGACACCGTGAACTGCGGGCTGTAGCGATTGAACAAGGCAATGGCACGGTCCAGGTCATCGACGATCATCAAGCTGGCTTCCGGGGTTTCTTCCCATTCCCACTCGCGACCCAATTGATCCTCCGGCAGTGGCTCGGCCATCGCCTCGGTCCGGTAACCTTCGGCGCGCAATACTTCGACGCTCGCACTCAACCAGTGCGTCGGCAAGTACGACTCGCTGCCTTCGACGATGTGCAATTTGCAGCCCTGGGCCCGCGCGCTGCCGGCTTGTTGCAATGCATCGAGAAACAACGGCACCAGATCGGCGGCGCGGTCGCGCTGGATCAGGCAGACGTTCATCGTGTTGCAGACCTTGCGGTCCAGAGAATTGCGCACCACGGCGGCGAAACGCGTCGCGTCGGCGTCCTTGTCAGCGATCAGCCAGGCGCCACCAGTGCCATGCAGGCTGACGGCGGTGCCCGCCTGTTGAGCGATGCTGCCCAATTGACTGACCGCACGCCCTGAACCTCGGGCCACGGCCAGGGACAGACGCCGGTCAGCGAACATCGCCCAACCGGCCGCATGATTGACGCTTTCGACCAGCGATACCGCGCCGACCGGCAACCCGGCGTCGCTCAATGCCGGATTCAATGCATGGGTGACGATCGCCTGGGCGGTGCCCAACGCATCGCTGCCAATGCGCAGCACGGCGGTGTTACCGGTGCGCAAGACACCGGCGGCGTCGGCAAACACATTCGGTCGGCCTTCGAAGACAAACGCGACGATGCCCAGCGGCGACACCACTTGTTCGACTTTCCAGCCGTCATGTTCAACGCAACTGATCACTTTGCCGCGTGAGGCCGGCGCATCGCGCCAGGCCCGCAGGCCGGCGATCATGTCGCGGCGCATGCGCTCATCGGCCAGCAAACGCGTGGTGGAACGCCCGCGGGCCTTGGCCCGTTCGATGTCGGCGAGGTTGGCGGCCGCGATCAAGTCCCAGCATTGCGGGGTTTCCAGACGCTGGGCAAAGAGGTCGAAGAAGGTGCTGATCGCTTGATCCGACACCGCTGACATCGCGGTGAATGCGGCTTCTGCTCGCTCGATCGCCACGCTGGCCGCTTGCTGGTCGGCCACCGGAATCAGCAACAATTCGCCGCTGACCTGCTCCACCAGCAGGTGGTCCCCGGGCTGAAACCGCGCGGCCAGTTCGGGGCTGACAACCGTGACACGATTACCGGCAAAAGGAATCGGCGTGCCAGCGACTAGACGTTCGAGCGCAAGAGACATGAAGCGGTTTCACCATGCAGGGGGGCGGCCGGAAAATGTATAGGAAATTGCCCGGAGCGTCACGCGCCGGACCGGCCGGCACCACACAACCTCAAACCCACCACAAATCCCCTGTGTGTTGTGGCTATGTATCAGTGTGTGTACAGCCAGCCTCCTGACACACCTCGCCCATAAAACCCCGCTGCAACGACACATCGCAGATACACCCGCTTGATGAACTACGCCTGTCGATTGGCCACGCCGATCAAAGCGCTCAACTCACTCAAGCTACGGAGCATCACCATGTTCAAACTCTCGACTTCTTCCCTGACCCTCGGCCTGCTCATCGCGGGTGGCCTGGCCCTGTCGAACGTCGCTTCGGCGTCCGAATCCGAAGCGTTCAGCATGAAACAACTGACGCACGGCTACAGCCAGGCTCATGCCGACACGTCGGAAAAACCCGCCGAAGGCAAATGTGGCGAAGGCAAGTGCGGCGCCAGCGAGTAACCCATCGCGCGGGGCACGCCGTTGCCCCGCATTCCTGACCAGACGGAAATCATGCCAATGAACACTTCAATTTCTTCGGCCGTGAAAGGCCTGCACCTGAACCTCGACCGTGCCGGCAGCTGGCTCGCGCCCCTGACCTTGCGGTTGTTCATCGCCTGGGAATTTTTTGAGTCCGGCCTTGAAAAATGGAACGGCGAAAACTGGTTTGCCGATATCCAGGACCGTTTTCCGTTCCCGTTCGACCAGTTGCCGGCCACGCTGAATTGGGAACTGTCGATGTGGGTCGAGCTGATTGGCGCACTCGCCATTCTGGCGGGCCTTGGCACGCGGATATCGGCGATCAGTCTGATGGTGGTCACGGTTGTCGCCACCGCTGCCGTTCACTGGCCGGCCGATTGGTCTACATTGAGTGAGCTTGCCCAGGGTTACGCCATCAGCAACAAAGGTCACGGCAACTTCAAACTGCCGCTGATCTACCTCGCCGCCCTGATGCCATTGTTGCTCTCGGGTGCCGGCAAGCTGAGCCTCGATACGCTGCTGGCGCGATTTTTCTGGCGCCGTCACAATCGTTGAGATGCTACCGTGGCAAGCTTCACCCTACACCTCACTTGCGTAGACAGGAGCCACCATGAGCGTAACCACCCAATGGATCGAGATCGACAGCGACGACGGTAAATTCGGCGCTTACCTGGCCATTCCGCATACTCAAAATGGCCCTGGAATCGTATTGATCCAGGAGATCTTCGGTGTCAACGAGCACATCCGCTCGGTCGCCGAACAATACGCCGCTGATGGTTATCTGGTGATCGTGCCGGACCTGTTCTGGCGCAGCGGCCATCGCATCGAATTGACCTACGACGAAGCCGGCTGGAAGCGCGCCGTCGAGTTGATGAACGCCACCGACATCACCCAGGCGCAGGCCGACATCAAACTGGCCATCGACGCCCTCGATGCGCAACCAGGTCTGGACGGCGGCATCGCCTCCATCGGTTATTGCTTCGGTGGTTTGTTGTCCTACCTCACCGCCACCAATGGCTATGTGGATGTGGCGGTTGCCTATTACGGCGGCGGTATCCAGAACCACCTGGACCGCGCCGATGACATCGAAGTACCGCTGTTGATGCACTTCGGTGAAGCAGACAGCCATATTTCGCTGGAAGCCGTGGAGACAATCGCCGAGCGTTTCGACACCAACGATAACGTGGAAATTGTCGTGTACCCGGAAGCTGAACACGGCTTCAACTGCTCGCACCGCGACAGCTATAACCAGCGCGCAGCGGCTGAGGCGCATGGCAATACGTTGATTTTCCTGGGTCAGGAGCTCTGACGCAAACGAACCGGTGGTGCGGATGACCTTCGCACCACCGGGCTCGCCACGCGCTACTTCGCTACATCGATCGATACGATCGTCGCCGTCGCCCCTTCAAGCTGAAACTCGAAGTTCACCTGGTCCCCCACCTTCACCGCAGCCAATTGCGCCTCTGTAGCCTTGAACCCCATGGTCATCGGCGGCCACTTCACCGCGGGTACGGCACCGTGGGCGATGGTTACCGTGTGCTTGGCACTGTCGATTGACTTCACGGTACCCGCCGCCTTGGCAACCGGTGCTTGCGCTGTTTGCGCCTTCATCGGCTGACCGTCCATGGCCATGTCATCCATCTTCATGCCGGGCATATCCGCTGCGTGGGCAGAAAGAGAAAGAGCAATCACCGTGCTTGTTACTGCGATCAGAGTCAGTTTCATTGGGCGTTTCCTTGAGCTTTAGGGTTTTTTGACAGGAGCGGACGACGGCGCATCAAGCGATACGCCGCCGGAATCACAAACAGTGACAGCAAGGGCGCGGTGATCATGCCGCCGACCATGGGCGCGGCGATGCGACTCATGACCTCGCTGCCGGTGCCACTGCCCAGCAGAATCGGCAACAGGCCGGCAATGATCACGGCCACGGTCATGGCCTTGGGTCGAACCCGCTGCACTGCACCTTCACGAATCGCTGCCACCAACCCGTGTTCTGTCCGGTCGCCAGCGTCTTCGCGCTCAGCCCAGGCATTTTTCAGGTACAGCAGCATGATCACGCCAAACTCGGCAGACACCCCGGCCAGCGCAATGAAGCCAACGCCGGTGGCCACCGACAGATTGAACCCCAGCCCATAGAGGAACCACGCTCCGCCCACGAGTGCAAAAGGCAGCGTGGCCATAATCAGCAAGGCCTCGTCGAAACGGGCAAAGGTCAGATAAAGCAGGACAAAAATGATCAGCAGCGTGGCCGGCACCACCAGTTTTAGCCGCGCATTGGCCCGCTCCAGAAACTCGAACTGCCCGGAGTAGCTCAGGCTCATGCCGGGCTGCAACGTCACCTGTTCAGCAACGGCCCGGCGCAAATCGGCGACCACTGACGCAATGTCCCGCCCACGCACATCGATGTACACCCAACCGGAGGGCCGGGCGTTTTCGCTCTTGAGCATCGGAGGCCCATCCGTGACCTTGATTTTCGCCACCGTGCCGAGGGTGATCTGACTGCCCAGAGGTGTGTAGATCGGCAATTGCTCCAGTGAGCCAAGGGAATCACGCCACTCTCGCGGATAACGCACATTGATCGGGAACCGCGCGCGCCCCTCGATGGTTTCTCCTACGTTTTCACCCCCGATGGCACCCGCCACGATCGATTGCACGTCGGCGATGTTCAGCCCATAACGAGCGGCCGCCTTACGGTCGATGTCCACATCGATGTAACGCCCGCCGGTCAATCGTTCGGCCAGCGCAGAGCTGACACCCGACACCCCTTTGGCGACCCGCTCCACGCCTTGCGTGACAGCATCGATTTGCGCCAGGTCATTGCCCGCAACTTTGACCCCGATGGGGCTTTTGATGCCGGTGGCGAGCATGTCGATGCGGTTGCGAATCGGCGGAATCCAGATATTGGTCAGCCCCGGCACACGGACCACGCGATCCAATTCTTCCACGAGTTTTTCCGGGGTCATACCGGGGCGCCACTGATCCTGGGGCTTGAACTGAATGGTGGTTTCGAACATCTCCAGCGGGGCCGGATCGGTGGCGGTCTCGGCGCGCCCGGCCTTGCCGAACACGTGCTCGACTTCCGGGACGGTTTTGATCAGGCGATCGGTTTGTTGCAGCAGTTGCGCAGCTTTCTGTACTGACAGCCCCGGCAATGCGGAGGGCATGTACAGCAAGTCGCCTTCGTCCAGCGGCGGCAGGAACTCGCCTCCCAGGCGCGACATCGGCCACACCGCGCTGACCAACACCAGCAACGCCGCCAGCAGTGTGATCTTTGGCCGGCGCAACACCGCGTCCAGCGCCGGTTGGTAGAGCCTGATCAACCAACGGTTGAGCGGGTTTTGTTGTTCATTGGGGATCCGTCCCCGTATCCAGTAACCCATCAACACCGGCACCAATGTTACCGACAGCCCTGCCGCAGCCGCCATGGCATAGGTTTTGGTGAACGCCAACGGACCGAACAGACGCCCCTCCTGCGCCTCCAGTGTGAACACCGGAATGAACGACAGCGTGATGATCAGCAGGCAAAAGAACAGCGCCGGCCCCACTTCCACCGCCGCATCGATCATCACCTGCCAGTGCCGCTCACCCGTCAGGGTTTCGCCCGGATGAGCCGTGTGCCAGGCTTCGATTTTCTTGTGGGCGTTTTCGATCATCACCACGGCAGCATCGACCATGGCGCCAATGGCGATGGCGATCCCGCCCAGGGACATGATGTTGGCGTTGATCCCTTGATGGCGCATCACGATGAAGGCGATCAACACCCCCACCGGCAACGAGATGATCGCCACCAGCGCCGAGCGCAAGTGCCAGAGGAAAATCCCGCACACCAGGGCCACGACGATGAATTCTTCGATCAACTTGTGGCTGAGGTTTTCCACAGCGCGATCGATCAATTTACTGCGGTCGTACGTGGTGACGATCTCCACACCCGCGGGCAAGCTGCTTTTTAGCGCATCCAGCCTGGCCTTGACCGCAGCGATGGTTTCGCTGGCGTTCTTGCCGCTGCGCAAAATCACCACGCCGCCCACGGTCTCGCCTTCGCCGTCGAGTTCCGCCAGGCCACGGCGCATTTCCGGTCCCTGTTGAACGGTTGCCACATCGCCAAGGGTGACGGGCACGCTCCCCACACCGAGCTTGAGAGGAATGGCCCGAAAGTCATCGAGGGTTTTCAGATAGCCCGAAGCCCGCACGATAAATTCGGTCTCGGCCAACTCCAGCACGGCGCCACCGGTTTCCTGATTGGCCTTGCCAATGGCGTCGGTGATTTGCGCCTGAGTAATCCCCAGACTGGCCATTTTCAAAGGCTCGAGTTGCACCTGATACTGTTTGACCATGCCACCGACCGTGGCGACTTCGGCGACATTGGGCAAGGTCTTGAGTTCGAACTTGAGGAACCAGTCCTGCAACGCCCGCAGTTGCGCCAGATCGTGACCACCGCTGCGATCCACCAACGCGTATTGAAAGATCCAGCCAACCCCGGTGGCGTCCGGTCCCAGCGCGGGTTTGGCGCTGGCGGGCAGACGACTCTGCACCTGACTCAGGTATTCCAGCACCCGTGAACGTGCCCAGTACAGGTCGGTTCCATCCTCAAACAACACGTACACAAAGCTGTCACCGAAAAAGGAATAGCCGCGAACGGTCTTCGCCCCCGGCACCGACAACATGGTCGTTGCCAGTGGGTAGGTCACTTGGTTCTCGACAATTTGCGGCGCCTGGCCGGCATACGGTGTGCGAATGATCACTTGGACATCGGACAGGTCCGGCAACGCATCGATGGGTGTGCTCTGTACCGACCACACGCCCCACGCTGTGACGAACAGCGTCGCCAGCAGCACCAGGAAACGGTTGGCCACGGACCAGCGGATCAGTGCGGCAATCATGGCTGGCCTCCGCTTTTTTCCAGCGGCTGCACGACAATGCCTTTGAGGCTGGCTTCGGAGTCGAGCAGAAACTGCCCCGACGTGACCACCTGCTGGCCCTCCTCCAACCCCTTGAGCACGGCCGTTTGGCCGTCGCTTTCCTGCCCGGCTTGCACTTCCACCGGACGGTAGTGCCCGCCCTCTTCGGCCAGCATCACCAGCACCCGCCGGCCCGTACGAATCAAGGCTTCACTCGGCACCTGCAACGTGGTGTCGGTGGCGCCTTGCAAACGCACCTGCACCGTCAACCCGGGACGCAAGCGTCCCTCGCTGTTAGGCAGTTCAATGCGCACACTGACCGTGCGGCTGTCCGCAGTGACTTGCGGCAGGATCGCACTGACCGTCCCGTGCAGCACCGCCTGCGGGAACCCCGCCAGCCGGGCTTCCACGGTTTGACCGGTCTGGATTGACCCTGCGGCCGATTCCGGCACCGCCACCGTCAGCCAGACGCTGCTCAGGCCATTGACCCGGGCCAGTGTTTCTCCGGCGGCCAGGGTCATGCCGACGCGCACGTTCAGTTCCTGTAGCGCCCCGGCAATCGGCGTGGTGATCGTTTGGCTCGACTGTACCTTTGCATTGCGTTCAACCTGGTCAATCAACGCGGCCGGCATCCCCGTCAGGCGCAGACGTTGCCGGGCGGCAGCCAACAGACCGGGGTCACCCAGGCGTTTGAGCGCCAGAAACTCCTCTTGGGCGCCAGCCCATTCCGGCACCAGAATGTCCGCCAATGGCGCCCCCGCCTTGAGCACATCGCCCGGCGCACGGGCGTAAACCCGTTCGACGAAACCCGGCGTACGCGCTTGAATCACCGCCACATCCCGCTCGTTGTAAGCCAGCACACCGGCAGCCTCAAGGCTCGATGACTGAGTGCCGCGACTGACTGTCGCCAGCCGCAGACCGAGATTCTGCGTCACACTCGGGTCGATCTGGAGGGAGGCCGTATTGGCCGTGTCGTCGGCGTAGCGCGGCACCAGCTCCATTTCCATGAAAGGCGACTTGCCGGGCTTGTCGAATTTCTGCTGCGGGTACATCGGGTCGTACCAGTACAAAGCCTTGCGCTCGTCCCCGGCCATGGTGCCTTGATTCGTCGTTGCAGATTGATAAGCGAACCAATAACCGCCAAGACCGCCCAGCGCGATAGCGCCTGCAAACCCTGCCACGCTTTTTATGCGGCTCATTGGCCAGTCTCCCCGTAGGCGAAATACAGCCGGGCGCTGGTCAGCGCTTTCTGTTCGTTGATGTCGATCTGCTTCAAGCGGGCCTCGATCAGTTCACGCCGGGAAGCGACAACCGCTGACACATCGCTTTTGCCCGCCCGGTAACTGGCGAGGGTCAACTCGGCTTTTTCCGTGGCCAGCGGCAACACACTTTCCTGTGTGCGACGCACCGCGCGGTCCAGGCGTTCGTACTCGGCCAATTGCGCCTCCAGTTGCTGGGTGTGTTCGCGAGTCAACGCCTCACGCTCGGCTTCAAGTTGATTGAGCTCGGCCCGTTTGGCAGCGATCTTCGGGTTCTGCCGCGTCTCGGGAAACAGCGGCAGGTCGAAGGTGAATTGCACACTGACCATGTCGCCGAACTCACGCCCGCGCTTCTGGTAATCGAGCTCCCAGCTCCAGTCGGATTGCTTCTCGGCTTCGGCTTCGCGGACTTTGGCTTGCGCTTGCCGGGTCATGGGCGCGAACGCTGCCAACTCCGGGTGATGCTCGAGTTTGTGCGCATAACCCGAGGTATCGATGGGCCATTGCGGCCAGTTGCCGGTGGGTTGCTCATTGGCCGCAGGACCGATCCAGCGCTTGAGCGCCGCACGCGCCTGGGCTCGCTGTAACGTCAATTGGTCCTGCTGCTCTTCCAGTTGCACCGCTTCCTGCCTGGGCGTCACGGCATCGGCCGGTTGCGCACGACCGCTGGCAATCTGCGCGCGAACGATGTCGGCCAACAGACGGTTCTCGCGATAAAACTCCTGGAACAGCGCGTGTTTCAGCTCGACGGCATAACTGTCGATCCAGGCCAGCGCCGTGGCCTGACGCACAGTCTGGCGCTCGACCCGCCCTTGCGCAGCGGCCAGGTCTACAGCCGCTTCGGCGACTTCGGTGCGCGCCCGGCGCTTGTCGCCACTGGGCATTTCCTGCATCACGCCGACCATTTGCATGGTCATGAAGTCGTGGTCCAGCGTGCCCCGATCAGGGCCGCCGACCGGAAAGTTTTGCACCCCCAGCAACAGCTTCGGGTCGGGCAATTCACCGGCAGGAATCGCGGCGCTTCGGGCCGCCTGGAGTTTTTCTGCTTGAGCGGTGAGCGACGGCGCGTTGTTATCGGCCAGCCGCAAGGCTTCATCGAGGGTCAGTGGGGCAGCGACGCACGGCAACGCCAATACACTTGCCGCCAGGGCCGCCGCGAGCGGCCACCCCGTACGAAAGCACATGAGTTTCATGTCTTGAATTCCTGTCATGATCCGCGGCGCGCTTTAACAGGCGCGCAGCAACGCCATCCCGCACTGGCGGAATGGGGCTCAACGTGGAACAGGAATCAGGCGCGAGGGGGGCGCCATACCCCGGACGGGGTCTGGACAGGCAGCGCATCCGCGAAGAATGTGGCTATCACAGGGCTGAACAGATTAACGGGAGGTTTGATGATCGAGACTTGCAGAAGGGCACCGGTCTTGCACTCCTGACCCGGCTTGCAAGGTTTGCCATGGTCTGGCGCGGTGCTCATGTCCTGGCAGCAGTCCATGCCCATGTCACCCATCATCGACATGTCCATGGTTTTCATCGGACAAGGTTCTGCAGGTGCTGAAACGCCCGCCATTCCACTCAGGGGAAGCGCGAGGCTGATCAGGAAAATCAGGCAAAACCGCAGATAGCGTTTCATGGGGCTGGAGTCTAGCGCAGGCCACTGCGGGTTCAAATACCGGACAACAAAAAATGGCGTAACCGGAGCTGCACGCGATGAGAGCCCCGGCACGCCAGTACGTTTACCTGGTCACACCTCTTCCACTGGTGCAGCCACCGTCAACGTCGGCTGGGCATTGCGTTCATGAACATGGCGATGCGGTGTGCGGTCGATGTTCAGGCTGAGGATTTCCGGACGGCTGTAGTGACCGCGACCATCCATTTGACGTTTACGGATCTCGATCTCGAACAAATCGATGTCAGCGATGACTTCGCCCTCGCCTTCGGTCAGCGCGCCGATGACTTCGCCTTGCGGATCGATAATCGCGGTGTAGCAACCGCCGGAAATCGGACCGATCTCGCAGCCGGTGTCGGCCATGATCTGGGCTTGTTGTTCCGGGTACAACCAGGCCGTCGAGTTGACCACGAAGCAGGCCGATTCCAGGGCGTGCATGCGGATGCTGACTTCCATCTGGCGGGTAAACCGTTCACCGGCAAATGAACCGGGGTACATCGCGGCGTGAATCTGTTCGCCGTCTTCGATCAGGGCGTAACGCGCCAGCGGGTTGTAATGTTCCCAGCAGGCCAGTTGCCCGATGCGGCCAACGGCGCTGTCCACCGCTTTGAGGCCAGAGCCATCGCCCATGCCCCAGATCATGCGTTCGTGATAGGTCGGCGAAATCTTGCGCCGGGCCTGGATCAGGGTGCCGTCGGCATCAAACAGCAACTGCGTGTTGTACAGGGTGCTGCCATCGCGCTCGTTGACGCCGATGGACACCACCATGTTGGCCTCCTTGGCGGCCTTGCCGATTTCATCAGTGGTCGCAGAAGGCACCACCACCGCCTGATCGAGCAATTTGTAGTGCTCGGCACCCATTTTGAAAGGCGCCTGCACAAAAGAAAAATACGGGTAGTACGGGACGATGGTTTCCGGGAAAACGGCGAACTGCACGCCCTTCTCGCCGAGTTCGCGAATCTTGTTAACCACCTTTTCTACAGTGCCTTCACGGCTGTAGAGCACAGGTGCGATTTGGACGGCAGCAGCTTTGACAATGGTCATGGCGGTGATCTCACTGAGGGTTTGGGCTTCAACGAGATAAAGATTACGGCAATCATATTTTGTCTTAAATGCCGAATACACCACCTTTTAGGACATGCCGATTATCACGTCCGGTTCGCGCGCTGAATCACCTGCGGCGGCTGCCCGAACGCGCGAATAAACGCCCGACGCATGCGCTCGCGGTCGCCAAAACCGGTTTCGGTGGCGACCACATCAATGGCGTGCCGCCCGGTTTCCATCATCAGCCGCGCGGCTTCAACCCGCAGGTTTTCGACGGCTTTGGCCGGTGATTGCCCGGTTTCGGCCTGGAACACCCGACTGAATTGCCGAGGGCTCAGATTGGCCGCCTCGGCTAATTGCTCCACCGACAACGCCGACTTCAAGTGTTGCTTGGCGTAGGTCAATGCCGCCTGGATGCGGTCGGTCTTCGGTTCGAGTTCCAGCATCACCGAAAACTGCGACTGCCCCCCTGCGCGGCGGTGATACACCACCAATTGCCGGGCCACCGTGCGCGCCACGTCAGCACCGAGGTCTTTTTCCACCAACGCCAGGGCCAGGTCGACACACGCACTCATGCCCGCGGCGGTCCAGAGGTTGCCGTCGTTGATGAAAATACGGTCCTCCTCGACGATCACCTTCGGATACGCCCGTTGCAAGGCCGGCGCATGGCACCAATGCGTGGTCGCCCGCCGCCCGTCCAGCAAACCGGCCTCGGCGAGCGCGATGGCGCCGGTGCAGATCGAACCGATACGGCGAGTGGTCTGGCTGGCGCTGCGCAAAAACGCCACCACGCCGGGCGACGTCGGACGAATCACGTTGTCGCCCATCACCAGCAGCGTGTCGAAAGTGCGCTGATCGAAAGCGCTGGTTTCCACGCCGAAACCGGCGGAGGTCTGCACCGTGCCGCCGTGCTCGGACAGCAGTGAAAGGCTGTACACCGGCTCGGTGGTAGTGTTGTTGGCCAGCTCGAAAGTGGCGCACATGGCGAGGCCGAGTACCTGGAAGCCGGGGTAAACGATGAGTCCGATGTTGTGCACGGCTGACGACCTTAAAAGTGGCATGAGGGGTTTCAGGCCATAAAAGGTGGACTCTACGCCACTTGGCATTCTGGACAACAGGCTTTGCGATCAATGGATCGAACAATGCCGTTATGCAACTTCCTCAACCCGTTCTATTTCGCGTTAAATTTCATACTTGTGTATTGGCCACGTTACAACTTACAGGGCAATAACACGCGCAACTAAAAGAACTAAGCACTCAACAAAACCAACTTGTAAAACAGGTCTATAAATAACCTAGTAGCGTCGGCCATTCGAGGGATGGGCCATGGACAGCAACAAGGATTCCGGTACTAACCTGGCGTTCTGGCTGCCGGGCAGCGCAGTCATCTTCAGTCTGGTCGTCTCTACGTTTGCACTGACCCGCGAACCGTTCCTTGAACCGCGCCCCATCGGTGCACAATTTCAAGCGCAGTTGCCGATCGAAGCGCGGTTATGGCAGGACCCGTTTGATGCGCTGGAGCGTTATCGCAAGAAACTTAACGACATCGATAGTCCGGATGCCGCGAATTTATGCGCGCCCAGGGTTTCCCCGCCGCCCGGAGCGCCCACCCCGCCCGACATCATGGTTTCGCTGGTGGAAGGTGGCCCCTACGCTGACGAAGTCGAACGCCGACGCCGCACTCGTTATGCCCTGCTTGCCGGGTTTAAAAACTCTCATCGTGTGCCGGATCAAGAGCAATACATCCATTGTTTGAGACTGGCGGCCGATCTGTCGGTTGATCCTTCGCCGGACCAACACTTCATCGATGTGCCCTACGAAATATTCGTTTCCAATCCATTCGATCCACCAAAATCTCTTGAAGGCGCTCCCCAGCCCGCCGAGCAGACCATCGTGTTCTGGCTGAAACAAGACGCACTGGGTTCACAGCCATTGCAGCAACTGGAAAAGCTGCGCCAGAGCCTGGCGTGTAGCACTCTCGAAAGCAGTTACCCATTGGCCTGCACAGGCGTGCCTGACAATCGCACTGTGCTGAAAGTCATCGGCCCCGCCACCTCAACCGTGCTGCGGGCTATGTATCAGGATGACGCCAACGCCCGGGCAACACCCAATGTCGAGATCTACTCGCCCTTGGCCACTGCGGACAATTTGACACTGACTAACCACCTCAATGTTCCCGACCCGCCGCCACCGCGCGAATACGACATGAAGCTGCTGCGAACCGTCAACGACGACGGCACCATGGCGCAATTGATGCTGGCGGAACTGAAGCTGCGCAATGTTGATCCGGCCACCAGCCTGCA
>Ga0157370_10005015_pt1 | contig 14962 bp, 17 predicted proteins | sample C35metaG_FD_113463 | JGI IMG/M metagenome (GOLD analysis project Ga0157370, IMG submission 113463) | Corn rhizosphere microbial communities from Kellogg Biological Station, Michigan, USA - C3-5 metaG | ecosystem: Host-associated > Plants > Roots > Rhizosphere > Soil | place: USA: Michigan...
CAGACGCAGACGTTGACAAGCGCCGTTCGCGCCGTCGTGAGCGTCGGCGAGGTGGTGGAGATCAGCTGCGGCGTCGCGGCGGTGGTCAACGGCGTCGTCACGCCCGTCGCCGCGTGGGTGGCGTGGATGACCGCTGACGGCGGGCAGGTCGCCCTGTCGCCGCTGACCGTGCGGCCCGCGCAGATCGAACGCCACGGCGTCGGCATGAAGGGCGTGCGCAACACCTATCCGACCGTGCGCCAGCGCATGGCCGCGCCTCCAACGGCCGCGAGAGCGGAGTTGCGTCTGTCGGTGACGCCGGCGGCGGCCGGGTCCACGGTGGTCATGGCGCTGGTCAAGCCGCAGATCGCACCGGTCCCGGCCGGGCGGACGGAGCCGCTGTCGTGGGAGCCGGGCCTGCACGGCGCGCCCGACCTGCAACTGCCCGCCTGGCCCCTGGAGATGCGGTCGTTCGACCTCGGACCCGATGGGGAGCCGCTGGCTTCAGGAATCGAGTTCCAGGGCGAAAGTCCAGGCCGCCCGTCCCAGCGCCGCACCGGCCTGTCGCCAGCGCGGCAGTTCGCCGGCGCGGTGCGGTGCGATCCCTATGAGCGCGCCTTGCTGGACGACTTCTGGCGGGCGACGCCGGGCGACTTCTGGTTCGTGGAGCCGGGCAGCGACCGGCTGTGCGTCGCACGCTTCGCCACCGATGGCCAGCCGCGCATGACCGAGGACCGGGGCGAGGTGTCGACCCTGACCCTTAATCTGTGGCTGGAGACCGCCTGATGTCGGTGACGGACGCCTTCATCGAAGCCGCCTGGCGCGGGGAGCCGTCGCCCGTGGCCCAGCTGGTCACGCTGCGGGCGGACAGCCATCCCGATCCCATCCGCGCGACCGACTGGCCGGACGGGATCGTGTCGAACGGGCAGACCTATCCCTTCTATCCGTTCCAGCTGGCCTGGGCCGGGGCGAGCAAGGACCAGAGCTTCGGCGAGGGCCGGTTGACGGTGCAGAACGTGGACCGACGCATCGAGGCGGCCTGCGACGCTGCGGACGACCCGCCCGAGATCGACCTGCAGCTGGTGAGGATCGAGGATCCCGACGTTGTCGAGAACGCCATACTGGGCGCCAAGGTGCCGAGCGTGCAGGGCGACAGCAGCCGCGTCGCCGCCGTGATCCGGCCTAGAGACTTCAACGAAGAGCCGGCCTGCGCCGTCTCCTACACGCCCTCGACCGTGCCGGGCGCCTTCTGACCCAGCTGTCCGGAAATCCCGGAATGCTGGGTCGCCGCCAGTTGTCCAAGAAACCTGGACAACTGAACCCTGAGTTGTTTGCAGAAAATGCAAAATAATGACCGCCACGATCATGCCGGTGAGCGCGCCAACATGATCGGGGACCATATCGGTGACGTCGCCAACATGGTCTCCGACCATGTTTCCCCCGCCCAAAATATGATCCTGCGCGTCCCCAATGACCTGCCGGATCGGGCGGCCGCCATCATCGGCCGGCCCTTCCTGGCCAAGGGCGACACGCCGGACGGTTGGGACTGCCGGGGCTGCGCGCGCTGGTGTTACCGCACTTGGTGCGGGGTCGCCCTGCCCGACTACGCCGACCTCTACGACGCGGCCATCGTCAGCCGCACCGGCCGAGTCGAGCGGGCGCGGCTGCTGGGCGAAGGTCTGGCGCAATGGCGACCTGTCGCGCCCCAGGCCGGGGCGCTGGCCTGGCTGACCTTCCTCGGCATCGCCGGGCATGTCGGCTTCATGATCTCCCCGACCCTGGTCGTCCATGCGGACGCGGGCATCGGGACCCAGCTGCTGGACCTCGAGGAGGTCAGCGGCCGCTACAGCCTGAAGGGGGCGTTTGTCCCCCGTTTCATCACCCGCATCGAGAGCGTCTGATCTCCATGATCCCAGTCGTCCTGACGCCTCGGCCGATGGCCGAGCCCGAAACCATGACGCAGCCCGCCGGTCGGACCGTGCGCGCCATGCTGAAGGAGGCCGTCGAGACCGGGCGCATTGAGGCGAAGTATCTGGGTCAAGCCGAACTGCACGTCGACGGCGTGATCATCCCTCGCGACGAGGCCCTGGACCACGTCCTGGAGGAAGACCAGATCGTCAACCTGGTCGTCTATCCGCACGGCGGCGGAGGCGGCGGGGGCGGCAAGGACGTCGGTCAAATCCTGCTGCAGGTCGCCGTCATCGCCGTGTCGATGTGGGTCGGGGGCGGCGCGGGCGGCTCGATCACCAGCACCCTGTTCGCGCGCGTCGCGGCGGCGGCGGTCATGGTCGCGGGCAACATGGCGATCAGCGCCATCTATGCGCCCAAGCAGACGGCCGAGAAGGCCAACGACCGCTACGCCCTGCAGTCCGCGTCCAACAGCTATCGCCAGTGGGGCATGATGCCCCTGATCCTGGGGCCGTGCGTCATTGCGCCCGACCTGGCGGTCAAGACCTTCACGCGCGCGATCGGCGACGACGTCTGGATTTACGGCATTCTGGCGCACCACTACGGCCCGTGCCAGCTGGACGACCTGAAGATCGGCGACACGCTGGTCAGCAGCATGGGCGCGGCTGACGTCCAGTTCGTGCACCATCTGACGCCGGGACCGCGCACTTTTTCGCTGGTGCCGAACGATATCGACCAGGTCGACCTGGCTCCGGAAGAGCTCGTGGCGACGCCGACGTCCGCCACGCCGGTGGTGCGGGCCAGCGCCAGCGAGGGCGAGCAGTTCGACCTCGACTTCTACCTGCCCGGCGGCCTGTATTTCCAGAAGGACGACGGCCGCAAGATCGCCGCGTCCGTCACCATCACGGTCCGCTATCGCAAGATCGACCAGTTCGGCGCGCCTGTCGGCTCGGGGGGCTGGACGCCAGGTCTGACCATTCCCCTGACGGGGAGCAGCAAGGATCCTCTGCGCCTGACGCGGACGCTGAACCTGCCCATGGGCCGCTACGAGTTCGAGGTGAAGCGTTCGGTCCTGGAAGACACGAACGAGAAGCGCCACACCGACGTCGCCTGGTCCGCGATCCGCGCCATCACCTTCCGCAAGCCGGTGACGGACGAGGTGCTGTCGATCAGCGAGTTCGCGATCCGCGCTACGGCGCTGAACCAGGGATCGCTGGCGCCGATCACCGCCAAGGTGACGCCGCTGTGCCCGACGTGGACCGGGACCGAATGGGGCCCGCCCGTCCCAACCGCGAATCCCGCCGCCCTGACGCGCTGGCTGCTGACCGGTCCCGCGCCGGCAAAGCGCCTGCTGTCGGCCCAGGCCGACGCCGGTCTGCGCGCCTGGTCGCAGCTGTGCGACCAATATGGATGGGAGGCGCACGTCCCTGTCATGGAGGATCGCACCCAGTCGGAGGTCATGGCCCTGCTGGAGCGAGCCGGGCGGGCCAGCATCTTCTGGGACGGCACGCAGGTGATCGGCTCGGCCTGGGTGGAAAAGCCCGTGCCCAAGCAGATGTTCACAGGCGTCAACCTGAAGGACCATCAGTTCGAGATCGCCTATGCCGATCCGGTGCACGCCTTCCGCGTCGAGTTCCAGAACCTGGAGCAGCGCGGCGAGGCCGACGAGATCACGGTCTACAACGACGGATACGCCGAGTTCGCCGGTGTGGACGACCAGGGCCGTCCGGTGGCGGCGGCGAGCCTGATCGAAGCCCTGAGGCTGGACGACGGGCAGAAGACGCCCGAGCGCGCCTATCGCGACGCCCGATGGGAACTGGGCCGCCGCAAGCATCAACGCCGGTTCGACACCTGGTCGACGGACATCGAGGCGGTGGTCTGTCGCTATGGCAACCGCGTGCGTCTGGCCTGGTCGCGCGCCGGCGGCGAAGGTGGCGCGCGGGTCCGCACACGTCGGTGGTCAGACGGCGAAGGCTCGACCGTCACCGGTCTGCGGCTGGATCGCGAGGTCGAGATGTCTCCCGGCATCGACTATGTCGTCGACGTCCGGCTGGTTGACCAGCTGATCACGGGCGTTCCGGTGGTCAACCCCGCCGAGGGCGAGCCGGTCATCACGCGCGAGATCGTCTTCGTCGACGCCCGCTCCGGCGCGCTGTCGCCGCGCCGTGGCGACATGGTGGCGTTCGGTCCGGCCGAGCAGGTGACGGAGGACGTCGAAATCCTGGGGCTGGAGCCGGGAGAGGGCCTGACCGCGAACCTGACCGGCGTGCGCTATGTCGCGCCGCTGCTGATGGCGGGCGAGACGGGGCCGATTCCTGAGCTGCAGACGCGGCTGTCGCTGGACCGTCAGAAAGACCCGCCCGCGCCGACGCTGCTGGGCGCGCAGGTCACGGCGGAAGGCGTGCGCGTGGGCTTCTCGATGCCGCCCTGGCGGGGTTCACCGCTGACGGGCTTCTCGGCCCGCTGGCGCGCCAAGCCGGCGGCCGGGGAGACCATCGGCTGGACGCCCCTTCCCGACCTGGGCGCCGGGTCCATGACCCTGACGACGCCGCCCTTGGCAGAACTTCCGGGGGAAGACGACGTCACGCGGGCCGAGATCGAGCTCTACGCCATAACGGCCGCCGGGGGCGTGTCGAAGCCCCTGACCGTGACCGCGACCCTACCGACCGTCGACCGTCCGGATGAAGACGCCTGGACGTTGAAAACGCGTGCGGCGGCGAGCGACGGCACGTCGCAGCCGGTCCTGATTGTCTCGGGCGCAGTGGCAGACGCGGCTGTCGCGACCGTATCCCTGCAATACGGACTGACCGCGAATGGGCCCTGGGTGGCGGAGTTCAACGGCCCGCCGCCGGTGGTGGAGTATGAGATCAAGGGTTTGAAACCCGGCGTCGAATACTATGTGCTGGTCACCTACCATTCGGTGCAGGGCGTGCCTGGTCGCTCGCTCGTGCTGGGACCGAAGGCGCCGCCCGATCTGATCGCGGGCGACCTGTCGCCGGAGAGCCCGGTCGTCAAACGCATCGACGAGATCATTGTCGACGTCGATGCGCTGATCGAGACCTATGGATCGACCGAGGCGGCGACGGTCAGCGCAGCGGCGGCCGACACGGCGCGCGCCTTGGCTGAGCAGGAGCGGATCAAGGCCGAAGCGGCGAAGATCGCCAGCGCGGCGCAGGCTGTGGCCGCGCGCGCCGCTGCCAACAACGCCCTGGCGACTTCGCCGGGCACGGCGCTGGATGCCTTCGCCGCCAACGCATGGCTCGATCTCAACGCACCTGCGAACCTTCGCCAAGTCGTTGCGGAAAATCCGGCCCAGCTATCCGTCGTCAATGGTGCGCTACGCGTCACGACGATGGGCGTCCTGCACGCGCATACGGCAAAGGCGATCGCTCGCGTCCAGGGTCATCGTTACCAGATCGGGGCGAGCGTCCGACGTGTCGCCGAAGGGGGCGACTACAGCCAGAACGAAGTTCGCCTCTACGTCCATGGATGGGACGCCAACGGCACGGTTGTCTGGGCCGAAGAACCTACGGCTATCAATCCAGGCGGAGGCGGTGTTCAACGCCTTGAAGCCGAGGTGAACCCACCCAGCAACGTGGTCTGGCTGCGCGCCATGCTGCGTATTTGGAGCGCGGTTGGGGCCACGGAAGTCATCTCCCTCGAGACGACGGACATCGAAGCCCAGAAGCGTGCGGAATCTTCGGCCGCCGCCTCGTTCTCGTCCGCTCAGACGGCAAGCGCCAAGGCCGACGAGGCGGGCCAGAAGGCGTCGGCGGCTGATGTCGCCCGAGCGGCCGCAGCGACCGAGCGCGCCTTGGCGGAGGCGGCGCGGACGACTGCCGTGGGCGCGGCGGAGACAGCGCAGGGCGCCAGCGCTTCGGCGCAAACGAGCGCCAATCTAGCGGCGCGGCTGGGCTTCGGTCAGGCGATGAATCCGAACCCGGTCTTCTCGCAGGGCTGGGGCAGCTATCAGCTGCCTCCGGGCTGGCAGGATTGGAGCGGCGCCTACAATGCCGGCGACAACAAGCGGCCGGGCATCGAGAGCGACAACGGCATCTTCCTGACCGTGCCAAGCACCGGCTCGGCCGAGAGCGCGAACCGAGGCGTCTATCAGCCCTCAGGCGTTGGCTCTCTGGCCACGGTGCAAGGGGGCGGTTGGTATGTCCAGGAACTGACCGTGCGTCTCGAGAGCGGCACGCTGAACGGCGCGGGAATGCACTTGCAGCATTACGACGGCGCCGGGAACATCATCGGCTCGACGAACATCAACTGCGCCTTCGACCAGACCGTAACCGGGGGTGCGGCTGGGGCTGGCGTTGTCGGGCAGACCTACCGTTTCGCCGTCCTGATCAAGGCGACGGCGGGCACGAAGACTTTCGTCCCCTACGCGATGGCCTTCTGGAACGGCTATTACGGCGACGCGCCGGTAGCGAAGTCCGTCACCTTCACGAAGTGCTTGGTGAGGCCCGCGACCGCTGGCGAGATCGAGACCGGCGTGGCCCGCAACGGGTTCGGCACGATCCACGCCCGGATGACGAACGAAGAGACGGTTCGGGCGTCCGAGGCGGCCTCGCTGTCGGTGCGGCAGGGCGTGCTCGAGGCGAAGGCCACGGTCCTGCCGAACCTGTTGCGCAACTCCGATTTCAGCATGGGGATGCGCTACTGGACACCCGGCGGCGACAGCGCGCTGTGGACCACGTTCTATGACCCGTCATTCGGCGCTCTGGCAGGCGCACTAGGGGGCAATAACGGTCAGACCTTCTTCCTGATCTCGGACATGGTCCGCGTCTACGGCAACTCGACCTACACCATCTCGTGGAACGGGGACGGCGGAGCGGTCCCCGGCGCCGTCGGCCTCTACGCATCGCAGTTCGACATCAACGGGAACTATATCCCGGAAGGCGACGGGTTAGGGTTTAAGGACTTTGTCGGCGTCAACTGGACTACGCGGAAGGCAACGACGTTCACGACGCGAGGTGACTGCGCCTATCTGAAGGTCGTTGTCGTCAAGCCCGGATACGCCAACGGTAATCCCCTGAACGTCTTCGTCAGCCGGATCATGCTGAACACTGGCGCGACCGTGGCAGGCTGGACAGATGCGGCGTCGGTGCGAGACATTGCGGCACGCACGACCAGCGCCGAAGGCGCGCTGGCGACCGCCCAGGGTAAACTGCAGGCCTGGATACAGAAGCGGGTCATCGCCGGATCGGCCGAAGCGTTCGGCGAGATGATGGCCTTGGACGAGAACGGCAACGCCACCTCGGCCGTGAACTTCGGGGCCAAGCGGATCGGCCTTTGGAACCCGGCGGACGGCGCCTGGAAAGAGGTCGCCAGCTTCTACGACGGCAAGGCCCGCTTCAGCGGCGACGTGGCCATCGACGGAAACCTGGTCATCGCCGGCTCCGTCAACGGTCGAAGCGCCCTTGCGCGAGACACCGTCACGCCGCTGGCCGCCACCTATTCGGCCGGCATCCTGACGCTGAACGGGACCTCGAACACGCGGCTCGCGGAGCAGATCATCACCACGGTCGGCGGCCCTGTGGTGGTCAACTACAACGGCTTGATGATCATGCAGCACGAACCGGCGGGATCGTTCGACGTCACGGTCGAGATGCGCCGGGAGAAGATCGCGGGTGACGGCGTCAATGATCTCCAGATCGTCAGCGAGACCGTCGCCGGCGCCGGCAACACGGCCGACGACTTCATCGGCAAATGGCCCGTGATGATCATCGACCGGCCCGGCCCCGGCACCTGGCGCTACGTCATGAACGCCCGCGTCAGCGCCAGCAACATGACCCGCAAGGACGTCCTGAACCGCTTCATGTCCGCCATGGAGCTTCGCAGCAACAACTGAGGTCCACCATGATCTTCCGTATCGTCGATGACGCGACCGGCGCCATCGTCCTGAGTGTCGATCAGCCCGACCCCACGACGGCAGCGCTCTACCTGAAGCCGGGTCAGAGCCTGTTCGTCGGCGGCGATCAGCTGATGATCGACGACACCAAACTGCACGTCGTGGACGGTGTCGTCGCCCGAAAGGACGACGGCGCTTCCCCAGGCGAACCACTTTCCGGCGAGGGCGACGAACTGACCCTCGTGCTTTTCACCCACGAAGGAGACGACCGTGGCCAAGACGAAGACTGATGAAGAACTGGCGGCCGAAGCGCAGGCCGCCCTAGACCAGGCCGCCGCCATTGCGCGCGAGATCGCCGGGCGCCAGCTGGCGAAGGTCCAGGCCTTCGCCGACGCCGTGGCCGCCAAGGACATCGAGGCCGCCCGCAAGGCGGCGGACGGCCTGCCTGATCCGGCCGCCAGTTGGGCGCGCAACTGGCTGACCGTCAACGACGGGGTGCCGAGCCTGATCGCGGGCGAGATCGAACGCCTGACCACGGCCTCGACAGAGCCGAAGCCGCTGCCACAGCCGACGTCAGAACCGACGGAGGCGTAAGCCTCACTTCCTCAAACCATCTGCTGGAGGCCGACATGGCCGAAACTCCCGCTCCTAACGGAGCGCTGGGTGAGATGCTGCGTCATCTCGCTCCCTACACCCCGGTGGTCGCCGGAGGCGTGCTCAGCATGGCCTTCGGCGAGCGATTGACCATTCGGGGCAAGATCCTGTCGGCGGTGGTCGGGGTCGCGGCCGCGCTGTTCGTCGCCCCCTTCATCATCGACTGCATTCACCTAGTCTGGCCAGGCGGCGTGGCTCCGACTTCGGTCGCGACGCTGGTCGGGTTCGGCTGCGGCGCCTTCGGCATGGTTCTGCTGTCCGGCCTGGCCCAGGCTCTGGCCAAATACAGCCGCGATCCCCTGGCGTTGGTCCGGGTGAAGCTGGGTCCGGTCGAGTTCGGCGGGTCGCTCAGCGGGAGGGCGGGAGAATGATCTCCGCCCTCAGCCTGTTCGCCGGCGTTGCGGTGGTCAGCATGGTGGTCCTGACGGCCGTTGTCGGCTGGGGCGGAGCCGTGGGGCGCTGGCAGAGGGTCGGACTGTGCCTAACGGGCGCAGGCCTGGTTTGGGCCGGTCCAGCGCGGCTCCTGGGTTATTCCTCGGGCCTAGGAGACCTTCTGTTCCTGATCGGCCTGGCGATCCATCTGACGGCCATCTACGGCCATGCCTGGTGGCGCAAGGTCGATGGGCTGGACGGCGTGATGGATGGCCGTATCGGGCGTCGGTGACAGGCGTTGCCTTTGCCAACACAAGGCAACAACAGATTTGTGAGAACTACGCCGCGTTGCCCGCCCGAAGAATCGACAACAGGTCTCCTGCATCCAGCAGACCAGCGCCGAACCCGCGTTCCCTCTGGATCCTCCGGAACTCTGCATTCATCGCTCGATATCGATCAACGCTGGGGTGATGAGAGTTCATGTCGCGACCGGCGAACTCCCCAAACCGCCCCATGTGCTCGACTAGGAACTTGGCGACGGAGAAATGCTGGCCTTCGTTGTTCCCATCGTAGCCTGGAAACCCGGGGGCGCCGAATACGCCATCTTCGTTCAGCAAAGAGGCCTGTAGGTCGCCGCTCATTTGTTGGAAGCTGCGCTCCATGAAGCTCCACATCTCCAAGTGATCGGCAACCTCTTTTGCAACTTCCGGCGGGACATCTCCCTCCTCTTGGCCGATGAGCATGCTCATCTGCCAGTCAAATGCCCATCCGTGTCGGTAATAGATTGCGTTTTTCACAAAGGTGGCGTCGATCTCGCCGACATATCTGCCGGCTTTCTGGCTTTCCAGAACCTCAGCCAACATCAATAGGATCAGCTTTTCAGCCTGGGTCGTCTTCATGCGCCATTCCCCTCTTTCCTAGCCGCATCGCGGCTGCCCTCCGATCCTCTCAACCACACTGGCTCCACCTGTGCAACTTGGCGACGCTACAGGTCTCGAAGGAAGGTGTCTTCATAGGCTGTGCCTATACGCGTCCTATGGCTGATCCAAACGTCGAGCCCCCGATAGTTTAAACCACCGCTATTGCGTGTCTTCAGGTGTCTATCGGCTTCCCGAACCAAGAACCACGTCCAGTGCGACACCAACAGGGTCTTGGCTCCGGGCGCGGCATCGATGAGGGCGTCGATCTCTTGCACCGTCAGGTCCGGTTCGCCGGCGGCCATCGCCATAGCTCCGTCAGTCGGCGTCCGCTGCCATGGTGTCCGCGAATGACGATCTGGAGCCGTCGGTTGCCGCATCGCTTGCAGACCATCTTCGTGCGCATGTTCCGCAGAGGCGTAAAGCGTTGCGCCTGTGGCAGCTTCGCCCACGCTGGGATGACGCTGCTGCCGCACTGGCAGACCAGGGTGCACTGGTCTGCCGCGTCGGATGTCGTCAGGCGTCGTGTCGTCGCGATAGAAGTTCAGCACGGCGTCACGGCTCTGGATCGTCGCTGATCGACGCCTTTACGCGCGCCTCGGGCGGATCGTGCATGGGCCAGAAGACGCCCTTCGGCTCGCCGGGGGGCGTGAACAGGAAAACCATCCGGCCGGGGCATCCGTAGCGCCGGCAGCGCGCCCAGCGGTTCCAGAGCTTCACCTGCGGCCCCGACAATCGAATGACGACCGACAGGTCCACCCAGCAATCCAGATGGCATCGCGGGCACCGGGTCGAGATCGTCCAGTGGTCGCGGCGCAACTGCGAGGCCGTCATGTGCGGCGCCACGCTCAGGTGATGGCCGAGGCCCCGGTTCTCCGGCTTCTTGTAGCCCACGGATCATCGGCGCGAGAGGCGCGCCGCAAGCATATGGGTTTCGTCCGCCGTCATCTTGGCGAACTGCCCCATGCCCAGCGCCAGGGCGGCGCTGACGAGGCGGTCGTGCTCTTCCTTTGAGACAGGGGCACCGCTCGACCCTGACGCCGGCGACGCCGGCAGGTTGGGGTGCGGCGTTGGATTAAGCGCGACGCGAGCGGCAAGCTCCTTGTCCAGGCGCATTAGTTCATCGCTCCAGGCTTCCGCCATCACATCCTCCGTCGCGCCACCGACCGAGCGGTGTCATAGCGCGGACTAGAGAACGTAACAAGAACATCTACGGCGGCAGTCGTTCCTAGCAGGAGAGACTGACCATGGGCCTTATACCGGCAGATAGGTTCCGCGCGTTCGCCCCGCGAGCGACAGAAGGGACGAGGGAGGCGTTAGAAGCCGCCGCCATCGAAAAGGGGCTTAGCGGCCTGCCTCTGGCGCACTGGCTGGGCCAGATGTTCGTCGAGAGCAAAGGCTTCACAACGCGCGAGGAGGACCTGAACTACTCCGTCCAGGGGCTGATCGACGGTTTCGGCCGCCATCGCATCAGCATCGCCGACGCCCAGACGTTCGGGCGGATCGACAAGGTCGTCAATGGCCGGAGGACGGTGGTCCGAAAGGCCAACCAGAGCGCCATCGCCAACATCCTCTATGGCGGCGAATGGGGGCGGACGCACCTGGGCAACACCCAGCCGGGGGATGGCTGGAAGTTTCGCGGTTCCGGCGACAAGCAGCTGACCGGCCGGGAGAACATCGAGGCCTCGGGCTATACGCCGGAAGAGCTTCGCACGGACCCGGTGAAGAGCGCCAAGGCGTCTGCGGACTTCTTCATCAAGCACGGCTGTGTCGCGCCAGCCCGCCGGAACGACGTCGTTGAGGTCACGCGGCGGGTGAACGGGGGCGATAAGGGCCTCAGCGACCGCATTGCAGCCACCAGGGCCGCCAAGACGGTGGTGGGGATATGAGCCGCCTCCTCGCGGCCCTGGCGGGCTGGAAGGGCTATGCGGCGGCATTCCTGCTGGGGGCGGTGGTCGCAGGCCTCGGCGCGGGCGCGGCCGTGTGGAAGGTGAGGGATTGGATGCAGGCCTCGGCCGAGCGCGATCAGGCGCAGGCAGACGCCAAAGCCGCCCGACAGGTCGTCGCCCGCACTCAGGCCGCTGCGGTGGTCACAGAAACCGTCGGCAAGGCCACAGAGACGCGCCGGGAGGCCGTCCGAACCGAATATCGCACCATCATCGAAAGGATCCCCGTCTATGTCACCCAAGAGGCTGATCGCGCTGTCGATGTGCCTGTCGGCTTTGTGCGCCTGCACGACGCCGCCGCCCAGGGTTCCGCTGCAACCCTTCCCGACAGCCCCAGGGAGCCTGCTGACGCGCCCTCAGGCGTTGCGCTCTCTACCGTCGCCGGCACAGTCGCCAGCAACTATGGCCAGTGCCTCGACTGGCGCGAGCAGGTGATCGGCTGGCAACGGTGGTATCATGCGCAGGTGGAGGCCTGGACGAAGCAATAGCGTCGACGTCGATGATCCATCATTTAGGCCCCGCTCGGATCGTCCGGGCGGGGCCTTTTGTCGTTCGGGCTAGGCGATTTCCACCTCGAAGGTGCCTAGACCCTTCTTCAAGTGAGCGATCATCACGACAACCGCCATCGACGATGAATAACCATCCGTCGAGAAAATGATCTCGCTGTTGTATTTGAATGCAGCCCGCCAGGACCCGCGACTATCTGTGTAAACGTAGAAGTGGTGCCCGCCATGAACTATGTCTCCCTGACGAAGAACCGGTGCATTAGGAGCGTATTTTTTAATGATTTCCACAGCCCTCAAGGCGCTAGGGCGATCACTGTAGCCCTCAGTGGAAAAGACCACTTGTTTGCCAATCAAGTAACGGGCTCGATATTCACCGGCTTTGTCTTGATAAACTTCAAAACGCTCTGGCGGCTGGAACCCGCCATGTGGCGAGCTTTGCAGTTCTGCGTATAGGATGGCCAGATGGGTGGCCTGCAAAGCCATCATCGTCGCCCAGTCGAACCTCTCGTCGTCGGTCTGGTCAGCGAGCGACACGGCAGCCTGCTGGGAAAGCAAACCCACCGCGTCTCTCAACTTCTCCTCAACCTCAGCTCGGCGCTTCACGGCTTCGGGGCTAGGGTTCAGTTTTGCAGCAATGGCGGCGAGCGCTAAGCGGAGCATTGCAGGCGGCTTGCGGCGCGCGGCCTCCCAGTCCTCCACGGTTCGGCCCGAACTGCCCAAAGCTTCGCCGAGGGCGGCCTGACTTAGCCCCTGAGCTTCTCGAAAGGCCCGGATTTCCTCTGGGGTAGGTTCGGCGAGATTTGGCATGAAGAGCGGCACCTGCTACATTCGGCCGACCTCCGGAGAGGGCTTGCGCCCCCTCCTTCGGTCCTTACTTTCGCCTCCGGATGGTAGCCAGACCCGCCAAGATCGCGGCCACCATCTGGAGAGCGATTTCAGGAGAGACGCTGAGATGGATCTCCATCTAGGTCCTCCTTCAATCATCGGCGGGGGAATCCACGTCCGACACGCATCACATGCCACGCATTGCGTGACCACGCAATGCCGTATCACGCAGTGCGTGGGTCATTAGGGTTGAGGCGTCGTCATTCTGTGTGCCGCGAGCCATTGCCGAGCAGCGGTGGCGAGTAGCCCTGACCGGGTAAGCCCATAGGCGTCAGCAGCGGCATCCACCCGGCTGATAAGCGATGGCATCAACGACACATTGATGCGGGTCGGCGTCTCCCGGTCTGCGCCAGGCATCTCCACAGGCATCAGCAGAAGGGTCTCGATGGTGACGTTGGGAAAGTCCTCTTCACCGAAAGCGTGGACGCTGGAGGGCGTCGGCAGGGGCTGGCCATCCTCAACCATGCCCTGCACATGGAGGTCCAGGGCTTCACGTGCTCCGTGGATCGCCTCCTCTACCGTGGTCCCGGCCGAGACGCAGCCGGGCAGATCGGGAAAGAATACCCCGAAACTGTCGTTCAGGCCGCGCTCCAGCACGGCGACATAGTTTTGCTTGCCCATGGCCAGGGTCTCCTTTCTGTCGCCTCACCCGAATGTGAGGCCGCTTACCTTCTCAATGGATCGCAGAGTGCCTATCGGCATGTCCCGCTTTGGGTGCGGGACCGTCACTAGGTTCGGGTTGCCCGGCTTGCGGAACTGGCAGTGCGATCCGCGCTGGCGAACCTGTTCCCATCCGGCGGCCTTCAGGGCTTTGATGACGTCAGCGCTTTTCATGTGTGTATCTATACACACAGAGACATGCAACGCAATACCTTGGTGTGTAGCCGCACACACTTTCCTTTCGCTCATCTATACAGGGAGGTGGAGAGGGTGGACTGAATGCGGAGCCGCAGCCCATAGGCTGTGGTTATAGAGGCTGCGTTCGCCAACTCTGGCCAAGCCCCGCAGGGACAGGGCTAGCTCATGACCCTTTCACAAATAGCTAAATAAAATCATGACCGTTGCGCGAGGTGGAAGGGTCAACGCAAGGGTGAAAAGGTGACCCCGGTCTACCGACCTTGGGTCTCCATTGCTGGGCGCGCGCTGGGCTGAGGCCACTGGGCGCGAGCCCTGCATCATCGGGACCATGGAGCTTGCCGCTTGTGCGGTTCTCGCTTCTCGCCGGTCCGTATGTCGATCCAGCCGGGGGCGTCGACTGGCCCTAGACAGCATAGCCCCAGATCAGGGTCAAGCACCCCGACCGCATCAACTATGTGTCTGCACAGCAACACTCAACCCCTATTGGGTCCTCCCAAGTAGAGCATGGAATGCGGGGAGATCACCCGCGCCACTTTTCTAAAAAACCTGAAAAAACTACAGTGAAGGGTGGTCAATGGTTGGACTGCGTTATGTCGTGACGGGATCGTGGCCTTTTAGGAGGTAAACGATGTTGGATAGAGACAGCTTCGAATCTGTAGCGCGCGCGATATGCGGGCTTCTTGGCGTTGATCCGGACGGCCCTGTGATCTGGGCCGTTGCCGAACATGGCCAAGGCGAAAGGCGTCCCGCATGGGCCGTTTGCGCCGACGCGCTGGTCGCTCGCTGTGGCCAGGAGGCCGGATGCCAGCCGCCCGACCCCTGAACGGAGCCGGAACATCACTCGGGACTATTTCGGGACTTTGGTCCCGAGAAGTCCCGAACGTTCCCCTTTTCATCCCATTCCCGCAATGAGCGCCGAGCGGGGCGACCTCGAGAACGGCTTGATATTTCTAAGGAAAGTGGTGACTGGAGGCGGGATCGAACCGCCGACCTGTGGGTTATGAATCCACCGCTCTAACCATCTGAGCTACCCAGTCCCGGGCCCTGCGCGAGGCCGGGGCCAGCGCGAAAGAGGCGTGCCTA
>Ga0157370_10005016_pt1 | contig 14961 bp, 11 predicted proteins | sample C35metaG_FD_113463 | JGI IMG/M metagenome (GOLD analysis project Ga0157370, IMG submission 113463) | Corn rhizosphere microbial communities from Kellogg Biological Station, Michigan, USA - C3-5 metaG | ecosystem: Host-associated > Plants > Roots > Rhizosphere > Soil | place: USA: Michigan...
AAGCTGGCGCTGAACCTCGACGGCACCGCGCAGCTGATCACCCTGCACACGCTGGCGTTGAAACAGCCGCAAGGCGAGGTACAGGCGAATGGCACACTGACCCTGCATCCGGGCTTCGCCTGGCAGGCCGAGGCCCGCGCCAACCGCTTCGATCCCGGCCAGCTGTTTGCCGGCTGGAACGGCGTGCTGGATTTCGACATCGCCAGCCACGGCTCGCTGCCGAAGGCTGGCCCCGACGCCACGCTGGAAATCCGCAAGCTGGCCGGCAAGCTGCGCGATCGTGCGGTCGGCGGCAACGGCAAGCTGCATGTGTCGCCGGATGAAGTGATCGACGGCCAGCTCGAACTCGCCTCGGGCGGCAGTACGGTGAAACTGGATGCCAAACCCGGTGCCGAAAACAATGCCGATCTGCAACTGGCGATCGCCTCGCTTGGCGACTGGCTGCCGAATGCCGGCGGCCGTCTGGACGGCCATTTCAACATCCGCGGCAAACAGCCAAAACTCAGCATCAATGGCCAGCTGCATGGCCAGTCGCTGGTGTGGCAGCAACAGAAGGCGGACTCGCTGCAACTGATCGTCGGCCTGCCCGACATCAGTCGTCTGGCCGGCAAGCTGGATCTGCAAATCAGTAACGTGTTCCTGCAGGGGCTGACGTTCCAGCACATCAACCTGCTCGCCGAAGGCAGTCAGGACGATCATCGACTCAACCTCGACGCGCGCGGCACCCAGCTCTCCGGCAAGCTGGCCCTGCACGGCGCGCTGAAGGGCTCGGCATGGAACGGCACGCTAGCCACGCTGGAGCTGGAGCCGCAGGGGATGCCCGGCTGGCGCCTGCAGCAACCGTCGCAGCTGAGCTACAACGACGGCGCGATGAGCCTGTCCGAACTCTGCCTCAGCGCCGGCGATCCGCAGCTGTGCGTGGCGGCGAAACAGGACAAGCCCGGCAATCTCGACGCCAGCTACCGGCTGCACGCGCTGCCGCTGGCGTTGCTGCTGAACGCGGCCGGCGACGCCGAACTGCCGGTGCGCGCCGACGGCACGCTGGAAGGCGACGGAAGAATTCGCCGCAGCGCCGCTGGCGCACTGAGCGGCAGCGCATCGATCAGCTCGGCACAAGGCAGCATCACCTACGCCGATCGCGCGGATGCGCCGCTGCTGCGCTACGACCAGCTGCGCCTGAATGCCGAGCTCTCTCCCGCAAGCCAGCGCATCGACGTGCACGGCGGCCTCGACGACGGCGGCCATCTGGACGGCCAGATCACGATCAGCGGCGCGCAGCAGACATTGGGCGGCCAGCTCGATCTGCATTTGAACAACCTCGCCTTCATCGAGCTGTTCAGCAGCGAAGTGGCCAACGTCAAGGGCGGTGCCGACGGCAACTTCCGTTTCGCCGGCACGCTGAAACAGCCGGCGATCACCGGCCAGGCCAACGTCCACGAGTTCGCCGCTGAAGTACCCTCGGCCGGACTCAAGCTGAGCCAGGGCCGCCTCGGCGTCAGCACCAGCGACGCTCGCCAATTCCTGGTCAACGGCAGCGTGCAATCCGGCAAGGGCACGCTGGCAATCGACGGCACTGCCGGCCTCGGCGCCAATGCGCAGACCGCGATCACGCTCAAGGGCAGCCAGTTCACCGCCGCCGACATTCCCGCTGCGAAAGTGGTGATCTCGCCCGACCTGACCGTGAGGCAGGATGCCAAGGGCATCGACATCGGCGGCGGCCTCGGCATCGACAGCGCCGACGTGAATGCCGAGAAGCTGCCGGGCGCCGGCGCGACCAAGGCTTCGCCCGATGTCGTGGTGATCGACCAGAAGCAGCAGGAACAGGCCGCCAGCAAGCTGCCGATCAGCGCGCTGGTCAAGGTCGATCTCGGACGCAAGGCGCACATCGTCGGGATGGGCCTGGACGGCCGCGTGAGCGGCCTGCTGACGGTGGTCGAACATCCCGGGCGCGCCACCGTCGGCCAGGGCCAGTTGACCGTCAACGGCACCTATCGCGCCTATGGCCAGAACCTGCAGATCCAGCGCGGCCAGCTGCTGTTCGCCAGCACGCCGATCGACAACCCCGGACTGGACATCCGCGCGGTGCGCAAGCTCAACCCCAACGCCACCATCGACGAAGGCCAGGAAGTGGGCCTGTACGTGTCCGGAACCGCGCAGCGACCGATACTCACGGTGTTCTCCAATCCGGTGATGGAGCAATCCGACGCGCTTTCCTACCTGATCACCGGCAAGCCGTTGTCCGAGGTCAAGGGCGGCGAGGGCAGCATGGTCAGCGCGGCGGCGCAGGCGCTGGGCTCGGCCGCCGGCGACCTGCTGGCCAAGCGGGTCGGCTCCAAGCTCGGCGTCGACGAGATCGGCGTCTCCAGCAACGAGGCACTGGGCGGCAACTCGGCGTTCACCGTCGGCAAGTATCTTTCTCCGCGGCTGTATCTCAGCTATGGCGTGGGCCTGTTCGAGCCGGGCGAGGTGATCACCTTGCGCTACCGCTTCAGCAAGCGCTGGAACTTCGAGGCCCAGCAGGCCACCGAATTCAGCCGCGCCAGCCTGAACTACCGGCTGGAGAAATGACGGTCGTGCTCGCTACGCGGGCGCCAGCCTTCTAGAATGCGCAGTCTGCGGCAGCTCTCGTCGCATTGATCCGGGAAGCCATGCGCCTCTACCTGCAAACCGTGCCCGGCAGTGCCGATGCACCCCGCTACGTCCAGATCACGCTGGAGCAGGACCTGCTCGGCGGCTGGACGCTGTATCGCGAATCCGGCACCCAGGGCGGCCGCGCCAGCCTGAAGCGCGAGCAGTTCCTGGAACGTGACGAGGCGATCACCGCCTTCGAGAAGGCCCGCGATGCCCAGCTCAAGCGCGGCTTCCGCGTGATGTTCGCGCAGGGCCAGGAAGGCCCGTACGGGCGCTGACACTCCACCACCGGTTGATGACCATGCCCGATGTGTTGAAGAACGACCGCCTGCTGCGCGCGCTGCGTCGCGAGGCCACCGACACCACGCCGATCTGGGTGATGCGCCAGGCCGGCCGCTACCTGCCGGAGTACCGCGCCACGCGCGAACGCGCCGGCAGCTTCATGGGGTTGGCGCAGAACCCGGAATTCGCCTGCGAAGTGACCCTGCAGCCGCTCGAACGCTTCGAGCTGGACGCGGCGATCCTGTTCTCCGACATCCTCACCATTCCCGACGCGATGGGCCTGGGCCTGTCGTTCGCCCAGGGTGAAGGTCCGCAGTTCGCGCGGCCGGTGCGCAGCGCCGCCGACATCGCGAAACTCGCCGTGCCCGACATGGACGGCGAGCTGCGCTACGTGATGGACGCCGTGCGGCTGATCCGCCGCGAACTGCACGGCCGGGTGCCGCTGATCGGTTTTTCCGGCAGCCCGTGGACGCTGGCCTGCTACATGGTCGAGGGCGCCGGCTCGCGCGACTTCGCCACGCTCAAGGCGCTCTGCTGGAACGAGCCGAAGCTCGCCCACCAACTGCTCGACACCCTGGCCCGGTCGGTCGCCGCCTACCTGATCGCGCAGGCCGGCGCGGGCGCGCAGGCGCTGATGATCTTCGATACCTGGGGTGGCCTGCTCGGCCCGGCGCCGTTTCGCGAATTCTCCCTGCGTTACATGACGCAGATCGTCGCCGCCCTGAACGCCGACCCGGCGTCGCGCGAGCTGCCGGTGGTGCTGTTCTCCAAGGGCGCGGGCGCGCATCTGCGCGACATGGCCGATACCGGTTGCGCGGCGCTCGGCGTCGACTGGACCATCGATCTCGCCGACGCGCGCCGCGCCGTCGCCGGCAAGGTCGCGCTGCAGGGCAACCTCGATCCGGCGATATTGCGCGCCAGCCCGGAGGTGATCCGTCGCGAGGCGCGCGTGGTGCTCGACAGCTACGGCAACCATCCCGGCCACGTGTTCAACCTGGGCCATGGCATCACGCCGGAAGTGGATCCGGAATGCGTCAAGCTGCTGGTCGACGAAGTGCACGCGTACGGGCGTACGCTGCGCGCCGGCTGATCGCCTCGCTGCCGGAGCGCGGCGAGGACTCGCGCCGACCAACCGGCCGCGGTCGACTGAACCCGCTCAGGGCTTGCCGGCGAAGGCGTGATCGAGCCAGTCGTGCATCAGCCGATAGCTGCGCGCCGCCGCCGCCGCGTCGTAGCGGCAGCCGGGCGAGTGCTCGTCGACCTCGGTGAAGCAGTGCACCGCGTGGCCGATCACCACGAACTCCCAGTCGGCCGGGCTGCCGCGCATCTCGTCCATGAACTTGTCGGCGTCCGGCATGGTGCCCTTGTCGTCGGCGCCGTTCATGGCCAGCACGCGGGCCTTGATGTCTTTTGCCAGCGCCGGATTGTCGGTGGTCAACCCGCCGTGGAACGAAACCACCGCCGCCACGTCGGCGCCGCTGCGCGCCAGGTCGAGTACCGCCGAGCCGCCGAAGCAGAAGCCGATCGCGGCCAGCCTGGACAGGTCGATCGGCGCGCTGCCGGCCTGCGCCTTCAGCTGATCGAGCGCCGTGTCGATCCGCTTGCGCATCAAGGCACGATTACCGTACAGCGGCTTCACCGCGGCCTGCGCCTGCGCGGCGTTGCCCTGCTGCGGACGCACGTTCGCGCCGTACATGTCGGTGAGCAGGATCACGTAATCCTTGCCGGCGATCATTTCGGCCTTCTTCACGGCGGCATCGTTGATGCCGTACCAGTTCGGCACCATCACCAGGCCTGGGCGCTTCGCCGTAGCGGCATCGTCGTAGACCAGCACGCTGTGAAAGCGTATGCCATCCATCGTCCATTCGACCGGGCGATGCACCATCTTCGCCTGCGCGGCGAAGCTTGAAACGGCCAGCAACAGCAGACAGCAGAACCGGGCAATGCGCATGACGGCTTCCTCCGATCAGGTTGGTGCAGCGTCTCCGCGCCAGCGCGGAGGGGGAACGCTAAAGCCCGGCCGCGTGCTCCGCGATGCGTCGCTTGAGCGGCGCGCAGCGATCGAGCAGGCGCACGCCAAGCGCACGCGCGGTGACCAGCGGCGGCGACTGCCAGGCGTACAAGCGTGCCAGCGCATCGAAGCCCAACGCATCGAGCGTATCGGCACTGCGCCGGCGCCGCGCATAGCGACGCAGGACATGGGCGGCGCCGATGTCCTGCCCGGCAGCGCGCGCCGCCAGCAGCGTGTCGCGCAGTTCGGCGACATCGCGCAAACCCAGGTTGACGCCCTGCCCGGCCAGTGGATGCACCGCGTGCGCGGCATCGCCGAGCAGCACGAAACGCTCGGCGTTGTAGCGCTCCGCCAGTTGCAGCTTCAACGGGAACCCGACACGCGCGGTGGTGCGGGTGATGCGGCCCAGCCGGAAATCGCTGGCCACGCCCAGTTCGTCGCGAAACGCCCGGTCGTCCAGGGCCAGCACCCGTTGCGCCTCGGCTTCGGGCAACGACCACACCAGTGAGCTGCGACCGTCGGCCAACGGCAGCAGCGCCAGCGGCCCGCTGCGCAGGAAGCGCTGCCATGCGGTGTTTCCATGCGCTCGCTCGGTCGCCACGTGCGCCACCACCGCACGCTGCGCGTAGTCGCGCCCGCGCGTGCCGATACCGGCCAGCTGGCGCAGCGGCGAGGCCGTGCCATCGGCGGCGACCAGCACCGCCGCGGACAGGCTCCCGCCATCGGCCAGTTGCAGCTGGATGCGATCCTCGCCCGCCTCGAAGCCGGTGACTTCGGCCGGACACAGCTGGCGCACGCCGCACATGGATGTGCCAGTGCTGCGAGCGCAGGATGCGCTGGAGCTGCCGCCTGCTTCGGCCAGGGCCTGCCACAGAGTCCACTGGATCAGGCTGTTCTCGACGATGTAGCCAAGCCCGGTGCGCCCTTCGCCGGCTGCGTCGAAATCGATCGCGGCCCCGCTCTCCGCATCCCATACGTGCATGTGCGTGTAAGGGCCTGCCCGTGCATCGCGGATGGACGTCCAGACGGCCAGTTCGTCGAGCAGGGCCAGCGACGACGGGGCCAGCCCGACCACGCGCAGATCCAGCTCGTCCCGTGCGCTCCAGGCCACCGGCGCGCGCGCTTCCAGCAGCGCGACACGGAATCCCGCGCGTGCCAGCGCCAGGGCAGCGGCCGCGCCGACCATGCCGCCACCGACCACGGCCACGTCCACAGCCGGAGCGCGGCGACGGGTGGGCAGTTCGGTGGCGCGGGCATTCATGGCAGGCGCTCCAGTACCGCCAGCGGCGGCTCGCCGCGAAAACCCATGCCGCCGCGGGCCAGTGCGCGCTGCAACGGCGGCAGCCGGTCGCAGGCGAGCAGGGCCAGCGAGCGCAGCGGCGCCAGCAGCGGTTGCGGCAGGCAGGCCAGTTGCACCAGGCCATGGCTCATCGCCATGGTCGCTTCGCGATCCGGCGCCCGGCGGGCGGCGTAACGTGCCAGCAAGGCGGTGTCGCCGGGATCGCCGGCGGCAGCGACCAGTTCGGCCAGGGTCAGTGCATCGCGCAGACCGAGATTGAAACCCTGCGCGCCGATCGGATGGACCGTCTGTGCGGCATTGCCGACCAGCACCGCGCGCGGCGCGGTGAGCTGGCCTGCGGCGACGCGATGGATCGCATAGGGATGACGCCTGCCCGGGCGACCGAGCCGACCCAGCCGCCAGCCGAAGCGACGCTGCGCCAGTGCGATGAAGCCGGCATCGTCCAGCGCCGCCACCGCCCCGGCATCGTCGGCACTCACGGTAAGCACCAGCCCGCAACGCCGTTCGGCCAGCGGCAGCAAGGCCACCGGCCCCTCGTCGCCAAAGCGCTCCCAGGCGCGATGGGCGTGATCGCGCTCCGGCGTGATCGTGCACACGAACAAGGTCTGCCGGTAGTCGTGTCGTTCCGCCGCGATGCCGAGCTGGCCGCGCACGAACGATTCGCTGCCGTCGGCGCCGACCAGCAGCGCGGCATCGATGCTGCACTCGCCGTCCGCGACCCGGATGCGCGCACGCCAGCCGCCGGCCAGCGGCTCGATCGCCGCCAGGGTCGCCGGTGCCAGCCGGGTCAGCCGGGTACATTCATCGAGTCGACGCAGCAGGGCGGCGCCCAGCTCGCGCGCCGGCAGGGTCCAGCCCAGCGCCTCGACGCCGTGCCTTGCCGCGTCGATCCGCGCGCTGCCGAACTCGCCGGCGCGACTGACGTGGATCTGCCGGATCGGCGTGGCGGCGGCACCGGCATGACGCCACACGCCGATCGCGTCGAGCCCGTTGACGCTGGCGCGGGCCAGTGCCAGGTTGCGTTCGTCGTAACTGGGCTGGGCACCGGCGCGCGGCGCCGCGGTTTCGACCAGGGTCGCCGCGATGCCGGCGGCATCCAGCGCGATGGCGAGGCTGGCGCCGACCAGGCCGCCACCGATGATCAGCACGCCGGGCTGGTCGCCGGCAAGGGATGCGGGAGGAGTCATGCAGCCCATGATACGCGCCGGGCTGCCTGCGTTGTGGCCGCTTGGGCTAGACTAGCGGCCTGAATCGGACGCCCGTATGGAGTTACCCATGGTCAAGACATTGACCCCGCGCATCGTCATCCTGCTCGTGCTCGCCGCCGTGATGGCGGTGACCCGCATCCACCTCTCCCTGCTGCATCACAACGTGCTCGATGCGTCGTGGGCGATTTTCTTCCTCGCCGGCTTCTGGCTGCGCGGGGCTGGCCGCTGGGCCTTCCCCCTGCTGATGGCGGAGGCGGTCCTGGTCGACTACCTGGTGATCAGCGGCCAGGGCATCGACTTCTGGAGTCATTACTGCGTTTCGGCCGCCTACTGGTTCCTGCTCCCGTCGTACTTCAGCCTGTGGCTGGGCGGCAGCTGGCTGGCAAAGCATCAGGCCGGCCTGCGCCTGCAGACACTGGGCATGGCCGCGGTGACCGTGGTGGTCAGTGCCACGGTTTGCTACCTCGTGTCCAACGGCAGCTTCTACTGGCTCAGCCACAGCGTGCCGCTGCCGCGCAGCTTCGGCAGCTGGCTCACCAACCTGGGTGACTGGTATCTGCCGTTCCTCGAAACCACCGCGCTCTATGTCGGCATCGGCGCGCTGATTCACGTGTTCGCCATCCAGCTGGCACGCGCGCTGAAGCGGTCCGGTCAGGCGGATCTTCCACGCTGACCGGCGATGGGCAACCGCCTTTCGAAGATCTACACCCGCACCGGTGACGACGGCAGCACCGGTCTCGGCGACGGTTCGCGGGTCGGCAAGGATTCGCTGCGGGTCAACGCCTATGGCACGGTCGACGAGCTCAACAGCACGATCGGCATGCTGCTGGCTGCCGACGGCGTCGGCGACGACGTGCGCGAGGCGCTGGTCCAGGTGCAGCACGACCTGTTCGACCTCGGCGGCGAGCTGTGCATCCCCGGCATGGCGATGGTCGAGGACAGCGATATCGCGCGGCTGGAAACGATCCTCGACCAGCTCAACGAACCACTGCCGCCGCTGAAGGAATTCATTCTGCCTGGTGGCGGCATGGCCGCGGCCTGCGGCCATCTGGCGCGCACGACATGCCGCCGCGCCGAGCGCGAAGTGATTGCCCTGTCGCGGGTCGAGGAGATCCGCGGCCAGCCGCAGCGCTATCTCAACCGACTCTCCGACCTGCTGTTCGTGATCTCGCGTGTGCTGGCGCGCGCCAGCGGCCACGGCGAAGTGCTGTGGCAGCACGAACGACGGCGCAAGCCCCCGCCCGCCGGATAGGCCGACGCATGCTGCGGCTGTATACCCACCCCGCCTGCCTGCAGCACGAGCCCGGCCCGGGGCACCCCGAACGTCCGGCACGCCTGCGCGCCGTGCTGGATGCACTGGACCGGGACCGGTTCAGCGCCATCGATCGCATCGAGGCGCCGCAGGCCACGCGCGAACAGTTGCGGCGGGTACACGATGCCCGCCACGTCGAACGCATCCTGGCCTGCACTCCGGCCGAGGGCGAAAGCTGCCGGCTGGACGAAGACACGGTGATGTCAGCCGGCTCAGTCGAGGCCGCCCTGCGCGCGGCGGGAGCCGTCGTGGCGGCGGTCGACGCGGTGCTCGGTGGCACCTCCCGACACGCGTTCTGCGCGGTGCGTCCGCCCGGCCACCATGCCACCGGCGACCGGGCGATGGGTTTCTGCCTGTTCAACAACATCGCGGTGGCCGCCGCCCATGCGCTCGCCGCGCACGGACTGCAGCGGGTGGCGATCGCCGACTTCGACGTGCATCACGGCAACGGTACCCAGGCCATCTTCGAACGCGAACCACGCGTGCTGTTCGCCTCCAGTCACCAGTCGCCGCTGTATCCCGGCAGCGGCCGCGAGGACGAGTGCGGGGTCGGCAACATCGTCAACGCGACACTCCCGCCCGGCGCCGGCTCGCACGAGTTTCGCGAACGCTGGGACAGTGTGCTGTTGCCGCGACTGGACGCATTCCGGCCCCAACTGGTGCTGGTCTCGGCGGGCTTCGATGCGCATCGAAGCGACCCACTGGCCGATATCCGGCTCGGCCACGAGGATTACGCCTGGATCACCGGGCGCCTGCTGGCCCTGGCCGAGCGGCATGCGGGCGGACGCCTGGTCTCGACCCTGGAGGGCGGCTATGACCTGGATGCCCTGGCCAGCAGTGCCAGTGCGCATGTCCACGCTTTAATGGAGTAACCGCTCGCGCGCAGCGCGCTCGTTCGCCTCCTCTCCCTTTGGGAGAGGATCGAGGTGAGGGTTCACGACCTGCCGGAAGTCCAGGAAAAACGGGACAGCGACCTGTAATTCGCAGGCAGCCAGGACAAGTCGCGTGCGTCCATGCGCACGTCGCTCGCTCATCCTTCAGGCGCGGAGTTCACGGCCCAGACCATCAACCAACGCATGTCTTGACGATTCCCCCACCAACCCATCCACTCCCGCTCCCGTCGGCCATCGTCGAACAATCGTCATCAGCTCAACCGGTTTACAGCTTCATCGGCTGAACTCTCTGATGCACCGGCGGCGTCCCGCCCTGCCGTCAAGAGGGTCTTTCTGCTAGCTTAACCAGCCTTTGAAGCCGGCAGATTTCCCCGCGATGTCCAAGTTTCCTCCACGCCGCCTGCTGGCGGTCGCCGCCGCCCTTGCCCTGATCGGCGGCCAGGCCAGTGCCAAGGGTGGCCACAACCATCCCAAGGCGTCGGCTGACGACCCGGATCAGTCCTGCCCGCTGGGTTCGTTCCATTGCGCACCGCGTCCCTACAACTACGCGATGTGCCGCCCCAATGCGCTGCTGGAGTTCTACGACCCGACCCTGGGCAAGGACAGCAACCTGCGCGACACCAGCCCGTCCTACGTCAACGCGCAGCGCGTCGACAGCTCCAACCAGACGACCTACCACTTTTCCGGCGACGTGGTCATGCAGCGTGCCGACCAGCAGCTGCAGGCCGACACGGTCGACTACAACGACGACACCACCGACTACGACGCACGCGGCGACGTGCGCTACCAGGAAGCGGGGCAATTGCTGGCCGCCTCGCACATGAAGGGCAACACCGATGCCAGCCGCGGCGTCGCCGACGACGTGCGTTACCAGATGCTGGAATCGCGGGGCAACGGTGTCGCCAGGCAGGGGCACATGCTGGATGCCGAGCACACCCGCTATTCGATGGCCACGTATTCGACCTGCGACGTCGGCCACCACGTCTGGGAATTCCGCGCCAAGTCGATCAGCATCGACAAGGCCAACGGCGTCGGCGTGGCCCGCAACGCCACCATGCGCATCGGCAAGGTGCCGTTCCTGTACCTGCCCTATTTCACCTTTCCGACCGACAACCGTCGCAAGACCGGCTTTCTGTATCCCAGCTTCGGCAAAACCGGCCGCGCGGGCTTCGAAGTCAGCACGCCTTATTACCTGAACCTGGCGCCGAACTACGACGCCACGCTGGACCCGCGCATCTACACCGGCCGCGGCGCGATGCTGGCCGGCGAATTCCGCTACCTGCTGCCCGGCACGACGGGCCAGCTGAACGCGGAGTACGTGCCGCGCGACCATGGCCAGAGCGATGGTCTGGCCGATACCCAGGGCGACTCGCGCTACCTGGTCAATCTCTCGGACACGACGCAACTGTGGCAGGGATGGCAGTTCATCGGTTCGTACAATCGTGCCTCGGACAGCAGCTACCTGTACGACTACGGCAACGCGCTGTCGCGCACACCGGTGTACCTGCTGGGTTCGGGCGCGGCCATCGCCGGCAGCGGCAAATGGTGGAACGCCTCGTTCGGCGTCACCACCTACCAGAACACCAACCCCTTCGCGACCGACACTTCGTTGCCCTACCGGCAACTGCCCTATGCGCGCTACAGCATGGACGTGCCGCTCTCGCGCTGGATTGACGCGGGCGTCGATGCCGAGGCGGTGATGTTCCGCAAGACCGGCTATGTCGAAGGCCAGCGGGAGGACCTTTACCCTTACCTGGCGGCCGATTTCGGCACCTCGGCCTGGTTCGTGCGGCCGAAACTCGCCTGGCGCTACACCGCCTACCAGTTGAGCAGCGGATACCAGGATTACGGCTATTCCGGGTTGCTCGGCAGCGGCCTGGCATCGCCGTTCACGCAGGCATCGCCGAGCCGGTCGCTGCCGATCGTGAGCCTCGACAGCGGCCTGGTGTTCGACCGCAGCACCTCGCTGTTCGGCACCAGCTACACGCAGACGCTGGAACCGCGGCTGTACTACCTGTACGTGCCCTACCGCAACCAGGACAATCTGCCGCTGTTCAACACCAGCCTGATGTCGTTCGACTACTGGCAGCTGTTTTCGCCCAACCAGTTCTCCGGGGCGGACCGGCAGATGAACGCGAACAACCTGACCGGGGCGATCACCTCCCGCCTGCTCGACGACGAGGGCGTGGAACGGCTGTCGGCCAGCTTCGGCCAGATCCGCTATTTCACGCCGCAGCGCGTGCAACTGCCGACCGGGCAGAATACCGTGGCCGCCGCGACCGACTGGTCGGGTTCGGCCTATGTGGCCCAGCTCGACCTGCAGCTCAGCGACCGCTGGCGGTTGAACAGCGCGTATCAGTGGAGCCCGAACACCCGATTGAACCAGATGGCCACGCTGGGCCTGCAGCGGCGCATCGGCACCGATGGCATCCTCAACTTCTCCTACCACTATCGACGCGGCCTGCTGGAACAATACAGCGCGTCGGTGGTCTATCCGATAGCAGGCAACTGGCGCCTGCTCGGAGCCTGGACCTACGCCCCTGCCATCAAGACTTCCTACAAGATACCCACAGGTACCGTGGACGCCATGCTCGGCGTGGAATACGACAGTTGCTGCGTCACCCTGCGCCTGGTCGACCGCAACTATGTCAACCAGTCCTATTACGGTACCGTCCCGCTTCCCCCGGGCAACAATACCAACCGGCGCGACAATGCCATCCTGTTCGAAGTGGTGTTCAAGGGCCTGGGCTCGACCGGCGGACAAATCGACCCGCTGCTGCGCCGTGATATTCTCGGCTATCAATAACGCAACCGCTCCGGCGATCCAGGCTTTCCCTCTGATGAAGCAACTCCTTGCGACCCTCCTGCTCGCCTTCGCGATCGCGCTCCCGGCCCACGCACAGCTGCTCGCGCCCAACGCGCCTGCCCGTCAACCGCTGGACCGCATCGTCGCCGTGGTCAACGATGACGTCATCCTGCAAAGCGACCTGGACGACGCGGTGCACGCGATCGAACAGCAGTACGCCAGCCAGGCCGGCCAGTTGCCGCCGATCAACGTGCTGAAGCGGCAGGTGCTCAACCGGCTGATCCTGATGCGCCTGCAGATCCAGAAGGCGCAGGACCAGGGCATCACGGTGTCCGACGCGGATGTGGACCGTGCGGTTCAGGGCGTGGCCCAGCAGAACAAGCTCACCCCCGAACAGTTGCGCGCGGCGGTGGAACAGCAGGGCTCCAGCTTTGCCGCATTCCGCCAGCAACTGGCCGACCAGATCACCGTGCAGCGCCTGCATCAGGGCGTGATCCAGAATTCGGTATCGGTGACCGACAGCGAAATCGACAACCTGCTGAACAGCCCGAACTACAAGGCCGGTGAAGTCCACCTGGCGCACATCCAGATCAGCATCCCCAGCGGCGCCGACGCCGCCGCGATCCAGGCCAGCCAGGCCAAGGCCGAGCAGGCGCTGGCCGCAATCAAGGGCGGCATGGATTTCAACGCCGCCGCGATCCGCTACTCCGACGCGCCCGATGCGCTGGATGGCGGCGACCTCGGCTGGCGGCGCATGGACGAGATTCCGCCGGCATTCGCCGACACCATCAGCTCGATGCAGCCCGGCCAGGTCAGCCCCGCCCTGCGTGGCCCCACCGGCTTCCACATCCTCAAGCTGATCGGCGAGCGCAAGGGCGACCGCAAGATGGTCACCGAATACCATGCGCGGCAAATCCTGATCAAGCCCAGCGACCTGCTGACCTCGGCCCAGGCGGAGCAGAAGGCGCAGGACCTGTACAACCGCATCGTCAACAAGCACGAGGATTTCGCGGCGCTGGCCAAGGAATACTCGAAGGACGACACCACCGCCAACCTCGGTGGCGACATGAGTTGGTTCCAGCCCGATGCATGGGGGCAGACGATCGCCGGCAAGCTCGCCGAGTTGAAGGACGGGCAGGTGTCGCAGCCGTTCCAGAGCGAGGCCGGCTGGCACATCCTGGAACGACTGGGCACGCGCCAGAGCGACCAGACCGTGCAGCTCGAACGCGCCCAGGCCCGCCAGGCGATCGGCAATCGCAAATCCGATCAGGCCTACGACGACTTCCTGCGTGACCTGCGTTCCAACGCCTACATCGACATCCTGGTGCGGGAGTTGCGCGGGACGGACACGTCCGCCAACGGCGCCGCCGCCCAGGCCGGCTGAACGTCATGCCGCTGGCCCGGCTGGCCGTCACTGCCGGCGAGCCCGCGGGCATCGGCCCGGAGCTGCTGATTCGATTGGCGGCCACGCCGCTGGCGGCCACCCTGGTGGCGATCACCGATCGCCAGTTGCTGCAACGCGCGGCCGTACGCTGCGGCGCCGACATCGTGCTGATCGACGACGATGGCGCGGGCGAGGCAGTGCGCTGTCCCGGCACGCTGCGCGTGCGCCACACGCCACTGGCCGCGGACGAAGTGCCCGGCCAACCTGATCCCCGCAACGCGCCCCACGTACTGGCCACGCTGGCCGAAGCCGCCGATGGCTGCCTTGCCGGCCGTTATGACGCGGTGGTCACCGCGCCGCTGCAGAAGTCCTCGATCAACGACGCCGGCATCCGCTTCAGCGGCCACACCGAGTTCTTTGCCGAGCGCGCCCGGGCCGACGTGGTGATGATGCTGGCCAGTCCGGAACTGCGGGTCGCCCTGGCCACCACCCACCTGCCGCTGGCGGCGGTGCCGGCGGCAATCACCTCCGCGTCGCTGACGCGCGTGCTGCGCATCGTCCACGCCGAACTGCGCGCGAAATTCGGCCTGGCCGATCCGCGCATCGCGGTACTCGGACTCAACCCGCACGCCGGCGAAGGTGGCCATCTCGGTCGCGAGGAACTGGATACCATCATCCCCACGCTCGAAGTCCTGCGCGCCGAAGGCATGCACCTGCTCGGCCCGTTGCCCGCCGACACCGCCTTCGTGCCCGCGCAGCGCACCCACTACGACGCGGTGCTGGCGATGTACCACGACCAGGCGTTGCCGGTGCTGAAGAGCGAGGCGTTCGATCGCACCGTCAACCTTACCCTCGGCCTGCCGTTCATCCGCACCTCGGTCGACCATGGCACCGCGCTTGACCTGGCCGGCAGCGGCCGCGGCGATCCGGCCAGCCTGATCGCCGCGGCGAACATGGCGCTCACCCTGGTACAACGCAGAAACACGCAGAGGCGAGCGGGCGATGAGTAGCCACAACACCGCCGCTCTCGCACATCACTCCTCTCCACTCGCCCCTGTTTTATGAGCGCCCGCCCCAAGAAAAGCTTCGGCCAGCACTTCCTGCACGACCGTCGCTATATCGACGGCATCGTCA
>Ga0157370_10005017_pt1 | contig 14961 bp, 10 predicted proteins | sample C35metaG_FD_113463 | JGI IMG/M metagenome (GOLD analysis project Ga0157370, IMG submission 113463) | Corn rhizosphere microbial communities from Kellogg Biological Station, Michigan, USA - C3-5 metaG | ecosystem: Host-associated > Plants > Roots > Rhizosphere > Soil | place: USA: Michigan...
CCCGGAATCCTGTGGCCCGAGCTGGGCAAGCTCGTCTACTGGACCTTCAGATCCTCGTTTGAGGCGCCGCGCCGCTACGTCTTCGTCTCGCCGAAGGGAGTAAGCGCCAAAACCCGCGAGCTCCTGAAAGATCCGGAGGCGATTCGAAAGGGTCTGAAAAAGAACTGGGAAAAGGCGTGCTCGGAGCTCTGCGAATTAGCTGAGGTCGAGAGTTACCTCGCGGATTTCGAGTTCCCCGAACTTGACGTTGTCGACGGCGGGCAGGTCGTGGGTGACCTCAAGGGAACGGCGATCTACTCGATCTTCTTCGGTGGCGGACTCAGCAAGCCGCGTCCATCCGTTACTCCACCGCCTCCTGCAATCGGTTCGCATGAGCTGGGCTATGTCAATGCGCTGGTCGAGGCATACGACGATCACTGCCAAGACTCGGTTTCCTCTGCCACCGATGCCTTTGATCACGCCGAATACGGTCCACACCTCGAACGAAGTCGAGCCAACTTCTATTGCGCCGAGTCCTTGCGGGAGTTCAGCAAGGACGTTCTCGCCGCCCCGGACAGCTTCGAGGACCTGCAGGAGCAGCTCAATGACGGAATCCAACCGAAGCTCGCCGAGACCTTCCCCTCCGGTTACGACCGGGTGCTTGCCGTCTCAAGCCACGTCACGACGGTACAGGTCTCGGATCATCCGCTGCGCAGCGAGCTAGAACCCGCGGACCGAATCGGAGTCTGCCATCAGCTGGCGAACGACGGACGCATCAAATGGCGGAAGTCGCAGTGACGACGCGGACCTTCAACACCCCGCTGGAGGCTGGCCTCAGGGCGCTGTTCTTGATGTCCACCGGGACGCGGGCATTCGATAGCCAACGTCTCGTCATCCTCGACTACATCCTTGTCCACAGCGGCGACCTCGGGGGAGAGCCGAGCCTCCATCCCGAGGCACCGTCGCAGAAGGGCGAGCTCCTCGTTCGCCGCCAGCTGATCCAGGATGGTCTCGCCCTCATGAGAAGCCGAGACCTTCTGGACCGCCGGTTCTCACGCAGGGGAATCACCTATCGGGCGACCAAAGCCGGTCGTCACGTCGTCGACCAGTTCGAGTCCGGGTACGCACAGCTGCTTCGAGACCGCGCTCGCTGGGTCATCGACAACTTCGGTGGCCTGAGTGACCGCCAGCTCTCTGAGGCCCTGAAGGAGCACATCGGGGATTGGGACGAAGAGCTTGTCCGCGATCTGCAGCCCCACGCTGGGAACGCGCCCGATGTCTAGGGCCATACTGCGGAGATTGCGCGTGTCGGGTGTCGGGCGAGCCAGCGCCGAAATCGACTTCGGTCCGAAGCTCACCCTGATCACGGGTCGTTCGGACACCGGGAAGACCCATATCGTTGAATGTCTGGATTTCGCCTTGGGCGACGGCGGGTTGCCGAAGGAGATTCCCGAGCGAGACGGCTACGACGAGGTCGCGCTGGAGCTGCAGCACGGCGGTTCCAGCTACGTCATCTCGCGCCGGATGTCGAAACCCGACGTGGCGCGGATCTTCACCGGCGCGTTCGATGATTGGGATGGGCAGGCCGGCGAGACGTTTCCGGTCTCGATCGGTCAGGCCCCGAAATCGTCCGAAACGCTATCTGGCTGGCTTCTACAGGTGAGCGGCTTCGACGTTGACGCACCGATCATCAGCAACAAGAAAGGAAAGCATCAGCGGCTCAGCTTCCGCACGTTTGCACCGATGGCCATAGTCGACGAGGAGGCGATCATCACTAGTGACTCGCCGATCCTCTCACCGCAGCGAACCGAGCACACCGCCAATCGCTCCATCTTTGGCATCGTGCTGACCGGGCACACCCCGACGATCGAGGAAGTCGAGGAGATACGCCAGGCTCACCAACGTCGCGAAGATGCTGGGGAGCGGCTCGAGGTTCTGGATCCGATGATCCAGGAGGTCCGAGATGCGATCGAGTCCGACGGGACCTCCCGCAGCCAGCTCGAAGCCGACCTCCAGCGACTGGAGCAAGAGCTGGCTGAGGTCTCAGAGACCGTCACCAAGAGCGGCGAGCGAGCGCGAGGCATGATGGGCGAGCGCAATCGCTCTCTACAGGCAGCCGACAAAGCAAACCGCGAGGCTGTCGCAAACCGTGAGCTTCAGAGCCGGTTTCAACTCCTGAGGCAGCATTACGAGGTCGACGTTCGACGACTCGAATTCGTGATGGAGGGAGGCCACTTCTTCTGTCAGATTGCCGCGTCTCACTGCCCAACTTGCGGCCGAGAGATCGAGGTCGACGGCGAGGCAAACTGCCATCCGGAGTCAGCCGAATTCCCCGCCATTGAAAAGGCTGCTCGAGCGGAGATCGCGAAGCTGACTCCCCGCCTAAAGGATCTCGACGTCGCGATCGAGGAGGCCGCGGAACGCGAGACGGCCGAAGCCCAGGTTGCAGATCAGGCGCGCAGCCGTGCTGAAGAACTTGATCGAGAGATCGAGGAGGTCGCGAATCCGTCTGCCGCGGCAGCACGGGGGAGGGTCGCCGCGGTGACGGAGAAGCGGCGGTCGCTTGAGGATCAATTGCTCCGTTTCCGGGAGTTGGACCGCTACTTGGCGGCACGACAGCAAGCCGACGCGATCTTTCAGGAATCGGTGGAGGGCTATCGCCCGGGTCAGGATGTCGAGTCTCTTGCCGCGCTCGCCACTCAGGTCGAACAGCTGCTGGTCGCCTGGCACTTCCCCGTGATCTCGGACGTACGCTGGGACCGAAAATCCGACGACCTCGTCATCGACGGGAAGCAACGCCGAGCCTTCGGTAAGGGGGTTCGCGCCATCACCCACACTGCCTTCACCGCCGGGCTGATGCTTCATTGCCTAGAGCACGGCACTCCGCATCCCGGATTTGCCGTGCTCGATTCCCCTTTGACGCCCTATAAGGGCGCGACCGACGAAATTGACGACCCCGAGCTCACCGCCGAGGTCCGTCCGGCTCTGCTTCATTCGTTGGCGACTCTCAAGGACGAGGCACAGACGATCATCATCGAGAACATCGACCCCCCAGACTCCTTGCGCCACGAGGCCGTAATCCATGAGTTCGTAGGCTCGGACGGGTCCGGGCGGATGGGCTTCTATCCGCCAAAGGAGGCTGCCTAGCAGTAGGGCGGTCGGACTGGTGCGATCGTGCACGTCGGGGGGTCTCGGCGGGTACTAAGTGGGTACTAAGTTGAGCGAAACTAGGTCCAACTCGGACCAACTCAGATCGCTTGAACAAGCCGAAAACCAGCCTGGTCAACCAGCTCCAGAGAACTCATAACCCGAAGGTCGCAGGTTCGAATCCTGCCCCCGCTATTTCGTAAAAGGCCCGCACATGCGGGCCTTTTAGTTTTGTTGTCTTACAGACAACAGGGTGTAAAATCGGCCGTGGGGCAAGCTGTGGGGCAAGATGAGGTCTGAGAGAGGTCGGATCTCACAACGCTGGCTAGGTAACCACTGGGCCCTTGGGTCGGCTCGTAAAATCTGTGCGATGGCGCTCACCGATCCCCAACGCCACATCCAGAGGCTGCTCGATGCGCTTACCGACGAGGGCCTTGAGGATCTCACCCATCGCCTCGTCAAGCCCGAGTACCCAGACGCTCACCGAGTCAGGGGTGGCGATGGGGGCATCGACGTCCTCTCCGACTACGGGAAGCCCCCAGAGCGGGGCTGGCAGGCTAAGAACTACAAGAAGGTGCCCTGGGATGAGTGCCGTAGCTCACTCAAGGCGGCGATGACCGGTGACAAGCCGTGTCATTACACCTTCGTTTTTCCCTTTGTCTTGACCAAGAACCAGCGCAATTTCTGGCGCGACGAGTTTCTTCCTGAACAACGCAAGCGCTATCCGGAGCTCGAGACCCTCGACTATGTGGACGACTTGGTCCAACGGATCGAGAAGCGACCCGAGCTAGTCGATCAGCTCAGCGACGGGGCATACAGCGTCCACTTCCGCAGGACGATGGAGCAGGCTGCGAAGGACGGCGTGAATCCCCTGGCAAGTGCCGCTGATTTGGTTTCCGATCCGATGGCGATGGCTAAGCACGCTAGGCAGATTGGCAAGCTCGATCCGAACTTTCGCTACGGCCTAATCGGACGCGAGGCGGGCTCAGGAGACGCTGAGATTGCGGAGCGGGGACAACGCTTCACCATGAACCACGGGATCGAGAACCTGCCCAACTTCTCGATGGCGATCCGCGAGGGGGATCAAGTCGCCGAGTTGCAAGCGGAGCCTAGAGAGGGGGCGCGGTCTGAGACGCCGATCCCGTGGTTCGCGCCCGGACCGGAAGGCGAGGACGCCCGCCGCAAGGTTCGACTCAGCCTGGCTAAGGGCGAACCGATCGAGATCAGCGGCGAGGCCGTCGGGGTGAAGCCCGGACTCGTTCCCGACCGCTTTCGGGGACAGCTGACTGAGGACGGTCTGCTGCGGAACGGACTCGTCCGAATAGGGCTCTCTGAGTCGGTGGAGCTTACGATCGAGCTAACCCTAGGGGAGAAAATTGCCTCTGAGACGATTCCGCTTTACCGCATTCCGACCACTGGGCGATCGACGCTCTCCTATGGCGGTAACTACAACGGCGCCGTTTTCACGATCGACCTCGAGGAGCTCAAGGATGTGGAGGTTGGTCCAGACCAGATTGCCTTCCAAATGGACTTCGGGCTCACTCTTGCCCTAGGGGGCGAGGTGGGGAGACGGGCGGTCAACGGCCTCGGTTTCGCCGACGCCTTCGGCAAGGCGGATCAGGTCCGCCTGGGGTGCCCCGGTTTGCTACCCGACGAGGGGATCGAGTTCGAGGGCGAGCAGGGCGAGAATCACAATCGCGAAGTCTGGGAAATCGCGGCAATCATCGCAGCGGCTCTCAGTGTTCTCGAAGCTCGGGACGGAAGGCGGCGAACGCTGCCTGAAGCCGTCACCTCGGCGGACCGCTACGCCGCGCAGATGGCCTACCAGGTGCTGACCGACGGAGGCCTTGAGATCCCTGTCGGCAAGCAATTTGATCTCCCGCTGGCCGGCGAGAACCTCGACGGAAAAGCTCCCGAGGACATGCTCGAGACCGAGATTGAATTGCCTCCGATCGCCGGTCAGAAAACTGGCGTCCTCGCCAGACGCAGTCTCGTGGAGGTAGCACCTCTGGAGTTCGTAACTACCGCTGATGGGCGCCCGCGTCTTAAGCTGCGCCCGGCGGGCCGCCAGGCACGGATCGTCATCACGCTGGCGGAAAACTAGCTCGGACCCGAGTGGTAACACGGAGTATGGCTGGGGCAACAGGAGGTCTGAGAGAGTTTGATTCAGACCTTGCGCGGAGCCGCCGATCCATCTACGTTCGGCCACGTCCCTAGTTAGTGCTGTTCGAAGGAGGGGGCGTCAACTCACTGCTGCAGGCATGGGCATGTGAAATAGTTGCCGTACCATGCCATCCAAGGGCGCTAGCACCTCGCCGCAGCAGCCAGAGCAGTCCGACGATTACGCCGTAACGATCACGAACTGCAACAGCATCACCGAAGCGCAGATCACGCTCCGGCGCAAGTCGCTCAACATCAAGTACGGACCCAACGGTATCGGGAAGAGCACCATCGCGCACGCACTCGTGCTCAACGCAGAGGGCGACGATGCCCTCCAAGACCTACTTCCCTTCAAGTACCGAAAGGACAACAGCGGCAAAGCTCCGGCGGTCGTGGGTGCTGACGAAATCAAAAATGTCCTCGTCTTCAATGAGCACTATGTGGCTCAGTTCGTCTTTCAGCCCGACGAGGTGGTTAAGAACAGTTTTGAGATCTTCATCAACACTCCCGACTACCAGGCGGGGATCAAGGAGCTCGAGGACATCTTTGAGAACCTGAAGAAACTCTTTTCGGAGAACGAGGCGCTCGATGAGGTGATCGCCAGCTTTACAGAGCTGCGCAACGCCTTCACGATCACCAAGTCCGGCGGGATTGCGAAGACCAGCAAGGGGTTCAAGGCGCTGAACATGGGCGGCAAGCTGACGACCATCCCGAAACCTCTCCTAGGCTTTGAGAAGTTCCTCCAGGGCGACGACCCAGGGGGATGGCTGTCATGGCAGTCGAAGGGGAAGAGCTACCTCGAGCTATCCGACAACTGCCCCTTCTGCTCGGTTCCCAACGTGGACAAGAAGACTGCGGTCCACGTCTCCGAGGAGTACGAGTCCGCGGCGGTCAAGAACATGAGCGCCCTGCGTCAGGTGATCGATAAGCTCGAACGATTCTTCATACCCGAGCGTCTTGAGCAACTGCGGAAGATCACGACGAGCCTGGAGGAGCTGTCCCCGGAGCAAGGCCAGTTCCTGGCTGGCTTGCGAGGTCAGATCGAAACGCTTCTAGACAAGTTCACGGCGCTTAAGGGACTTTCGTTCGTCTCCCTCCGCGACGAGCCCGACGTAGACAAAGCGCTTCGGGATCTCAAGATTAACTTGGATCTCCTCGACGCGCTCAACTCGGAGGACACCCAGGGTGTCGTGAAAGATATGAACGCACAGCTAGATCAAGTCGCCGAACAGATCAACGAGATCAAGAAGCGCGTGGGAATCCAGAAGGCGCAAGTTGCCAAGTCGATCGAGCGGAACCAGGATGAGATCAACGAGTACCTCCGGTCTGCTGGCTACAAGTATGCAGTCCGGATCGAGTCGAGCGGCGACGCCTACCGAATGATCCTCGAACATCAAGATGCTCCGGGTCACTTGGAAGCTGCCGCCAGTCATCTGAGCTTTGGCGAGCGCAACGCCTTTGCGCTCGTTCTGTTCATGCATCAGGTCCTCCGCGACGCGCCCGACCTGGTCGTCCTCGACGATCCCGTGTCTAGCTTCGACAAGACGAAGAAGTTCGCCATCCTCCACAAGCTTTTCCACGGCAAGCAGAGCCTTCGGGGATTCACCACGCTGCTCTTGACCCACGACATCGAGCCTGCCATCGACATCGTCCGAACGGCGACGTCGGGGCAGTTTCAGGCAGCTGCCCCCGCTGTCCACTTCCTTCAGAGTCGGGAGGGTCACGTGGAGGAGAAGCCGATCAAGCCTGCGGACATCATGACCTTCTCCCAGGTTTGCGATGAGAACATCGGCTCATCTGCCGACCCCGTGATCAAGTGCATCTATCTCCGCCGCCGCTACGAGGTCCACGGGGATCTCGGGACGGAGTACGACGTGCTCTCCAGCCTTCTCCATCTTCGAGACGTGCCTAGTTCGAAGGGCGAGAAGGGGGCGTTCATTTCCCTCGGCGAGGAGGAGCGCAAGCAGGCGTTTGCCGAGATCCAGAAGATCATCCCTGATTTCGACTACGACGGGCTTCTCGCGCAACTCCAGGACCGTGAGATCCTGAAGTCGAAGTTCGAAGACACCGACGTTGGCTACGAGAAGGTTCAGCTTTTCCGCATCGCCTCAATGCTTGACCATGACGTCGCAGCGGGTGATGCCGCCTTCAAGAAGTTCGTCAACGAGTCGTACCACATCGAGAACGAGTACGTAATGCAGCTGAACCCGCGCGAATTCGATGCGGTGCCGGAGCACGTGGTGCGGTCGTGCGCTGCACTTCTCTCGTAGCGCGTCCACCGCGTGCGCGCCGCTTTCACGCGAAATCAGTGTAGCTACGTCGAGGAAAGCGACTTCAGATGGATCGCCTGGGGGATACTGGACGGGCGAAGGCTTGGGTGCGACGTCGTCAGTCGCCGAAGCGACGCTCTACGTGGCGAATGCAGGAAGCGCACTAGGGCGACTACACGAGAAAGGTGACTCGGTGGCGAAGGCAGCAGCTGGCGCCGGCGGCGCAGATAGCTCAGTCGCGGACGAGCTCCGCAGGCTCGGCGTGAAGGGTGTCCTCGTGCAGATGGCCGAGCGCGGCCAGCTCCTCGACTTGAAGTGCGAGATGCCGCAGTGCTACCACCACAAGGGTCGAGCCGCATTCGATCCGGTTGCGAAGACGCGCACCAAGTGGGCGCCCTCGCCCGACCACTACCCGACTCTCAAATCGGCCGGCGGGCACCTCGTCCCCGAGAACGTTCGGCTGTCCCACACGGAGTGCAACCAGCGGGATTACAACCGACGGAAGCAGATCGGGACGCTGCTCGCGAAAGGCAAGTCCCTCGCCGAGATCGCCGAGATTCTGAACCGCAGGAATGTCCCCCCGACCCACGGTACGAACCGATGGACGGCCGCGATGGTGCGCAAGGCCTACGTGTCCTAGGCCGGCCGTAGCGACACTGCTCCCTTGCGCGAGAAGCGTCTGTGCTCCACAACGAACTGCGACCATTGTCCCGTGCAAATCATCGCTGTCGACTGGTCTGGCAGGGCCAAGGGGCCAGCGGAGTCTCTGTGGCGAGCCGAGGTCCGGCAGGGCAGACTGACTGAGCTGAGAAACGGGCTTGGCCGCGGTGAGCTCATCGCGAAGCTTCTTGAGCTTGGTGAAGCCGAGCCCCGCATGGTCATCGGACTGGACTTCGCCTTTTCGTTCCCCGCGTGGTGGGTGCGAGGAGAACGGTTGGTCCAGCGGGGAGGACGCGTGGGCTGCCATGGAGCATGAGGGCGAGGGTCTGCTTGAAGGATGCGAAGACCCCTTCTGGGGGCGCCCGGGTAGGCGAAATCCCCATCCGAAAGCACGGCTCTACAGGCAGACCGAGAGAAGCGAGAACGCGGTGCGTCCGAAGTCTGTCTTTCAGATCGGTGGTGCCGGCGCCGTGGGCACTGGCTCGATTCGCGGGATGCCGCATCTGTTGACGCTTGCCAAGAACGGCTTCGGCATCTGGCCGTTCTCCGAGGGATGGCCGCGTGTGGTGGAGATCTATCCGCGCGCCCTGACGGGTCCGGTCAACAAGGGCAGGTGGTCGGCGCGACACGACTATCTACTCGAGCACTTTCCCGAGCAGCCGAGAGACCTTCTCGAGCGGGCCGCCGGATCCGAAGATGCCTTCGACGCGGCGGTCTCCGCTTTGGTCATGAGCGAACACGAAGCGGAGTTGCGAGCCCTCGGTGCGCCGGCCGACCCCGCGGACCGAGTCGAGGGGAAGATTTGGCGGCCCCAATGACCCCGGCGCTGCCGTTTGGCGCGAGCTCCGGCAGTCATCGCCGAGTCTAGATGTCGAAGCAAGCCGGGTCCGCTGGGGCAAGAAATGGGGCAAGAACTCCCACAGACTCCAGCCGATCCCAGCCGATCTCGATCCTGTGAAAACCGCTTGAAACCGTGCCCCACGTAGTTAATCGGGCCTCTGGCGCGGGCTCATAACCCGAAGGTCGCAGGTTCGAATTCAGCTACCGCAACGAGTGTGATGTCCCGCGACATCGGAGACAGATGTCGCGGGACATCGTCGACACCTCAGGTAGGAACACGGGTAGGAACAAAATCGGGCCCATCGTGTCCCGCGTGGTCTTTTGGTGTCCACTTCAAAAAGTGGAGATTTGCAGGGAAACCGCATTGGAAAGCGGCTGGAGCTAAGCCTCAGCGCGATATTCCCAAGCTCGAGGTCGCGGGTTCGAGACCCGTCGTCCGCTTTTGTCGCGCCATGCCGACGGTCGCCTGGTGTTGGTGGTCGCCGCGATATTGTCGCCAGAATGGTGTGGGGGATTCGAGCGATCTGGGGCTATGTGTTTTTGCTCGCGACCGGGGCGGCCTTGCTCGCGCTCGGTGGCGAGAGTGCGATCGGTGCGACCGCGCTGCCGACTCCCGATCTGCTGCCGAGGGCTGTGGTTGCCGTCGTCTCCGAGGTGCCGGTCCGGCGTGGGCGGATCACGAAGGCCGAGTTTCGGCACGCGCTGCTGCTGGAGGCGGTGGCGGCCGGCGGTAGGTCCGCGCCCAAGCCTGGGGCAGCGGGATACGAGAAAGCAAAGGTCACCGCTATCGATAGCTTGCTGGAAAGAGCTTGGATCGTCGGGCTGGCTGCCGACTGGGGCCTCTCGGTCACTCGCGCACAGGTCGCGCGCGAAGTGGCCGTGATCAAGAATGAGAGCTTCAAGGACGGCGCTGAATTTCGCCGGTTCTTGAAGGAAAGCCGCTACACGCGCCGCGACGTGAATGAACGAGTCGAAATCCAGATGATCAGCGGCCAATTGCAGCGGCGACTTTCCAGTCGGATCGATTCGGAAACCACCAGCCATGCCGAAGAACAGCGGGCGTTCGCGGAGTTCGTCGCGGGGTTCCAAAAAAAATGGCGAGGCAGGACCGTCTGTGCCCCGGACTACGTGACCTCGAGCTGCTCAAACGGTCCCGCCGTCTGAGCTTCAGGCCCGCGCCCTGCTGCGGCCCTTGCGTGACCCCCTTTTCCGCCCCGCCCCGTTTTCACTCGGTTCGACCACGCGGTAGAAGTGCTCGATCGCGCCGCGGACCTGGCGTTCGTCGACGACCTTGACCAAGTTGGAGCGCCGCAGCTCGGTCACGTGGTAGTTGACCGTGCTGAGCGGCGCCTGCAGCTCGACGCTGAGGTCCTTTGGCGACAGCGTCCGGCCCTTATCGATGCTCAGCACTTCCAGGATTGACACGCGGAGTGGGTGGGTATTGGCACGAGCTAGGCGTTCCCAATTCACAACTACCTCACTTTCGTTGACTGGGGAATACCTAAAAATAATAGCTCAGATCATCAAAATCGGGTAATCTAGCTTTGTGATGGCCCAGCGGAAGGGGACTCGGATGAGCAGGGGAGCGGGATTGCGAACCACTGTCTTTACGGCGCTTTTGGCTCTGGGGCTGGTCTTTGGGTCTTCAACTGCGGTGGCGGACATCATCGGGCCCCAGAATCCAGACGAACCGGCCGCCGACAGCCCCTGGCAGGCGGGCACCTGCAAATCGGATGCCGGCCCGTGTAGCGTCGAAACCCCCTCCCAGTTCTACGAACAGGCCGCCGGGCATCCACCGGTCGGCTTTACCCAGTTCATCGTCAACACGGAAACGGGTCCACCGCTCGGTCCGGCTCCGATCGGAAACCTGCGAACCGTGCGCGTGGACCTGCCAACCGGGCTCACGGTCAACCCACAGTCCTCTACCGAACAGTGTGAACTCGCGGCGGAAGAAAGCCCCGCTGAATGCGCGAGCAAAGCGCCGGGCTCGAAAGTGGGCACGAGCGAAGTGACGGCCACCAACCCGGCGACCGGCTTCTCGGTCACGCTGCCCAAAGCCGACGTGTACAACATCGTCCCGAAGGACGGCGAACCTGCCCGCTTCGGCCTCAGCCTCCTCGGCAATGACGTCTACCTGGAAGCAGACGTGGCCTGGGAGAGTGACTACCACGAGTACTTCACGATCCACGTCTCCAAACTGTCCCTGCCGACGATCCCCCTCCTGGGTGAAGCCGCGCGGATCGCGAAGAACCGCCTGGTCTTCGACGGCACGGCCGGCGATGACGGCACCTTCATCACGACGCCGACCACCTGCTTCGGCGAAGCGACGCATGGCTCGCCGTTCGAGCATGTCTACTCGACCTTTCTGCGGGCCGATTCCTACGAGGAACCGAACCCGGCGTTCCCAGACGGCTCGGCCTTCGTCGAGTCGAAGATCCCTCCCAAAACCTCGCCCAAAAACTGCGACTCGATCCCGTTCGACCCTTCGATAGCGGTCGACCCCGGCACCCAGCAGACCGACTCGCCGGCGGGGGCGACCGTCGCCGTCAACCTGCCCGAGATAAAAAATCCCCTGAAAGACGAAGAAAGCCAGGGAAGCTCTCAGGTCAGATCCGCAAGGGTGACCCTGCCGGCGGGAATGGGTCTCAACCCTTCGGCCGCCAACGGGCTCGTTGCGTGCACCGACGCGCAGTTCGGCAAGGGCACGAGGGATCCGATCGCCTGTCCGGCGGCTTCTCGGATCGGCACCGTCGAAGTGGACACGCCACCGCTTCTCGACGGCTCGCTGAGCGGTCCCGTCTATATCGGTCAGCAACTCAGCCGCGATCCGACCTCCGGCGAGGAGTACCGGATCTTCGTCGTTGCCGAATCGGCTCGCTACGACATCTCGGCCCGCCTGCTCGGCAAGATCAGCGCCGACCCCCAGACCGGGCAACTGACCACGACCTTCGATGACAAGCCCCTGGGGAGCATTCCGGTCCCGGGCCTGCCGCAGGTGCCCTTCAAGTCGTTTCGGGTCAAGCTCGATGGGGGAGCGAAGGCCGCTCTGACCAGCCCGGGCTCGTGCGGTCCGAACGGGACCACGATGGTGATGACGCCCTGGAGTGGCAACCCCGCCGCGACGCGGATGGGGGACTTCACGCTGAGCGCCGCCCCCGGCGGCGGCAAGTGCGCGTCGAAGCTTGCCGACCGCCCCTTCGCTCCGAGCTTTGGCGCCGACACGAACAAGCCCGCGGCGGGCGAGTTCAGCCCGCTGCACATGAACATCGCCCGTACCGATGGCAATCAGGAGCTGAAAGGCGTCGATGTGACGCTGCCACCGGGGCTGGTGGCGAAGCTGGCTGGTGTCAAATACTGCTCCGGCGATGCGCTGGCCGCCGCCGCCGCCAACAGCGGCGCGGCCGAGGCCGCCGATCCGAGCTGTCCCGGCTCGAGCCTGATCGGCCACGCCGACATCGTCGCCGGCAGCGGCCCGTCCCCGCTTCACGTCAGCGGCAAGGTCTTCCTCTCGGGGCGCTACAAAGGCGCGCCCCTCTCCCTGGCAGTGATCACCCCCGCCACCGCCGGGCCGTTCGATCTCGGCACGGTCGTGGTGCGGGTGGCGCTGTCGCTCGAACCGAGCACCGCGCAGGTGCACGCCGTCTCCGACCCGATCCCGCACGTCTACGGCGGCGCCCTGCTCGACGTTCGCTCGGTCTCGGTCAAGCTCGACCGCGACAACTTCACGCTCAACCCGACGAACTGCTCCAAGTTGAGCTTCGGCGGAGCGCTCCTCGGCGGCGGCGCCAACCCGGTCGATCCCGCCGCCTTCACCCGGGCGCCCGTCTCGGCGCCTTTCGAAGCGAGCGGCTGCGAGAAGCTCGGCTTCCGACCAAAGCTCTCGCTGCGCCTGACCGGCGGGATGCGGCGTGCCAAAAACCCCCGGCTGCGCGCCGTGCTGACCCCACGGCCGGGAGACGCGAACATCGCTCGCGCCCAGACGATCCTGCCCCGCTCGCTGATTCTCGACCAGGGCAACCTGGCGAACGTCTGCACCCGCGTCCAGTTCGCGGCGAACGACTGCCCGAAAGACTCGATCTACGGCAATGCGATCGCGACCTCTCCGCTGCTCGACGACCCGCTGCAGGGGCCGGTCTACCTCCGCTCGTCCGACAACGTCCTGCCCGATCTGGTCGCCGACCTGCGCGGCCAGGTCGAGGTCGAGCTCGACAGTCGCACCGACAGCAGTCACGGCCGTATCCGCAACACCTTCGACGTCGTCCCCGACGTGCCGGTGAGCAAGTTCGTGCTCACCCTGAGGGGCGGCAAGCGCGGACTCCTGGTCAACTCGCAGAACCAGTGCCCGCGCAAGAAACGCCACAGGGTCAAAGGCGCGCAGGCGAGCAAGGCGCACAGCCGCAAGCAGGCGCGCGGCAAGCGTGTGATCGTGCGGTTCAAGGGCCAGAACGGCAAGAAGCGGAACATGCGGCCGCGGCTGCTGCTCTCCTGCGGCAAGAAGCACAAGGGCGCCAAGAAGAACAAATAGCCTCCCGCGTCGGTGCGCCCGACGCTTTCGGTCCTGATCGTCGCCTGGAACAGCCGCGAGGAGCTGGCGCGGACGCTGCCTGCCCTGTTGCCTGAGCTGGAGGACGGGGACGAGCTGATCGTCGTCGACAACGACTCCAGGGACGGCACCGCGGACGCGGTGGCGTCCCTGGCACCCGCCGCGACGGTCGTCCAGGCCGGGCGCAACGCGGGCTTTGCGGCGGCCTGCAACGAGGGTGCTGCACGGGCTAGAGGCGAGCTTCTCGTCGTGCTCAACCCCGACGCGGCACCCCGGCCCGGGTTCGGCGAGGCGATCCGGCGCCCCTGGCTGGAGGGACGCGGCTGGGCGGCCTGGCAGGCGCTTGTCGCGGAGGGGGACGGTACGACGATCAACTCCGCCGGCAACCCGGTTCACTTCACCGGCATCGTCTGGGCGGGCGGGCACGGCGACCCGATCGCGACCGCGCCGGCGGCCGGAGAGGTCGCCGCCCTCTCCGGTGCCTGCATGGCAATTCCCAGCGCCGGGTGGGAGGAGGCGGGCGGCTTCCCCGAGCATTTCTTCCTCTACCACGAGGACGTCGACCTCTCGCTGCGGCTGCGCCTGGCCGGGGGCGCGCTCGGAATCGAGCCGGCAGCGGTCGTCGACCACGACTACGAGTTCGGCGCCCGCGAGCACAAGTGGCGCTGGCTCGAGCGCAACCGCTGGGCTTTCCTCGTCCGCGTCTACCCGGCGAGCCTGCTGCTCCTGCTGGCGCCGGCCCTGCTCCTCACCGAGCTGGCCCTGATCCCAGCCTCGATCGCCGCCGGCTGGGGCAGGCAGAAATTCGCGGCGATCGGCGAAGTCATCCGCTGGCTGCCCCGCCTGCTGCGAGAGCGGAAAGAGGTACAGGCAACGCGCACCACAAGCGCCGCAAAGTTCGCCAGCTTTCTCACCCCAGACCTCGACTCGCCCTTCATCCCAGAGATTGCCCGCTCGCTCCCCGCTCGCCTTCTTCTCCGCAGCTACTGGCGAGTGGTCCGCCAGCTATTGCGATAGCCCCATCTCGGTAGGGCTGAAACGTCTTGTACCTTTTCGCTGATTGCCTTCCGGGCGTCAGCCCTATCCCGATACACCGAAAAAGTTAAGTGAAAGCCCTACCGAGATGGGGCTCAATCGGCAGGCGTTCCGGTCGGCCGAATCAAGATCTCGTTGACGTCGACGTTGCCCGGCTGCTCGAGCGCGTAGATCACGGCGCGGGCGATGTCCTCGTCCTGCAGCGCCCATTTGCCAGGCCGGTTGTCGAAGAAGGGCGTGTCGACCATGCCCGGCTCGATCAGGGTCACCTTGATCCCCTGGTTGTCGTGCATCTGCCGCAGCTCGGCCCGCAGCGACTCGCCGATC